>Ga0302123_10000144_pt1 | contig 53449 bp, 36 predicted proteins | sample CB21_321_MG_FD_203109 | JGI IMG/M metagenome (GOLD analysis project Ga0302123, IMG submission 203109) | Marine microbial communities from Western Arctic Ocean, Canada - CB21_32.1 | ecosystem: Environmental > Aquatic > Marine > Oceanic | place: Canada: Western Arctic Ocean | collected 2017-09-28 | reverse complement strand
TTTCATTACCTTCACTCAAAATTTCTGATGAGGATTCTACAAAAGGTTCTACGGGCGCCAAATCGATTTCGTAATTCATATCACTGTTCTGCTGTTTTGCGTTGGAGCCTGGTTCCAGGGAATTACTCTCTAATCCTGTGGTAAATGTAGGTTGTATATAAACATCTTGCCTATCATCTTTTTTACAAGAGATATTTAACCAAAGCAAAATAAACAATAGAGAAATCGAGATTAAACTGAATCGAATTGAAAACAATATACTTTAAATCTTTCTAGCGGGGTTCCTATATAAGATTAAGCCAACAGTAATTGTAACGACTAAAAAAATCCCGCCAAGAATCCCACCTATGATGGACAATGTAACACTACCTGCTTTTTTAAGCTTTTTACTAGAACTACCTGGGTCAATAATTGTACTGTTAGCGTCCTCTGGCAAAATCTGAAGTGTCTTTATAAACTCAACTACTGCCGCCTGATCGTACTTAGACAGGTTTTGGAAGGCTAATCTTTGTTCTTCCGCCTCACCTCCGTGAAGTAATATGGCTTCAGAAATAAGGGTTGCTCTGCCATGATGTAAAAATGGTGGCTCTGAGGCTACGCCCCAGAGTTTTCTGGTCAGCCATTCTTCCGTTAGAATACCTTCTTGATCACCGCCAGGGATTTGTCGTTTTTGTCGGATTTCATCAGTATCCAAGGCTGGCCCCATATCGTGTCGCTTTAAATCAGTAAAGGCTGGAACAAGCACCCCTCCTGTAGCGTCTGGATTTAAGAATGGCCCAGGACCTTCTTTCATCAGATCGATCGCAAAAGGAGCGGAAACATCTGATAACTTTAGCTTGCCAGCTGGATTAAATGGATTAGGCTCAGTAAAGATCGGGTTATCCAGCCTTAAATATGGCTTGTGGCATGTGTTACATCCGATTTCATTGAAAATAGTCTCTCCGGTTATTGAAGCAGCCCTAACATAAGGATCAGCAGACATTATGCTTCCAGGCGCAGGCAATGTTGCCATGAATACAACTAAAGCTGTGATGTCTCCCCTAGTTAACTCGTCTGCCATGCCGTCCCCATCAGCATCAACTCCATCTCTAAATCTTTCAGAAGCCTGCATTCCATGATGATTATTAGTAGCCTTAACAGCAAATTCTCTTAATGAAACAATCACGCCTTTTTGTTGAAAAGGTTTTATAATCAGATCATCATCTACACCGTCAATGAATGATATATTTATTGTCCCGTCTGGCCGAGCAATAATCCTGCCAAAATCAACGTCTTTCGTTATAAGCGAAGCTTCAATCTCAGATCCGGATTCTCTAGCCTTATTAACTGCATCATCTCTAATTTTATGTAAATCAAATGTCATTTCACGAGCTAACATTTCAATAAAGCCCGCTCCAAATATTCCTACAGAATTCCTTTCTACCCCGACAGTTTTTAAAGTTAAAGTTTTATCAAACCCATCGCCTTCTCCGCCGTCAAAATTAACGAATGGATGAACTTCGGCATCTACAAATACGTTGGTAACATTATCTCCTCCACCGCCTACTAAAGGGACATTATGGCAGGCTACACAAGCATTAGCATCTGGCCCAGAGATACGGTTAAAGTTATCGGGGATAAGCCTTGGGCTACGGAAAGGGCTATCTCCTACACCAGTGGTCTCTGGTCTGCCTGCGCCATCTAAAGAATTAAATTGAGCACTAAAAAGTAATGATCCATGGTCAATTAAACTATCAAGTTCCACATTTCCATTGTCAATAGAAAGTTGACTTATATGTTGACCAAGAGTTGGTTGATCCCCAATAGGAGACTTTTTAATATCATCAGGTTCATTAATATTCGAGCTGCAATTTATTGTTAGTATCGTTAATGATAAAACAATAAGCAGTATTACAGGTCTACATTTACTTATTTCATGACAGACATAGTAAAGGTTAATCATAAAAACACATTGGATTTCCTTCCATCTATATAAGTCAGTTTATCATGATAATCGGGATTCAAATTCATATATTAGATGTATAGTTAGAAAATTTAATATATCCAATAATAAAAAATAGGGCCCACGGGTTTATATCCGCGGGCCCTATCTATTTAACTAGTTAACTAAGTCTAGCGTTCTAGCCAAGTATTGACATAGAACGGAATAGCCTTAACCTCAAATCCTTTCAAGTCGTTCGAGAATGGAACGATTGGGAAGAACTGTCCTAAGGACAATGAGGTAACTTTCTGCCAACGCTGAGTCTGAATGTTCTCAACGATCTCGAATCGCTTTGCAGCGTCGGTCTCGCGAACAAACTCAAGCTGAAGGTTGATTAGGTCCTCGTCACGAATGATGAAGTCTAATGTACCTGAAATCAGGTGGTCCTGAATCGGGTTACCACAACACCAGTGAGAGTACCAGTCAGTAGCTAAGCTGTATGAGTCTGTGTTACCAAACATAGACGTAACAGTCGCCCAGTCAAGAGCAGGCATTTCTACAGTGTAGCCAATGTCTTTCATGACTGATTTAAGTACAGGTCCTAATGGAGTGATTGTACCGTAGTCAGTCGGGTTAAGAATGACTGTAGTTTCACCTGCATAGTCTGACTCATTAAGCAATTGTCTTGCTAAGTCCATATTGTTAACGTCATAACCAATAGTTGTTGTAGAACCATCAGCTAGCTCAATATCAAAACGATGTCCAATGTCTGTTTCGAGCGGAGTACCACACCAATACAGTGCTGGACATACAATCCACAAGTCGTTCGGACCTAGAGCAAACATGAAGTCCTCTACGTCGATACCTGTCATAAGAGCTTGTCGGCCCTTCAGGTAGCTGAACGGTGGAATCTGTGGGTTTAGGTAAACATTAGATCGGTTACCTGGCTTATATAGAGCAACGTCAGTATCTGGGTTGTCTACTAAACGTGAATAAAAGTCAAATGCTGCACCGTCAACAACGTCCCACTCACCAGTCTCTAGACCAGCAATCTTAGTTTCCTCATCAGGAATCTCAAGGAACGTTAGGGAATCTAGATATGCAGTGTTCTCTCCTGAATATGCTCCAGGGGTAGAAGGTTCTGATCTTGCAGAATACCCGTCATATCGCTCTAGGACAACTCTGTCACCCTGTAGCCATTCAACGAACTTATATGCACCGGTACCTATGTTCAATGGAACAGGTTCGGTGAAAGGTGTATTTGCAACTTCTTCAGGCCACATAGGCATTAAGCCGTGCGGTATACCCATTATAAAGATAACTGCACCTAGTGGCTCTTCAAACGTCCATGTGAAAGTAGTACTGTCTACTGCCTGTAACGCTTCGTCATCAGTGAATCGACGTACGATACCAGCTGCAGGTGTTCCTGCATCTCTCCACCTCTTAATAGAAGCGATTGCATCGCCAGTGTCAAAATCAGAGCCGTCATGGAATTTGATGCCATCACGAATCTTGAAAGTATAAACGGTTCCATCTGCGTTCGTTGTGAACGAATCTGCTAACCGTGGCTGAGCCTCAAGATTACCATCCCAACCATACAGACCTTCATACATCTGTGAAGCAACTGCGTTCACGACATAGAAAAGTGAGAAAACTGGGTCAATTGTACTAATTGATCCCTGGGAAACGATTTTTAAATCGCCGCCTGATTGTGGGCCGGTAGTTCCTACGTCAGGTGTTGGTGTAGCAACGAGAATTTTCTCGGTCTCTACCACTACCTCAACTAGCTTCTCTACCTCTACAACCACTTCCTTCTCAACAATCTTCTCCACCTCTACCTCTTTAACCACTTCCTTCTCCACGGTCACTATCTTCTCCTCAACGATTACTTCGGGTTCAGATGAACACGAAACTGCGAAAAGGGCGATTAGCGCCGAAAGAAGTACTACTGGTATTAAAAACCGTCTCATACTGCCTCCTTAAATAAATAAGCTCACTTACATTAGTAACTACGCCCACCATTTTCTTTTTAATTTTGGTGGACCAGCAGGTGGATTCTAATGTTTTTCATATTGAATAACACGTAAAACCACCACCGAACATAAGTGGAATTAGCATGAACCCTATCAAAAACCAAGTGTTAATGTCCACTTAATATTGTTTTAATTATTTGGATTCTTTGGGGTTTAAGTGCTTTTTTTGCTAAATTCCATACATGTTTAGGAAATGCTTTAACTTTATTGATAGCCTATTAATTACCCGATCGATATACAAGTAACAGTTCTCTCAACACCCTTTATGGGATGTATCACCTGGGTTATCAACTGCCCTATCTCATCTACATCATTTACTTCTATCTCAGCAATAAAGTCGTAAGGGCCGCTAACAAACTCTACAGCTATTACCTCTTTTATTTTTGCAAAATCGCTCATTAATTGTGATGATAATCCAGGCTCTGATTCGATTAATAAATATGCTTTCTTAGGCAACGTGGCTCCTTGACAATTCCAGCCAACCTTATGATGACTTTATTATGAGATGACGTTAAACTTTGGAGTCCTACTCCACATATCGACTGCACTGAGACTTAAACTAATAAAGTCTCCAGGCCTATGAAAGGCTGACAGCAGAGCCTTAAATCGGAAAGGGTATTCAGCCAGCTCCAAAGTTCCATATCCATTCCAATTAGCCGTTAACACAACTGCTTGATATTCATCGATCCCATCATCCAGCTGGTTTTCAAGCCATTTCAGAAACCAGTAACGATTTCTTCCGTTTGCAATCGATGATGCTCGCTTCAGTTTAGTCACGCTACATTGTACGATGCTTTTCAATTCCGCTGTTGAATATAAGTTCGATCCATACTTTAGCATGTGTGAAACTTGTCGCTGCATCACCAAATCACAAAATCGCCTTATTGGCGCTGTCATTTGAACGTAATGTTCGACCCCTATTCCACTATGACCACTATTAACAGTAGTCATATAAGCCGGCTGCAATTTCCTCATCAATTCATATTGACTCAGGATATCGGAACTGTTTGGCAAAAAAGTTTCATAGGCCTCTACATCCGCTTTGCCTTGAGCTCTATAAATCGTAGGCAGGTTTGTTTGAGTACATAATTTCGCTAAAAGTGAGTTAGCCAGCACCATCGCCTCTGCAACTGCTAGCCTTCCAGGCGTATCAGTGGGCTCAACTTCTATAAGCACTGGGTTGTCCGGGATAACTGTAATATTTAGGCTTGGCCTGTTGAGTAAAACAGCCCCGCTTTCCCTCCTTAATGATCGTAGTGATTTTGTTATGTCTTGAAAAGCAGTTAATTCAACATAATATGCTTCTCCTGGGCTTAATAAAACACGGTCAACTTGCTCATAAGTCATCACTTTGTCAGGCTTTATATATGAAGTAAATATATCCCAACTCTCGAGATGGCCTGAAACAAATTTAGACATAATAGTGAGGGCCGGGGAGGTTTCATTTTCACTCAAACTTAATACCCCCTCAGATAAAGTGTCAGGCAGCATATTAATAGTTAAGTCGGGCATGTAAATTGACGTATTTCTTGATGCTGCTTCTAGATCAATCGGGCTGTCCTTAGGTATTATTGAAGCAACATCAGTTATATGTACCCCTAGCAGAACAACATCCGGTTCTTGGATTTCTATCGATATTGCATCATCACGATCTTTTGTGTGTTTATTATCAACAGTGATCGTAAAAATGTTTGTTAAATCCCGTCGATCCTCTTTATCAAAATTCGAAAACTGAATCGATTCAGCCTGAGACACAGTGTCTATGCAAAAATCTACAGGAATTCCCTCTCGTTCTAATTCAATGGGCTCGTCTTTTGAAGCTAAATTAACCGAAACCAGCAACTCCCAAGCTTTCTTTTGCTTATTTTTTGAACCTTTTTCGATTATTCGCAACACATCTAATGCAGCCTTACAGCCAGGATAGCTGCTGCCATGTATTGCAAATTCTCTGACATGCTTCAAAAGGTTTTCATGCTCAAGAGTCAATGGTTCAGGCAATTTTCTTTCTTGAAGCGATTTTACCAAGGACTGAAGGGCTTGTTTTTTTCCTTTGAGAGATTTTATATCAGCTAATGTCTTCTCAATTTGCATTGGATATGCTGGGCAATAAAACGAGTCGTTCCTATCAAAATAAATACAGCTGGTTTCTAAATGCATAACTATGGCAATTAATTCACGGGAACTTGGTAAATGGCCAAAATATGTATGGGCTATTTGTTCGACAGACAATTGCCTGGCTCCGTCTTTAAGTTTCTCCCATGTTTCTTGCAGATTAAATTTATTCGCTAAACTACCCAAATCTTTATTCAATGCTTTGAGGTTTTCGGGCACCTCAATATTCGAACCTAAAGATAATAACACTCTCTCATAAGGCAGCTGTACTCGACTTTTATTAGATAGTTCTAATTCCAACTGGCCGCCGTGTTCCCTTAAATATCGAGCCAGGGTGGGGCCTTTATTCAACAGAATTAAAACAATTTCGCCGACTGAGAGAAGGGATGTGTCCTCATTATTTAACATAAAAATTTAAAGCACGCCGTGATATTAGCCTGACACGTATTAACTACAAGCATCAAATAACCTAGAAGCGCAATTTAAAAGCGTTCACTAAGCGCTGACCTTGATTCCTATAATAATTTCTTTGCCCTCCATATTAAGTGTTTGGCTATAAAAGTCTGTAGGCGGAATTCCTTGTTCCATGTCGTCAGCTAACGTTTCGCTAGTCACGTAAGCTATGTGATTTTTTATAATTTCTTCGATTTCAACATTCCCAGAATACTTAAGTACGATGTGATCTGAAATATTAAACCCTGCGGATTTCCTCATATTCTGAATTTGATGGACTACCTCTCGTGAAACACCCTCATCAATTAAAGTTTTCGTTAAGTCAGTTTTTATTGCCACTGCGTAGCCCCCATCTGAAGAAACAGAATAACCTTGTCTTTCTCCTATGTTAACTATGATTTCCTCAGGCTCAAGCACAAATCCCTTAATAGATACCCTTTCTCCATTTTTTACCTGCCTATACACATCAAAAGGTTCCATAGAAGCTAGGCTTGATTTGATATCCCTGACTGCTGCCCCATACTTCTTGCCCAGAACAGGTAAATTTGGCATCAAAGAAATATCAAGAACCCCCTTGTCATTCTCTGATATTTCTACTCTTTTCACATTTAATTCGTCTCTTATTTGGCCTTCGATAGAAGGAAGAAGGGCATTTTCATTCATCGCTTTTAGAGTAACCAGGGCTATCTCGGCCGGCTGCCTAACCTTTAACCCCACTTTACTCCTTGCAGCTCTTCCCAGGCTGGACAGCTTCATCGCCAAACGTACCGATGAAGACAATTTTTCATCAATAAGTGACTGAGTTGACTGCGGAAACTCACATAAATGTACGCTTAACGGGTGCGTTGACCTTTTATCAGATTTATTAACAGAGGCTTCCCCATGAATAAGGTTCTGGTAAATAGACTCAGACATATGCGGCATTATTGGCGCAATTAATTTACACGTCGCCACTAAGCATTCATAAAGGGTTGTATAGGCACATACTTTGTCAAAGTTTTTATCTTGATTAGAGTTGTCAAGCTCGCCTGATTTCCAAAATCTACGCCTACTTCTTCTGACATACCAATTTGATAAGTAATCAACAAAAGTTTCTACTAGTAAGGTGGCTTTTTCAGAATCATAAGAGTCTAAAGCAAGCGTCGTTTCTGCTATCAATTGATTTAATTCAGATATTATCCACTGATCAAGCTCCGGACGTCTTGCTACTTCTGGAGAAGAATATTGATAAGGGTTATACCCATCAATCTTTGCGTATGTAACAAAAAATGAATAGATATTCCACAAAGGAATCATAAATTGACGCCTAACTTCATCAGTTGATTGATAGCTGAAATTTAAGTTAGTTGCGGGATGTTGCCTAGAATATAACCATCTCATGGCATCAACGCCCATTTTTTCCGCAGCATCTTCAAACCAAATGGCATTTCCTTTTGATTTGTGCATTTCAGCTCCTTTTCCGTCACGCATCAATGCATACGAAAATATGGCTTTTGTAGGCTCTGTGTCTTCAAGCACCGTGCTCATGGTTAATAACGAGTAAAACCAGTTCCTAAATTGACCAGGAAAGGATTCTGAAATCCAGTCTGCAGGAAACCATTCTTGCCATTTTGTCCGGTCGTTTCTATATCCCAAAGTTGAAAATGGAACAATGCCTGCATCAAGCCAGGGGTTACCGACATCTTTAATTCGACTAGTATCTCTACCGCATGAAGAGCATGCGATCTGGACAAAATCGACCCACGGTCTATGGGGTGTTTTGCCATCAAAGTCAGACCACCCAGACACAGATCGCTCCTTTAATTCTATTTCAGATCCAATAACATCGAAATTTCCACACTCACACTTATATATCGGCAACGCAAGGCCCCAATATCGTTTTTTTGACACCATCCAATCATCCATATTCTTCAACCAATCAAGCTCACGCTGCAATCCAAATGATGGGATCCACTGAATGTTTTTCGTCACCTCTGCAATTCTATGCCTTAAGTCTTTCATTGAAATAAACCATTCATTTACCAGCCTAAAGACAAGTTCAGAATTACACCTCCAGCACACAGGGTAACGATGTTTATATTTTTCCAGACGATAAAAAACACCTTTTGACTTGAGTCTTTCAAATATTTCTTCGTTTACCTCATAGACACTTTTTCCTGTTAGCCAATCAAATCCATCAATAAACACTCCGGCATCATCCAGTGGTGCAATTACTGGCAGCTTTTCTGACTTCGACAGGGCGAAGTCTTCCTTTCCAGCGCCAGGCGCGATATGTACAATTCCTGTACCCTCATCTTCACTCACGTCACCCCACTCTATGACTCTATGCTCAATCCCTTGTTGAACAGGTAATTCTCCAAATGGTGCACTATACACCTTGCCAATAAGCTCTGATCCTTTCAATTCGTTAAGTACCTCAAATTCACCCTTCAGGCACGCTTTTACTCGGCCTTTTGCCAAATACAATATCTCCTTCTCACCTGATTTTTTATTTTTAACAGCTAGTACTTTTACATATGTAAGTTTTGGGTTCACTGCTGCTGCGATATTTGAGCTAAGAGTCCACGGAGTAGTAGTCCAGATTAGAAGCGAACCCTCCTCCGCATGGCAGTTTTGAATGTTTTCAATTTCATTATCTGATTTGTACAAGGGGAATCGGACGAAAAGCCCCGGGTGAACTATTTCTTGATAACCTTCTGTAACTATTTCATGTTCAGACAATCCGGTTCCACATCTTGGACACCAAGGCATTACATCAGTTCCCTCATAAAGCCATCCTTTTTCATGACAACGCTTCAGAAAATGCCATATTGTGTAATTGTTCTCGTCTGACATGGTATGGTAAGAATTATCCCAGTCCATCCAATACGCGAGTTGCTTGCTTTGTTCAGTTTGAATGTCGCTGAACTTAAGTACCCTTTGCTTACACATTTCTACAAATTTATCTATTCCAAATGACTCTATGTCTTTTTTCGACTTAAAACCTAGTTCCTTTTCAACCTCAACTTCAATCCAAAGACCCTGCCCGTCAAACCCATTTTGATATCTTTGCTTGTAACCTTGCATAGTTTTAAACCGTTGATACAAATCTTTATATGTCCGGCCCCATGCATGATGAACCCCCATCCGATTATTGGCGGTTATGGGTCCGTCAATAAACGAAAATCTTTTTGAAGAACCGTCGTTCTTAGTAAGATATTTTTCCATGACCTTATTCGTGTTCCACCATGATTTGATATCGGTTTCTAATGTAATAAAATTTACCTTAGAGCTCACTGACTTAAACATAAAAACTCCGGCCTAGATTTAGTTTATTTAGGTTATAAAATTTGTTATTCAAAAATTAGTTTCACTTTTACTGATAGCTGATTTCGCATGATTTTCAATTTTCTCTTTTTATATATTTACAGACTTTGAAATATATAAAGCCCGCCCCCTAAGGGACGGGCTTTATTTCCCGCGGTACCACCCTAATTCTGGATTAGTAAAACCAGCACTCTTAAACGTTTTATTACGTAACGTAAATCCGGCGAAATTTACTTAACTTGACAACTTATTTGCCAGTGTTCTGTTCGCAGCTCAGGAGTGATTTTCAAAAATACCTTTAACGCCCGCTCTCACCATCTCGGACTCGCTGAGTTAGTGGGTAAAATCTACTCGTCTCCATCAAAGCAAGTCTAGTCAGGTTACCAGAATGCTATCCTGTACTCTAGTACTCTAGAGATGATTTGAATTTGTTTGAAACTTCTCACCATAATTGCCGTGTTGTATTTTATATATTAGACGTCTTGGTATTAATAAATTAATATATTCCTTAATATGTCCCAAGGAGTTTTTAATGAAGCTAGGATATTTCACAATGCCCCTGCATCCGCCAGGGTCATTACATCATGAAACACTTCATGATGATTTAGAACAAATTATTACTTTAGATAAGCTGGGCTTTCAGGAAGCATGGGTTGGCGAGCATTTTACTTCTGTATGGGAAAACATCCCTGCGCCAGACCTATTTATAGCTCAAGCCTTAGGCCTGACAAAAAACATAATCCTTGGTACTGGCGTCACCTGCATGCCGAATCACAACCCATTTGTGTTGGCAAACCGAATCGCCCAATTAGACCATATGGCAAAAGGCAGATTGCATTGGGGAGTTGGCTCAGGAGGCTTTCCCGGAGACCTCGAGGTTTTCGGATTTGACCTAGAAGGCGGGAAAAACAAAGCTATGACTAGAGAAGCCCTAGATTGCATTCTTGGTATTTGGGATAACCCTAAACCTGGAAGATATGTTTCAGAGTGGTGGGACTTTAACATACCAGAAACTGATGATTGGATTGGTGTTAAATATCACATCCCTCCGTACCAAAAACCTCATCCACCTATCGGCGTTGCTGGAGTATCTCCAAAATCAGAAACTCTTTTTTTGGCTGGTGAAAAAGGCTATATTCCTATGAGCATTAACTTCACTCCTGCCAATAAGTTAAGGTCCCATTGGGATGCGGTAGAAGAAGGTGCGAGCAAAGCTGGTCGCACTGCAAATCACTCCTCATGGAGGATCGCAAGAGAAGTTTATATCGCAGATACAACAGAGCAGGCCCGCAAAGAAATGCTGGAAGGCACTATGGCAAGAGACTTTAAGGATTATTTCTTTAGGTCTTTATCGAAATATAATCTAATGAACGTATTTAAGTCAGACCCTGATATGGCGGATTCTGAAATAACACTAGAGTATTTGGTAGATAACATTTGGATTGTTGGAAGTCCGGACGATGTAGAGGCTAAAATACGAGCTTTATATAATGATGTTGGAGGCTTTGGAGTGTTGCTGGCAATGGGTCACGAATGGAACCCCAAAGAGAATTGGGTGCATTCGATGGAGTTATTAGCCAACGAAGTTCTACCTCGTCTTTCTGATTTAAAATAACTAAACTTTAACTGCCTTAATCATTAAACCGGCCAATTATTAGGCATGCGTTTTGGCCCCCGAAGCCGAAACTATTTGATAGTGTGATATCTACATTAACTTTTCGGGCTTTATTAGGCACATAGTCAAGGTCACACTCTTCATCTTTAGTTTCATAATTAACAGTAGGATGAACGGTATTATTCTCGATTGTTTTGACGCATGCTATTGCCTCAAGGGCGCCTGCGGCGCCTAATGCATGTCCTGTCATTGATTTAGTAGAACTAATTGGCACTTTGTAGGCGTTGCTTCCGAAAGATTTTTTAATTGCCTTTGTCTCCGCCATGTCATTTAGCTGAGTTGAGGTTCCATGGGCGTTTATGTAATCAATATCTCCTGGCAAAAGCCCAGCATCTTTTAATGCCCAAGTTATCGCCCTTGCTGCTCCAAAACCTTTGTCATCAGGTTGAACGAGATGAAAGGCATCCGAGGAACTTGCTTGGCCTAAAATTTCAGCCAATATATTTGCTCCACGGCTTATTGCATGCTCTAAGCTTTCTAATATTAAAACTCCTGCTCCCTCAGCTGGCACAAATCCATCTCTATCTGCATCGAATGGACGACTTACCTTCTTTGGGTCATCGGTTCTTCTCGTGAGTGCACTTATTACATTAAACCCTCCCTGGCCTAGCTGACACAGGCCTGCTTCCGTTCCTCCACTTACGATTACATCTGCTGCACCTCGCCTTATAGCTTCAGAAGCTTCTCCTACACCTTGAGTACCCGATGCACAGGCCGTTACTATCGTATTAGTATAGCCATAAAAACGATTAAGCCTGCTCACGTTTGCTGCTGCCATATTACACAACATTGAGGGCAAGTAAAACGGATTGATTTTCATCCCGCCACGGCTAACTAAAGTCCTAACAGCTTGTTCGGTTTCTGGATACCCTCCAGAACCATTACCCAGAACCACACCTATTCTTTCTCTATTTTCGTTTTGTAAATCTAAACCAGCATTTTCTAAAGCCTGTTGGGTTGCAGCTACGGCAAATTGCGAAAATCTACCCATTCTGCGCGCTTCTTTCCTATCCATATAATCAGTCGGGTCAAAGCCCCAAACCTCTCCAGAGAATTTACATGGAAAGTCGGTGGCGTCAGTTATTGCCATCTTGTCTATGCCCGACTTCCCGGCTACAAGTCCACTCCACAAACTTTCAGGACTTTCACCCAACGGTGACATAGCTCCCATTCCAGTAATAACAACTCTTTTTCTGTTAGATTTATTGTCTCTAATCATTTTCCTAATAAGCCTTAGATCTATTGTATTAAATGCCAGGCTTTTCTACTATCCGAATATTTGTATATAACTCTGGATTGATACCAAGAATATATTCTCGTGCTTCAGCGACAACTGAAAATGAGCCGGTAACCAATATTTCCTCTTGCTTCGTGGCCGCTTTAATGGCAAGTTTTATCCCCGAAGACACAGTCTCACGGCTACCCAAAATATTTATGCCAACTTTCTGGGCTACTTTTTCAATTTCCAGACATCCAAGTGCCTTCGGATGTCTAGATTTTACTATTACTAACTCAGCCCCTAGTTTCTTCAACAGGCCCATCATAGGATTCAGCTGGTGCCCCAAAAGGGAGCCAAAAACTATAATTGTTTTTCTATGTGTTCTTATTATTGAGGACACAAGCTGTTCAATCGCAAGTTCATTATGGGCTCCATCTAAAAGAATTCGCTTATCATTGAATTTAATGTGTTCCATTCGTCCAGGCCAATCTAATTTAACCCAAGCATTAGATAAAATATCTGGCGAATCAAATATATCGTAACCTTTATTTGAAAGCTGTTCGAGCGCAACAATTGAAGTTGCCGAGTTTTGTGCCTGATGGCTGCCCCCTAAGGCCAATTCAAATTTATATTCTTGTTGTTTAGTTTTAACATTAACTTTCTGCCGGCTGAAGTGCTTGTTATCTGCCATCCACGTACATTCTTCCGACACGTCTATTAGTTTCGCTCGTTTATTGTTCGCAACTTGCCCAATCACTTTTCGTGCTTCAGGGTTTTGGGGAGCTACGATAACAGGAACCTCTGCTTTGATAATGCCTGCCTTTTCTCGCGCTATTTTAGGTATGGTATCCCCTAAAGTTTCAGTGTGGTCAAGGCCTATTGGTGTAATAACGCTAATTTCTGTCTTGACTAAATTTGTAGAGTCCAGCCTTCCCCCCAGCCCAACCTCTACAACCTGTAAATCAACTTCTTGTTCTGCAAAATAAATAATGGCCAGTAAAGTCACAAGCTCGAAAGTAGTGACACCTCCATAGCCGCCTAAATTTGAAACATTACGCACTTCGGTCCATGTTTTCGAAACTAAATCCGCAAAAACTTTTTCTGAGACCGAAACTCCGTTTAATCTGATTCTCTCTCTAACACTATGTAGATGAGGAGAGGTATAAAGCCCTGTCAGATACCCCGCTTCTGACAAAGCCGCCGCGATCATTACTGAGACGCTGCCTTTCCCATTAGTTCCGGCGATATGTATCGATGGAGTTATAAGATGCACGTTGTCGTGTTTCTCAAAGAGCAACGACATTCGCTCTAAATGAAATGATGAATGTTCAGGAGCTGAACGACTTCTTTCAAAATCGGCCAATGACATCACTTTCTCAACAGCCTCTTTATATGTGAATTTAACAGCCACCTATTTTATTAAGGTTTTCTAGCCATCGATTCTTCAGCCTGAATGCTTTCTGGTTGTTTTTCCAAATCAAGCCATGCATCTTTGGTGATTTCCATTCGGATAAAATCTTTGCCGCTACGCTTTACTTGGCGGATTTCGGTTAATCCCGATTTTGAGAACGATTTTCGTGCCCTATAATTTTCTTTCAATGTGTGTAAATAAATCTTAGTCAATTGAGTGTAGGTAAAAACATAATCGATTAATGTTTTTACGGCATCGGATCCATAGCCTTGCCCCCAATAATCTCTATTACCAATCATTATCCCAAGTTCTGCTTCTTGGCGTTTATCATTAATATCATAGTACATACAATTACCTATATGGACACCATCCTCAGTGTCAACAGCCAGGCGCACAGAAAAATAACTATCATATCTAAGTTCTTCTCTAGCATATCTATGGTAGTCAGCAAACGACATAGATATCGGCCGTGTAGCGTCCAATTTAGACAACTCAGGATCTCTTCGCCAAGTATAGTCTTCTAAAGCATCATTGAGTTTCTTTTCACGCAAGATGACTTTTTCACCAATTAAGGTAACTCCTCCTGTAGGTGGGCGTTGTTCCGGGTGATTTTTCAATCTATTGTAAGCTTTTTTAAACATCATTAATAAAACTTTAATACTAAATTCTTTCTCGAAGCATATAACGAAATAGTGTTCTGTAATATTTCAGTAATCATTGTATTTACCTCCTCACCTAAGGGTCAAGCTGCCTGGAGTTCAAGTAATCAGACAAATCCACAGGTCTTTTTGATGTTGAATCGAGACAATATTGTGTTGAGTCTATGCAAAAAGCAAAGTACAATAAACCAAAATTATTCATCCTTTAATGAACAGTCCGGTGAGACTGACAAGGCATGTTAGGTAGATCCTAGCGAATAACGAGGTATCGCCTCAAAAATTCAAGCCCCTTGTCAAATTAACCGACAAGGGTTTTTTAATGCAAAATAAAAATGAAAGGCTAATACTAAACTCTGACGAACTTCGGAGGGCTATAACACGCATTGCGCATGAAATCCTCGAGAGAAATAAGGGTGCAAAAGATTTGGTGCTTGTAGGCTTGCACACACGGGGAGTTCCTTTGGCGCAACGAATAGCAAAAACTATAAACTCCATCGAGGGTACAAATCTTCCGATTGGAAAGCTAGACATCTCGTTATACAGGGATGACTTTATTGGGAGAGCAAAACCTATAATCAAATCCACTGAACTTCCAGTGCCAATTGAAGACCAAGTTGTCATACTTGTTGACGACGTTCTTTATACTGGTCGAAGCATTCGGGCAGCGATGGACGCACTAACTGATTTTGGCAGAGCTAAAAGTATCCAATTAGCAGTTTTGGTAGATAGAGGCCACAGGGAAGTTCCAATTCGCCCAGACTATATAGGCAAAAATATTCCTACTTCACGAAATGAGGCGGTGTCTGTAAGGCTCGAGGAAGTTGACTGCCTCGAGGGAGTTACTTTAGCCCCGAACCCCGGTTTAATTATTAATGAAAGAAGTGACGGTAAAAGAGGATTAGAGGATTAATTATGAGCCCACACGCTGGTATTCCATCTCTAAAACCCCTAGCAAGTAACCGGTTCGACGAGAGAAAACATGTGCTAGATTTAGATGATTTTACTCCTGGCGAAATCCAGTTGGTTTTAGACAATGCCCTTGCAATGCAAGAAGTTATGGGGAGGTCAGTTCGAAAAGTTCCTGCCTTGCGCGGCAAAACAATTGTTACCCTTTTCCACGAACCGTCTACAAGAACCAGGGCCTCATTTGAGCAGGCAGGCAAGATTCTTTCTGCAGATGTGATTAATATATCTGATTCAGCAAGCAGCGCAAAAAAGGGGGAATCTCTTTACAATACAGCATTAAGCATACAGGCAATGCAGGCGGATATAATTGTAGTTAGGCACCCTCATTCGGGATCCACTAATTTTTTGGCTCGACACCTTAATTCAAGCATTATCAACGCCGGAGATGGATACCATGCCCACCCATCACAAGCTTTATTAGATCTCTACACGATACAATCGCATTTTGGTGACATTAAAAACCGCAAAGTAGTAATAGTTGGGGATATTTTATATAGTCGGGTTGCCAGGTCAAATTTATGGGGACTTACTAAAATGGGGGCAAGGGTCACGCTATGTGCCCCCCCCACTCTAATGCCTCCAGACTTTATTAATGGGTTTTCCAAAGACCATCCTTTTAAATCAGTGTCTGTTACCCACAATTTATCCGAAGCTATTAAGGACGCTGATGTAGTGATGGCATTAAGGCTTCAAGCTGAACGGCAAAGTAAAGGGCGGCTACCTTCTCTAAGGGAGTATTCAAGGCTATACGGTATTAATAGAGAAATCTTAAGTCTGGCCAATAAAAAAGTAATAGTGATGCACCCCGGGCCAATGAACGAAAACGTAGAAATCAACACCGAAATCGCACATGGGCCTCATTCGGTAATCCAAGAGCAGGTTAAAAATGGCGTTGCAGTTAGGATGGCTTTACTTTATGCAGTAGCTGCAGCAAATAGAGGTGGTAAATGAAAGATAGATTACTAATAAAGGGCGCCCGGGTGATTTGTCCGGCTAATGGCATTGATAAAAAAATAGATGTTTTAGTAGATGCGGGTGAAATAAAGGATACAGGGGTAAACATAGGTGCTTCTGACGGTGCAATCAGTATAAACGCTACAGGCTTAGTATTAGCGCCAGGATTAATAGACCTTCACTGCCATCTAAGAGAACCCGGGTTTGAATATAAAGAAACTGTGAGGTCGGGAACAGCCGCAGCAGTAAAAGGGGGCTTCACAACGATTTGCGCCATGCCCAACACAAATCCGGTGGCTGATAATGCCACAGCTATCCAATCTCTTATGGATAAGGCAAAGGGCCAGCCAGCACGCGTGCTTCCCATAGGAGCAGCAACAAAAAATAGCGCCGGAAAGGAACTAACAGAAATGGCTGACATGGTGGATGCAGGCGCCATAGGTTTTTCAGACGACGGAAATCCTATCTCCAGTGACATTTTAATGAGACATGCTCTCGAATATTCCTCTGCATTAGGTGTTCCAATTATAGATCACTGCGAAGTATCCAGCCTATTTACTAATGGGCAAATAAATGAGGGCTGGATTGCTTCTCGCCTAGGCCTACAAGGGATACCCGCTGCTGCAGAAGAACAAATGGTTAACAGAAATATAGCTTTAGCAAAACTCACTGGAGGGTGGGTGCATTTAGCACACGTTAGCACCAAAGGAAGCGTAGACTCAATTAGAAGAGCCAAGAAGCTAGGGGTAAGAATAACGGCTGAAGCGACTCCCCACCATCTTACATTAACCGAGGAAGCTGTTTTACATAGACCTGGATCAAGCGGCATCTACAAGCCGCTTAGTGAAGACGCCTATAACACCATGTCCAAGGTCAACCCCCCATTACGCACCCAAGAGGACGTTGACGCCCTTGTCGAAGGCCTGGCTGATGGCATAATTGACATTATCGCTACTGACCATGCTCCTCATGCCTATACAGAAAAGCTATGCCCAATGCAAGAAGCCGCGTTTGGTATTTCCAATCTTGAAACCGCCTTTGCTTCAGCATTGTCTCTTGTTCACAACAAAAAACTAAATTTACCTCGACTGATTGAATCTATGGCGTCGTCTCCTGCGCGACTTCTTCAAACGTCAAATAAAAAAATAGGCCAGATAACTAAAGGCTTTAGCGCTGACCTAACATTGTTCGATATGAATACTGGCTGGACAGTAGACACTAATCAATTTGTTTCCAAGGGCAAAAACTCACCATTACACGGACAAAAATTGAAAGGCAAAGTTATTCTAACTATATACAAAGGACAGGTTGTGTATTCAGAACTTAACAAGGATTTACTTTATACATGAAAAATTGTTTTCTGGTTCTCGAAGATAAGTCCAGCTTCAACGGTTATTCTATTGGCTCAAGCACTGACGTTGTCGGTGAAGTTGTTTTCTCAACATCTATGACTGGCTATCAAGAAATGCTTACAGACCCTTCCTTTGCCGGGCAAATAGTTGTTCCAACATACCCATTAATTGGTAATTATGGCATTAATCAGGTTGACTCAGAATCTTCCAAAATTCAGGTGACAGGATTCGCAATAAAACAAGATTGTGATTTCCCAAGCCACAGCCACGAAACGGTAACGGTTAATAATTTCTTGAAATCACAGAATATTCCAGGCATAGCCGGCATTGATACTAGGGCAATTACGCGACGCCTGCGAAGTAAGGGCGTTATGATGGGCGCAATAGCTTCATCTATAGAATCTGGTGTTAAATTAATTAAATCATCTCATGGATATGGAGAAATCGATTTAGTTAGGCGCGTAACTTCAGCAGTGGCGGAGAAATGGGAATCAAATTTACAAAGTAACCCGTTGCGCATTCTAGTTTCAGATTACGGTGTAAAGTACAACATATTGCGCTTGCTTGCTGAGCGCAATTGTGATGTGACCGTTTTCCCAGCCGACACACCCGCGAAAGACCTAATGGACTTAAATCCAGACGGGGTTTTGTTATCACCCGGACCAGGCGATCCAGAAATGCTAAACTATGCAGTTAATAACGCAAAAAACTTAATCGGAAACGTTCCTATTTTTGGCATATGCCTAGGTAATCAAATTTTAGCCCGTTGCTTTGGTGCCAAAACTTACAAGCTCAAATTCGGCCACAGAGGCGCAAATCATCCTGTAAAGGATTTGCGATCCGGACGCGTTTACATTACAGCGCAAAATCACGGCTATTCTGTCGATCGCGACTCCTTGCCTAATGATGTTGAAATAACGCATGAAAGCTTAAATGATTCTACTGTTGAAGGATTCAGGCATAAATCTTTGCCAATAATGGCAATTCAATACCACTCTGAAGCTTCCCCGGGACCTAAAGATAACGAATATATTTTTGATGAATTTATAGACATGATAAGAAAGCATAAGTGATGGATATAAAAAAAGTCTTAGTAATAGGTTCAGGGCCAATCATTATCGGCCAAGCAGCAGAGTTTGATTATGCAGGCACACAGGCGTGTAAATCTCTTCGAGAAGAAGGCGTGTCTGTTGTTCTAATTAACTCAAACCCAGCTACGATCATGACGGACAGAGAGGTTGCTGACAAGGTTTATATTGAGCCATTAACAATAGAGGTCATTGAGCGAATCATCGCTTCCGAAAGGCCCCAGGGCCTCCTGCCAACTTTAGGCGGGCAAACTGGATTAAACCTGGCGGTTCAGCTAGCAGACGCGGGAATATTAGAGAAATATAACGTGACGTCATTAGGCACGCCGATAAGTTCAATCAGACTTGCTGAAGACCGGGAGGCATTTCGTTCTTTACTAAATCGGATTGGAGAGCCCACACCAGACAGCGAAATAGTTGAGACTGTAGAAGAGGGCGAGCATGCTTTGGTAAAAATTGGACTACCTGCAGTAATTAGGCCGGCATACACACTAGGAGGTACAGGCGGAGGAATTGCTAGCACAGTCCACGATTATAGAAAATTCATAACCAGCGGCCTAGCAGCAAGCCCAATATCTCAGGTATTGGTAGAGCGGTCACTAGTTGGCTGGAAAGAAGTTGAATATGAAGTTATGCGAGATAGTGCAGACAACTGTATCACCGTTTGCAACATGGAAAACTTTGACCCTATGGGCGTTCACACCGGTGATTCAATAGTGGTTGCGCCAAGCCAAACTCTGACGGATAAAGATTACCACCTACTTAGAACAGCAAGTCTAAATATAATAAGGGCTTTAGGGGTAGAGGGGGGTTGTAATGTACAGCTTGCCTTGCGACCTGGCAGTCTAATTTCTTCTAAGCTAGGCCTAGGGGAATACAAAGGGCCAGAATATTATGTAATTGAAGTGAATCCAAGAGTTAGCAGAAGCTCGGCCTTAGCTAGTAAAGCTACTGGATACCCTATTGCTAGGGTTGCAGCTAAGATCGCTATCGGACGTAAGCTGGACGAAATACCAAATCAAGTTACAGGCAAAACTTCTGCTGCTTTCGAGCCGGCTTTAGACTACTGTATTGTTAAAATACCACGCTGGCCCTTTGACAAGTTTGCTAAAGGAGACCGATCACTTGGAACCCAGATGAAAGCCACCGGGGAAGTGATGGCAATTGAACGAACCTTTGAGGCTGCTTTCTTAAAGGCCGTACGGTCTTTAGAAATTACAAGTCGTGATATTTTATGGGATCCGGGCTTGACAGAAATAAACGAAACGACTGCAAGCCTTAAACCTCATGATGAGCGTTTATGGTTTTTGTTATCTGCTTTGCGCCATAACCACGATCCTATAAAACTATCAGAAATCACATATGTAGACCCTTGGTTCATTAATTCATTAAACAGAATCGTATCTATGGAGACAAGGCTTTTAAATGAAGTTATTACTAATCAATTAATGCAACTCGCTAAAAGTATGGGATTCTCTGATGCCCAAATTGCTACTTTAACTGACCGCACTGAAACGCAAGTCCGCCAATTCAGATTAAAAGAGGGAATACGGCCCGTATACAAAATGGTTGATACTTGTGCAGGTGAATTTGAAGCCCAAACATCTTACTTCTATTCAACCTATGAGCAAGAAAATGAAGCTTTGCCATTGCAGGGCCCTAAAGTTGTAGTTATAGGATCGGGGCCGATAAGAATCGGACAGGGGATTGAATTTGACTACTGCTCAGTACATGCGTCTCAGGCTCTAAGAGACTCTGGGGTGCAAAGTATTATGGTGAACTCAAACCCAGAAACTGTATCGACGGACTTTGATTCTTCCGATCGCTTGTATTTTGAACCTTTAGACTCCGAAAGCATAATGGATATCATAGAAAATGAAACAACTTTAGGTCCGCTTTCGTCTGATGTACCAAACACCATTGTTCAGTTTGGGGGCCAAACAGCGATAAATTTATCTCAATCTTTAGAGTCAGCTGGGCTCGGTATTTTAGGATCAACAGCCCGCACAATAGACATAGCATCCGACAGGCACCTTTTTGAGGAGTTCCTCAAACGACTTAACATCCCCAATCCTCCTGGTTCGGCGGTAGCCGACACTAAGGAGGCTCTAAAAGTTGCTGATGAGATTGGGTACCCAGTACTAGTTCGCCCCAGTTATGTTTTAGGTGGCAGGGCTATGGAAATTGTACAAACCCCATCAGAATTAAAAAAGTATATGGCAATCGCTTTTGAAGCCGGGATTGGACGTAGGGTTCTAGTAGATAAATATTTTGAGGGCAGGGAGGTGGAAGTTGATGCTGTTTGCGATGGGAATGATGTTTTGATACCGGGAATTATGGAACATGTTGAGCGAGCCGGAGTACATTCTGGCGACTCTATGGCAATATATCCCGGCCTTACTTTAAGCACTGATGAAGTAAACACCATCGTCGACTACACGACCAAAATTGGTAAGGGCCTTGGTATAAAAGGGTTAATGAACATTCAGTATGTTTTACTAGGAGGCACATCTTACAGAAGTCCATCGGCTCCCAACGAATCTAGACAACCCTCTAAGCCTGAGGTGTACGTGATTGAAGTTAACCCTAGGTCATCCAGAACCATACCTTTTATTTCAAAAGTCACCGATGTGCCAATGATAAAGCTTGCGGTCAACTCTATGATGGGAATATCACTTGAAAAACAAGGTTATTCTGGCGGTTTAGCCAAAAAGCAAAATGTGGTTGCGGTAAAAGCCCCTGTTTTCTCCATGGCAAAATTGACAGGAGTGGACACCTACCTTGGACCTGAAATGAAATCAACTGGCGAAGTCATGGGAATCGATTATGACTTTTCCAGCGCGGTTAGCAAGGCCTTAATCTCTGCTGGATTAATGTTGCCAAAAGAAGGATCCATGCTTTTATCTATCGCTGATAAAGACAAGCCTGATGCTAGAACATTAATAAAGCAATTAAACCAAAGCGGCTATCATTTTTATGCAACAGAAGGGACTGCAAAAATGATCACTGAGCTTGGATTTGAAGTTGTGGCAATAACTAAACGGCTAGGAGAAGGACATCCAAATGTCGTAGATATTATTAGTGAAGGGTCGGTAGATGGCGTTATAAATACGGTGACGGGCGACAGAGAAGTATTGCAGGATGGATTTGCAATAAGAAGAGTTTCTGCAGAAAAGGGCGTACCCTGTTTTACTTCGATAGATACTGCTCGCGCTGTAGCAGAATCGATCAACAGGCCAAACGACCATTACAATGTGCTGCCACTAGAAGAATATTTAGATTTATAAAAACACTATCCGCATACTACAATACACTCTGATTTGGGCTGTTCATTATTTTCCACAATGGCCAGTCGTCGTACAAAATAATCCTTGGAGGACTTCATGGAAACGCGAATACTTGGCAATACGGGAATGGAGGTTAGTCGGCTAGGAATTGGCTTAGCTGCTATTGGGTTCGAGGAAACATTCGACACTATAAAAACCGTAGAAGTTGTTCTAAAAACAGCATTAGATCAAGGAATAACATTCTTTGACACAGCAGAATGTTATTTTTATAGCGAAGAAATGGTTGGGCAATCAATATCAGACAGGCGATCTGAATTCCTACTTGCTACCAAATGCGGCCATCCTTCAGGGCTCCAGGAGTCAGGAGAATATGACTTCGATTGGTCAATTGAAGGGATTTTGCTAACACTCGACCGTAGTTTAAAGCGTTTAAAAACAGACTATGTCGATTTATTCCAATTGCACTCATGTAGTGTTGAGGTTTTAGAACAAGGTGAGGTCATAGAGGCATTAACTAAAGCTAGAGATGCAGGAAAAACGCGTTATATCGGGTATTCTGGAGACAATGAAGCTGCGGATTGGGCCGTGGGTAGTGGCCATTTCGACACACTACAAACCTCGTTCAATTTGGCTGACCAAAGACCTCGAAATGGATTGTTAAAAAGAGCCAAGGAAAATGGTTTAGGCGTTATCGCGAAAAGACCTATCGCAAATACCGCCTGGGGAGCAGATACTAGCCCAACTGCTGGGAATAAGTATGATCCAAATTATGGAGATGAGTATTGGAAGAGAACCCTGGCTATGGCAGCGCTTGGCCCAATCGAAATTCCTTTAAATGATCGTATATTAATGTCTCTTGGTTTCGTTATGTCGCACGAAGAAATTGCTACCGCTATAGTTGGCACAAGAAACCCAGAACACCTAAAGTCCAATATAGATTTATGTAATAGCAGTCTTCCGATCGATAAATCTGTCGTTACAGAACTGTATCGTAGATGGGATGAATTAGACGACAACTGGATAGGGCAAATGTAGTTGCCTAAGACTTCTGTGCGTTATAAATATCCACCGGCCGTATATCTTCAGCCAATTCAAACTTAAATATTTTTGAATAGAAAAATAGCTCTGCCTCTAATGTTCTCTTTATATTAGGGCCTTTTCTAAATCCGTGCTGTTCACCTTCATATGCAATATAGGCTACTTGCATGTTTCTGTCTTTGAGAGCCTGAACCATCATTTCCGCTTGACTGGGCGGAACAACTTTGTCTTCTAATCCTTGAAACAGAATTACTGGTACAGAAATCCTGTCGACATTGTTTATTGGTGACCTTTCTTGCCAAATAGCAATATCAGAAGGATAAGGTGCGATTAATCGATCTAAATATTTAGATTCAAATTTATGTGTATCTCTAGCTAAAGCCTCTAGATCAGTTACCCCATAAAAACTTGCCCCCGCTTTAAAAACATTGCTAAACGCTAATGCAGCCAGCGTTGTGAAACCCCCTGCACTTCCTCCGTCAATAGCAACTTTGTCTTTATCCACTTTGCCTTGTTTAATCAAATACAACGCCCCATTAATGCAATCAGCCACATCGACTACTCCCCAATTTCGGTCGAGCCTGCGTCGATAAGCTGTTCCATAACCCGTAGACCCTCCATAATTGATGTCCATTACCGCAAAACCTCGTGTTGTCCAATACTGGATGCTTTGATTCAAAGAAGATTCAGTGGCACCTGTGGGGCCTCCATGAATTTTTACCAGTAGTGGCGGTTTAGTTTTATTGAGGCCTTCATATTTACTATTTTTAGGCGGATAAAAAAATCCATGGGCGGTAAGATTATTGTCCGTTGGAAACTCTAAGGTCTCAGGGATTGATATGTCGCCTAAGTTCATAATATCTGCTGGCGGTTCGCTTATTTTGGAGTGCTCTTCCGTGCTTATGTTTAAAGAAACTACGGCTGAGTTTGATTCAGGAGATCCTGCTTTGAAGACAGCTACCCCTTCCGAGAAATTTATTGATGAATACTCGGTATAGGGCAAATCGAACCTGGTCAATTTTTTGGACTTGAGGGTGATAAGGCCTAAATGCCACTGACTGTTACAAGTGTAAGTGCAAATAATCGTTTCAGACGAGGCAAACTGGTATGTTTTCATGCCAAAAACCCACATTGGAGTGCCGAATTCTGCCTCCATAAGAAACACCGCTTCTGGACGCGCCTCTTCTTGCTCAGTATCTACACTATGCAAATTCCACCACCCGGTCTTGTCAGACACATAAAATAAGCTATGTTTACGTTCTGGATGCCATTCTGGCTGAAATACTGCTTCTGTATTGCCTCCGGCTACCATATGAGAATTTTGTATGCCTTCTTTACCAAGCTCTCCAACCCATAATTCACAGCCATCCCATGGCATTAAAGGGTGGTTCCACTGCAACCAACATAGTTTTGTCCCAGATGGATTAACTCTTGCATTGGAATAGAAATCAGCACCCGAAACCAATACTTCAGGACTAGTGGCAATTGGGGCGTCAGAAGATAATCTCACTATACGATTTGTTGGTTCATATACTGAATCCAAGCTGTGAGATTCATTTACACAAATCAACTGACCTGAACTATGATGGGTTTTAATATCGGCATACCGCTGAGTAGTATCAGCGGGAGTTATTGCAACAGGTTTCCCGTTTTTTGCTTGGCGGTATATTCTTTGATCAACAAAGTTGGAATAATAAATTATCCCGCGCGAAACGTCATAGGATCCTCCGCCATATTCATGCACTCTTGACCGGGCGCTGTGATTTTCAACAATTGCGTCAGCTATTACAGCATTGCTGTTACGCCTCACGATTACGCTTCTACCCCCTTCGCTTGGCCTACCTTCGATCCAATAAATGTCTTTACCGTCCTTAATTACTTGGCTTAGGCCTATGGATCCGTCCGCTATTTTCTTGGCGCTTACCTGAGACTTCCATCCACCATAGTTTGCCGGTTGTTTAATCATCTAAATTGCCTTGGTTTTCTTCTTCATTCGGCTGGTAAGCCATCCAAACATTCGATTGGGTTTGGGGGGCCACACTATATCTACCTTTTATTAGTTGGTTATTTACCAATATTCCTGAAAAGTTTATTTTATTCATTGGGATTCCAGAATTGTTTAGCATAAGATCATAAAATCCCGTTGAAAACTCAATATAATCCCCATTCACGCTCCCAATTAAGTCGCCTTCCTGTTTTTGATTATTAGCATCCGTCATTGAGATCTTTCCCGTTAATGTCGAGCCTTGTTTTAACAGGGTTAATTCGACGGGGCGCACCGTTTCTTTGTCATTTTGGAAGTCAGCTAGATCGGGATCAATCATTACTCCACGAAAATCCCCGATTTTGGTAGTTTCTTGATTGCCAGACAATTGATTTGCTTTAAATGAGGCCAACAAACTATTAACCAGCTGCCGCAATTGCTCGTCCCCATTAGACAAAACAAACGTACCAAACACACCAGCAGGCTGTTGGCCAGGTCCTTTTGTTATTGCAACTACTTCATATCGCTCATCATTTAAGTCTATATGCAACATCTCAACATATGATTGGTCATTCACAATAACTGTATGGAACCTAGAGTCTGTCACCTCGCTTGGACCGTCGATTTGAGTGGGCTGATGAACCAATTCGTATGCAGCTTTTCTCTGGCTTGACCAATCTAATAAAGTTTCTTCGACGGCTTCATTTAGCCTCCGTACTATCAAAGTAGTTGAGCCTGCTTGATCGTATATTCTATGGTCTGTAACCAAAACTGTTTCTTCAAATTTCCGGTCCGTTTTTTCAAGTTTAACTACCGTCCAATTTATCGGAAATTGTACTTCCCAACCGTATTTTTCACTTACTAATTTCCGTTCAAGTGAAAATCGATCTACTGGCTTTGCCTTAAAGTTATTCAACCAAATAAACGCACTAATAAATGCATGCATATCCCTTAAGTTATATTTGGAGCTGTTTTGGCAGGTGTCAGCCAATATATTCAAATATAATTTCCAATTATCTTTAAGATATACCGAGGTCCATTCATAACCATGTCCATCGCAGTACCCTTCTCCTGAACTTATATACTCGTACCATATTCCGCTAATACCGCCAGTCAGAGATCTCTGATATTCCGAAACTATAGAAAACCCAGTTGTATTTGCGAACCTAAATGCTTTTAAGGCCTCGGTCGCTTCTTCAGATGTGTTTCCTACAAAGGATTCTCCGTTGACTATTTCATACGTCGAATCTGTTACTGTCAGGGAGACATAGCCGTTTCCCATAACATCACCACTATCTACGTCAGCCTCGAATCTGTCTAAAGTATCATCTTCTCTCGAATAATATTGTGCATCCGCTGAATATGACCAGGATGTTGGCAAAGCAACTAAATAGCGTGATGCTAAGTCAAGATACGTAGTCCATTCAGTGGATATAATATTCTCGCTATACAAAAAGCTAACTTGGTCTGTTTCATAAGCTGCAATTAAATTGGCAACCATATTACTAGGAACCGCATAATTCACGCCAATTAACCGGGTCAAGGGGTCAATAATAGCGCTTGTATAGTAATCTCTTCTTGTAGTTACTCCCACTACTTCTCCAAAGGTGTTTAAAAGTGGCCCTCCGCTATTACCGGCATTCGTGCCTATTTCTGTGTGTAGGAATTGCCGTCCATCGGTTAGCCGTGCCGTCGAAAAAACTCCGGTGTTAATTGTGGGCTTTAAACCAAAATCGCTTTCTGTCCATTCACCCAAATATGGGTAGCCGATTGAAATCAACCATTCTCCTGGATAAAGCTTGCTGGAGTCCGCAAAAGAAAGATGCGGGTATTCAAAGACAACTGCCTCATCTACATTTATTTGCAGTAAAGCGATATCCTGGCACGGGTATATGGCAACCAGAGTGGCGTCCATTTCCCCTAAATCAGCATTCTTCAATAAATACTGATTTCCTATCTCGGCCTGATAACACATAGTCGCTTCCATTTCGTCAGTTAAGGTGCTCACCACATGCGCATTCGTAACTACAAGACCCGATGAGTTTACGAGAAACCCCGTGCCTCCACTGCTGGTCTCCACAATTGCTGATGCGGAATTATTAGTAACTCCTAGAACATCTAGGGGGAATGAACTTTCTATATTTTCATTCGGAGTCGACGTTGGAGTGGCAACCAAAATTACTTCCACCTCTTTGATAATCTCAACAACCTTCTCGACCTCAACTAGAACTTCTATTTCTTTGATTACTTCAACTGGAACTTCGATTTCCCTGATTACTTCAACTGGAACTTCTATCTCTTTAATTAAAACATCTGGCTCGGGTTTCGACAGTGTTGCAATAAAATCCAATCTAGCCTCAACAGTAGCTTCTATATCAGGCGTTGGAGAAGTTACAATTTTTTCTTCTGGGATATTAGCGACACCATTTCCGTCAAAACATGACAATAAGAAAATAACAGCGATGGCCAAGGCAGTTATTGTTAAAATGATTTTTATTGGAAATCCCAGAAGGTTTGACAAAATTTACCTTTCCACTAAATGCATAAGTAAATGTTAATTCAATATAAGCGTACTAATTGCATTATACTGGCTTCATGATTCCAATTAATTTGTCAATCAAAAATTTTATGTGCTATCGAGAACCTCCTGTGCTTAACTTGGAATCTATACAGGTAGCTTGTTTATCCGGAAAGAATGGGCATGGAAAATCAGCTTTGCTCGACGCAATCACTTGGGCTATTTGGGGGCAAGCTCGCACAAAAACTCAGGACGAATTAATTCATCAGGGTCAAGCGGATATGGTAGTTGATTTAGAATTTTCAGCACGTGGCCAAATTTATAAGATAAGTCGCCGTCATTCTCGCAAACGAGGCAAACAGGGCGCCTCCTCATTAGAATTACAAGTATTTTCAGAAGCGAAGTTCGTTCCGATGACTGGCAATACAATACGCGAAACTGAAACTATTGTGAAAGCGTTGCTTAATATGGACTATGACACCTTTGTGAACACGGCCTTTTTAGTTCAGGGAAAAGCAGATCTTTTTAGTTCATCAACTCCTGCAAAAAGGAAGGAGACTCTTGCTGAAGTATTAGGGCTCAGCTATTATGATTCGTTAGCAGCAAAATCTCGAGAATTCGCACGTGAGCAAGATCGATTAATAGCGTCGATTGACTCAACTGTGGCCTTTCAATCGGAGGAAGTGGATAAAAGAGGTTTATATCAGGCTGATTTATCCAAGGCAGAGGACAATCTAGCTAATACGGAAAACTCTTTGCGCCTGGCTTTGTCGGAAAAATCAGTTATCGAGTCTAAAATTGACAAGCTGAAATTGACGGAATCTCTCATAGAAACAAATCGAAGTCGGGCTAATTCGGCAAAAACAGAGCTTCAGCAGCTACAAAAATCTCTAGATGACTTTCAGGCGGAACTTGTCGAAGCAGAGAAGCTCAAAGGCAAAGAATCAGAAATTAGCAATAGGCACTCCGAGCTTCAAGAGGCCTTATCCGAAGAAAAACTAATTTCCAAAGAAGCCTCAAAACATAAAACCATCTCACATGATGCAATTAAGCTAGAGCAGTCCATTGACATTGAAACCACTCGGCTGAGGGAGCGCGTCCAATCAACTGAACAGCAGTTAAATGATCTCTCAGTACTATCTGCAAGCCTCCCTAAACTACATAAAGATGTCGTTCACATTGACCAGCAGAAAGCTGACTTAAAAAAGTTGATTTCGAGATCCGAAGAATTAGGCAAATCTATTTCTGTCTTAGAAACACGATCGGCTGTTTTGGATAATGAAAACTCGGCATTAAAACAAACGATGGATGAAACGAGGCAAAAATACGATTATCTTCAATCAGAAGCCGCAGTATGTCCCGTTTGTAGCGAAGCCCTTGGTAGCACCAAAATCGAAAAGCTGAGATTAGAATATGAAGTCTCTGGCGCTCAGGCCAAGGCCACATACTTGGAAAACCAAAATCAAATGACACAAGTTAAAAAGGAAATGTCCTCCGGCCAAGACAAGCTTTCTCAAATAAATGAACATGCCGCCCGTCTACATACTGAGATTTCTGGCAAGGAAGAATCGTTAAGTCGTAACGTTGCTAATGCAGAAAGCGCTACAGTAAAAAGCCAGCAACTACGCACTGAGAAATCATCTCTTAGGGACCGGCTTTTAAGTGATTCATTTTGTGCCTCCGAAAAAGATGGTCTTGCCAAGATAAATCGTGACTTGAATTCCTTAAAATATCAGCCTGAAAAGCACGAATGTCTAATTAAATTAATCGAATCTCTACGCCCTTACGAAGCATCGATGAGGCAATTAAATCATGCTAAAACTTCAGCCAATAAGCTTAACGAGAGTATAAAACAATCTACCGCGCTATTCGAAAGACGATCCAATGAAATAAAACATGCAAATCAAGAAATTGTAGGTCTAGAAAAAGCGTTGGTTGAGCTTCCAGAAATTGTCCGGCGATCTGGTGAGATATCTGGGCAGGTCGAAGAGCTTGAAAAACAGCGGTCTCATTTATCTGAAGAGACTGGCAGGCTGAGAGAACGCTTAGATCATTGTAAAAGGATAAAAGCCCAAATCAATAAGCAAATGAAGGCAAGAAACTTGGCAGAAAAAGATAGGCTTACTTTCAATGACCTGGCAGGGGCTTTTGGTCGTAATGGAATTCAAGCCATGATAATTGAAACTGCAATTCCCCAAATCCAGGACGAGGCGAACGAAATGCTATTTAGGTTGACCGACGGCAGTCTCTCTCTCAGGTTTGATCTCACAGAAGGTCGAATAGACCACAATACCGGTAACCCTTCAGAACAGCTAGAAATTCGTGTGAGTGACGAGATGGGCACAAGAAGTTATGAAACTTTTAGCGGGGGTGAATCTTTCAGAATAAATTTTGCCATCCGCATAGCTCTTTCAAAGTTACTTGCTAATCGATCTGGGGCACCACTGCCAATCCTGTTTATCGATGAAGGCTTTGGCTCTCAAGATGAAATTGGCCAAGATCGTTTGAAAGAGGCCATTAATTTTATCCGCAATGATTTTGAAAAGATTTTAGTTATTACACATATTGAAGAAATCAAAGATTCTTTTCCGACTCGAATAGAAGTCGAAAAGACTCCATCAGGCTCAACATACACCCTGGTATCTTAGTGAAAATTGATGCCTAAAGATTTAAATAAAGATTGTTGGCCTATTGAACAAGAGGCTGTTCTATTAATAAAAACTGAGCTGTCAGCGTTTTTACAAAAATTCAAATCAGAAAAACTTTTTTCCCCGGGAATTCAGGTAGAAACCCCAGAATCAATTAGCTTGCAGGACACTTATTTCGATACTCCTTCGCAAGAATTAGGAAGTGTTCAGGTCGCTTTAAGGTTAAGAAAAGAAGGTGGCTCACTTTTACTAGGTGTTAAGGGGAGAGATCAGTGGACAACTTCCGGAGTTTCAAGAATCGAAGTTGAGGAACCATGGTGTGCAAATGGAGTAGCCACTATATTACATTATCTTGATTTTATGGGAGTAACCCTGACGCACCCAGGTGTCCCTATAGGGTCAGCGAATCCTGTGAGCATACTGGGCTTAATGGATCTGAGGCCAATTCAAGACAGGTCATTAAAAAGAACATTATGGCCCATATTAGATAATGCCGACCGGATAATTTGCTCTTTAGCCCTGGATGTAGTGACATTAAATCTTTCCGATGAGCAGGTTAAGTATGGGGAAATAGAAATAGAGCTCGTTGACGGATCGGTTAGCGCCATTAAGAACCTGTTCGATACTCTCATATATAATTATTCTGAATTTCTTCAACCTTGGCGATATAGCAAGCTTCAAACAGGTATTGCTATTGAGTCTTTATCTAGGTCATCTGATGGAGGCGGTATTGTCAATGAAAATGGAGAACTAACGCTCGCAGGTATCGGCCAAATTGAGCGGTTCCTTAAGAAAAATGCATCAATAAAGTGACGTTGCAATGATAGCATCGTGATTAATATTCGGGGGTAATGTTGGTAAAAATTTTAGGTGGATATCAAACTGATTTTGCTAGGAACTGGCTAAAAGAAGGAGTGTCTATTGTTGAAGCATTTAAAGAATGTGTGAACGGCGCTCTGGAATCAAGCCATTTGAATGCACGCGACATAGAAACTATCCATGTTGGAAATGCGGCTGCAGAACTGTTCCTTTCTCAGGGCCACCTTGGTGCATTGTCAATAGAAGCAGACCCTTCACTACGAGGATTACCTTCTGCAAGACATGAAGCAGCATGTGCTTCAGGGAGCGTGGCAGCTCTTGCCGCCTCAGCGGAGTTAGAAGCTGGAAGGTATGACGTGGCGCTAGTTATCGGAATCGAACAAATGAAAACAGTTGACCCGCAAAAATGTGGAGAGTTCCTAGGAACGGCAGCGTGGTATGAAAAGGAGGCTAAGGGAATTGAATTTCCATTTCCAAAGCTATTTGGGCAGCTAGGCGTTGCATACATGGATCGATTTGGCTTAGATCATGGCTACTATTCCGAATGCCAATCTTACTTGTCAGATCTTATGTTTAATAATGCACGCCTTAACAAGAACGCTCAGGCAAGAAACTGGGATATATCAAACATGTCAGACAAATTAACTGCCAGGATATCTCCGGAAATCACTGTGAAAGATTGTTCCCAAATAACAGACGGAGCGGTCGCTATCATAATTGCTTCGGACAAGTTTACTTCCCAGTATGCCAAAACCCGTGGCTTTGACTTAGAGTCCATTCCGACAATCCTCGGATGGGGCCATACCACAGCGCCCATTGCGTTATCAGACAAGCTGTCAGAAAGTGAAAATGATACATACGTATTGCCACATGCTCGCAGGGCTATCACAGATGCATACCGTCGCGCAGGTATTGCTGGCCATTCGAGCATCGATTCTTATGAATTTCATGATTGTTTTACAACCACCTCTTATGCGTCTATAGATTTAGTTGGATTAACAAAACCTGGAGATAATCACCTTGCGATCGAAAAGGGATGGATAGAAAAAGATGGGCTTTTACCGTTGAATCCAAGTGGCGGTTTAATCGGAGCAGGACATCCAGTTGGTGCCACAGGAGTACGTCAGTTGCTTGACAGTTATTTACAAGTATCAGAAAGGGCGGGACCTTATCAAACTCAACTAAAAAACAAAAAAGTCCTTGCTGTTAATATTGGTGGTAGTGGCACTACGACGGTTGCAACAGTAATAGGAACAGGCAAGACATGAACATACCAACAGCTTTTGAAGTGGGCGCGGCTGCTTCCATAACAAAAACCATTACACTCGAGGACGTTGAATCCTTCGCAAAAATAAGTGGCGATGATCAACCTGTTCATATATCGCCCGATTATGCTTCCAATACCCGTTTTGGGGGTCAAATCGCCCACGGCACTATTTTAATCGGCCTTATTTCGGCAATTTTAGGCAATGTCATGGCGGGCAATGATTACACTGTAATATTCCTCGGACAATCTTGTAAATGGATTTCACCAGTTAAGCTAAATGACACTATCACTGCCGAATGTGTGGTAACAAAGGTTAGGAGTGATAAGCCTATTGTGAACTTAGACTGCATTTGCACCAACCAAGATCAGATCAAAGTTATGGAAGGCACGGCAACCGTATATATTGATGCCTATCCATACAAAGGCTAATTTCGTTACGATTAAGTATTAAGGCCAAGGTCTAGATCCAAACTTTTGTGCTTGGTCTACTATGTCTATACCTACGTTTTCAGACCAGGCTGCTATCAGCTGGCTTACAACAGGCCCTATCTTGCCATCTCCTACTTCTCTATGATCCACCTTTGTCATTGGAAGGACTCCTGGTCCAGTGAAGGAGAGAAATGCCTCATCCGCAGTGTATAAATCATATGGTTGTAAATCCTCTTCAACTATTGGGATGTTCAGTTGATTCGCCAAGTCAAACACAACAGACCTTGAAACCCCCTGTAAGGCCGATCGATCCGTTGCTGTTTTGATAGTGCCATTACTAACCAAGAACACATTGTTGATAGTGCCTTCCGTTATGTTGCCTTCATGGTCAGTTAATATAGGCCAGCCACCAGGGACCACGTCATTGGCTTCTAGTTCAGCCATCGCAAAATTCATTCGGGTGTAATGCTTAACTTTTGGCTCTACTGTGCCAGGAGCATGGCTTTTCGTTTTTGTTATTACTCCATGCGCTCCTGTCAAGAACTCTGGCGCATATCTTGAAAAATCAAGCGGGGCAATTCTGCACCCTACGGATGGTGGTCCTGCAGACCAAGCCCATGGGCCTTTTCCGCGAGTGGCAAAAAACCAAATAATCAAATCGCCTACTTCGGGTATATGTTGTCGGTTACGCTCAACCGCCTCTATTATTATCTTCCCAAATTCATCCATGGACATACCAATATCCAGCCTAGCGTATTTCAAGGATCTTCGCATTCTGTCAAAATGTCTCTCGATCTTGAATGGTTTTCCATTATAGGTTCGAGCCACATCAAAGACCGCATCTCCCATAAGTAAGCCCCGGTCGAACACGTCCAACTTACATTCTTCAGTTGGAATCCAGTCCCCATTAAAAAACGATATGCAGTCAGCCATGGCATTATTCCTCAAAATTAATATTAAACATGATTATACGCGCTTGCGATAGCCAGCTGTCCAGCTGTACCTTTGTACGTATGAACAATCCAATCAAGGCAGTCCTTTTTGACTGTGATGGAACTCTAGCTCCCGTACACATGTTGGTGACTCCTGCGGTCAGAGCTTCAGTGAAGAAATTATCCGGTTTAGTTCCGTTGGCAATTATATCTTCTAGAGATTTTCACGATATCTCTTGGCTTGCTAAGGACCTTGGCCTTACAGCGCCACAAATCTCCGAGGGCGGCGCCCGTTTATTTGATGCTCAATCTACTAAGTGCCTAGCTTTACAATGTTTGGAAACCTCTGACGCGGAATATATATTCGAACTGCTAGAAAACAAACGATTAGAATTCATAGCAATCGACGGCGATAAACGCATCAGCTCAGTAAAGCAGATAGTAAATTGGAAAATTTCCAGAATCACGGCAACTTCTCTTACTGAAAAACAGGCCTCAGAAATAATTTGTAGTATGAATTACCGTAAATCGCTCCATGCTGCCAAGGTTCAAAGAACCGACAACAAAGAATGGATGATTGATTTTACACATTCCCTGGGAACCAAATTAGCAGCCGCATGTAAATTCGCCGACTTACTAAACCTCTCTGTCAAAGATTTGGTTTCAGTAGGTGATGGATACAATGATATTTCGATGCTTAAGGGATGCGGATATGGAATAGCGATGGGTCAGTCACCAAAAGAATTACAGGATGTTGCGGACTACGTTGCCCCTTCTGTGGAAAATGACGGCCTGGTGGTCGCTATCGAAGAATTCATTTTACCAAAGATTCCGAATAAGTTGCCATCTAATAATATATAAAATTAGGAGACAGTAGATTTCATGAAATTTGAAGGCCTGTTGTTAGATCTGGATGGAACTATTCTTCGTCCTGATCAAACAATATCAAATGATGTGGCGCAAGCAATATCAAGCATTAGGGAGCGAATCCCTGTATGTATATTAACTGGGCGTGAACTAGCTGAGGTGTTAAATTATGCTTCCATTTTAGGATTGAAGACTCCTCAGGCTTGTGACGCAGGATCCACTATAGTGTCGGCTTCAAGCCACAAGGTTTTGTGGGCTGTTAGTTTATCGAAGCATGAAGTGGATTTGATTTTAGATGAATTAAAAACTTCTAAATTGGAGTTTTTTGCGACCCGCCCTGATGGAGTTAATACGAATATCAATTCTGATTCTTATATAAAAAAATCAAATTGGATAAACTCTGACTGGGATGACGCAAAAAGGTATGAATTTACAAGAATCTCAGCTCTAAATTTATCTGATCAGGACGCTTGTGAGCTAGAAAATCGCCTGTCTCGTAATGCCAACATGAATATTACTAAAGCCTTTTTACCTTACAACGGCTTGTGGGCTGTAGATTTTACTCATGAAAATATAAACAAAGGTACTGCAGCAGCCAAGATTGCTGAATTTCTCGGACAAGATCTGGCATCATTTGTAGCTGTAGGAGACAGCTACAATGATAAATCTATGTTAGATTGTGTCGGCTTTTCAGTTGCAATGGGAAATGCCCCTAACTCAATGACAGCGTCTGTTGATTATATTGCGCCTACGATTGAAGATGATGGCCTTGCAACAGTTATTAATGAAGTTGTTATTCCAGGGTTAAGTTAGCCGGGCTTTATACATGGAGTCTAAATTGCCCAGAATCCAACATGGACCATTCAAGTCGTTTTTATATCCAGACTATAGATTAGTCTGGATTGGATCCACCACTTCCTCAACAGCTAATTGGATGCTAAAAACCGCTATCTCCTGGCTAGTTTTAGAGATGACACATTCGCCAATTTTAATAACTTTTGTTTTCGCTGCTTTCGCTATCCCTAGTATTTTTATTGGCCCATTTGCCGGGGTCTGGGCAGACAAGTATAGCCGTAAAAAGTTGTTGGTCTTTGTGTGGATAGTATCTTGTGTTTGTTCAATTATTTTGGGCGTGCTTGTTATGGCCAATATCAAAGATGTTTGGTTAATTCTTTTACTCACGGCAATAATTGGATCAAGCATGCCGATTGTTTTTGTTTGCAGCCAGACATACATATACGACATTGTCGGTCCATCTAATGCATTAAATGGAATCTCTCTTTGGTCCCTAGGGTTAAGGTTGGTTGGTGCTGCAGGGGCAATAGTTGGGGGATTCATAATTGAATCCTCTGGCATATACGTGGCCATATTCATAGCCGCCATAGCGTATGGGCTTTCATGTATTACGATTAGCGCAATAAAACACGTTGAACAGCCTGGCATTTTAGATGACTCATCTGTATTTGCAAACTTAAAATCTGGGCTTAGCGTAATTAAGGGTTCAGGCTTATTAATTGGGGTAGTCATATTAGCCATAACTGCAGAAGCTTTTGGCTATGGTGTAACCGCTATCTTTCCCATATTGGCAGACGTAGGTGTTTTTGGCGTAGGGGCTCTTGGTTTAGGAATAATGAATGGGGCTTTTGGGGTCGGCGGGGTTTTGGGCTCAATCATTTTGGCATCATTAAGAACCTTAGATCGCCTTGGTGTGCTTTTGGTTACAGCTTTAATGATTTGTGGACTGCTGTTGCTAGCTTTATCTTTATCAAATTATTTTTATATAACAGTGCTGATAATTGGTGGACTAGGTCTAGTAATGGCTAGTTATGACACGTTATCAATCCTGATCATACAGCGCACTGCTCCTGAAGGTATGCGTGGAAGGCTTACAGGCGTTCTGGTTTTGACTTTTGGCATAGGCCCTGCTGGCCATGTCGCCTTAGGGGTTATAACTTCAGCAATTGGTCCTGCTTTAGCAATCGGAACAAGTGCCGTAATTGTGATTTCAATTACATTGCTCACTTTTTTTATTATCAAAAAACTGCGCTCAATGTAATCTTGATGTATGATTTTGGCATTATGTTTAAATTCATTATTTTATCTATATTAATTTGTACCTTAATGGTTGGAGTTGCGTGCGGAGGATCCGCTACAACAGAAAAGAGCGCGGGCCAAGACAGTAGTAATCTCGCTGAATCTGTAGAAGATTCTGTAGAAGATTCTCAATATGGCGGCGTCTTTTTTACTATTGCCGAGGGTGAAATGAGCGATCGGCGTAAAGACCACGTTGTTTTGTTAATGCCTGACGGCAAAGTAATGGTAGTAGGTGGGCGCTCTAGTAGCGCCACTCAGCAAAGGGTGCCTCGCTTGAAATCAGCGGAACTATATGATCCGACTACTGAAGAGTGGACCTACTTGGCTGAAATGATTAACACGCTATCAGCTGCTGGTAGAGAAAGTCCCGCAGGTAGTGTCTTAAAAGATGGTCGTGTTTTCATGACCGGAGGGCAAAACAGCAGTAATGACCCTCTCAAAACATCTGAACTGTATGACCTAAAAACCGACACATGGACAAAGGGGCCGAAACTCCTTTCCTGGATACAAAGACATACCCACACATTATTAGACGACGGTAGGGTAATAATTATAGGCGGTACAGACGACCTTTCTCAGCTAAAAAAGACAGCCGTTTTTGACCCCGCAACTGACACGATAACAAAAGTTGCCGAGATGACTACAGGAAGGTCTAATCATACTGCTACATTGTTGCTTGATGGTCGTATTTTAGTTGCTGGCGGAGGCAAGCGAGAGCTTTCAGATGCTACAGACACAGCTGAGGTATATGACCCTGAAACTGATACATGGACATCTGCTGGCCGAATGAACGAAGCTAGGCTATCCCATACAGCGCACCTTCTGCCTGACGGCAAAGTACTTGTAACTGGAAGTAAAGGGAAGCTTGCATCAACGGAAGTATATGACCCTGAAACAAATTCCTGGTATACCACCTGCCCAATGATGACCGGACGCTCCGATCATTCTGGGTCACTTTTGATCGACGGTCGTGTTTTTGTGACCGGAGGTGAAGGAAACATAGCTTCAACTGAAATATATGATCCATGGACCGGTGAATGGTCTTCAGGCCCCAAGCTAAATGTTTCCCGAAACAGACACCGGCAGATAACAATGCAAGACGGTTCTGTGCTTATAACAGGAGGCCAAGGACCTGAAAAAATGTCCGTAGTGGTCGAATACTTTAAACCAGACCCTATAACTTCACAGGACAGCCCGTCTAAATTAGGCTGTGGCGGAAGTTTGGTTGTGAAAGAAACCACGGACGAAGATGAATACAACGCAAATTCTCCTGATACGGACGCGGCTCATTCTGATAGGTTTTCTGAGATAGACGACGCTGGTTTGTCGGAAGCGGATTTAGTATTTACAGATCCAGATATTGCCGACTCTGCTGACGACGTGATTGTTGTGCCCCTTAGAACGCCTGGCACGATCCGTATAGGACAAGGGATAGGTAGTCCTTCAGTAGATGCCACTGGCACCATCGTTCGGTTCAAAGAACTTGTTGCTAACTCCGAGGCCGAGGGCGTAATCGTTAAAGTAAATCTACGTAATGGCGGCTGGGACATGGGAGACATGGATCTTGTTATTGGTCCTGGGGAAAGCGGTCCTGCTGTTAAAAAGTTTGCACGGGTTTGGATTGGGCTTTTGGGTGTAGGTACTGACGAATCGGGCGCGGTCACCGCTACCGTAGTGGTATTTGAGCCTGGTAAATAATCTGAAATAGAATTGGCCACAAATCTTTGTGGCCAATTCCTTATCAAAGCCGCCGGTTCTACTCTCTCCAATTGCTTTGTTTTGTTAACTCCATAAATTCAGCATGCGCATGCGCAGATGCAGCTATGATTCCATCACTCTCTAAGCATGCTCGATTTCCTGCTCGATCAGTAACTAATCCCCCTGCCTCTTCAACAATAAGAAGTCCTGATGCCTGATCCCATGGCTCCAATTTATAGTGAAAAAAAACGTGAAGACGCCCAGCGGCAAGATAAGACAAACCTAATGCCGCTGAACCAAATATACGCGCTGTTTGCATACCTGGCCAAATACTTTTAATGATTTCCAATGAATCTGCCCCTCCCTGATCATCATAAGATAAGTCTAGTCCTAAAATTCCGTCCGCCAAATGCTTTTCATCAGAAACATGTATCCTCTGTCCATTCAAAAACGCACCCAAGCCCTTTACGGCATGAAATGTTTCTTTCCTAATGGGGTCATGGGTTATTCCTAGCTGTACTTCTCCATTGAAAGCTAATGCGATAACCGTCGAGAAGTGTGGAATATTTGAGGCGAAATTCCGAGTTCCATCCAAAGGATCGATTATCCAAAGCCAACCATCAGTAATCAAATCTCCTCCGCTCTCTTCCGCCAAAATAGGAATATCCGGGTATTCTTTTATCAATATCTCTTTTACGGCTATTTCTGCCTCGACATCAGTTTCAGTGACTACGTTTCCCCTGCCCTTCATGGTAATTCGTTTAGACTCAGAGAATCGCTGTACTAAAATCGTACCAGCGCGCCCAGCTGCTTCTAATGCAATATCGATTGTCGTCCTCTTGCTAGCTGATCTCGGAAAATTAATCATTATTTATTAACCCTACATTTTTTATGTTATTTATAGAAATTACGTTCTGATAGACTCAAAGTACACCAACATAGCTTGTCAAAAATCGATTATATTACATCAAACATTTTAGGATATTTGTTCCGGATATATATAGGTCAAAATATTGGTTTAGTCAAAACGAGTGACTGATGGTAAGTCGTTAGCCAGTCTGTAATGCGATTGCTTGTCAGGCACCCCTGTAAATCGCGGTTACGGTCCTTTAACAGGCCTATTAAGACCCAGACAAGTTATCTCTATTAACTTGTTGCGCCATTATAATTTTTGATGTGTGAAAAAGTCACTTTATTTTTCATTCACTTTTTGTGGGTTTGGGTATTGATCCCGATAATTGAAGTGCTAGAATGGCCAACAGCTCTCTAATTCGAGATGGGTCCCGGATGAGTTGCACGCCTATGTCTAGGCGTTTACAAGCATTAAACCGGGGGTATTATTTTGATTTGAGATTTTAAAAACAAAGGAAAGATAAGCGAAAATCTTGCAATCTATTAAATTAGAAACAAAAGAGCTCCAGCCTGATAAACATGAAAGCCCAAAGTCTCTGTGGCAGGCCGTCTTAGGAAACTTGCAACTTCACGTTTCCAGGGATTGTTTTGATACATGGTTATCAAAGACGACTTTTGTTGCATTAGAAGATAATGTACTCACAATTGGAGCTCCGAATGCTTTTGTAGCGGAGATGCTCGAACAAAGATTATCCGGAATTGTATTAAACTATGTAAAAAAATTGGTGGGTCCCCAAATTCACCTAAAGATTGTCGTTGTCGGTGCTTCAGTCACGCCGATCTCTAGCGTAAGTGAGATAAAACAAAAACCATTTGTCTCAAAAGAATTTACTTCTCATTTATTTCATAAATTTACTTTTTCAGAATTCGTTGTTGGTCCTTCAAATGAACTGGCTCATGCTGCCGCTATGGCTGTAGCAACGAATCCTGCAGAAAAATATAACCCTCTGGTTATTTATTCCTCAGTTGGCCTCGGCAAGACGCATCTACTTCACGCTATCGGCCACAGCGTTACAACGCTTGGGTTAAATCCTGTTTATGTTACGACAGAAGAATTCACCAACCAGTATATTTCTGCCATTAGGTCCGGCACCACCGAAGAATTTAGGTTTCAGTATCGTAATGCGGACGTGCTTCTAATAGATGACATCCAATTTCTTTCAGGAAAAGAACAAACTCAAGAGGGATTTTTTCACACTTTTAATGCATTGTACCTAGCTGGCAAGCAAATTGTAGTTGCGAGTGACCGGCCCCTTCAAGAATTAAGTATTTTAGAAAAGCGAATTCGATCTAGGCTGGGAGGAGGGTTGGTCGTTGACTTACAGCCACCTTCTATCGAAACAAGACTAGCCATCCTAAAGTCTAAACTAAACCGCCTCAAAAAAGCTGATGTGGTTTCAGAAGAGATATTAGCATTAATTGCAAGTCGGGCTTCAGCCAATATTCGAGAACTAGAAGGACATCTAAATCGAATAATTGCTTACGGAGACCTAGTAAATCAGGAGGTCAGCATTGATATTGCCTCAACCTTAATTCCTAATACAGTATCTCCAAGCTTAATAGGAACCGTGACCCCAAAAACGATCTTAGATTTAATTTCAAAACATTTTAATGTTGAAAAATCTGAGTTGAGCGGAAGATCAAGGAACTCACGGCTAACAAAGGCTAGGCATATAGCTATGCACTTACTGAGAGAAGAGGCGAAAATGGGATTCAAGGAAATCGGAGCCGTGTTAGGACATAGAGACCACTCTACAGTCATTAGTGCCTGTCAAAAGGTGTTGGTAATGATTTCCAATGATAATTCCATACATAACGAGGTTCAACTACTAAGAAATAACCTGAGATAAAATCGATTTAAAAGTTTTATCAACAAGTGTTGTTTACAGTGTTTCTTATTGTTCATATAAGCTTGATATCAAAATGACTTTGTTTCCATTTCTGTTTCTTTACTTATAATCAACATTTCTATAACTTTATAAACACATGTTATACACATCAATATTCAGTGTTTACGTGTGGAATAATAAGGTTTATCCACACTAACAACACCTTTATTATTATTCTTATATAAATATATATAAACTATACAAATGATAGATCAAGCTAAAATCAAAATAATAAGCGGAAATGGCGGAAATGGTTGTATAAGCGGTAGAAAAGAAAAGTATGTACCTAAAGGAGGTCCAGACGGAGGGGATGGGGGAAATGGAGGAAGTATTATCTTTAAAAGTGATGAAAATATAAACACACTAAGATACTTTCAATACTCAAAGAATTTTATTGCTGAGAGTGGAACTGAAGGAAAACCTGGATTAAAGCATGGGTCTGATGGCAAAGACCTCGAAATTACTGTTCCAGTAGGAACTATAATTTCCTCCATTACATCTAATTCTGATAAGAAAAAACACTTAGCAGAATTCACGTCACATGATCAAACATATGTTATATGTAAGGGTGGAAAAGGTGGACGTGGAAACACACGGTTTGTAAATTCAATAAATCAATTTCCTTTACTTGCTGAATCAGGTGAAAAGGGCAGTAATTTGAAAGTGTTCTTAGAATTAAGGCTACTCGCAGATGTAGGAATTATAGGGTCACCAAATGCTGGTAAAAGCAGCTTATTAACTTTTTTAAGTAATGCTAGTCCAAAAATTGCAGATTATCCATTCACTACACTAGAACCTGTCTTAGGAGTAGTTGAACATTTATCAAAGTCATTTGTCATGGTTGATATACCGGGACTTATAGAAGGAGCTCATAAGGGAATAGGGCTTGGTCATGACTTCCTTAAACATATCAAAAGAACTCGGATTTTATTACATATGGTAGATATTTCTGGCCCAGATCCATTGCAAGATATCGATAATATAAAAGAAGAAATTTCATTATTTGATGAAAATATCAACGATAAACCTAGCTTAGTTGCAATAAACAAAATTGACATTGAAGGAACACAAGATTCGGTAAAAAAAATAGAAATTGAGTTGAATCAACGCGGCATTGAAACGGTAGCCATCTCTGCTATTTCGGGCATAGGAATTAATGATCTACGCGACAAGGTTACGGAAATGCTAGAAGTTGAATCAAAAAGTAAAACGCCTCGACAAACGCTGACTGAAAGGTTAAATGCTAGTAAGAAGGGCCAAAAAAAACAAACTGAAGAAATTAAAGTAATCAAACCTGAGCCGGTTGACAGAAGAAATAAAAAAGATGGCGTTTTAGTTTCTGATGGTGAATACATAATAACCTCGTCTACCGCCATAAGAATTGCTGCTATGGTAAATCCAGATAGCTGGGAAGCAAGAACTCAGTTTTATTCACATTTAAGAAAAATGGGCCTGATATCGCAATTAGAACAAAAAGGTATCGGCCCGGGGAGCACAGTAAAACTAGGAGATTTAGAGTGGGAATGGGACGCATAGGCGGGTTCAAAACAGCAGGATTCAGATGAAGAAAATTGGCGTGTTTGGAGGTACTTTTGACCCGGTACATAATGGGCACATATCTAAGGCTGAAGAAGCATTTGTAAAATTGAAACTAGACCAAGTGCTATGGGTTGTAGCTGGAGACCCTTGGATGAAATCTACAGAACAGCTGTCACACTCAAGGCACAGGCTAAAAATGGTAAAAATCGCTATAGAAGGCAAGGCCAATATGCAATTAAGCGACATGGAAGTAATTCGGAAAGGACCAACCTACACCGTCGACACCCTTAAAGACTTAAAAAGGAGAAACCCCCAAGATGAACTTACGTTGTTAATTGGATCTGATCTAATAGAAGAATTTGATCAGTGGAAATCCAATGAGTTAATTTTATCTTTAGCAAAGCTGGCAATTTTTACTAGAACTGATAGCCGTAAGGACATAAATGAAATTTTGGGTTTAAGTAAAAGTGACGAGCATAGAACAGAAATTTTATCAGGCACGAAAATAGACATATCTTCAACCTTAGTAAGAGAAACTATTTCGCATAAGCTACCTGTTAGTAAATATGTGCCAAAATCAGTAGAAAAGTATATTATGCAGAATAAATTGTATTCAAGGGAAAATAGATGAATAACATAGATTTCAAGGGGCAGGTAGCCGTGATAACTGGAGCTAGTAGGGGCCTGGGGAAGGCATTTGCAATTGGTCTAGCAGAAAAAGGTGCATCTGTTGGCATTATAGCTAGATCCAGCTCAGGACTGAAGGAAGTTGGAGACATAATACGAAATTCTGGAGGAAGCGCGGTAGAAGCCACCTGTGATTTATTAAACGAACATGAGGTAGATCGAGCTATTAAGTATATCGAGGGGCAGTTAGGAGATATAGATATATTAATTAATAATGCAGGAGTGGCGGGCCCAACAGGACCAGACTGGACATTAGATGTAAAAGAATGGTGGAAAACCTTTGAAGTCAATGTATTAGGGCAATTCCTAGTTTCTAAGGCTGTAATATCCGGCATGGCAAAAAGAGGCCGAGGTAGGGTGGTGAATGTATCAAGCGCAGCTGCAGGCTTTCCAAGCGCAAATTATTCTGCATATTGTGCATCTAAAGCTGCCTTAACTATGTGGACTGAATGCCTTGCAGAAGAAGCAGCAAGACATGGAGTGACTGTACTCGCATACCACCCGGGCACTGTTAGAACAGACATGACGGAATACTCTTCCAGTCAACCAGAGAAGGATAATCCCATAGTGACTTTTATTAGAGATGCCTTTGAAAACGGTACAGACACACCGATAGAAAGATCTGTAGAAAGCCTTATTTTTGTGGCTTCGGGAGGAGTGGACGATTTAGCGGGTATCCAGATAGACGCTGAAGTTGACCTTAAGGAATGGAATACGAGATCAGCTGAGATCAAAGAAAAAGGACTATACGCTATACGTATACAAGAACTTAAGAATTAAAAATGCGAAATCAACTTAATACTGAAATAAAAGAATTGGCCTTCGAAATAGGAGCATTATTGTATGGGTCATTCAACTTATCTGCTGGAGGAAAAAAATCATCATTTTATTTTGATGGACGAATGCTAACCCTAGATCCAAAAGGGTCTTATTTAGTGGCCAAGGCCATATTGCCCCTAGTAGCTTCAAGTGGCGCTGAGGCAATAGCGGGACCTACCTTAGGAGCTGACCCAATAGTAGCTGCAGTATCGATGTTAAGCCACATCGAAGAAAATCATATTCCAGGGCTCATAGTAAGAAATCAACCCAAGTCACACGGAACGCAAAAACTGATTGAAGGGACTTTAACTCCTGGGCTTAAAGTAGCCGTTGTAGACGACACATGTTCTTCAGGTAAAAGCATATTTCATGCTGTAGCAGCGCTTGAAAAAGCAGGATGCGAAATTACAGCTATATTCAGTATTCTTGATAGAAATGAGGGCGGTTCGGAAGAAATTAAAAAACAAGGCTATAAGTTTGACTCACTCTTGTTTGCTACTCCAGAAGGCGAGATCATTGAAAGATAGGTCTCGGAGACAAACCTCATCTAGAACTGAAAAGTGGAGCTAGGTGGTGGTGGGCTTTCTATGGCGTCGGCGAGAACGACGAATAGCTCTAGCTTTATCAATGCGACCCTGCTCTCCCTTAGATCTAAAAAATCTTCTATCTCTAAGTTCTCTCATTATACCCGCGCGTTGAATTATAGATTGAAAACGTTTTACTAACGCCTCACCATCTTCACCATCTCTTTGTACTACGTAAGCCAAACAAACCTCCCTACTTACAATGCTTCCATGCAAAATTTGAAATTAAATATTGAATCTGAGCAAAAGAAACAGGAGCGGCGCTATGCCGCTCCGTAAAGAATTGTAGCATGATCTTGGTTAATAAGGTTAAGGGTATTTGGTTACTATGACGTGAAAAACAAAAGATTAATGGTATGAAGCCCTGCTGATGCTACAATTGGCATTGGTGCTTAAAGGTTTTTCAGACGCACTGCCTATGGAATCAAGCTAAAGCATAAACAGGTAATTTAAGTAAAGATATGCCTAAATCTAATTTAAACTCATCCAAAAAAAAACGATCATTGTTAAATACAAAATCTAGCGCAAAGCCGCTTGATAATATAATTGTAAAAGGTGCAAGAGAGCATAATCTAAAAAATATTGACGTTACGATACCTAGGAACAGCTTAGTTGTAATGACGGGCGTTTCAGGGTCCGGAAAAAGCACTTTGGCATTTGACACAATATATGCAGAAGGGCAGCGTCGATATGTAGAATCCCTTTCTTCATATGCGCGTCAATTTTTGGGCAGGATGGACAAACCTAATGTTGATTATATCGGAGGCCTTTCCCCGGCCATATCTATAGATCAAAAAGGAACTTCTCGCAATCCGAGATCTACTGTCGGCACCGTAACTGAAATCTATGATTATTTGAGGCTTTTATTCGCTCGTGTAGGCCGACCTAGTTGCCATAAATGCGGAAAGCCTGTTGAAATGCAGACAGTTCAACAAATCGTTGATGCAATAATTGGCCTTCCGCATGAAAGCAGAGTTCAAATCATGGCACCTGTCGTAAGGCGTAAAAAGGGGGAACACCAAGACGTGCTTGAAACATCTAGAAAAAGCGGCTTTGTTCGAGCACGAATTAACGGAGATATGAAAGATCTCTCCGAAAAGATATCGTTGGATAAAAAGAAGTGGCATAACATAGAAATAATTGTGGACAGGTTGGTAATAAAGAAAAACGTGGATATCAGCAGGGTCTCTGATTCAGTAGAACAAGCAATGAAGTTGGCAAAAGGACTTGTTCTGATCACTATGTCTGACGGTGAAGAAAAAACATTTTCTGAAAATTTTGCCTGCGCCAAATGCAATATTTCTTTAGGTGAAATCGAGCCAAGAACATTTTCTTTTAATAACCCGCATGGAGCTTGCTCAAAATGTGCCGGACTAGGCTATAAACTTGAAGTCGACCCAGACCTTGTAATACCTGATGATTCTGTAAGCTTGGCTGAAGGGGCGATTGAGCCATGGTCTCGAAGTGGCATGTCAACACCGTGGTTTGATAGCCTTTTGGAATCAATGGCTAGAGAGTTTGATTTTTCAACAAGACAGCCATTTAGAAAACTGTCATCTGAACACAAAAATCTCGTTTTGAATGGTGCTGGAAATATTAAATTTGTAATGACTCATATCACGAAAAAGGGAAAAAAATATAACTGGAGAACTACCTTTGAAGGGGTTCTTAATAATTTGGAACGAAGACATAAAGAAACAGAATCTGAAAATGTGCGAAGAGACATTGAACGATATATGGCTCGTCAGTCATGCAATGCCTGTGGCGGCAAGAGATTAAAGCCAGAAGCGCTCGCAGTGACAATTGGGGGTAATGGGATTGTAGACATTACAGACAAGTCGATATCTGACACTTTGAAATGGGTTTCAGGTTTAATTAAAGGAAAACAGACAGTTTCGAAGAGCCGTCAAAAAGAATACGATCCTGAATTTCTTGGCGATAGAGAAAAGGCAATTGCCGATCAGATATTAAAGGAAATCCAAGAAAGACTTAATTTTCTTGTGAACATAGGCCTGGATTATTTGACCCTTAGTAGATCCGCCGTGACTCTCTCAGGCGGAGAATCTCAGCGCATTCGACTTGCAACTCAGATCGGATCAGGCCTTACTGGAGTTTTATATGTGTGCGACGAGCCTTCAATAGGTTTACATCCAGCAGATGGTACTAGGCTAATAAATACGTTGCAAAGGCTGCGTGATATAGGAAATACCGTTTTAGTTGTGGAGCATGATGAGGCAATAATGAGAGCAGCGGACTATGTGGTGGATTTAGGTCCTGGAGCTGGAGAGCACGGAGGCCATATAGTTGCAACGGGGTCAATCAATCATATTATAAGCGAACCTAAGTCAGTTACTGGGGCCTATTTATCCGGTGAGCGAAATATCGACTCTTCTAAAAAGATTAGGACAGGTAATGGCAATACAATTAAAATCGTAAAAGCCGAAGAAAATAACTTAAAGGGGATAGACGTTGAGATTCCTCTAGGAAAACTTGTTTGCGTTACCGGGGCATCCGGATCTGGAAAAAGCACTTTAATTAACGAAATCCTCTATAAATCGCTCGCTAGACATTTTAATAGGTCAAAAAATAGGCCTGGCCAGCACCACTCAATTCAAGGAATAGAAAACTTGGATAAGGTAGTCGAGATAGACCAATCTCCAATTGGACGCACTCCGAGATCTAACCCCGCCACTTACACAAGCACATTCACGCCGATCAGAGAGCTTTTTGCATCACTCCCAGAAGCAAAAATTCGTGGATATAAACCCGGAAGATTCTCATTTAACGTAAAAGGTGGACGCTGTGAGGCGTGTAGGGGTGATGGGTACATACAAATAGAAATGCAATTTTTGCCTGACGTTACGGTGCCCTGTGAAATCTGTAAAGGGGCCAGATACAATCGTGAAGCACTCGAGGTTTATTATCGAGGTAAATCTATTGCTGATGTATTAAATTCCACCGTAACTGAAGCATTAGGTACATTTGATAAAATTCCTGGAATTAGGAAAAAACTTCAAACCATGGAAGACGTTGGATTGGGGTATATAAGACTTGGCCAGCCAGCTACGACTCTTTCTGGCGGTGAGGCACAAAGAGTCAAGCTTGCTACAGAATTAAGTAAACGTGCAACCGGCAATACAATTTATATCCTTGATGAGCCTACTACAGGGTTGTCATTTCACGATTGCGCACATCTACTAAAAGTTTTGCAAAAATTGGTTGATTCTGGCAACACAGTAGTGTTGATAGAGCACCATCTTGATTTGATAAAAAATGCTGACTGGATAATTGATTTAGGTCCTGGGGCTGGCGATGCAGGCGGACAAGTCGTGGCTAAGGGGACTCCAAAACAAATTATCCAGCGAAAATCATCTTCGACAGGCAGTTATCTAAAAGAACATTTGTTGAAAAGGAGAGTTAATCGTGCTCGAAAATAACATAATTTTCTTAAATTTGAAAAGACCAAAGAGTCTTTTCAAATTTGTAATATTTGTACTTACAGTGCTCTCTGGAATATTGTCAGGGGTGATGGGAGTCGCAGGGCCAACCACTAATACTTTGTTTATAGCCTGGCTTTTCGTTCCTGCCCCGATAATTTTTTTAATCTTGCTTTGGAAAAGGCCGTCTGGTTGGATGAAAGCAGCTTCAAAAATATATATCTTTTTGAGCATAGCGATGACAATATTATTACTTTTAGCGGTTGCATGGAGTGGCTCTGAGACAGCATTGCACCCTAGCCCTGCATCCGAAGAAGAAACCCTTTCTATGTATCCTCAGCTTGAAGAGAAGATAGAGTCAGTATCATTTTTGGCCAATGATGGAGTAAGGCTTGAAGGATGGATGGCAACTCGTGAAACAGATAAAGCCGTGATTCTGTTACATGGGTATACTGGCGATAGAACAGACATGCTTCCACAGGCAAACATGCTTTTCGACGCAGGATTTACTGTTTTGTTGTTTGATTTTCGACACAGGGGAGAGAGCGAAGGAGACTTTGTTAGTTTTGGCTACTATGAAAAACAGGATGTGTTGGCAGCGGTTAATTTATTAGAAGAACTTGGCATTAGTAATATTGGGATAATTGGACTATCTAACGGGGGGGCCACATCGATCCTTTTCGCTGCGGAGAACCCTGGCAGAATCAAGGCGCTTGTTGTTGATTCTGCTTTTAAAAGCCTGGACAGTGCAGTTTCTCAAAGCTTTACCCATTTCGTTGGCTTGCCGGCCTTCCCTTTTTCTCCGATAACGGTATGGTTTTCTGAGCTTAGAACAGGATTAAACCGTAACGACGTGATTCCAGAAGAAGCAATAATGAATATAACTAATACACCTTTGTTAATTATTCATGGACTTGAAGACGAGACGATATCTTTTGCAGATAGTGAATCAATTTATTTGAAAGCAAACCAACCTAAAAGATTATGGCTTGTTCAGAAAGCAGGACATGCAGAAGCCTCTGAAGTTGCGGAAGAAGAATATCGAAGTCAAATAGTAGGGTTTTTTACAAAAAACTTAAAATAAGTTGACCATATCTTAAAATATTGTAATTTTGTCGGCAAGTGTTCAAAATGTAATCAATAGTAAAGCTTACTACATGGAGATAAACAAAAATGGGACCTGAAATTGCTTTTATGAACGCCGTAGAATTAGGCAGTAAAATTCGAAGGCGCGACCTATCACCAGTCGAAGTTGTTAACTTTTTTCTCGACCGTATTAATGAGCGAAACCCGGAGATTAATGCATTTGTCACAATGGTTTCTGAGGAAGCGATGCAAAGAGCCAAGTCTGCTGAGCGCGCTTTAATGTCAGGAGGCCCTCTTGGGCCCTTGCATGGAATTCCTGTGGCGATTAAAGATCTTTTTACGTTCAAGCCAGGCATAAGGGCTACGTCAGGCTCGGCTCCGCTTAAAGACTATCAAACAGACATGACTTCATCATACGTCGCTGACATAGAACAGGCAGGAGGTATTGTTTTAGGATTAACTAACTCCCCAGAATTTGGCCATAAAGGAGCCACAGACAATTATATCTTTGGGCCGACGAGCACTCCCTTTGACTTAACTCGAAATTCTGGGGGCTCATCGGGGGGTAGCGCGGCGGCGGTAGCCGCTGGCCTTGTTCCATTATCACAAGGATCAGACGGAGGGGGATCAATTAGAATCCCTGCATCGTTTTCAGGAGTGTATGGGTATAAGCCGTCTTATGGCAGAGTGCCTTTTATTACTAGGCCTAATGCCTTTACTTCAATAAACCCCTTTCTTTTTGTAGGGCCAATAACAAGAACTGTCGAAGATGCAGCACTATTAATGTCTGTTCTTGACAAACATGATCCTAGAGATCCGTTTTCACTGCCTAGCGGGAATGTTAATTATCTGGAGGCAACACGTAAGCCAGTGTCGGGCATGAAAGTTGCCTATAGTCCAGACTTAGGCATTTTTCCTGTGGAGGAAAGCGTGGCTAAGGTCGTTTATAAGGCCACAGAGGCTTTTAAGGAGCTGGGAATTGAGGTTGATCAAGTCGAAATCAAAATTAACCGATCTCAGCAAGAATTATCAGGTTTGTGGGTTCGGCAAATGGCTATGTTGCATATGGAATTAGCAGAAATGTTTAAGCCGCAGGGTATTGACCTTTTAGGAGAGCATAATAGCATGCTGACGCCGACGTTTGCTAAAACCTTAGAAATTGGGAAGAAAATGTCTGGATGGGACGTAAGAAGTGGAGAACTTTTGAGATCTTCAGTTTATGACCCGATACAGGATATTCTCGATGACTATGATTTTATTGTATCTCCAACTTTGTCTGTTCCGCCGTTTAAGAACGCCACTAATGGTGATACGTTGGGGCCTACTGAGGTGAACGGCGAAACAGTTGACCCAACGATAGGCTGGTGTATGACATATCCTATAAACTACACGGGGAATCCGGCAGCATCAATACCAGCGGGATTCAATGAAGACGGCCTGCCGATAGGGATGCAAATTATAGGACGAAGATATGCAGATGAAAACCTATTAGCTGTCAGTGCTGCTTTCGAGCGAGCAAGGCCATGGCATCAAAGCTATCTTGATTTAGAGGAAAAACATAATGGAAACTAAAACGACAGGCAAGATACAAACAGTTTTAGGAATGATTAAACCGGAAAATCTGGGACTTACGGTTACCCACGAACACCTTCTGGTAGATCTAATGTGTTATTTTTATGAACCTGAGGAAGCAAGCAGGCGTTCGTATATTGATAAGCCATTCACTATGGATATAAGAGGCGAGCTTCCCCAGATAGCTTTCAACATGAAGTCTAATCTTCAGTACTATGACATTGATCTTTCAATAACAGAAGTGTCTAAGTTTTTTAATGCCGGCGGTGGAGGTTTGGTAGACACAACTCCAATGGGCTTAGGGAGAGATCCAATAGCATTGACCAGGATATCAAGAGCAACTGGGATAAATATTATTATGGGGTCAAGTTACTACATTCCCCACGCACACCCAGCCAATATAGGCCAGCTTTCTGAAACAGATATTTCTAAAGTAATAATCAACGATATTACCAATGGCGTGGCTGATACCGGAATCAAGGCTGGAATAATTGGGGAAATTGGGAATTTATATCCGCTATCAGAGACGGAACGCAAAATACTTCGAGGTTCAGCTCGAGCGCAAGTTGAGACTGGCTGCCCTATTTCTATTCACCCAGGCGCTCATGATGATTCGCCAATGCAGATAGTTGAAGAGTTGGCGCAAGCAGGTGCAGATGTTAAGAATATTATAATGGGGCACCTTGATTTTGCTATTGATGATCATGACAAATTACTAGAATTGGCAGACACTGGTTGCTTTTTGGAGTACGACATTTTTGGATTCGAGGAAACCAATCTGGTTTATTTGGGCGAATATATGAGAATGAAAAGTGACTCTGATCGTATCGAAGCAATCGAGTTTTTGATAGAAAGAGGGTATTTGGGCCAGATTGTAATTGGACAAGACGTGTGCCAAACTAACCAGCTGACAAGTTTTGGCGGTAAAGGGTACGCCCACATATTAGAAAATATATTGCCTAGATTAAGAAGAAGAGATTTCACTCAAGGACAAATAGACCAAATTTTGATTCATAACCCTGCCAAGGCCCTCGCTTTTAGTTAAGCGGGTTGGTTAAATAGTGTTGGTACTCTTGGCCAAGGATATGCTTGTTCGAACCTATGGCATAATTGCAGAATGGTTGGTTCCTCCAGCCTCCTGCCAATAACTTGTAACCCAATCGGTAAACCTGCTTTGTCAAATCCACAGGGAATATTTGCTCCTGGCAATCCAGCTGCATTTATTGGAAAAGTAAATGGGCTATGTGCAGGAAATCCCCATAATTTATTTTCAAACCCACGCCCTACTCCAATTTTAGGCCTTCCAGTCATGAAGGCTGTGTTTGGCATAGTAGGAGATAAAAGCAAGTCATACTTGCTAAACAAAGTGTCTAAACGAGCTATAATTTGGTCGCGAACGCCTAAGGCCAAGGCATAATCACTTCCAGTAATCTTGCTGCCATACTCATATACATCAAGTGCTTCTGGTGCTAATTCCGAAGTTCTTTTACTAAGTGTTTTGTCGAGACTTGCATACCAATTTGCGCTTACTAACGGCCAGTATCCATAAAAAGCATCCGAGAGGTCTATGGAAACAAGTTCAATGTTGCAACCTAGATCAGCTAGGTTTTTAATAGCTTTCTCTACGCTTGCATGGACCTCTGTGTTTACATCCGCATAACCATAATCCGGGCTATAGGCAATTCTTAATTCAGATAAGTCTTTGTTCAACATGTTTGAATAAGACGGGACAGGAGCGCGCAATGAGTCGGGATCCCGCGAATCAAATCCGGCTATAATTTCCAATAAAATTGCTGCGTCTTCGACTGTGCGGGAAATCGGACCGGGTTGACTAAATGGATTAGTAATATACGGATCACTTGCACCAGAATAACGAGGAACTCGACCCAACGTGGGCCTTATACCAAACACTCCGCAAAAACTGCTTGGGGCTCGGATAGAACCCCCTCCGTCAGTACCGCTTGCTATTGAACACAGGCCACCGGCAACAGCCGCCGCCGAACCAGCGCTCGACCCTCCGGAAGTCCTTGAGGTGTTCCATGGATTCCTAGTATGATCGCCCAATCGATTTTCGGAATGAATCATTAGCCCCCAATCAGGCATATTTGTTTTACCAATAATTATTCCGCCCGCAGCTTTGATTCGCTCGACTACCACGGAATCTTCTTCGGGAATATGGCCCTTCATCCAGGTC
>Ga0302123_10000143_pt1 | contig 53460 bp, 35 predicted proteins | sample CB21_321_MG_FD_203109 | JGI IMG/M metagenome (GOLD analysis project Ga0302123, IMG submission 203109) | Marine microbial communities from Western Arctic Ocean, Canada - CB21_32.1 | ecosystem: Environmental > Aquatic > Marine > Oceanic | place: Canada: Western Arctic Ocean | collected 2017-09-28 | reverse complement strand
GTCGAGTCGAACCGCGCGTCAACAAACGCAGACCGAAAGTTCTGGCTCTAATGAAGAAACCAAGACACCAGCTCAAGGCCGCCGCATGACGTAACCCCTTGCTACCAAACCGGCAGTGCCATTCGACCCTGACACCGTTGGATGACTATCTGACGTCTCGTGCGAAGTTGTTGCGGCGTTTTTTCTCTCCGGCTCATCTGCTGAATAGAAGCTTTCTCGACCTCGGTGCAAATGCGGGCTTCTTCTCACTCTGGGCGGCCCGCAACGGAGCCCAGGTGACGTCTGTGGACATGGACGCTCAATACCTGGAACTGCTACGGAGTCTGGCGAGTTTTCGTGAGTCTCCCATCAGAATCCAGCAATCCAGCGCGGAGAATGTTACCGAGCCTGCTGATGTCGTAAACGCGCTCGCTCTAGTGCACTGGCTCTTTTCGTGTACGGCTTCCTTCGGAACTCTTGAACGGGTTGTCGACTTTCTGGCCGGGCTCACGCGGGAAATGTTGTTCATTGAGTGGATCGATCCTGCAGACGCTGCAATCCAGAGATTCGGTCACACTAGTTATGATTCCGCGGCAGTCGAGGGGGCTTACACGCGCGAGGTATTCCTGAACGCACTGCGTGCCCGGTTTCCAAAGCTCTACCGCCTGGGGCAGAGCAAGCCCAATAGAGAGCTCTTTGTCGCGGTGATTCGGAAGCGAGTCAGCCAGCTCTATATTGATCTGCCGGGAGAGCGGGTTTCCAAGAGGGCAGTCTATTTCAGAGACAAGGGTATGTTGACGAGGGAGTCCTTTTGGCTCTCCAGACTCGAAGCATCCGGGTTCACGCCCCGACTGCAACATACCGTTGGCGACGCTCAGCCAATTCTCAACTCCCATGTGCTGCACGCAGACCGACACGGCATCCGAACGCCACCGGCCGGGGCTTTTGACTCCGGATTTGTCGGCCAGAATGAATTACCCCGCGACGAGATCGCGATGGACTATGTTGGCGAGCCGGTCTCAAGAGAGACTCTGCCGCCAGACTGGCAGCTCCAGGCTGATCACATCCTCGCCGTCCTCAAACAATACGGGTGTTGCCACAACGACATCAAACCGGAAGACATTCTGGTTCGTGACGGACGACTGTTCCTGATCGATTTTGGCTGGGCAACAAAACTCGGCGATGCAATTCCGCCTGATTGGCCGCAGACAATTGGCGAACAGTATCGGCTTGGAATTCATCACTTCGACGATCGACATGCATTCTATTCATCGATCGGAGATGTAATGAGATAACACTCGCGCTCAAATGGACAGTCAGCGCGGCAGCGATCTGCGACGTTTGTCGCACACGACACACGACGTGCCGTATTCGAAGAGTTCGACCAGGCTCAGAAGCTGGTCTTTGAGTCGCGGAAGCAACCCGTAGGCGATGGCCATCGGGTCGATTGTGGGCGTGTCTGTGCCTTGTTGCATCTGCAGGCGGCAACTGCTGCATTCGGTCGCGCCGGCAATCAGGTCTGGCTGATGCATGCGTTCAATCAATCCGCGGCCGATGGCGATGGACTCGTCGAAGTGTTCGCGCGTCAGGCCGAAGGTTCCGGCCATGCCAGAGCAACCTTTGTCGATCGGCAGGACTTCCAGTTGCGGGATCAATTCCAGCAGTTCGCGGAATGGCAGTCCGGTCTTCAATGCTTTGATGTGGCAGGGAGTGTGGTAGCCGACTCGCAATGGCAGACGTGAGAACTCCGTTTTCAGTTGTCCGGCGCGGTGCCGTGACAACAACCGTGCTCCGGCTTCGATGGGCAGGATGTTACGGCGTTCGAGTCGGCGCATAGAAAAGAGCCGCCGATGAGACTCGAACTCATGACCTACGCTTTACGAAAGCGTAGTCGTGATAACAGCACTGACCCACCGGCAATGGGTTGTGACGACGCAAAGACTGCCTTTGCACTGCGCGTCGATGTCAAGCTGATTGCGTTCGGCCTGTCGGCTGGCAACGTGACCCTGCCCGTCGCTACTTACGAGGGCCGAGGTGTTGCATGAGGAACATCGTGATCACGGCACGGATGTAGTCCCGGTTTTCCTTACGGGCGAAGCCATGACCTTCGTTGTCGGCGTACGCCGTCCAGACCGACTGTCCGTTGGAACGCACCTTCGGAGCGATCTGTTCTGCTTCCGAGAATGGCACGCGCGGATCGTTCTCTCCATGAGCCACCAGCAACGATGTGCTGATCTTCTGCGCGTTATGAATGGGGTCGATCCGAGCGAACACCTCCCGCATTTCAGGCGTACGTTCGTCACCGTACTCGGCCCGCCGCAGATCACGACGGTAGGCGCTGGTGTTTTCCAGGAACGTCTTGAAGCTCGCGATTCCCACAATGTCGACTCCGCACCGCAGCCGGTCGGAGAAGTGCGTCAGCGACGCCAGCACCATGTAGCCACCGTAAGAACCGCCGTAGACCGCGACGCGCGACGCGTCGAGTTCCGGTTGCTGCTCGACCCAGTCGAGCAACGCTCCGATGTCCCGCACGCTGTCTTCACGCTTCGGGCCGTTGTCCAGCAGCAGATAACTCTTCCCATACCCACGTGAGCCCCGGACGTTGGGTCGCAGCACGGCGAATCCCAGTTCTGCCACCTGGAACTGTGTCAGCGAATCGAACGACGGACGGGCCTGGCTTTCCGGGCCGCCGTGGATGTTGATGACGACCGGAACTGGACGATCTGACGATGCAGCATCAGGACAGAAGTAGAGCGCGGGAATTTCGCGATCGTCGAATGTCTTGAAACGCACGATATCGGGCTCAACGAGCGCGGATTCCTCCAACCCGCCAAGTTCGCTGTACGTCCAGCGTGTCAGTTCGCCGTCGGCCAGACGCAGCGAGTACGCGTCAGACGGGAGATTCGGGCGGCTGAGCGTAAAGCCGAGCTGTGTGCCTTCCGGTGAAAACTCAAGCGACGTGACGATGCCCATCGGCAACTCGACGCGCCGCGACTTGTCGCCGAGCAGCAGATACAGCCCGCTGGCTCCGTCTTCGTTGATCGTGAAGGCAAGCAGATTGTCGGCCGGCAGGAACCGACCCGGCGGAGCGACAGCGATCTCCTCGACATCCCAGGGAATGTCACGGCTCAACCATGTGTACTCCATGCTGGACAGGTCGACTCGCGCCAGATGCCGAAATTCCGTGTCGGAATCACACGACAGAAATGCAGATTCCCCGTCGTTCGAAAACGCCATCTGACCGAAAGCCGACGGACCGCCGCCGGGGATCGGGATGTCCACCTTCTTCTGCGAGCCGACATCGAGCAGAGCCGGATAGCACTCATTGATGGAAACGTACTGACGGATCAGGACCTTCGAACCGTCACGCGACCAGTCTTCAGGAATCCAGTATTCGCTGTCCGTCTGAAACAGCAGCTCGCGGCTCCCTGGACGGTTCGGGTCCGCGATGTAGAGATCCGTGTCTTTGCCATTCCGCTCGTTGCTCGCGATCAGACAGAACAGCCCGTCATCTCGAACGGGCCCCAGCAGGTTCCGCGACTTGCCATCCGTCAGCAGTTCCGCTTCGCCAACGCTTTCCGAGATGTAGACCTGATACCGTTCGTTGCCGCCAGTGGCCATCGAGATGAGCAGAGTGCCATCGATCGTGCCCGGCAGGAATTGGCCATTGGCAGGCTCTTCGAAAAATGTCACCTGTTCGCGTCGTCCACCGGGTTGATAGACCCGATGCAACTGTGACGTATTGCCGAAACGAGTCTGGATCAGGATTCCGCTGCCATTCGGAGCCCAGCCACGAAATCCAGCCGCCCGAGTGTTGAGATAACTGACCTGTCGATCCCAAAGAGCATCCGGAATTCGAGGAACATGCTCCGTCGAGATGGCCGCAGGTCGTCTGGGATCGTCTTCGGCCGAGGCCGTCTGGTCGATCGTCACATTTTCGAACAGCAATGCTGCCATGATGATTGTTAATCCGTGTAAGTGCCGCATTCGCTGGTGCCCTCCGCTGTTCCGCTGCTCGCATGGCCGGTGTCAGGTCCTTGAAACAGCCAGCAGACATTCACGTGCGGGCTGACCAGCTCCGCAGCTTCGACGATCCAGCCGGATTTGTCAGGTTCACACGAGCAAATCTGGCAAACGATCACCGCAGCATGCTTTGCACCAGCGAGGTGCTGACTTCGAAACCTGCGGCCACAGCATTCCTGAGTGTCTCGAAACTCAACGCGGATAAAAAAGACTTAAGAAAGCGACTATGGACTTATTTGGACGTATCCATCAGGTCAATAAAATGAACAGGACCGGACGTTGGACTTGCAATCTCAGGTAAAGGTCACTTTAATCCACCAGTCTGAGATTGAGTCTCAATTCCAAGTTGCGAACCACTGCAGCACCCACGCATTAGTTCGCGACTGACCTTGCCGCAACGGTGCCCGCCACTGGAGTCTCGCATGAAACGTCAACGTCGAGGATTCACGCTGATCGAGCTACTGGTCGTTATCGCGATCATTGCCATTCTGATAGCTCTGCTTCTGCCGGCTGTTCAGCAGGCCCGCGAAGCCGCGCGGCGGACGCAGTGCAAGAGCAACCTCAAGCAGATCGGTCTGGCGTTGCACAATTACGCTGGTCACCACACGAAGCTGCCAATGAGTATGGTGGCCGATCGAAACACCCCGGGCGGCGACACTGGCGGTGGTGAGTGGTCCCCGCATGCTCGGCTGCTGCCGTTCCTCGATCAAGGTAACCTGTATGAGAATCTCCGCCTCGAACAGAGCTATTCGAGTCAGCCGGCGGTCGTGTCCATCAAGATCCCCATGTTCATCTGTCCGTCGGAAAACAACGAAGACGGCCGCGTATCCGGTGCGATCACGTATTACCCGATCAGCTACGGTTTCAATGGCGGAGACTGGATGTTCTGGAATCAGCCACAGAGCATCATCGGAAACGGAGTCTTTCACCCGAACAAGAGTTTGAAGTTCGCGGACATCACGGACGGGACAAGCAACACACTGGCATTCTCTGAAGTCAAGACGTTTACGCCCTACCTGCGTGATGGTGCCTCGGCGGGTCCGACGCCTCCCGGGCAGTTTGGAGTCCAGTCGCTGGGTGGAAGTTTCAAGACGAATTCCGGCCACACGGAATGGATGGACGGGCGCATTCACCAGACGGGATTCAACACGGTCTTTGGTCCGAACACGTTCGTCCCTCACACAGGGACACCTGATTTCGGCATCGATTACACAAGCTGCCGTGAAGACAAGGGCTGCGCGACCGGCAGCATCACCTACGCGGCCGTCACGTCCCGCAGCCATCACTCGGGAATGGTGCATTCGCTGCTGTGTGATGGTTCTACTCGGGTAATCAACCAAAACATCGATATCAACATCTGGCGGAATCTCGGACGCCGCATGGACGGCAATGTTCTCGGAGAGTTCTGACCAGTGGCTGATTCATTCAGCCGCCGGCTGACGACGCGTCCGTTACGGGTGCCGTTTGGGCGAGCACCATCTGGTGATAGCGTGAGATCCCGTCCATCAGCTCGGCATGCGTGCCGGTTTCCACGATGCGACCGCCCTCCAGTACGGCGATTCGATCCGCCTCGCGAATCGTGCTCAGACGGTGCGCGATCACAAAGCTCGTCCTGTTCTGCATCAGGCGATGCAGGCTCTTTTGAATGAGCTGCTCACTGGCGGTGTCCAGATTGCTGGTCGCTTCATCGAGAATCAGGATCGCCGGATCAGACAGGACCGCTCGTGCGATTGCGATGCGCTGGCGTTGCCCGCCGCTCAGCTTGACGCCTCGCTCACCGATTCGAGTCTCGAAGCCGTCCGGCAGTTTCTCGATGAACTCAGTGGCGTTGGCGATGTCCGCAGCTTCGTGCAATTCCTCGACAGTGGCGGAACGCCGTGCGTAGCCGATGTTGTCGGCAATCGTGCCATCAAACAGGAACACGTCCTGTTCGACGACCCCCTGCAACGCTCGGTACGACTCGACATCAAAGTCACGCAGATCATTTCCGTCGAGGCTGACCGTCCCCGAGCCTGGGTCGTAGAATCTCGCGACCAGATTGCACAGCGTCGACTTGCCCGAACCGCTGGGTCCGACCAGCGCGATCGTTTCGCCCGGTCTGACATGCAGCTCAATGTCCGAGAGCGCCGCGGCTTCAACACCCGGATAGCGAAACGTCACCCCATCGAAGTCCATGCGACCCTGGGTGCTGGCTCGCACCGCAACGACGCAGTTGTCGCGAGGTGGCATCTCTCGCGGTTCGTCCAGCACGTCCAGCACGCGGTCGAGCCCGGATAGGCTGTTCTGAAATGACGATGCACTTTGAGCGAGAACTGCGACCGGCTCCAGCAGCATGACCAGGAAGACCAGAAACATCATCAGGTCACCCAGCGTGAGCTGCTCTTCCAGCACCTGCCAGCCGCCGTACAGCAGCATGCCGGCGGATGCTGCCGGGATCAGTGCATCCCAGGCAAATTCAACGGCACGGGACCACCACCACACGTGCAGCTCCTGCCGACCCATCAGATGATTGCCGCCCGTGAACCGTCCCGCCTCGGACCGTTGTCGTCCGAACGCGCGAACAACCCGCATGCCGCTGAACGCTTCGGCCGCATGGCCGTCAACATCCTCGCGCTGAGCCCGCACATGCCGGTACTGCGGACGGATGCGACTGATCCAGGTGCGATGCGTGATCCACACGATCGGCAGCAGCACCAGCGACCCCGTTAACAGCCGCCAATCGACAGTGGCGAGAATGATCAGGCTGCCGACCAGTTGCACAAACGCCCGCCAGGGGTTGTAGAGCATCTGGAATACCAGCTCGCCGACTCCGCCGGCATCTTCGCGCAGCAGACTGGCGACACCGCCGGACTTCAATTCCTGCACTCGATTGAGAGGCAACCGCACAGCGTGCTCAAACACCCGACGCCGCGTATCGAGCTGAATGCGTTTTGTGATCAGTGTCGCGTGCCAACGACCCCACAGATGAATCGTGATCTGGAAAAAGGTCACGATCGAAACTCCCACGACGACGATGACGAGTCGGTCCCAGCGATCCTGCGGCAGCGACAGACTCGACCACGTTTCCGGGATCGGGTTGTCCGTCAGCACGTAATCGACAACGAACTTCGTCGACGCGGCCGGCAGCAGCGAAAGAAGTTTGGACACCGTCAGCGTCGCCAGCGAGAAAATCAGCGCCGCACGGTGCCCCTTCAGCAATGTCAGGAATTTCCGGATCAGCTCTCGGGCACTACGCATTCGCGGAGTGTTGTCGGGGATTGACCGTCTGTGGTGCCCTTTGCCTGAATCACCCTTTGGTCGTGCATAGCCGGATTCCTGCAGCTTGCGAAGATACTCGCGAAACCGAACACGGCTGGATCGAGACATCGTGGGCAACCAGACGGTGGGGCGTTTACGCGGCGGAGTTTGATGCTACAAAACCGTCGCACTGCGGGACGGGAAGCACATTTGAAGAGTTCACCACCTGGGAGTCCACGATGTCTGACCGAGTTCATCGACGCGATGTCTTCAAAATGGCGACTGCTGGTGTGGCGGCGGGGCTGGCATCCTCACCGATTCCCGGGCTTGCCGCTGCGCCCGCCGGACCGCGTGATCTGAAGATCACGTCGGTCACAACATTCAGCCTGCTCCACAAACTGAAGCGGCCCTTCGGCGTCTCCGTGTCTGTACCGTTGAGCCGGACACGCACGGCTTTGCTGGTGAAGATCGAAACCGACGCCGGCCTGGTGGGCTGGGGCGAAACCGGCCCGATCAGTGGTGCTCGCGGCACGATCGATGATCATCTCGCCCCGAAACTAATCGGGCAGAATCCGCTGGAGTACCGGAAGCTGTGGCGGGCATTGTGGGGACCGAATTTCGGCAACGGCCTGGCTGTCGGGGCCGTCGAAATGGCGCTGAATGATCTGCGCGGCAAGGCACTTGGTCTGCCTGTTGCGGAACTGTTCGGCGGGCGGATGCGGGATCGCGTGCCGGTCTACGGATCCACGATGAACTATGTGGAAGGTGAGAAAGCCGAAGAGGCATTCCCGCGCGAAGCCGTCGCAAGAGTTCAACAGGGTTACAAGGCTCTGAAGATGCGAATCGGTCGGTTTGGTGTCCGCCGCGATGCCGAGATTGCCCGACTGGTTCGGGACGCGGTCGGTCCGGACATTCAACTCATGGCCGACGGCAACGCGGCCTACACGATGCGGACGGCTTTGCAGATGGGGGCCATTCTTGATGAACTGGGATTCGAGTTCTTTGAGGAGCCGCTACCTCAATCGCCGCGTTACGCCGGCTATGCGGAACTGCGGGAGAAACTGACGCTGCCGCTTGCCGGTGGAGAAGCCATCGACTCACGCATCGCGGCGAAAGATCTGATCAACCGCCGGGCAGTCGACATTATCCAGCCAGATGCCGCCCTTTGCGGTGGGATTGGCGAGGTCTTGTTTATCGCCGAAATGGCTGAACTCTCGCGCGTTCGCTGCATTCCGCACTGCTGGGGAGGTGCGATCTCGATCGCCGCGTCTGTGCAACTGCTCTCGCTGATCGCGGAACCGCACGGCGGATTCACTCCAGATACGCCGCTGCTCGAGTATGACCTGTCCGAGAATCCATGGCGGACGGAGATTGTCCGAAATCCACTGCCTGTGGAGTCGGGAACGATCGCCGTGCCCACGGCACCCGGACTGGGAGTCGACGTAGATGAGGACGTCGTCAGAAAGTACGCCGTGAAGTCGGAACGCTGTGACACATTGCTCGACGGCAACCGGATACCGAGTTGATGTCTCACGCAAAGCCGCAAAGGCGCGAAGACCTGCAATGTAGAACTTTGCGGCTTCGCGGCTTTGCGTGAAATCCGTAGACGCACCTGGAAGGGACGACCAATGCTCTTTGACACGCACACCAACCTGATGTGGTATCCCGATCACCTGTCGGACGAGTTCGTCGAATTCGCCTGGGAGGCGAAGCGGGCCAAGATGAAGCTTTCTGACGACGTCTACTTCGCGGGCAGCGATGTCCAGGCCGCGAACGCGTTCGACTCGAAGCCCAACCAGCTACTGGAGGCAACGGCCGATGCCGATCGGGTCATCGTGTTCGGGATCAAGGCGCCGTTTACAGGTATCAACGCCGATCAGGAGCTGATTGCGAAGTTCGTCAACGAGCACTCGGACAGATTCATCGGCTGGTGCTCGGTGGACCCCAATGATGACGACTGCATCGAGCAACTTGAGTACTACGTCAATGGGTTGGGCCTGCGTGGCCTGAAGTGCTCGCCGATTTACCAGAACTGGGACCCGCAGGATCCGAAACACCTGCCGCTGTTTAAGAAGGCTGAGTCGCTCGGGATTCCAGTCAACATCCACCAGGGCACGTCGTTCGTGCGGCCGGGGCCGTTGAAGTATGCGAATCCGATTCAGCTTGAGGACATCGCCATTGCGTGTCCGGACCTGCGGATCGTGATCGCGCACATGGGACATCCGTGGGAAGATGAATGCGTTGTTCTGATCCGCAAACATCCGAATCTCTACACGAATATCTCGGCGTTGCACTATCGGCCGCTGCGACACTATCAGGCGTTCATGTCGGCCATTGAATACGGCGTCGAGCACAAGCTGATCTTCGGCTCGGACTTTCCGTCAGCGACCGCAGCTCAGGTCATCGCCGGACAGCAGAAAGTGAACCGTGTTGTGGAAGGCACCAGCTTCCCGCGCGTCCCGGACGAGATGATTCACAACATCATCTACGAGAACTGGAAGCAGTTTCTGCCGGAGTATGCTTGAAGGCGCACTACGGCGCGGGTCTCCTGAGTTTCCGGCCCCGCTGGGAAGTCCAGATTGCAAAGTTCAAATTGCAAAATGCAAATTGGCATCAAGGTGGAATCGCGGGACTCTGACCGTCGGAGAGCCGCGCTGAACCGGTTCGACTGATCTTCGATCACTCGCCGTTGAGTCCGCGGGCCAGCCTGTTCAGGGCGTCGCCTTCGATCTGCCGGACTCGCTCGCGGGTCAAACCCAGCGACTCGCCGATCTCCTTCAGCGTCTTGGGTTCCGCGTCATCCAGGCCGAATCGCATTCTGAGAATGTTTGCCTCGCGCTCGTCCATATGATCCAGCATGCGATAGACATGCTTCAGGTTGTCGTCATCCATCAGTTCAGCTTCAGGACCTTTGCTTCGGTCGTCTTCGAGCAACTCGCCCAGCGTCCACGAGCCATCAGGCTGATCGGTCTGTGGATTCGAGTTGTAGAGCTGAATGGCCTTCTTAACGATTTTCAGCTTCTTGGGCGAGATTTCGAGTTCCGCCGCGACCTCTTCCGCCGTCGGTGTGCGACCCAGTGAATCACTGAGTTGTGCTGTAGCACGACGCCATTTCGACAGCAGTTCGACCATGTACGCGGGAACGCGAATCGTCTTCGCCGAGTTGACCAGAGCTCGCTTGATCGATTGCTTGATCCAGTAACTGGCATACGTACTGAAGCGTGTATTCATACCCGGGTCGAAACCTTCGACAGCACGCAGCAGACCGAGATTGCCCTCTTCGATCAGGTCCGGCAGAGGCAGCCCCTTGCCTGTGTAGGCCCGGGCAATATTCACAACCAGACGCAGGTTCGCTCGCACCATGCGATCGCGTGCAGCACCGTCTCCGTCCGAGATCGCATACGAAAGGTCCTTCTCTTCCTGAGCCGTCAGGAGAGCAGTTTCGTTGATCTCCTTGAGGTACGTCTCAAGAGGATTCTGGACGCGCGATGCCGTGCGGCGGCGGGTGGGAGTCTTGGTGGTTGGCATGAGTGTCCTTCTGGTACGTCTGAAGCGGCGAGATCAATGATGTGAGATTGAGAGGGGCACTGTGTCGGCAGCAACGTTGCACTTGCAGTCGATCGCCGCGTTCGAGCGAACGCAGGCCGACCTCACAGGAATGTGTGCGGCTGTTACAGAGAATGCTGACAGACCTATCGGCGTCCGAGTTCCCTGAGCTGGACCGGAAGGACATCGGACTTACCCAGGTGGACCATCAGGCGCGGGAATGGCGCAAAAATAACGGCCTGCCGGAAACGCTCCGACAGGCCGATTATTGCGAGGTTGTCAGTAGCCCGGCTTCGTTGAGAAGCCCGGCTTCTTACGACGTTAGTCGTCCGACTCTGCGGCGTCTGACGGTTCCTCGGACGCCGACGCCTCAGCATCCGAATCGGCTGCGGCCTCCACCGGCGGTTCCTCGGCATCATCGCTTGCCTCGGCATCACCGGCATCACCACCCGCGTCGGCCGTCTCGTCATCACTCTCATCGGCAGTCGCCTCGGCTTCGGCGCCATCACCACTGTCGGCAATCGCTTCGACCTCGGCGCCGTCACCACTGTCGGCAGCCGCTTCGGCATCGGCGGCGTCACCACTTTCGGCAGTCGCTTCGGCTTCGTCACCACTGTCAGCAGTCGCTTCGGCATCAGCGGAGTCACCACTGTCCTCGGCCGACTCTGCGGCCGGGGCATCGCCACTGGGCATCTCGATCAGCAGACCACCACCACCACCACCACCACCGATTCCGCCTTTCAGCGGTTCTCGGGCACCGGCTTTCGCATCACCGCCCGCGTCGCCCGCTTCTTCGACGATTTCGGTCGCCTCGAGCTTACGACTCAGACCGATCTTGCGGTCGTCGATGTCGACACGCAGAACGCGAACTTCCAGTTCCTCGCCAACGGTGACCATAGTCTCCGGGTTTTCGACCTTGTGGTCCGCGAGTTCGGAGACATGCAGCAGACCTTCCAGCTCCGATTCGAGTTCGACGAACACACCGAAGTTGGTGATCTTCGTCACCGTCCCTTTGACGATCGAGTTGACCGCGTACTTCTCCGGAATGGTGGTTTCCCACGGATCCGAACCGAGTTGCTTCAAACCCAACGCAATACGCTTGCGGTCTTCGTCGACGGACAGAACACGGCACTCCAGTTCCATGCCCTTCTTGAGCAGTTCGTTGGCGTGCGAAACTTTGCGCGTCCACGACATGTCGCTGACATGCAGCAGTCCATCGACGCCTTCCTCCAGTTCGACGAAGGCACCGTAGTTCGTCAGATTGCGAACCGTACCTTTGACAGTCGCGCCTTCCGGGTACTTCTCGACAACGTTGTCCCACGGATTCGCCTGGGTCTGCTTCATACCCAGAGAGATTTCCTGCTTGTCCTTATTAATGCCCAGCACCACGACATCGACTTCGTCGCCGATCTGCACGAGTTCGGTCGGGTGGTTGATGCGCTTCGTCCAGGACATTTCGGAAATGTGGACCAGCCCTTCGATGCCGTCTTCCAGCTTCACAAAGGCGCCGTACGTCATCACGTTGACGACTTCGCCGGTCACCTTCGAGCTGACCGGGTACTTCTCGGCCACACCGTCCCACGGGCTGGGCTGCAGCTGCTTCAGACCCAGGGCGATCTTCTCGCGCTCGCGGTCAATGTTCAGGACCTTGACCTCAATCTCCTGGTCAATCTTGACCATGTCCGTCGGATGACTGATCCGTCCCCAGCTCATGTCCGTGATGTGCAGCAGCCCGTCGATGCCGCCCAGGTCCACAAAGGCACCAAAGTCCGCAATGTTCTTGACGATACCTTTGCGCGTGTCACCTTCGACCAGTTCGGCCAACAGGTCTGTCTTCAGCCGTTCGCGGTTTTCCTCGATCAGCTTGCGCCGCGAAACAACGATGTTTCGCCGGGCTTCGTCGATTTTCAGAATGACGCATTCGATGTCGCGATCGATAAACGCGCCGATGTCCGGCGGACGCCGGATATCCACCTGGCTGGCGGGCAGGAACACATTCACGCCGATGTTGACCAGCAAACCACCCTTGATCTTGCGGACGACCGTGCCTGTGACGACATCGCCTTCGGCGTGCTTGTTGATGATCGCTTCCCACTGACGAATGCGATCAGCTTTGCGCTTCGACAGCAGCAGCAGACCGAACTGGTCTTCGAAATCTTCCAGCAGGACTTCGATATCGTCGCCGGGTTGCGGCTTGATCGGGACATCGTTCCATTCGTCGAGCGAGACCATGCCTTCGCTCTTGTAACCGACATCAACCAGAACATCGTCGCCTTCAATGCGGATCACCTTGCCGGGAACGATTTGTCCGGGATCAAAGCCCAGTGACTGTCCGCTGGTGATGGCAGCGTCCAGAGCTGCGTCTGCATCGGCAATATCTCCACCGAGTGCAGCGGCGATTTCGGCATCGAGGACTTCGTCGGGAACGTGGAACTCCCGCAGCAGGTTGCGATCAACCATGGAACCTTCAATTCACGTGTTTTGCGGCTGAGTGTGAGAGTCGTCTTCGGCCGGAGGTCCAGGGACCAAGAGCCAATAAAAAAACGCGTCCCGGCTGATCAGTCTGGCTGTCGGTCGGTACGCGCCATCGGGCACACGCTATCAGTCGCTAGAGGAATGCCGCTTCGTCGCGGAGCCTTGTGCTGCCGCAGACCACCGAAGCGATCAAAACATCTCCGCCTAAGCGGAAGCCCGGAACTATATCAGAGGCCTGCGAATCTGATCCAGCGAGTTTCAACGACCATTCCTGAGTCTCCAAACTCGGTCCGCACCCCCAATTTGCCTGCAACAATCATCTCTGGACAGCGATCAACTCCCCAATCCAGACTGGGTGGAAGCCAGGTGCACTCAACTCTGCGATCCAATGCGAACTCATGAGCAGCCCACTTCCGTGTCCGGACGGAGTCCTTCTGGAAGCGATCCTGCGAGGCAATCTCAGCCTCGGCCAGCACACGCAGATTGCACAACATCTGGAAGAATGCGAGCAATGTCGAATGGCTGTCGATCTCATCGAGGACCTGTCCGACTCTGACGAGATGACCGAATTGTCAGGTGACGAGTACGCCGTCGAACCGCTTCCCTCTGAGTGGATACCGGCCGCCGGATCCCATAGTCGCCTGACCAGCGGACCGGAAATTCCGCCTCGTGTCATGGTTGACGATTTCATTCGAGACATCTGTGTGCCTTCGAATGACCCGGATTCGCTCGGCCGGCTGGGACAGTACGAGATCGCGGAGCCCATTGGCCGAGGCGGAATGGGAGTCGTCTATCGCGGCCACGATCCGAAACTCGGCCGCGATGTGGCCATCAAGTTTCTGAAGCCGCGCGTTGCCATCGACGGAAGTATTGTCGAGCGATTCGCACGCGAAGCCCGAGCGGGAGCCAGTATCGTCCATCACAACGTGGTCACGGTTCACGCCATCGACGAAGCAGACGGCGTTCCCTACATCGTGATGGAGTTCGTCGCGGGCGAATCGCTGAAAAAACGACTTCGTCGCCGGGGACCCATGCCACTTGATCAGGTCGCCAGAATCGGAGCCCGGATCGCTGACGGACTGGCCGCCGCTCATGCGCGGCGAGTCACGCATCGCGACATCAAACCCGCCAACATCCTGCTACTTGAGGGTACCGACGAAGTTCGAATCACGGACTTCGGTCTGGCGCGTGCGGAAGGTGCCGACCGATTGACCAGAACGGGAGTTGTCCTGGGCACACCGCGATACATGTCACCCGAGCAGGCTCGCGGCGACGCAGTCGATCACCGTTCCGACCTCTTCAGTCTGGGGAGCGTCCTGTACACGATGTGCGTTGGACGGGCTCCCTTCATCGGCAGACAACAGGCCGATGTTGTCATGGCCGTTGCCACAGCCGACGTCGTTCCCATCGAATCAATCGACCCGTCGTTGCCGGACTGGCTAACGACGTTGATCCGCCAGCTGCATTCTCTGAATCCCGATGATCGTCCGCAGTCAGCCGAGCGTGTCGCGGCAGTTCTGCGTCGTCCGTTGGGAGAATTCGACCAGACCGACATTGGCACGGACGACGGCTGGTGCGACGGCACCGTCATTCCGACTGATGCTGCCGCACCCGAGTTCGAACGACTCGCGGAAGAAACGCTCATCGAGTCGCAGATTTCTCGACCCAGCCAGCACGCAAGCGTTACAGAAGTGCCGATTGTCGCAGAGACAGTGATCCGGGAATCGCGCCTTGCTGATTCGAAAAGGGCCGACGTCGCCCGCCGTAACCGCCGCCGCTGGCTGCTGGGATGCGGAGCGTTTCTGTTGATGTGTTCGCTGATTCCGGCCGTTTCCAGCTATCTCGAAAATGACGTCGCAGGCGGATCGGCTGGCGTTGTTTCCGTCTCGAATAACGGCGGATCGGACCGAGGTCTTGCAGCGAATGACGAGCATCCACTGCCGCCACTCGACCTGCTCATTCCGGAGTTGCAGTTCCACATACCAGCGACCAACCGGTGGTATGAGACCTTACAGGCCGCCATCGACGCCGCTCCTGAGCGAGGCGTCATCGAGATCGCAACCAGCGGGCGCGTACTCACTCCGCCGCTGCGAACCAGGCGGTCCGTCATAATCAGGCCGGCTCCGCGACATCACCCGGTCATCGTGCTTGACTCACCACCGCACGACGAGTTCGGTCGGACACTGTTCCAGGTAACGGGTGGCACGCTGGTTCTCGAAGGCCTTGGCCTGGAAGTTGCCATGCATGGTCAGGCCGCATCATTCCGAACTCGCTACAGCGCCGTGCGTCTCGAAAATGGTCGGCTGCTGATGGTCCATTGCCGCGTCCGCATGCCGCCTGGCGACCTCTCACAAGTTGCCATTCAGGGCGAGGAAAGCCGCTCGATCGACATCCGACATTGCGAATTCTTTTCCGGCACGGCAATCGGCTGGGGGTGCCCGCCAGATGCGAGACTTCACATCGAGAGCAGCGTTCTGGTCGGGCGCAGCGGTCTCAGTTTGCGACACGCAGCCAATCAGAATACGCGCGTGGAGCTGATCCACAGCACATTCGTCAACGAAGAACTCATCAAGCTCCTGGTCGCGCCTGCCGCGTTCCGAATCGCTCGACAGAATGGTACGCAGAGCAGTCCACTCTCCATTCATGTTCGAGCTGAAGCTTCTCTGATCGATTGCCGTGAGGCACTTCTGCTGCTACGGCCACTGCCGTCGAAGCTCCGTCCGGCTGATGCTCCTGTGTTGCCTTCAAAGAACCTGTCATCACTGCCGATATTCAAACTGCTCGCCTGGCAGGGACGTGACAACATTTACGATATGGCCCGGTCGTACGTGGCTCTGAGTGCGAACGGCGGGATTCAGGCCCGCACCGCCGAGTCCTTTGAAGACTGGAAGCAACTCTGGAAAACGCGGGATCAGGCGTCGCGATCCGGGCGAATCCAGTTCGGCCAGAACGCCGAGACATTCACGCCCGCACTCGTCAACGTCCCATCAGCGCGACAACTGAAGATAGCCCGTTTCGAGAACGGTAACGTGATTCTTCCCTTTGCCAGTCCGGGAGCCGTGATCAACCGCCTGGGTCCGGAAGACTATGCCACATGGCGTGACAGTCCCGTGGCGCAATCGATTCGCAATGCCGCATTTGCGAGCAAGTAGATCGCGTGCGATCGGTCGTGGATCAGCTGGTTTCCCGCGCCATCATTCGCTGCGGTGTTGATCAATTCCGTTTCGTGGACGAGCATGGACCTGCCCGGCAACAAGCCATAGCGTCCGATTCGGCCGCATCGTTTTTCCGCCGTGAGCCGCCTGCGACTATTTGGACCAGCCACGGAACAACTCGATGAATCCAATCGAACACGTGCTCGAATCTCGACGGCAGTTCCTGACAACCAGCGCGAGCGGCGTTGGTGGCGCTGCGCTGGCATCGATGCTTGCCGGCGAACCCGCGGCGGCAGCCGAATCCCGGACCGATCCGCTGGCACCGCGAAAATCCCATCTCACGGATGCCAAAGCGAAGGCATGCATCTTCGTCTATCTGGCTGGAGCGCCATCTCAGTTTGAGCTGTTCACTCCAAAGCCGAAGCTGATGGAACTCAATGGGAAAAAGCTGCCCGATTCGCTGACGGAAGGAGTGCGGTTCGCCTTCATTAATCGCAATGCAACGTGTCTGGCGTCGAAGCGGAAATTTGCTCAGCATGGTGATTCACGGATGTGGTTTTCCGATGCGCTGCCGCATCTGGCCACCTGCGCCGACGACATCTGCATGATTCACACGATGCACACGAAGGCCTTCAATCATCATCCGGGGCAGCTCGTCATGTGCTGCGGGATGCAACAATTCGGGCGACCGAGTATGGGTTCGTGGGTCACTTACGGACTCGGCAGCGAATCGGAGAACCTCCCGGGATACGTCGTTCTTGCCGCGGGGGGTGCTGCTCGTGGCGGAGCAACGCTTTATTCGAACGGGTTTCTACCATCCAGTTATGGCGGCGTTCAGTTCCGCAATCAGGGAGAGCCGGTCCTGAACCTGGAGAATCCGGCAGGTCTGACACGTGAAGTTCAAAGAAAGTCACTCGACGCGCTGGCCGACCTGAACCAAGAGCGACTCCGTCTGCAGGGTGACGACGAAATCCGCAGCCGCATCGATGCCTACGAACTCGCATTTCGCATGCAGGCTGCCGCGCCGGAATTGATTGATACGAGCGGTGAATCCAAGGCAACACTGGATAGTTACGGCACGGGTGACTTTGCAAAGAACTGCCTGCTGGCGCGACGACTGGTTGAACGCGGAGTCCGCTTCATCAATATCTTCCACGGCGGCTGGGACGCACACGGAGGCCTGGCCGGAAACATCACGAACAACTCGAAGGCCGTGGACCAGCCGCTGGCGGCGCTGCTTAAAGATCTGAAGGCTCGCGGGATGCTGGACTCAACCCTCGTCGTCTGGGGTACCGAGTTTGGTCGTACTCCGCTCGCACAGGGAGCCGACGGTCGAGACCATCATCCCTTTGCGTTCTCGATGTGGATGGCCGGTGGCGGCAGTCGTCCAGGATACACACACGGTCGCACGGACGATGTCGGCTGGAGCATCGAGGAGAACCCGGTTCACGCGAACGACTTCCAGGCAACAGCCCTGCGTCTGTTTGGTCTGGACGATCGCAAACTGTCGTATCGCTTCAAGGGGCTCGACCAACGACTGACCGGAGTCGGTGAAGACGGCAAGCTCGTCCCGGAACTGATGGCTTGATTCAATGCAACGTCAAGCGTCATCTCCGGCGACTTTGACTGCCGCAGGAGCGACCGTCCAATGAACGTGCCAGACACGAGACTCAGGTCCCTATTGAGTGGCTGTTCCTCGACTGGTCGAGTGGCACTGTTTGCCATGGCTCTTGGTGCGGTGCTTGCACCGGCAAGTGCTGCCCACGCGGCGGATGAAGCCACAACCGCAGTTGAACGGCTGATCCTCGCGTCGCGTGTTTACGACGAAAGGGAGATGACAGCGGCAGCGAACGCATTGGCCGCGATTGGTGCCCCGGCAGTCCCGTCGTTGACTGAGGCTCTTGAAGATTTCGACGATAACGTGCGGTGGCAGTCAATCGTCGCGCTGGGAAAGATCGGCCGGCCCGCGCTGGTCACAGTCCCCGCGTTGCTGCAATCGCTGGATGATGTCGACCCGGACGTTCGAGCTGCAGCTGCCGAGACGCTTGGCTTGCTCGGCGCGAAACACAAACCAGTCCTGAATCGACTGAAGCAATCGACGGCAGACGAGCACTCGCTTGTTCGAGCGAGTGCGGCCTGGTCTCTATGGAAAATCTCGGGACGCCGCGAATCGATACTTGAGCTTGCCGAGCTACTACACCACAGAGACTGGATGGTCGCAGCCAGAGCGGAACGCCACCTGGCATCGATCGGTCGCCCGGCAGTGCCGGAGCTGAAGAAACGACTGCAACAAGTGAAGAACCCAGCCCGGGATCGCATGGCCCAGGCGCTTGGGTGCATCGGTGCTCCCTCCGAATCAGCGGTGATTGTCCTGGTCAATTGCCTCGAAGACTCGGACACGAAACTGTCCAATGCTGCTGCGAAGGCTCTTGGCCAGATCGGGAAGCCAGCCGTCAGGGAAGTGACGCGTTTTCTCATGAGTAAGCCCACTCTTGGTCGAGTCAACGCCGTGCGCGCTCTTGGAATGATCGGCCCGGATGCCCGCGACGCGCTACCAGTACTTCTGGCCGAACTCGACGCACCGCAACCAGACCCCGCCATGACGCTCAGCTCGATTCGCGCCATCGGTCGAATCGGTAACGGACGATCGGATTGTGCCGACGGCGTATCGCCATTCCTCAGAAGCCAGGACGCCGATACTCGTGGAGCCGCCTGCGCAGCGCTCGGTGATATTGGAATTGCGACTGGCACGGTCACACTGCACCTGAATCAGATCGCGGAAGACGATCCGCAGGACTATGTCCGGCAGGCGGCCAGTTCTGCACTTGCAGCTTTGAGGAATGGTCCCGAAATAACTTCCCGGAATTGTGAGCCGTAGCCGTAGCCCGATTTCTCCGAAATCGGGACCAAACGACACCGCAACCTGCCGGCACATCGACCGCCGCTCAGTCTTCCCTGGTCCAGGGCAGCGGATTTCGGAGAAATCCGCCTACGGCTCAGAGGTCTCGCGGATTCCAGATCGGGAACTTATTTGAGTTCCGTTCCTGAGAGAGACGCGACGGCATCGTCGGCAACAGTCTGAACTCATTCCGTTACACAATGTGCTCACGGATGAGCGTGACTGAACGACGCACGTCTGCTTCGGTCGTGCGGTGATTCATGACGACCATCCGCAGCGTGTTTTGCTCACCGAGGATTGTTGTGGAAAGCATGAGTTCGCCTCCGGCCAGAGTGGACTCCATGAGTGCCGAATCACGAGCTGCGCGGTCACGTTCCGATTCTTCGTCACGGCGGCGATGCCGGAAGGTCACGACTGACAGCACTGGGTCGTCAACATCCAGACGGGAGTCTTCACGCAGCAGTGCCGCAGCCAGTCGGGCCAGACGCATGTCTTCCCGAATCTGAGTCGCCAGTCCGTCGCGTCCAACGGACCGGATGACCATCCAGACAGCCAGCACACGAGCCGGACGCGACAACTCGGGACCTCGATCCAGGAAGTTCACTTCATCGGCAGGCAGGTCCTTCAGATAGTCGCCGTGAGTCGAGAAGGCACCTTCGAGGTATTTCGCTTCTCGCACCAATGCGCATCCGGTCCCCATTGGGCAGTAAAGCCACTTGTGTGGATCCAGTGTGAGTGAATCTGCCCGTTCCATCCCGCGCAGCAGCGTTTGGCCCTCCGGGGCGATGGCTGCGAATCCGCCGTAGGCTGCATCGACATGGAACCAGAGGACTTCGCGCGAACACAAATCTGCGAGCTCCGGCAGACAATCGATCGCGCCGGTATTCGTCGTGCCAGCATTGGCGGCAACGAAGAATGGGACGTGCCCGGCGGCCCGGTCGTCTGCGATCATCTTCTCCAACTCAGCCAGTTCCATTCGCAACTGCGAGTCGACCGGGACAGTTCGAATGGCTGCGGGCGGGTAACCGAGGATCGTCGCAGCCTTGTTGACTGAAGCATGGCCCTCGCGTGACACGTAGATCGTCCCGCACTGCAGCGTGTCGCGGCCGAAGCGGGCCCGGGCGGCGGCGAGCCCCACAAGATTGGCCATTGAGCCGCCGCTGGTGAAGATTCCGGCTGTGTTCACGTCGTAACCGAGCATCTCGGCGATCCATCGCAACACGGTCAATTCAAGAGCGCTAACCGTTGCACCGCCAAGCCAACTGCCCGCGAACGGATTCGTCCCGGCCGCCAGCATCTGTCCCAGTGCACCGGCAAAACTGGACGGGCCCGGAATGTACGCGTGGAATCGTGGGTGATTCACTTTCGTCATTCCCGGCACGACGCGATCAAAGAAGAACTCAAGACAGTCTTCAAGACGCGTCGCGTGCCGCGGCATGGGTTCATCAACCAGCTCGGCAAAGCCATCGCGACTTCCGCGACGCGCGACAGGTTGGTCACTCAGCGTCGTCAGATGTTCAACAACGCGATCAACAAGGTCGTAACCGAGCCGCCGCATGGTCTCGGCGTCGGGATCGATCGATGCCCGCAGGACGGGTGTTGCGTCCAACGCAGAGCCGGTCTTCTCACTGACTTGGTGTCCGGTGTCGTCGGACATTGAAATCTCCAGTCGCTTGTTACCGGTAACGGGATTCAATCAACGCGGTCGGAGCCCGAGCCGGCAACCGCCGTCCGTGCCGATACGAGGGACGCTCCGCGCGAATGATTCGACCCTTATGCTACGCTGTCGGGTGAACCGAGTCGGCTGCTGCGTACGAGCATCGACCACCGCACGCGGACGACCTGACTCGACTCAGGCTGTGAAACTCGATGGCGCCATGATAACGCGAACTGCGACCGCAACGATTCTGATAGCGACTAGCCTCGTAGCGTCCCCGCTGCGCGCAGATGATCGCCCACGTGTGATCAACAATGATGCCTTTCGCGACATCCTGCAGCCGGCGTTTCAGAAGAGCTGCGTCAAATGTCACGGGCGCGACAGCAAGGTGGAGGGGAAGGTCAACCTGTTTGAATTGAAGAGCGCGGACGACCTCGTGACGAATCCCATGCTCGTGAGAGATCTCGTCGATGTGCTGGAGTCAGGCTATATGCCGCCTGAAGACGAGCCACCGCTGGCGCCGGAAACACGTAAACAACTGCTGGTGCAATTGCAGGATGTCTTACGCGTCGCTGTCAGGGCGCAGAAATCGCCGCCCGGTACGCCAATTCGACGTATGAATCGGTTTCAATACAACAACGCGGTTCAGGATCTCTTTCAGTTGGACGTCGTGGTCTTTCCGTTGCCGGAGCGCATGCTGCGCGAGCACGGGAACTACTTTCGGCCAGAGACGGGCAAGATGCCCCAGCGACTCAAAGCGGGCAGTCGTCCACTGGGGAAGTCGCAGTTAATCGAGAAACGTCTTGCCGGGGTAACGCCGTTCCCACAGGACCTCCGTGCCGAGCACGGATTCGACAACAGGGGAGACCACCTTTCGCTCTCACCACTGTTGCTTGAATCGTTTCTGAAGCTCAGTCGGTCAATCGTGGAAAGTGCGGACTTCAATCCGAAGACGTGCGGCATCTGGCCAGATTTCTTCGCTCCACCTCCGTCTGAGGCGAAATCAGACACGGAAACTGAAGTTCGTAATCGTCTACGAGTTTTTCTGACACGCGCGTTTCGCCGGCCAGTCGAGGACGAACTGCTCAATCGCTACACCGCGTATGTCGTAACGCAACTCCGAAAGGGAGAGCCGTTCGTTGACAGCATGAAGTCAGCAGCTGCTGCGGCCATCGCGTCTCCTCGCTTTTTCTACGTTTATGACCGCATAGCGGCCGGAAGTGACGAAGAGCCGAAGGCCAGCGACGACTTCGACCTGGCGTCGCGGCTATCGTTCTTCCTGTGGGGCAGTATTCCGGACGAGAAACTACTCGACGCGGCGGCCGCAGGAACGCTTCACGATCCGGACGTGCTGGCCAGACAGGTCGGGCGAATGCTGCGAGACAAACGCCTGAAGCGGTTCTGTGACAGCTTTCCCGCTCAGTGGCTGCAATTGGAACGGATCATCTCTTCAACGCCCGATCGGCAGCGATATCCGCAATTCTACTTTGCGAAGTATCGCGCCAGCATGCACATGATGCTCGAGCCACTACTGTTGTTTGAGACTGTGCTGATCGAGGACCAGTCGATACTCAAGTTCATCGATTCAGATTTCAGTTACCGCAGCAATCTGTTGCAGGCCTGGTATCGCAACGGATCACAAGGAAACGCAGGATCGCCAGTCGCTGTGGAATTCCGCCGTGTGCCTGTCACGGATCGGCGACAGGGCGGCGTCATCACCAATGCAGCCGTGATGACGATGACGGCCAACGCGACACGTACGCAACCGATTACACGTGGAGCCTGGATCGCGAGTGTGATTCTGAACGATCCGCCAGAACCGCCTCCCGCCGACGTGCCCCTGCTGGCCGACAAGCCAGCAGCCGAAGAAGCGAACCTGACATTGCGGGAGAGGTTCGCCGCGCATCGCAAACGGCCCGATTGCGCCGGTTGTCACCGGCGGATCGATCCCCTGGGGTTTGCGCTGGAGAATTACGACCCGGCCGGCATTTGGCGCGATACCTATGCGAACGGGCGAGTCGTCGATGCCAGTGGCACACTCTTCGGTCGACACGAATTCGCCGACATCGTGGGGTTCAAAGACGCGTTGCTTGAGGAAAAGGACCGCTTCACCCGAGCCTTCGCCGCGCATCTGCTTTCGTTTGCACTTGGCCGCGAAACGAACGTCACAGACTCACTGGCACTTGACGAGATTGTTAGTGAAACCGCCGCTGACAACTATCGATTTCAGTCGATGATCCGACAGGTCGTGCTGAGCGATCCATTCCTGCAGCAGTCTGAATCTGATCGTGACCTGGACTGAATACCGTGACGAGTACAACGTACTTGTTGAGACGAGGAAATCATGACGACAATGACAAGACGATCGTTCCTCCGCGGAGCTGCAGGTTCAACGCTTGCCCTGCCGTGGTTCGAGAGCCTGGCCGCGAACAATCCAGCAACATCAACGCCGGCGCAGCGACTGGCCATCTTCTACGTCCCCATCGGCGTCGTGCGGCGCGGTTTTTTTCCGAGTGAGCAGGACGCCGCGATTCCGAAGTTCACGAGCAGCCAGGTGGAAATCGCGTGCAAGAGCGAGATTTTCGTTGGTCTTCATCCTTTGAAGACACTAACGCCCACGCAGAATCCACTGGAGAAGATCAGGCAGAAAGTTACTCTGATTACCGGGATGGATCGCTTCTATCAACACGGCAGTGACGTCCACGCGCAGTGTGCATCGTGTTTTCTGAGCAGTGCCACCGCGCATTCGGTGGAATCATCCGTCTATCCACTGGCCCGGACGCTGGACCACATCGTTGCCGACCACGTCGGAGACACAACGCCTTTCCGAACGCTGGAATTCAGTTGCAACAGCCACCGAGACAATAAGGAGTCGATCTACTTCGACAACATCTCGTGGTATGGAACCGGTTATGTTGCACCATCAATTCGCGATCCGCGCAAAGCCTACCGCAGGATGTTTGGAACGCAGGATATTCAGACCTATCGCAACATCACCGATCTCGTGCTCGAAGATGCACGAACGATGCAACGAACGCTGGGTCGGGCCGACCGTCTGAAGTTCACCGAGTATTTCGACGGTATCCGAACCATCGAAGAACAAATGGACAAGCTGGAAAAGATGAAGGGCGAACTCGCTCGCGTGTCGATCGAGGAACCACCGGAAGCTCATGTACCTCGTGGAGAGTACATCCGCCTGATGGGAGACCTGATGGTCGCGGCATTGCAGACGGGACTGACGAACGTGGCCACACTGATGATCGGCCCCGAGCGCTGGGATACGCCGTTCACTTACGAATCACTGTTTAATAAACCCATGAGCCATCACCAGATGTCTCACAATCAGAATCAGTTCCTGCAGCAACTGTTGCGGGTTGATCGATTCCACATGGAGCAGTTCGCGTATCTCGCCGAGAAAATGGACGGCATCGAGGAAGCCGATGGCAGCTCATTGCTGGACAATACGATTTTTACTTATGGCTCCGGTCTGGGCGACGGCGCGACGCATCAATACACCGATCTGCCAATCATTGTCGCTGGTTCTGGTGGTGGGCGGTTGCAGACAGGTCAACACCTTCATTGCGCAGACGGAACAGCACTGGCCGACCTGTGGCTGACGCACGCACAAGTGATGGGGCTGAAGACTGAACGCTTTGCAGACAGTACGGGAACAGTCCAGCGACTGTTGACCTGATCCTCCGATCTCGCTGATCCGCACCATCTGTCTTCGAATCAGAACGCAGTCTTTGCTCTCACGCCCTGGCTCTTGTTGTCCAGAAGTTGGCGATAATTCTTGCGGTTTTCAATCTGGATCAAGCCGTTCGAGTCGAACAGGTTCTGCAGCAGTTCGCGTTTGCTCTGCCCTTCACCGCGTGCCTGTGAGCTGGACGATGCCTTCTTTTGCGGAGCAGCCGATGCCTCTGGTTCAACGTGCCCCAGTGATGTGGCACCACGGTAGAATGCGTAGCGGTCCTCATCGGCTCGGGCAATGATCGTGCTGGTGCCGTTGATGGCGTCGGCCACAAAGATGCCCCTCAGGTCCGTCTCGCCGGTGTTGAAGTTCTTGTTGGCACTGCCGATGACCTTGACCAGCACGTTGCGCAGGTACCGATCTGTTCCGCTGTCTTTAACGGTGACTCGCACGCGTCCGCTGGTCGCGTCCTCCTGAATCTCCAGCTTCAACGGGCTGACCAGCACGAGACCGCTCGTGTAGAGATTCTCTCCACGGCAGACGACCAGATAGGCGCCCTCTTCTTTAAGCGGCAGCTTGAGTTCCTGTTTGCGATCACGGAAGTCGTTGCCATCACCCAGCTTCGTCTTCATTTCATGATAGGGACGGATGCCCGCCAGATTGATAGCCGTAATTCGACTCAGACTTCGCTGCATTAATCCGAATTTCAGCAGGTCGATTCGATACACCTTGACGCTGGCTTCCTTCACGTTGCGGAACTGCAGTTCGACCTTGCCATCGTCTCCCGGTTTAACGGTCGTGATTTCGGGCAGGCGAATGTCCTGACGCGTAAAGAACTGGATGGCTTCCGTCGCGTCCGAGAACCGACTCTTCACGCGTTCGTACTCAGCAATCGCTTCGGCGGGCTGGCCGAGGCTGTGGTAAATCTGCCCCATGATGTAAACGGCCTGCCATTTATTGGCAGCCTCGACATCGATGCCGGTGCGCTCGTCTTTGCGCACGGCTTCAGACACTTGTTTGCACATCTTCAATGCGGCGTCGTGATTCCCGAGTGCGAACTGGCTGTAGCCGATCACGTACCAGAAACTGTCGAGCAATGGGCTGTTCGGATAACGCCTGGCTGACTTCTCGCAGCGCGCGATCGCCTGTTCGTACTGCTCCAGATCGAGCACTGCATTGGCCAGGGAAAAGCTGACGCGATCAGACGCCGGATCCGTCGGCCATGTCGACAGCAGGTGGTCGTGCATGTGAATAGACGAAGCGATCAGGTCAACTCTCGTAATCCCGGCACTGCGCAACTTCTCGTTCGTGCCAGCCTCAGCGGCTTTGCCATACACCTCAGCGGCCAAAGCAAACGTCGCGACCGAGACGTATGACTCGGCCGGATACTCGTGCAACAGTCGTTCGAGAACTTCCACGGAGCGAACGAACTCGTCTCGGTCGTCCAGGAAACCAGCGATCTGACTTTCGCGTTCGAACGCGCCTTCGATCGTAGCGCGGAAGACCAGGTAGCCACGCTCATACTCGCCCAGTTCCTGATACGCCGTCGCAACCAGCATGATCGCGTCGAAGTCGATTTCGACGTCCGGGTACTTCTCTTTGATAATCTCGAAGTACTCGACAATCGCCTGATGCTGATCGGTGACCAGTGCCGTCCGAAACAGCATTTGGACCGTTTCTTTGTAGATGTCGTCTTTGAGCCGGTAGTTCTTGAACAGGTCGGTCAGATGCTGTCCGGCGGCAGCGAAGTCGTCGCGACCAAACAGTCGCTTGCCGAACTGGTAGAGTTCCACAGGCGTGAGCCTGTATTCGTCCACGGTTTGCTTTCCCGCTTCCAGAACCTGCAGCGGATTCGCAGCAGCAATGGCGATCTGGTCGGGATGGTAGAAACTGCGAACCACGGTCGGGACAGTCCGATAGTTGCCGGCCAGATGGCCAACGAGTGTGTACTGGATCGGTCCCGGATGTGGCTGGTCGCCGATATAGAACGTGATCGCGCCAGGTCCGATTTCGTAGCGTTCAAACGCACCACGTATTGACTCGCGCAGCACGTTCGTGCCCGCGGGCAACGGCTCGTTGATGACCAGGTAGTCAAGCTGTTCGTTCTTTGTGCCTTTGACACCATTGCGGCTGACCTGCAACGTAACTTCCGCCCGTTCGCCGACCGGCAGTTGAGTCAGCGGGTTGCGGAAGTACTGGTAGTTACCCATCAGCACGCCAAATCCTCGCGGAATGACAACTCCGTCCAGCATGCGATGAGCAGGCTCGCGGTAGCGGGTCACTCGCCACTTGTCCGCCGTCGTCTTGAGCTGGTCGGCCGGCACGGCACCGCTGAGTACCGCGCTGTAACTGAACCGTCCGCGACCTTCGAGCTGCAGACTGATCTTCTGTGATTTGCCGTCAACCAGTAGTTCGGCGGGAATGGCGACCTGTCGTGTCGCATCGACAGCCGGATCGATTTCCAGCGTATCCACATCTTTGTCGTTGACCTGCACAGTCAGCGTGTACTTTTCGCTTTCGAATTTCGCTCGGGAAAACCATTCGGCGAGCGCCATCACCGCAGGACCATTGGCCTTCTCTGGATTCCAGCGGAAGCCACGCCTGGCGGCCAACAGCCAGTCGGCTGCCTGCTCCGTTGACTTGTCTTCAGGGTACAGTTCTTCGAGTGCCAGCAGATGCAGCGCGTGAAGTTCAACACGTGTCCTCATCCACGGAATGCAGCCCAGAACAGCCGCGTCCGACTGGTCGACCGTCGCCGGGTCGGTCTTCAGGCCGACCAGTGCGACCAGGTCCTCGGCCATTTCGTTTCGATCGAGTTGGATCAGGGTTAATGCAACATGCAGCAGACCGGACGCAGTCAGGCTGTTCCGTTCGCGGTACAGCCTGTTGGCAAATGCAAAGTCTGCCGCACCGGCCTGGGCCAGACCGTGCAGGATGATGGCCTGTCCTTCCCGATCCGATGTACTGCTGTTGGTGAATGCTGACTTAAGTGACGCGACCGCTTTCTCGAGCGTGTCGGCCGGGATCGAGAAACCGCCTCGACGTGCCAGCGACAAAGCCCATACGGCGCGGCTGGTGAGGTAGCGATCGGATTCCGCGGCATGCCGTCCCGACCAGCTCCAGGCACCGTCGTCTCGCTGGCATGAGACCAGACGGGCAACACCGGCGCTGACTCTCGCAGTCAAGGCCTGCACTTCGGGACTGTCCGCCGCACGTGAGCGGCGGATCATCTTGAGCAAACTGACTCCACCCAGGACGTCTGAGATCGAGCGTTCAAACCCACCCGCGCGCCCACCGTGCCACGGAGTGATACTCGAGCCGAGTACCGCTTCGAGCAGTGTGCGATCGATGCTGGGGCCGATCAGTAGTTCCAGTCGCGAATCGTCGACGGGCAACCGTTTGTCGTGCTCGACAAAGACGATCGTGCTCTGAGCCGACGTACCGCTGGTGGTGGCGAAGACGGGGACGCCATAGGGCGAAATCGGGACGGCCTGCCGGGACGTATCCACCAGTTCGCCGCTGCTGACAGTCAATTCAAACTGCACGGAGTCGCCGTCGACGACCTCGACCGGAATTGCAATCTCCTCGACACCGGGACCAGACGACTTGATCGGACGGCGGATTTCCGTTGTGCGTTCGCCGATGGTCGTCTTCAGCACGACTTCGATCGGTTCATTTTTCTTGACCGTCGAATTGTGAACCTCGATCAGCACGGTGGCCTTGTCGCCGTCGGTAAAGGCAAGCGGTGTCCGAATTTCACCGAACAGGTCCTTCTTCGAGACGATGTCGACTTCGGCCTGACCAGTCAGTGCGTTCGAGTTGATACCGCGTGACTTCAACGTCCACGCCGTCGAACGCTCCGGCAGCCGGAAGGTGATGGTCGCCTTACCGTCCTCGTCCGTGACGATGGTTGGGTTCCAGTACCCCAGTTCGGCACTGGCCATGCGGGGAAGAATCTGCAGGCCATCACCGACCAGGTCGTGGAGTGCGGCGACAGGCAGTCCGTTGACGACCTGAAACTCACCCTTGCCATTAAGCGCGACGATTGTCTTCTCGGACCGTGACAGGTCCGTAAAGTAACTCGCGACGGATTCAAGCTGCACATTCTGTGACTGGCTGATGATCAGGGAGAAATTTGCAGCGTGTTCGGAGATGCCCAGAAGTTGGCGGCCATCACGACTGAAGGTGACTCCCGCGTCGAGCCATCCGTCGCCGTTGGTCTCCTGTTCGATCAGACGCTGCAGAGCTTCGTCGGGGTCGAACCCGCTGTCGCCAATACTGCGTTTCGCGCTCGCACGCCGCCGCCCTCGCGGCTGAATCGACTGCGGAAATTCGCCACCGCTTATTAATAATTGCCCGTTCACCGCCCCTTCCGCAAGCTGCTGCGACGGCGTGAGCAGTTCATTGATTACGACAGATCCACGCGCGGTCCCGCGGAGACCTGCCCAGTTTTGCGGCAGTGACTCATCGACGGCAAGCAGTGACTCTTCCACGCTCATCAACTGGTCAAAACGGACTTCTCCGCCGTTGCGGATGGTCGCGTTATGGGCAATTTGTCCCGCAATCTGTGCCTTGATCCGCATGTTGACCGCGATTGGGTTGCTGGGCGCGATCGTGTTCGCGTAGGCGGCGATACGACCGGCCTCCGCATAGCGTCGCTGTTTAAAGAGGTCGTTGAAATTGTCGACCAGCCCAGCAATCTCCTGCTTGGTACGCGCGTCGTGCAGTGCCGCCATCGCGGCCGTATTGCGTCCAGCCAGGTCCTCTCGTTCCTGCTCGGCCAGCAGAAACTCATTGACCGACCGCGTTGCGGGCCGATACAGGAATGTGCAGCTTGAGGTGGCGCGGACCTGTGGTTCGCGGTAGCCGCCGCCGAAGAACTGATCGATCGCGTCGTGCTGATCGCCGAACATCTGCCACAGGTTTTTCTGAACCAGACCCAGCGAAACCTCGGCCGAAACCGGCTTGCCCTGCGGATCGGTTGTCGTGATTTCGACCTTCAGATCCTCACCCGGCTTCAGCGTGTCCTGCTCGGGCTTGAGTGTGATGTTCAGCTTGCGAGCCACTCGAAACTCGCTGCCGGTCTGGTGAAATCGGTTACCGTGCATCACGGCGACTGCGAGGTTGAAGTTCGGAGCCAGTCGCGATGCCATCGGCACGGTCAGTTTGTTGGAACCCTTTTTCAACGAGACAAGCTGATACCCCAGAATGGAGGCTCCTTCATAGGTAATCAGCGCCAGCGCTGGCTCTTCACGCCAGTGCAGACGGATACTGGCTTCGTCGCCGACCTGGTACTGATGCCGGTCAGCCAGCAGACGCAGGCGAATACGATCGTCGTCGCCGGAAATCGTCAGGGAGTGTGAACCGCTCAGTCGGTTATCAAACTGGTCCGTGCCGGAGACTCGAACGATGTACGTACCGGCCTTATCGACACGCAGCGTGCGCTGCACCGTACCCTTCTCGTTTGACTTGATCTCGAACGTTTCGACCGTCCGCTCGCCGCGTCTGCCGTTGACGCGCGTGCGTTCGATCACTTCCAGCGTCAAGTCCGTCGCGACTGGCTCTCCCGCCGGGTCACTGACGTTGATCGTCGCATCGAATGTCTCGCCGGAAATGTAGACCTGCCGCAGCGTCGAGACATTGATCGCGAAGCCGCGCGTGGCAAGCTGCAGGCTGGTCGCGGCGTTCAGGTTCTTTTCAGGGAACGTGGCCGTGAGTTCCAGTTCCTGCGATTCTCGAAACCGACGCGTCGGAAACTCGAACGCGATCTCACCTTTTGCGTCCGTCGTCGCGGAGTGCTGTCGGCCGCCTGCCAGTTGATACTGAATGGTCTTACCGGCCAGCGGTGTCCCGTAGTAGTACTTCAGCGAAATCGTTCCCTTGATCGTGTCGCCGCGATAGTACACCTGCCGGGGCGTTTCGAGTTCCAGTCGCATCGATTCAAGACGGTATTCATGAACCGGAAAGCTGGTTTCGTAAGACTGTTCGCCACCGGGCTGATGCAGATGGACACGGCAGTCCCCTTCGGGTGAGGATTCCGGCAGCTCGAAATTGGCGGCCAGTGCACCAAAGTTGTTCAGTGCGATCTTCCGCGAGTGAATCAGCCGCTCGCGCGCGTCGTACACATCAAGCTGATACTGCTCGCCAGACTTGAAGACGTAACGGTCTTCCGCCACCCAGCGGATAATGCCTTTCAGATTGACGAGCTGGCCAGCTCGATACGCTGGCCGATCCGTGAACAGGTATCCCTTCGGCGAGAGGCCGACGGCGAAGTTCAATCCTGCCAGGTTGCTGACCGTCGATGCCGCGTGGCCCTCATGGACTGCGAAGATGCGCAGGTCGGCGATCGTCTTGAGCTGCTCGAATGACTTCTGAAATACGCCGTCCTTGCCGGTCAACTCTTCCGCGATCACCTGCTCGCCATCGCTGATCAGCAGACTGACATCCGTCTGCGGTTTGCCCGTTCGCGAGTTCTGAGCGAACACGAACAATTCGTTGCGCGAACTCTTGACGATGATGTCCAGGTCGCTGACGACAACCATCGTTGTGGCTTCAAGTTTCTCGCCTGTAATCGTGACCGCGGTCACTCCCGGCCCGTCGGTCGGGATTTCGATTTCGTTCTCGATGCGGCGGTACTCTTCAAAGCCAGCGATCTTGTGATCCCAGGTCTTGTCCGGATCGATCAGAGCAATGTCGAGTGCTTCGACGCCAGTCGCCAGATGCATCTTGCGGAAGTAGTCGACCATATCGATGCGATAGATTCGTACGGAGACATTTTCGATGTTGCGCGTCGTGACTTTGATCCGCGCGGCTTCATCGGAATGGAACTTTCGTTCCGAGACGATCTCCAGCCGGTTGGCAGTCAGTCGCTGAATCCGCTGCTGCGCCTGCGCGTGATATTGACCCTGGACCTTCTTGTACGCCTTCAGGGCGTCCGCGAGCTGGCCAAGCTGATCTTCCAGCGTCGCACCGATGACGAACGCCGCCTGTGAGGCCTGCTCCGAGCTTGGATACTTGCTGACGACTCGTTGCCAGTCCGCGATGGCCGCCTCGAACAAACGCCGCGCTTTCACTTTCGGTGCGATCGGTCCGGCTCGTTTCTCGTCGCCCGCGGCTTCGATCTGCTCGGCATAGAGCTTCAATCCTTCGGCCGACTTCATTTGCCCGAACAGAAACAGGATTTGCGGAGCACGCGGATCGAGTGGGTATTTGTTGAGGAACGTCTCCCACAGAGTGCGGGCGGCCTCGTAGTTCGTCTCGGCCCGCTGCACTTCGGCCATCACGTATTCGGTGTTGATGACGACGCGCTGGACGTTGCTCCAGTTCGGATCAGACGGATGCCTGGCCAGGAATTCTCGCCACGCCGCGATCGCCTCAGCAAACTTCTTCTGCGAGGCCAGCGCCTGGCCCAGAAGATTGCGAGCCAGTGGCGTCTGCTTTGCATCAGGTGCATTCTGGATCAGTGTGGTTAATCGCGTTACGGCCTGTTCGTAGCGTCCGTGGTGTGCCCAGCTTTGAGCGATCTCAAGCACAACCTGGACACTAAGGTCATGCTTTGGAAAAGCTTTGAGAAATCTCTGGTGAGCGGCCACACCAAGTTCCAGGTCCGGGACTGAAGGCGGCGCCGGAACCTGCCAGGTATGGGCCAGACGATAAGTGGCTTCGGCCAGCAGGTCTCCACCGGCGGCCTTGCCGACATCGCTGGCCAGAAAATCCTGCCACGTTCGCCGCGCTGCCTCGAATTGACTCGCGGCGAGTTGCGTGCGGCCCAATTGGTACCGGGCCTGGACTTCCATTGCGGCGGGTGCTTTGCGATCGGCCTTTGTGTCCTCGCCGGCATACGCCGAAAGGAAATTGCTGTATGCCGCGATCGCTTCGTTGTGTTTCCCCAGTTCGCGTTGCGAGTGAGCGATCCGCAGCTCGACCCTTTGCCGGGTCGCCAGTGCCGGGTTCAGCTTCAGTGATTCCTGATAGTACGTCAGAGCCTGCTGATAGTCCGGCTTACGGTTTCCGGATGGGTCATCTGCTTTGACTCCTTCAAAGTACCGGTCGGCAAACTCCAGATAGATGCGGGCCAGTTCGTCGCGCCGGTCCGATGACAGCAGTCGCTTCGCTTCCGCCTGGTAAATCAACCCGGCCGCCTGATAGTTCCGTTGCTGGACCAGCACATCCGCTCGCCCGAAGCGTGAACGCGCCAGCCAGCGACTTTTCGGAAAGTCCTTTTCGAGTTGCTCGAAGGTGGCCATCGCCTTTTCGAGCATGCTCCCGGCAGTCTGTGCGCGGGCTTTGAGGTACAGCAGGTAGTCAGCGTGTTCGACGTCGTCCTTTGCCAGTTGTTCATCGATCCGCTCGACCGCCACCGGGTAATCACGGTTCTGCAGAGCATCGTGAATCGTCTCTGGAACTGGCGGCAGTGAGGAAACATCCGGGCGACTATCCTCGGCCGCGAACGAGACGGAATCACATGCCAGCAGGGCAACTGCAAACAGAAACGTCAACGATCGATGCATCGCCATGTCATTCTCCAGTCGTCGGCAAATCGAGTATAAGGCTCGCACGGCGTCCATCAGGACACTGGTGGTTCGGCGCAATCAACACTGTTGCATACGTTTCGCTGTTACTGGTCATAACTGGTCAGGGAGTTCGGCGCCGATGGCAGGTTTTCGGTTCGCTTGTAACAGCAGGCGTCAGGATCTCCCCGGCAAAAGTTACAAAGATCTGACAATTGACGGGCAGCAGAAAACGAACGTTGGTCGACCGGGGCAGGAACAGTCATGAATGACCAAGCACGCAATGACCTGATGACACTGCTTTCGATTCCCGGCAAACCAGGCGAGGAACTGAGCGTCGCCGTACACCTGTGTCGTGAACTGGTCGCGATGGGTGTCCCGGCCGAATGCATTTCAACCGACAAGGCTCATGAACAAAGCGAATATGGAGGGAATACCGGAAATCTGATCGTGCGACTGGATGGTCACGGCCGTGGTCCCCGGCGATTATTCAGCGCGCACATGGACACGGTCCCTGGTGCAGTTCGAGCCGCACCGAGACTGGATGCCACCTGCTCCAGAATCGTCAACGACATGCCAGGTAAGGCGCTGGGCGGAGACAACCGCACCGGTTGTGCTGTGCTCATGCAGGTGGCACGGTCGCTCTGTGCCCGCGAACGGAATCACGCGCCAGCGACGCTGATCTTCTTCATCCAGGAAGAAGTCGGGCTTGTCGGTGCCCGCGGAATGGACGTTGCTCAACTGGGTGAGACGAAGCCGGCCATGTGCTTCAACTTCGACGGCTCGCTGGCGAATGAGTTTGTTACGTCGGTCATCGGCACGAAGCGATTCACCATCGATATCGATGGCATCGCCGCGCACGCCGGTGCCAACCCTGGCGATGGCGTGTCGGCGGCGATCATCGCGGCGGATGCCCTGTCCGAGTTGAATCGCGACGGCTGGCATGGAGTCGTTGAGAAGACCAGCGGGCGTGGTTCTGCGAATGCCGGCATTGTGCAGGGTGGAACCGGCAGCAATGTGGTGATGCCGGAACTTCACATCCTGGCCGAAGCTCGTTCACACGACGCGGCTTTTCGCGACGAAATCATCGCGGCATGGAAAAGTGCTTTCGAGCGGTCGGTTGATGCGCACGTCAATCATGCTGCCGAACGTGGTGCGGTGCGATTCGGTCCAGGACCAACTTACGAGGCATTTGCTCTGTCCGATGACACGCCTGTCGTGCAGGCCGTACTGGCCGCGGCGAGTGAATGCGATATCGAGGCCGAGTGTGTCAGCAACGACGGAGGTATGGACGCCAACTGGATCGTCGGGCATGGCATTCCCGCTGTGACGATCGGTGCCGGGCAGCGGAATGTTCACACGCCCGAAGAATATGTGGACCTGGAGCATTTCGATCTGGCTTGCCGACTGGCGATCCAATTAGCCATCGACTGACACGCAGTCCGCGGCAAATTCGGCCGTCGTGGTCATACCAGGACCGCTTCCCGAGACACGGGCTCGTCGGACGTGCTGTGGATGCCCAGCAACTCAGCAGCCTGAGTGGCGTATTTGGGACCCAGATTGAAGCTCTGCTTGATGCGCAGATCCATGTCGAGTGAGTTGTGCCGCTCAGGCGGGAACAGTCCGGTCCGGGTCAGATAAGGCAATCGCGCCGGCGGGAACGGATAATCGCTGCCGTGAAGAATGCGGTGACGGATCGATTCCGATTCACGACTCAGTCGTTGCATCGAAGACCAGCGAATCAGACTCGCCATGATGGCGGTGTCGCCGTAAAGATTGTCGTAACGGTTCATTGTCTCGATGAATCCGTCGTAGTAGTCGTCGCGGTCAAAGAAGGCACACGTGCCACAGTGGGCCGCGATGACCGGTTGCCCATGATCCAGCGGCCGCGCCAGTCGACGTGGGTCGGTAAATTCCTGCGACCGGACCGTGCAGGAATGCTCATACCCGGTGTGGAACATCAGGACGACACCCAGTTCACTGGCGAGTCGGTAAAACGGTTCGAATTCCCGCGAGGACGGATCGACGCCCTGAATCGCTGTGTGCACTTTGATCAGCTTTGATCCCGCCGCGTGACAACGCTCAAGTTCCTGCAGAGCATCCTTGCGGATCGGATTGATCGAGCAACCCGGAATGATCGCCGGACATTCCTCCGCGAGTCCCAACACGTAGTTGTTCGAGACATAGAAGTGAGTCGAGTGGTCGTCGCGCGAGCCGTCGCTGCGATAGACGGCATCCTGAGCCAGCACGACCGCGTAATCGAGACTCGATGTACGCACCTGTCTGAGCAGACGGTTGCGGATTTTCGCGCTGATCGTGTCACCGGCTTCGTTCCGCATTCCGGTCAGTGCCAGCACGATGCGAGTGATCAGGCCTCGGCGTGTGCGCTCGGAAAGAAATCCGTCCGCGGGATTTTCACCCCAGCAGAATACGTGCGTGTGGACGTCGATAACGGGTGGCTGCATGGGATGTCTCCTGTCGTGTCACCGTGATGGCTCATCAACCCGTTGAATAACCAGGCTGTTACAGAAGGCGACGACAGCGCGGCAATGTAACGCGACGAATTCAGGAAAATGTCCAGTGACGAAACAGGCGCGTCGGGCTCCTGTTGAGTAGATTACGTCCTTCAGCTCCCGTGATCCCTCCGCCGGTAAGAGGCCCACATGATGAATCGACACACGTTCTGTTGGGCAATGATGCTCTTGACCGGTGTTTGCCTGACAGCGACGGCGCAGCCGCAATCTGGCGATGCATCGCCAGAGGGTTCAAAGCAGCCGCCGAAACTGGAAGCGTGCGAAATCGGGTCGATTCGAAATCTACATCGGCTGGGACGCATCTATCTCGCCGGTCAACCGTCGGCGGATGATTTTCGAAAAGCGAAGGAGGACGAGGGCATCCGCACCGTCGTGAACCTGCGCATGGCGATCGAGCAACTGGGGACGGATCAGGCGGCAGATTTCAAGCGTCTGGGAATCGAGTACCACCATTTCCCGTTTGGCACGCCGGACAGCCTGACAGATGAAATCTTCGACCGATCGCGAGCGGTGATCGCGGATCGCAAAAAACATCCGGTGATGATGCACTGCGCGTCAGCCAACCGGGTGGGGGCAATCTGGCTGGTGCATCGTGTTCTGGACGACAAACTGACCTACGAGAAGGCCCTTGACGAGGCGCACGAAGTCGGTCTGCGTTTTCCGCCTTACGAAGAGAAGGCGAAAGCGTATATCGAGCGACAACTTGCTAAGCAGCGTGAGAACGAGGAACGACTCGATGAAATTGCCGACGAGTGGCAGTACCCAAACATCACCGAGGACTTCGGCGGAGGTGCGACCGGGAGCATCCACAACTCGGTGAGGATCTGCAAAGGCCCGTACGGCAAGGTCTGGGAGTTTTACGCGCGGAAGTGTGGATCCGAGCAGACGTTTTCAGACAAGCATCTGTACCGGACAGTCCGCTCTGAAGGGCGGACCACATATCTGCTGGACGACCACCCACACGCGGCCGATGGCAAACTGTCTCGAATCCGGACGTTCTTCGTGTGTAATGCCCCGGAATACACGGTGTCCGTGTTGCTCATTCCCGAAGAAGACAAGACGCCACCGCGAGTCTACATGACCATCTCGTTGCAGAACTGAGATCTGAAGCAGGTCCCTGCTTCGACGTTGACGACTATTCGTCTGCGTCAGCAAACCAACCGGGTCCGCTGATCGTGGGGAAGTAGTAACCCAACGGACGCGGACGTGGCAGGCTAATGTCCTTAACGCCACGCATGAGACGATCGAGTCGAATGCTGCGAGGATTCTCCATCGCGTCCGGAAACTCGACATCCGGTTCCGGGCGGATGATCGGTTGAAGGTGGTGGTCCAATAGAGGTGTCGTTGCGCGGACTGCATCAAGTTCGGCCTGCCCCTTGTAGTCTTCGCCAAAGGGCATCACGCGTGGCACCAGCGCAATAATGATCTCACTGCGATTGCGTCGTACCGTGCGCTTTTGCAGGAAACGGCCGACACCCCAGAGATCGCCGACAATCGGAATCTTTGTCTGGGACTCCTCGTCCGCCTCTGTAATCAGACCGCCAACGACCATGGCCTGGCCATCCTCCAGAATGATGGTCGTTTGAACTTCAGTCGTTGTCTCTTCCGGCAAACCGGTCTCCGGGACAACTCGTCCAGACGAAATCTCCGGCGAAACGGTCATCATAATTCGACCGTCAGCGCCCATAATGGGCGTCACACGCAGGACCACTCCGGTCTCCAGGAACTTAACTTCCTGCAGCGTACTGGTCTGAGTTGTCGTCGTGACAAAGTAGCCGAGTTTGTCACCAATCTGAATCTTCGCTTCCTGCCCGTTAACGACAAGCAGCCGAGGTGAGGCCAGCGTTTTTGTGTCGGTCTGTGATTGCAGAGCTTCCAGAACGGCCGCCAGGTCACTTCCGATGATACTCAGGTTGTACTCGGGCGACGTATTCGTATTAAGAGCTGCCGACGGTATTGTGAACGCCGGAGAACTGCCAACGACAGCTGAATTCGAAATCCTTGCCAACGCGGCAAAGTCGACACCGTGTCTCAATTCGTCGTTGAGCGTCACCTGTAGGATGTGCGCCTCGATCAGAACCTGCATCGGTGGTTGATCGATCTCGGCGATCCGTGCCGCGATCGGCTCCAGGTATTCTGGCAGGTCTTCAACGATGATGCGTTCGCCCGACCGCCGCTGATCTGTGGGCGTCGATGACGTGACCACGGAACTGCCAATCGGCGACAGCAGCGGGGTGACCACAGTCTGGACATCTTCGGCCGAAACGTAGTGAAGTGAAAAGACCTGTGAAATTCGTCCCTGAACTCTGGAAGAGATCTTTGAGTCGGCCGATACTTTCGACACAAATACGACATTCTTACGTCGCGTCCATGTGTAACCATTAATGGCCAGGACGGCCTGCAGAGCCTCTTCCAGCTCAAGTCCCTTAAACGTGACAGAGATCGTGCCGGTCACATTCTGACCTGCCACGATGTTGAGCCCGTGTTGCCGAGCAATCATGGCCAGCACTTCGTTAACCGGCGCATCCAGTGCCTGCAGGTTAATCTTGTCCTGAATCGTCGTAATCCGAATTCGCTCGTTCGCAGCTTCCAGAGGCACAGTGATCATCGTTGTCACTGGCTCGAAACTCGGGACCGGTGGCGCGGCCGCCGGTTCCTGAAACGCAACTGTTCTGTACGGGCTCGCGAATACGCTATTGACGTTGACGGCCGAGTGTGGCGGCAAGGAGCGTCCGACCTGGCCAGCCGTTTCGACATGTTGGGATCGCACCTTCGTTCGCAGTGAATTCCCGAATGCCTGCTGGCGAATCAACCTGGCTTCCTGGGCGAGCCCGGCGGAAGTCTGCTTCCCAGCGCGTCTTGCAGTCGTGTCCCAAACCATTGCGCCAACGCGATGGACGTGTGGGTAATCGAACGTGGGGCTTTCCTCGTTCTCGCCCAGAAGCGGTTGCGTCAGAAGAAGCAGAAACACGGCGACCACAGTCAGAATCAGCCGCAAGTACTGCGGCGAATACCTCCAACTTTGCGGACACCAGTTCAGTGATCCGCTTCGGCCCTCGATACGTCGCCCGGTTCCGAACATCCATGCTCCATCCGACATCGGCGCAGTGATACGTTTCCTGTAATCGGAATAATCGGACATCCGCAATCCCGGACGCCCGTGTCACTCGCCGATTGACGGTTGTGCCTGGCGGCTGGCAGTCAGACTTCACCCGTCTGCCGTGGTCGATTGCGTCGCCAGAGGGATTCCACTTAACCCCGCAATTCTCATCAATTCGACTGGCGGTGGACTGACCCTGGCACGAGACACGGCCGGAAGCGCTGGACTGCCGGTCTTGAACAACGATGAATCACCCGCACCCTGTCTTTGACCTATTGCTCCGAATCGCCTTCCGACTCTGCGGTCGCGACCGTGGTGCGTTCCAGCACCAAACGACGGTCGTGGATCGCAACGACGCGACTCCCGTCATCCAGTCGGTCTCCGACTCGCACGAGTCGTGAACCGACCAGCGCAATGTTTCCATCCTGATTCTGATACACCGCTTTGAGACGCTGGGTCGTCGTGGCTGGCGTGTCCCCGACCGCCGAGCGGCCAGTGCGGTCGATTGCTGCCTGACGTGACGCCAATGATGATTCAAGTGGATCCGAAGCTGCACTCCCCGGCTCGAGACCAAACGGGTTGTATTCAAGGACGTCCTCCAGATTCGATTCCGGCCAATTGAAGTGTCGGAGATTGACTGCGCCCGTGTGATCAGGCTTTTCCTCCACCGGAATGTCTGACTTAACAACACGAGGTGACTCCACCCCGCCGTCGAACAGACTTGCAACAACTCCTGTCCGATGGATGATCGCGCCACCAAACAGCAGCGACAGGACGACGGCCAGCTTGCGATTTCGCTTAACGTAGTCCATCAACTGCCTCCTGTTTTTCGTTCGACTCGGATTCATCGGGAGCAAAGAAAACCAGAACCTTTAACCTGACTGGGAATACCTGCTCCTCACCAGATGCCTCGATGTCCAACTCTGGCACACGGCACAATCGCGGCAGGTTCTGCAGGCCGTCCAGAAACCGACAGATGCTGGCGTGCGTTCCGGACGCCGTGAGTTCGATTTCCAGTTGCTGATAGTCTCCGGACTTCTCGATTGTTCCGGGACGAAATTGTTCCAGCAACAATTCTGAATCGCGGGCCAGCGTGGCCACCTGGCCAAGGAACTGAGAGTCCTGAACGGACTCCGGTATTCCATCCAGCAGTTCCTTCAGTCTGGACTCGAACCCGGAACGCTCGATTCTGAGACGTGCGGCTTCGCCAGCAATGTCGTCACGATTATCCAGGCACTTATGAGCGCCCATCTGCCGAGTCCGGTCCCGCTCAATAGCCGCGTCGATCGGCTTGATCACGCACAACCATGCACAGAATGCAATCAGCGATGTCACAACGACTCCTGCTGTGCCGGCGCAGTGATTGAACACGCGAGTTTTCCGAATCAGTTGGCGACCATTCATGACTTGAGATTCCGCATAGCGTGATTAGAGGACACAGCGAATGTGATACTCGCGCGTCAGTCCTGACGGGTGTTCCACCTCATCAGTGGATTTCAACTCAACAGACTCAAAGACCCCTGCATGTCGCATTGATGTAATGAATTCGGACAATGCCAGGTCGTCCTTTGCCAGACCCTTCAGTGTCAACTGCGACTTGACGATCACATCTTCAGTCTTCTTCGCTGCGACTCGTGCCGGCTGTCTCTTCCTGCGTGATCTTGCACTGACGGTTGGCACGGCTACCCGTTCCGGTCTTATTTCCACTGTCGTCAGTTTCAGCCCCAGAATCCGGACGCCGCCCTCACCAACAGTTGCCCGCGTACTTAAAACACTAATGAGCTGCAGCGGTTCGAATGGTGCGCCGAGCTGATTCAGCAGTCTTTCCCGACTGTTCAGTTTCTCAAGTTCCGTCTGCTGCCGCCTGTTTCGAGCGTTCAGTTGCTGCAACGGCCTTGCCCGCTTGTTAATTCCGGCGAGTTCGCTTTGCAGTTCCTGTCGTGCTCGCTGCTTCTGGATCCACAGGGCAGCCACCAGACCCAGCACGACCAGTAGCACGCGACTCCACCGGCGCAACTGCGATGCGATCAGTCGACTCCTCCTCAATTCCCAGGGCAACAGGTTTACGGGAGTCATCATTGGTCCGTCTCCAGAATCGATAGCCCAACGGCCACTCCAAACAACGATTGGAACTCAAGTGCATGCAGACCTGGATCGAGCTGGCTGGGCTCAAGTTTCCAACTGCGGGTCTCAACGCGCGTCTGGTCACTCAGTCGTGCCGCGATTCCGGCGATGGTCGCTCCACCACCAAACAGGCAAATCGAATCCGGCACAGACTCGGGCAGATGCTGCCGCAGGAATTCCAGTGTTTTGATCAACTCGTCCTGAAACCGCCGCACATGATCGCACAGCATGACATCCAGTCGTGAGCCAATCGTACCACCCGCGTGACGAGCCGAATCAACGCCATACGAGATCAGAAGTTGCGCCACATCGAGTTCTCCAATCCCCATGTCGGTGGAAATTGCTTCAACGGCGGACCGCAATCCGCAATGGCGCAATACTCGTGTAAACTCAGCTTGCCCGTTTCGACAGACACACAACAAGGGGGCTGTCGCACCCCAGTCAACTGCGGCGATGGGCCGGTCCGTTGCCTCGATCAACTGCACGGCACGGGCCATCGCCAGGCTCTGCACAGAAATCGCATCGCAATGCAGCCCCGCGTACGTCAATCCCTGGGCACAGTGCAGGGCCTGCTCCTTCGGCAGCACGACGGCGTCGACCTGGATCATCGTACTTGTGCCGCGTTCAGCCGAACGCGACCGCCAGAAATCCACGCTGCATGATTCCGACGCATCGCACTCTTCATTCACCATTTCCAGCAATTCAGCATCTTCTCCGTCAGGAAGTTCGATCCGACGCGGCCAGGCAACAGCGCTGGAAAGCGCGGCCACGGCCGATGTGCCTTCAAACCCACTCGGTCGCAGTGACACTCCATCAAGTGCCTGACCGACAACACCGGCTCCAAGACCCGTGGCATCTGCGGTCTGCTGGGACAGAACGGGTAGAACGTGAGCCGCCGCCAGTTTCCATTTGCCAAACACTCGACGGCACTGTGCAAACTTCAGCATGCGTGTGCCAATGTCCGCACCGATTCGGCTCCGGGAACGGTCCGGCAGGAATCGACTCGCAATTCTGGGAGCTGCTGCAACCACTCTCTCACTCCTCGTTAGACGGTCCGTGTGTGTGAGCGCATGCCGTAGTCGTCCGAGATGTTCTGACTCAGTTCTGTGTGGACGTGATGTCCAGAAGCGGCAACATGACGGACATCACCACTCCAGAAACAATGACTCCCATCACCACCACCACGCATGGTTCAAGTAGTTTGGCCATTTCTCGGAGCCTCTTTTCGCCGTCAACCTCAAAGTGCTTGCCCACGGTGACCATCACGGGCCCGAGTTGTCCTGTCCGTTCGGCTGCTCCCACCATCTGAGACACCCCGGGCGGAAGTAAATTCGATTCCTTCAGAATTCCGCCGATTGAGCCGCCCCCCACAACGCTGTTGTCCATACGATCAAACAAGTCCCGAAAAATATGATTGCGGACAGAAGCGCGGCACAGTCGTATCCCGTCCAGAAGTGGAATGCCGCTTTGCAGCATTGTGCCCAGCAGGCGAAACGCGCGCCCGGTCATGAGTGCTCGGGTGGGCTTGCGCACGAGCCGCGAATGAAGCACGAAACGATCCCAGTGACGAGCTGCAAATCCTGTCTTCATACCGCGGCGCAGGCCGACCAACAGAATCCCGAAAGCAACTGCAAGCCATACCACGTTCGAACGGAGAAACGAACTGGCATCAATCAGTAGTCGCGTTATCACCGGCGGCGTCTTGCCGAGGCTCTCGAATACGCTTGAGAACTGAGGAAGAACAAAGAACACCAAAGCGGCCAGAACGACGCATAGCACTCCAATCAGCACTGCAGGATAGGCCAGAACGGAACGCACTGAGGACGTCAATTGAATTTCGTGCTCAAGCAGTTCCGCCAGACGTTCAAGGACATCTGGCAAGGTCCCGGATGCTTCCCCTGCTGCAATGGCTGCCACGTAGGCCTCGCCAAAGATCTCCGAGTGGGTTCGCAGAGCTTCCGAAACAGAAACACCATTTTCAATATCCGCGTGAATCTGATCGAGAATCGTACGCAACGACGGGTTGGGGCACTCTTCACTGACAATCTCGATTGCTTCTGCTATGTCGAGACCGGCCTGGCAGATAATCGACAACTGACAGGTGAGCATCAGCACGTCGTGCTTACCAATTCCCCGGCGACTGAAACCGGCGCTGGGCTTCGACGATGCAGACTGACCGCTGGCCGGTTCAAGTTGTAAGGGAAACAGACCCTGCTTCTTGAGGCGCGCACGTGCGTCCTGTTTTGATTCGACGACGAGTACTCCCGTCTGAATCGTGCCGGACTGTGTTTTGGCTTTGTATTGAAGTTCCATGATTCACTTGCCGCGTTGGTGAACGTGATTGTCGTCGCGATTCCTTGAATTGGGATCAATCGCTGAAGGCGAGTCGCATGACTTCGTCGATACTCGTCGTTCCCTGTTCGGCGAGACTCAGGCCTTCCTGCAGGAGCGTCGTCCCACCGCTTTCGATGTTCTGTTGCTTCAACCGTTCAAGATCAGGATTGTGGGCAATCAACTGCCTCATTTCGCGATCAACGGTCAGCACTTCGTAGGCCCCGATACGCCCCTGAAAGCCGGAATCGAAACACGTCTGGCAACCTTCACCTCGACTGAACTGCCGACGCATGTCTCCCTGGTACTGAAGTTGTTGCAGTACTTCCGCGGGCGGGTAGTAGCTTGAATTGCACTCCGAACAGATCTTTCGCAGCAGACGTTGAGCGATGACGCCCACCAGTGCAGCAGCGATCTTGAATGACTCAACGCCCATGTCGAGGAGACGCGTCACCGCGCTGGCGCTGTCGTTCGTGTGCAGCGTGCTTAGTACGAGGTGACCAGTCAGTGCGGCCTGAATCGCGATCTCGGCAGTTTCCCGGTCGCGAATTTCGCCGATCATCACGATGTCGGGATCCTGTCGCAGGATTGACCGCAACGCACTGGCAAACGTGATCTGCTTCGTGGCACCGACCGCGACCTGATGGATCAGTCCAAGCTGATACTCGACCGGATCCTCAACAGTAATAATCTTCCGTTCGATCGATTTGATCAGCTCGAGCGCTGAATACAGAGTCGTTGTCTTGCCGCTGCCCGTCGGTCCGGTGACCAGCATCAGGCCATACGGCCGTGACAGCATTTCCTTAATCCGCTTCAGGACGTGTGTCGCGATCCCCAGCTCGTTCAGGTTGAACGTGATGTTGCCCCGGTCAAGCACGCGCAGTACGACACTCTCACCGCGCACACCGGGAAGCGTTGAGACTCGCAGATCGATATCGCGGCCCTCGACCCGCACGTGCATTCGTCCGTCCTGCGGTTGCCTGTGCTCGGCAATGTCGAGTTTGGACATCACCTTGAGTCGCGAGACGATTGCCGGATGAAAATCCTGGCGCGGTCGTAGAATCTCACGCAGATGGCCATCGATCCGGAAGCGGATCGAGGAACTCTTCATTTCTGGTTCGACGTGAATGTCGCTGGCACCACTGCGGACTGCCTGTACGAGAATATAATTGACAAGGTTGATAATCGGACTGCCCTCGGCCATCGAATCGATGGACTGCAGATCGATACTGGACTCATCCTGTTCGAGGGACAGCGCTTTGCCATCAAGGTCGGCAGTGATTGCATCGACGCCAAAGTCATTCTCGTAGGCTCGAGCAATCAGGCGTTCGAGAGCCGAGGCCAGAGCGAACACTGGCCGTACCTGTAAACCCGTCTGATTCTCGATTTCATCCACCTGAATCAGATTCTGTGGTTCGGCCATGGCCACGGTCAGCACACCGTCGACGCAGAACGTCGGCAGGGCCATCAGCTTCTCGGCCGTCGCTCGCGGGAGTTTCCGCACGACGGTCGGATCAATCAACCCTTCGCGCAGCACCACGGCCGGAATTGACAGCTGATCCTCGATGATCGGCAGCAGTTCGTCTTCTTCGACAAATCCCATCTCCAGCAGTGCTTCTCCCAGACGCAACCGTTTCTTGCCCTGTTCCGAGAGTGCGGAATCGAGATCCTGCTCAGTCACCACTCCCGCGGCAACGAGTCGTTCACCGAGCGGCAGGCGAGAGGTCGAGGCACCGACATGAACCAGTGCTGGTGATGCAAGCGTGGTCATCGGGCAAAGCTCCCCACGCCCGCACGAACTGAGTCGAAGATATTAAACTGGCCATCCAAGCCGGTCATCCGCAGGATGTCAGCAGTCAGATGATTCGGTCGTGCGAGCTGAAGCACTCCGCCCCGGCGCATGCACTCTCGACGAGTCGAGGTCAGCAGTTCCAGGCCCGCGCTGTCGACCAGCGGAATCTGTTCCAGGTCGAACACTATCTTTGGTTGCCGTTTTTGCAGACAAGTGCTCAGCGCAGCGCGTGCAACATCAACCGACTCCACATGGAGTGGTTCGTCACCAGTGACCACGAACACGGCCCCCTGCCTGAGTGCATTGAACATGTCGTCGTGTCTCCACTTGATCCTCGACGGCGATGGGATCAGCCACCAACCCGTCAACGGTCCGGCCTGCTAAGAGGTAACCGCCTGTTTCTGTGGCAGTGTCAGCGTGAAGCGTGAACCGCGATCCAATTCACTCTTCACAGTGACCCGACCGCCATGCAGACGCGCCACCTGTTGTGTGTATGAGAGTCCCAGTCCATTCCCGGATTCAGCGAGCACTCGTTCGTCCTTGCTGCGGAAGAACTTGTCGTAGATGAGCGACTGCTCCTCTTCACAGATGCCGTGTCCAGTATCCTCGACGTGGAATTGAATCTGCCGTTCGTCGAGCGTGATCTGCAGTCCCAGCCGACCGCCTTCCGGAGTGTATTTGCTGGCATTTCCGAGGAGATTCACCAGAGCGGCGGACAGCTTGTCTTTGTCCCCGGTCAACTTCGGCATCTTCGCGGGGGGCTGGTAATCAAATACCTGCGCGCGACGAGTGATATCCGGCTGCACGTGCTCAACGACTTCTTCTACAAGGCGTTCGATGTCAACCGGATGCCGTGTGATCGCCAACTCGCCTCCCTCCATCTGACTCACATCCAGTAGTTCATTGACAAATCTCGCCAGGCGCGTCGCCTCGGAATTGATGATGTTGCAGAACTGCTTCTGCCGCTCAACGTCGATCCCTTCTTCCAGAGCCAGTGTCTCGGCATAAGCCTGCAGGTTTGCCAGAGGCGTCCGGAGTTCGTGGGCCGCGGTGAATACGAATTCGTTGCGCATTTCGTCAGCGAGCTTCTGCTGAGTCACATCGCGCAGACACCACACGAGTCCCCGCTGTTCGCATTCATCATCCAGAAGCGGTGAACAGCTCAGACGAAGGATAATCCTGTCCGGTATTTTGCCCGCGCGAATCTCGAGGACGAAACTCGTTGCGCCCCGGTGGAGTCGCGAACGAATGTCTGCGGCCGTCTCCGTCGACAACTCCGCGATAAGTTCAGCAATCAGCTCGTCGGTGGCGTGTTCAATATCCAGGATCGACAGGAACGACGGATTTGTTCGTGAAACCAGTCCTTGCAAGTCAGTGACACACACGCCATCCGGCATCGAGTTGAACAACCAGCGCGACTCGTTGTCGTCCGTGCCGGAAAGTGCCTCTGTCAGACGATCCTGAAGACCGTCTACCACGTTGATCGCGGCGTGACCGCAGGCCAGCGAATTCCAGGCTATCGGGTCGTTATCCTCTCGCCTGCAACTCGATAACTGCTGGTCACCCGCGGAAGACGGCCTCGATTCTCCAGAAACTCCCTGTTTCAACTCATCGTGTCTTTGCCAGATTCTTTTCAGCGAGAACACGCCGACAACACTCATAAGTGAGATCATGCCCGCCGCGTAATCCCGCAACCACGTCACGCCAGAGTGCGCGCAAAAGTCGCATACGCCCGATGACAAAAGGTCACTCAAGACGACCAGCGGCAGACTGACGAGGGTGGCGAGAACTCCTGACAACGTTGATCTCCTGCGACATCGGTGTCGCGGATCGGACTCTGCGTGCAGCGAGGGCTTCGCACGGAGATGTGGTTCCCTAAAGCTAGGTCAATGAGCGAGGCCGCCAAACGAATAATCTCGTACGCAGTGGGTTGAAGTGCGGATACCGAGACTCAACTCCCTGCTGGAGGTGTATCACCCGCCACCGAACCAGATCACATGAAGGCACGATCCATACAATAGAAAAGACCCCGTCGAAGCAGTCTTCGGCGAGGTCTTGCATAAAGTGCTGTCAGCCAAATCTGGCTTACAGCGTTTCATATCCCGTCCGGTTGATAATGAACTCTCCTGTCACGCTGTCATACATCCAATCGGTTGCGTCATCCTGCGCTAGAGGAGTTCCAGCGGCCTTGACACTCACCGAAGAGTCGCCAGGGGCACCTGGCACCTGGCTGTTAGGAAACGGACCGTTAACGTAGTCGGCAAGGTCGCCCGTCAAGTCAACCTCTGTACCACGTTCGCCCGGGTAGACGCCGTTTTCCGCGATGTACAGTTCAATCGCGTCCCGAACAACCATCAATGACGACTGAGTAGAGTTGTCGCGGGCGACCACGGCTGTATTGAACATCTTGGGCGAAGCGACCGCCGCGATGATGCCGAGCACGAGAACGACAACCACAAGCTCCACCAACGTAAATCCGCGCCGACTCTTCCTGGCAACATTTTTCATTTCGATCCCCTCGCAGAAGAAAGGCTTGTAAGGCAAGCGGTCGAAACGCCTCGTTTCGCCCGAATGTTCGAGTAGGCCGATGATTGACGACCACAGCTCAAAGCTAGATCGCAGAAGTGCTGGATGGCGGACTTGATTTCAAAAAACACTTCTCGATTGCTCAATTCAGTAATTCACCTCACGCCTCTCGATAACGATAGAGGTAGCCAGAGCGACTTGTAATTAGAGGAAACAGGTGGGGTCAGCAATTCACAGCAACACCTGAAGACCCAGCGTTTCACCCTCTTCCTGTGAGCTAAGTTGAAGAGCAAACACTTTCGTTGTTCGCTCACTATGTCAGCGCCCAGAAGTATGAATCATTCAACGGCAATTACTTGTGACCGTGGCCGATTTGGGATCACTCTCGTTGAGGTCGTGGTTGCGGTCGCCATCGTTGGTATCCTGGCGGCGACCGCAGCTCCGAAGCTAAGCGGGCGTGTGTCGTATCATCAGGTCTCGTCGGCTGCGGAGCGCATTGCGTCGGACTTCAATCTCGCACGCAGGCAAGCCAAAACGACTGGCGTGCGTGAGACCGTTTCGTTCGATGTCCCTAACCATCGCTACACGTTGTCCGGCGTTACCAGTCTGAAACGCCCAGTTGACATCTACACCGTCGAACTGAGTGCGTTTCCCTATCGCTCCTCGCTCCTGTCAGTCGACTTCGGCGGGGGAGCCACAGTTACGTTCAATGCCTTCGGATTGCCGGACAACGGGGGAAAGATTTTCGTGCAATCGGGGACCGAGCAGCGGGTCGTCTATCTGGACTTCGGATCCGGAAAGGCAACGATCCAGTGAATACGATCATCACGTCACGACCATCCGCCCGGCAAACCAACCGCGTGTGTCGAGCATCAACGCATCAAAGATCCGCGTTCACTCTGTTGGAGCTCGTGGCTGCGATCGGAATCTCCAGCATTCTACTGGTCGGACTCGGATCAGCTCTGACAGTGGTACTACGTGCGAATCAGATGCCGGATGTGATCCGTGACAGGCTCGACGGATCGGACGCGTTGGCGGACATGGCGGATGAAGCCCGCTACGCGATTCACGTCACGGAGCGAAGCGACACGGTGTTTCAATTTGCTGTTCCGGACATGGACGAAGACGGACTCGACGACGTGATCCGTTATGAGTGGAGCGGGCTTCCGGGCGATCCGTTGACTCGTACATTCAATTTCGGTGCTCCTGTCAGCATTGCCGAGAACGTGCAGTCGTTTGAACTGTCTTACCTGTTGCGACAGCAGGACGAACAATTCACGGGACTGGTAGATAGCTCAGAGGTGAAGTTCATCGAGTATGCCGGCGATGTGGCCAAGTCACAAAGAGATGTTTCCTACGGTCAGTGGTTAGGACAATACTTCCATCCGGATGACTTCAGCGAAACGCCCTTGCCACCGGATACCACGAGCTGGCAAGTGACGAAGGTAACTCTGGACAACCGCAATTCATGGCCCCTCTGGGGGCGTTCGTGGATCCAGTTGCGTGAAGCGACCGGTGGCAAGACTCCGACCAGCCTGATCTACAGGCAGCGGTTGCTTTGGGAATTCACACTCGGCGGATGGGCGAACCGGAATTACTACTTCAGCAACGTTCCGCGGATGCACCCGTCGCAGGGGATGTGTCTTGTCGTCAGGTGGGACGCGTTTGGAATCCCGGTTTCGTTGACGTCCGACACCGCTGCGGGCGGGTTGTTGCGATCGACGGATCAGGGGGCCACATTCACATACGACCCCGCGCAGACACTGCGCTACAAGATACACGGCACTTACCGGACTCCCGGTGGTCTTCACACCGTGACGCGGAAGTTCATTTCAGGAATCCGCGCCAGTTTGCAGGTCGGTTCATCCGTCGACTCGACCCTGCATAGCAGCTTCCCGCTGATCAATATGCCTGAATCGCTTAGCCGGTTCTGGAAGCTGGACTTTGACGTCGACCCCACGACGACTGATGCGGATTTCGACGATGGCACGGATTGGGCTGTTCGAGGCGGAGACATATTTGACACAGACCAATTGAACTTCGGCGTCTGGCATCCCGACGAATCCGTGCTTGAAACCCTGCCGGACTACGACTTTCGTAGTCTGACGACGGTTGCGCTCCGCATGCGCAGTACCAGCGTCGGAGGTAAAGGAGCGGTATTTGAAATCAGCGCAGATCATTCGAATGGTCGTCGGATTCCACTGAAAGTCTACCTGTCACTGCAGCCAGACGGGACTCAGACGGTGACGGCCGAGAAACGGGTTAACGACTCGACCTGGGTGACTCTCGATCAGGTATCAGGTTTGAGTAATGACTTCATTGACGTGCGACTCGTCATTAACCCGGACACGAACATCGTCGCCGTGTCCTATGACGGTACGGAATTGGGGGCCTATGACTACCTGCCCTTCGACCAGGGCACCGTCGACAAACTGGCCTGTATCTACGAAGACGTCGGCGATGCTGAGTTTGATTTCGTTTCCATTCGCGTTTCTAAACCATAATCAGACGCAGTGTGCTGCGAGTTTCAGTTTAAGGCGCTCCTGCCATGCGAAAGCGGAAGACACACGACAACACGACGACACGACGTGCCGGCATTTCGCTGGTCGAAGTCGTCGTGTCAACTCTGTTGGTCGGACTCGTGATCGTGACGGCTTTGAAATGTTCAAGCGCAGCCATTAGGAGCTTCGCGAGAACAAGTGATGAACAGAAGGCAGTGTTACTGGCCGAAGATCTGATGGTGGAAATCATTCAGCAGGCCTACATCGAGCCGGGTGACAGTCCATCATTCGGACCGGAAGGCTCTGAGGCACTCGAAAATGTCGGGCCGCGTACACTTTGGGACGACGCCGATGACTTCAAAGTCTGGGACGCGTCGCCGCCGCAGCGGAAAGACGGCAGCGTGATACCCTTCATGACTGGCTGGCGTCGCTGGGTGAATGTCAGGCACGTCGACCCCGACGACTTGTCGACACCGTTAACAGACGAGGACGATCAAGGCGTCAAGCAAATTACCGTAAACGTCTCGTACAACGGCACGCTTCAGGCAAGTCTGGTCGCGTATCAGACCGTCGCGTGGGTCGCGATGATCCCGGATCCCGGCAACACATTGACGTCGGGAGCCGCACCACCCGTTAATCAGTCGCCTGTGTCCATCGCGAGCGGTAGCCCGCTCTCAGGGCAGGGAGTGGTCAACGTCACATTCGACGCCAGTGACTCATTCGATCCCGAAGGTCAGGACCTGACCTGTGCATGGGACTTCGGCGACGGTGAAACGGACACTGGCGAGACTCCGTCGCATGAGTACACAAACTACACCGAGAGCGCGATCGTGCGGACAGTCACGCTCACTGTGACGGATGTTTATGGAGCTGTGGACCAGGACACGATGTCGATCACGATTTACGAGCAGTGATCATGCAAAAACGACATCTGGACAATTGCTGCAATCGCCCGACCGGTCGCCATGACCGTCGCGGGAGCATCTATATCATCGTGGTGGGAACATCGCTGCTGGTCGGTTTGCTGGGGCTTTCGTCACTTCTGCAGCAACAGGTCGGTCGACGCGCACATCAGGCTGCCTTTGATTCCGTTCAAGCTCGGAATAATGCCTCTACGGCGTTACGCGTCGGGATGCTGCTGATTGAGAATGACTCGGACTGGCGTTTCACTTTTCCCAATGGAGACTGGGAAGTCGACGTCGCCCTGGCGAACGGCGCCTACACGCTGCAGGGTCATGATCCGTCAGACAGCGACCTGACTGACAACCCCACGGAACCAGTCGTGCTGACCGGTGTCGGCAAATACGGCGAAGTAACGCATAAGACTCAGATTACTCTGGTGCCCGCGAACCGTGGATTCACCTGTCTGGAAGCGGCTCTGCATTCAAACGTTGACGTCGTCATCAAATCCAACGCGACGATCAATAACGATCAGCTCATTAGTGCTAACCGCGACATCGATGCGACCTCCGCCACCGTGAACGGAGATGCGGAAGCGGTAAGTGTCATCACCGGATCGACATATCACGGCTCGACGACATCCGGCACAACCGCGAGAACTATGCCGAATGTGAAGGATGTCTTTACGTATTACCTTGCCAATGGAACCGTCATCGATAAAGGCAGTCTGCCGCTGGGTTACGCAAGTGTGGTCAGGAACCCGGGCTTCGAAAACGGAACAACGGACTGGTCGGGGCTCGACTGCACAATCGCGGCAGCGAGTGAGGAATTCGCAGGCGGGATGGCCTCAGTGAAGGTCACGAGTCGCTTGAATCACCGGGCGGGTCCACAACAGCTTGTTACGGACATCATCCAGAACGGCAGCACCTACGACGTACACGCCTGGGTCAAGATGGATTCAACCGCAAACGTCGGAACAGCAATCAGTTTGAGAATCGACAGCAGTGTCGAAGGCGTCCAGTGGTTTGACTCGATCTATTCTGACATCAGTGACGTTGATGGCTGGCAGGATCTCAGCTCATCGCTGACGCCCACATGGACGGGAACGCTCAACTCGGCTCAGCTGTATGTGACTACGCGAGATGGCAACTCGGTCACCGAATTCTACGCTGACGATTTCGTGCTCAAAGAGACGGGAAGTGATCGCACAATCCATAATCAGGTTCTCAGCCCCGACAACAATCCATTCGGATCTACGACAAATCCACGCGGCATCTACGTTATTAACCTGTCGAACGAGAAGGTCTTTATTAAGAACAGTCGTATCGTCGGCACGCTGGTCCTGATCAATCCCAATGCCGGATCGGAAATTGGGGGGGGAAGCGCCATCAATTGGGAGCCGGCTGTTCCGGGGTATCCGGCACTGCTGGTCGACAATGAGGATGTGACGATCAACCCTGGCAACGGCGGCCTTAACGAAAGCGCCAGTCAGATCAACTTCAATCCCCTGGGCACGCCGTATCAGGGTGATGCCGACGCCGACCAGACTGATACGTATGCCTCTGAAATCAAAGGCCTGATTTACGGTACGAAAAAGGTCAAACTGAAAAATCAGCCCGTCATCACTGGTGCGATCATCGCACACGACGAAATCGAAATATCGGACACGTTAAACCTGACATGGAATTCGACTTATCTCACAAACCCACCGCCTGGCTTCCAGGATTCGGATAGCGTCCGCATCCTGCTGGGGAGCGCGGGCCGAGCCATCGACTGAAAGCTGCAATGCATGCCCGAACAGGCGACGTCCATCGCCACAGAGGGCCATCGAGTTTCATTAAGTTATTGACGTCCTGGCGATCCCATGGACCCCATGAACAAGGAGACCGCAACATGTCCAACATTCTACCGCTGCCAACCGAACTGCAGCACCTGCTTGAAAAACGAGAACGGGAAGAGCGACGTACGGTCGAGGACCAGCAGTCGGTCGACGTGGAGAGCGACAACAATACCGACGTCGAGCGTCGCAGCGGATCAGACCGCCGTGGGCAGCCGAACTCCGAGCGCACTGACATTGCCTGAAGTTCTGATTGCACCGCGAACCGGCGACCGAGGATAGCCAACGTCGCCAGGTGCAAAGCACTGGGTGGCGGCACACCACTGCTACTTGGAGCATGCGCTTCTTGAAGTTGCACATATCTGCTGCCCCGGAGGGGCAAAGGCGAATAGCCCGGGGTTTTAACCCGGGAAACCAGCCGTGGATAGGTCGCTGAGCCCCGGAGGGGCGACGGCGGGCACCGGCACGGATTTGCCGTCGCCCCTCCGGGGCTGGAGTCCAGAAATGGCCGATTTTCCCGGGGTTGAAACCCTCACCCTTACACACAAGTTGAGTGAGGGCGGCCCGAGGATGCGGAGAGTTCATTGAATGTTGTCCAGGCGAGGCTGAAGTCGAAGACTCGACGCAGGCCTCGCCACATCAC
>Ga0302123_10000142_pt1 | contig 53779 bp, 39 predicted proteins | sample CB21_321_MG_FD_203109 | JGI IMG/M metagenome (GOLD analysis project Ga0302123, IMG submission 203109) | Marine microbial communities from Western Arctic Ocean, Canada - CB21_32.1 | ecosystem: Environmental > Aquatic > Marine > Oceanic | place: Canada: Western Arctic Ocean | collected 2017-09-28 | reverse complement strand
AATCGGCCGTCCCGCCGGGTTGTGGTAATAGCGGACGCGTGTGATCTTCATCTTCGGAATCGCCGCCCGTGCGGGGGCTGCTTGACCCAGAAACGCACCGGCGGCCAGGGCGGATGACTTCAACAGCGATCGACGTTGCATGCCAGAAATTGTACCGCTGTATGAAGCTACGTTGGCGATGGTTCGCTCGGGCGCCACTAGGCTGGAGGCGTATTATCGTTCAATATCTCTAAGCGATCCAACGCGCGAGACTGGTCGGGAGGAAGTGTAGGATGAAGCGCCTGTTGTTGCTCGCTATCGTTGTTTCATGGATCGCCGGAGCCGCCGACCTTGCCATCGAGAAGGACCTCATTGCGCGCGCGACCAAATCACTGGACGCCGGTTTAGGTCAAGCCCTTGTGCGGGATCTCGGCTCCGATGCACTCACGCAGGGGACACGCGCCTCCTACGGGCCAGACTTCCTCTTCGCCGTGCGCTCGGGTGAAACGCCGCTATTGTTCATCGACGACCGGCCCGTTCATGGGCTCCAGCGTGTCCCGGCAAGCGATCTGTGGATTGCACTGACCCGTTTGGAAACGGGGACTTCACACGCCTTCTACTTCGTCGTCGACGGCAAACCGCTCAAGCGCACCGACGTCCGGGCCTACACTCCTCAGCACTATGCGCAGCCAGGTGTTCCTCAGGGGAGGTTGTCCCAGAAGTTCGAGCATGTCAGCAAGATCTATCCCGGCATGAAGAGCGACTGGTGGTACTACACTTCGCCCGGGGTTGAGCCCGATCAACCCGCCGCGCTGATGGTCTGGCAAGACGGCCAAGGCTTCGCAAAGAGGGATTCGCCGTCACGCTTGTTCACGGTCACCGAAAACTTAGTGGCGCAAGGCACGATTCCTCCAATGGTGCACCTACTCATCGCCCCCGGCTACGTCGGCGACAAGCGCATGCGTTCGATCGAATACGACACGGTCTCTGACCGTTACACGCGGTTCGTCTTGGAAGAGATTCTGCCCGAACTCGAAAAGAGCCAGAAGATCCGCCGTGATCCCTATAGCCGTGCCATCGGGGGACAGTCTTCGGGCGGCATCTGTTCCTTCACTACTGCTTGGCTGCGGCCGGATGCGTTTGCGCGTGTCCTTTCAAGAGTCGGTAGCTACACCGCCATCGCATGGCGCTCGAAAGACATGCGAGGAGACGACGTTCTCGACGGCGGGCACTTCTACCCCAGCATGGTGCGCAAAGAGAAAAAGAGAAACATCCGCGTCTGGATGGAGGATGGTTCCAACGATCTCGAGAATGACCACGGAAGCTGGCCGTTGCAGAATATTCAGCTTGCGAACTCACTCAAGATGCGGGAGTACGATTTCCGATTCGTCTTTGGCAACGCGCAACACAATTCGGTCCACGGAGACGCGCGGTTACCGGAAGCCCTCACGTGGTTGTGGCGCGACTACGACCCAGCACTGGCCGAGCAGTCGTTCGAGATGGACCCAGGCGAGGCCAACAAGCCCTACTTCCGGGTCGAGCGACTGAATCGCCATCAGTGAGCGGCACGTCACTCGTCGACGGCAACTAAGCTTCCGCTTCCAGCTTCTCGGTAAGCTGCGTCCACTCTTGCTCGCGGTCGGCCGCCGTTGTGCGCAATGACTCCATCTGCGTGACAATCGCCGCTGACTGCCCGTGGTTCTTCGAGTTGGCGACTAGGTTCTCCTGAAGCTCGCTGATCTCGCCCTCAAGCTTGCTGATCTCGTCTTCCAGTGCCGCCGCCTTCTTCCGCAGCTTCTTCGCCTGAATCGGATTCATCCGCCGCTTTGAAGCCTCCGGGGAACTTCCGTTCTCACGAGTCTGCTCGTCGCTCGAAAACTGCAGCGCGGCCTTCAGCGAATCACTCACCGCTTCTTTCGGTGCCTGCTTACCTGCTTCGGCCGCCTGACCCGCCTGCCACAAGTAGTCCTCGTAATTCCCCGGATAGACAACGACCTTCTCATCACCGATCGCAAACACCTTCGTCGCCAGTTTGTCGATGAAGTATCGATCGTGCGATACGAATGCCACGGTCCCGCTAAAGTCGAGCAGCGCGTTCAGCAGGACATCCTTCGCCCGCATGTCGAGGTGATTCGTCGGCTCGTCCAACAGCAGGAAATTACTCGGCTTCACCAGCACCCGCGCTAGGGCATATCGATTTTTCTCGCCGCCCGAGAGTACTCCGATCGGCTTATAAACATCGTCACCCGAAAACAGGAAGCATCCCAACAGGCCACGTAACTCGCCGTTGCTCGCGCGGGGTACGAGGTCAGTCAAATCGTCGATGATCCGCGCCTCCTGGTCGAGTACTTTGTACTGATCCTGCGCGAAGTAGTCGATCTCTACCTTGTGGCCCACGGTGCTCGTGCCGGCGGTCAGTGACTCTTCTCCTACCAGCATTTTGATTAGCGTTGACTTCCCCGCGCCGTTCTCGCCGACGAGCGCGATGCGGTCCCCGCGCTCAATTGTGAAGTTCACATCCTTGATGACGTCGAGAGACCCATAGCTCTTCGCCGCGTCCTTGAACTGCGCCACGACGCGACCGCTGCCGCGCGGTTGGGGGAACTTGAAATTGATCGTCTTCTCTTCCTGCGGCACCTCAATGCGCTCGATCTTGTCGAGCTCCTTGACCCGGCTCTGTACCTGCGACGCCTTCGTCGCCTGATACCGGAAGCGGTTGATGAATGCTTCGAGGTGATGAATCCGGTCCTGCTGATTCTTGTGCTCCGCCTTGATCTGATCGAGCCGCTCTTGCTTCAACGTCTGATACTTCGAGTAGTTGCTTCTTGTGCCATACCTCGATGATCTTCTTGACCGTCACATCGAGAAAATACCGATCGTGCGAGATGACCAGAAACGCGAACGGATAGTTCCCGAGATACTCCTCCAACCAGTTCCGCGCTTCGAGATCCAGGTGGTTTGTCGGCTCGTCAAGCAGCAGGAGGTTCGGTTTTTCGAGCAGCAGCTTGGCCAGCGCGATCCGCATCTGCCAGCCGCCCGAGAACTCTTCGATCTTCCGTTCCCAGTCCTTCTTGGGGAACGCCAACCCGTCAAGGACGGTCCCGACTTGCGCTTCCTTCGTATAGCCGTCAAGGGCCTGATAGCGATCGATCACCCATTGAAACCGGTCCGTTACCGCTTCGTACTCGGGGCTTTCCGGATCGAGCTCGCCCATCTTATGAGCGAGATCCTCCTGCTCTTTCTCAAGCGCAATCGCTTCGTCAAATACGCTCAAGCACTCGTCGAACAGCGTACGCCCGGCGAGCGTCAAGCCATCCTGCGGCAGGTAGCCGATGTTCAAACCCTTTTGGCGAGTAATCTTACCGGCATCGAGATGCTCGATCTCGGCCAGGATCCTTAGCAGCGTCGTCTTACCGCTCCCATTCGCCCCGACGATACCAATGTGGTCCTCCGGCCCGACTAGCCAGTCGAGCCCCTCGAACAGCGTTCGCTCGCCGTAGCGCATCGCGCCGCCGGAAATCTGAATCATACTTCTAGTTTACCGTTGCCGGTTTTCAGTCCCCGGCCGCCGCGATCCGTGCCAGAAGGGAAGGAGGCGCGGATGGGAAATCCGTGCGCCCGCGGGTCGAGCCCGCGGCGGGGCCCTGCAAGGGCCGCTACATGGAAGCCCCTAGCTCCGGTCGCCCTCAAACTCACAACGGTGAGCAATTACACATTCGCCGGACTGCGAACGCCAATAGCCGCACGTCTTTGCGATAACCTGAACATCAAGCTCGCAACAAAACCCTATGAAACCCATACACCGAATTCTCCTCCCAGTCTTTCTCATCGCCTCCATCGCACTGATCCCCGCCCGAGCGCAAGACGGCATCAGCGCCCTCAACACCAAGGCCGCTCCAACCAAATCCGGCTCGGTCCAAAGCGGCCCTGTCGTACCCCACTTCGCCGCCGGCGTGGGCTTCTCCACGCAGTTTCAGTTCTTCAGCCTGGAAGAGTACCCGGTGGACGTCGACGTCTTCATTCTTGGCGACGACGGTGAGGCCTTGCAGGTCGCTTTCCGCTCCCAGAACGATACGCTCTTTGAGGCCACGGACTTCACGGTGACTCTACCGCCGCGAGGCGAGGTGCGCACCTTGGCCATCCTCAACCAACCGCTGGACGTCTTCGGGTCAGGGCTGCGCAGCGGAGCTGTATTGCTTCAGCCGCACAACCCAGCCGCCAATGTCGGCGTCACGGCCGTCATTACCTACCACGACGCGCAGGGCACGCCGATCTACCGCACCTCGGTCCCTGGCTTGGCGGAAAGGCAAGGGCACATGCGTATGCCCTTCACCAATGCCGACGGCTTCAAGGCCGGCATCGGCATCATGAACTTTCTCCCCCGGAACGCCACGCTCATCGCACGTAATAACTTCGGCATGGAGTTGTGCCGCGCGACGATTCCGTTCGCTTCGGCGGGCCATCGCGCTGATTTCTTGGTCAATCTTCTGCCGTGCACAGCGGACACCAGTGGCGTACTCGACATCGTCACGACGACGACCCCTGGCTCTGGCGAAGGACTTACCGCCGTCGGCCTCACCTTCGACCCCAGCATCCGCATGTGGACGCAGACTCCGTATAGCGTCCGGCGTGGACTCATCCGCGCTACCGCGAATACCAACAAATGCATTCAGAAGGAGCAAGCCGGCTTCGCCAACGAGAATCCCATCCTCCTATGGGACTGCAACTCCCAAGCGGCGGCGACCGTCGAGAATCAGACTTGGTTCTTTGAGCCCGAGACCGGCTACATCCGCAACGGCGTCAACCCTTCCAAGTGCATCCACAAAGTCGACGACAACTTCGATGACGGTAACCAAATGCATCTGTTCGACTGCGATGCCCAGGGCGACGATGCCAATCGCAACAAGACCTGGATCTACGAGGAGCGGACCGGTTTCATCCGCAACGCCAGACGCCCCGACAAGTGCATCCAGCGGGGTGACAACGATTTCGACAACGGAGACCGACTGGAGCTCGAAGACTGCGGCGCCGACAATGTCGAACGGCGCACCTGGCTCTTCGAATAGGGCGCAAGTTTACACCCCGCCTGGCCGATCGAGCAAACCCATCTGCTAACCTGCGCACAAGGGATGCCTCGTAAGTCTCATAGCGGGTTTATGCGTACGGTCGCGTTGCTTGCAATCGTGGCGCTGTTGCCGTGGCCGGGGCTGTTACGCGCCGCGACATCTAACGACGATCTCTGCGACCTGCACGGACGAAACTGCGAATGCGCGGAGATGTGCAAGCGCGAGAAGGAAGAACATCGTCCCAAGCCCGCCCCGCCAAGTTGCCACCGCGACGCTGAGCCGCCGGCCGAAACAACCAAGCCCAAAGACGGCTGCCGCATGACCAGTTGTGGGCCTGCTGCTCCCGATGGCGTCCAAAGTTCTCAGCATCCTTCAACGCCGGCGCTTGCCCAGTATGCGCCGGCTTCCCTCGTCGCTGCCGACCGATCACAGCACCCTTCTCAGGTAGCGACACCTCTCGCATTCGCTTCACCGCCTCACCCCCCTCCACAAGCCTGAGCTGATTTCTGTTCGCATTTGTCACCGGACGGCCTCAAGAGGCCCGCTCCGGTTCGCCTGCTCGTAATCAGTTCTGAATCTCTGGAGGTTCCTCATGAAACCCCTAGCCGGGTTGTTATTGCCGTTCCTGTTTTGCACGTTTGCTATGGCGGGCGTGACCGTAGTGGTAGAAGATCCAAGCGGCAATCGCATTGTCGACGCCCGCGTCGCGCTGCAAACCGCCGTTGGACGGGAAATCGAAACCCGCCGCACTTCCGATACGGGCGAGATCTCCTTCGAGGGAAATGCCGCCGGCCGCATCGTAGTGGTCAGCGCCGATTGCTTCGAGCCAAGAATTGTGTCCGTGCCGAATGCGGAAACCCTGGTGGTCCGCCTCGTAATCGCAACGGTAGCGACGACCATCGAAGTCGAGGCCGAGGCTGAGCCCGCCGTTGCTGTTATTGAAACCCACGCCGCCGAGCTTGCCGAGATTCCCTCCACCGATCTCATCGAGAACTTGCGCGCCACACCCGGCGTGAATGTCTTGCGGCGCGGCGCGACGAATATCGAGCCCGTTGTCCAAGGCCTGCGCGAAACACAGCTCGCGATGGTCGTCGACGGCACCCGCACCTTCGCCGCCGGACCGGCCCGCATGGATTCTGAGTTGAGCCACGTCGAGCCCGGGCACATCTCGAGCGTCGAGGTGGTAACCGGACCGTACGCGCTCACCGAAGCCGCGGGTGCTTTCGGTGCAATTCTTGTTCGCTCGCCGCAGGTGCCGCGGTTCGATCACTGGAAGTTCGGCGGTGAGACCAGCGCCGGTTATCGCGGCAATGGCGCGGGACGTTTCGGGCGCGTTCGCGTATTCGCCGGGGACAACCGCTTCGGATTCAGCCTGCGCGCCGCCGGTAACCAGGGTAACGACTATCAAGCCGGTGACCGCGGTTCGATCACCGGCATCAGCATCCCGGGCGACTACGCCAATCATCAACTGGGCGGCAAGCTGCGTTTCAATCCGACCGACAACCAGGAAATCGCCGTCGGCGGTTTCTACGACGAGCAGACCGGTATCGACTACCCCGGGCGCTTGCTCACCGCCGAGCATCTCATCCTGCGCTCATTCTCCGGCAACTACTACGTCTCGAACCCGGCCGACGGCATCACCGCGATCAAGTTCAACGGCTACATCAACAAGAAAAGCCACCGGATGAGCAACCGCGAGAAGCCAACCGCGCGCGCGATGATGGGCCGCATGCCGCCCTTCGCGCTCGATATCTCGCTGCCAACCGAGGCCGATACCGCCGGTGGCGCCGGACGCATCGAGTTTGCGCTCACCGAGACGTGGCGGCTACAAACGGGCTTCGACTTCTACAACCTTGACCAAGACGCGCAGCGATTCGTTTCACGCCAGAGCAACGGCTTCCTGATCTTCAACGACGCCGTTTGGCCTGATGCCTCAATCAATGACCAGGGCATCTACGCGCAGACTTCGAGGACGTTCGGTCGCGGCGAAATCTCCGCCGGCGTGCGTGCCGATTTCGTGCAAGCTGATGCGGGCCGCCCTTCGGACTTCTTTCTCCAGAACGCCGGGACGGCCCTGGATCAGACGGAGACCAACCTGAATGCCAGCCTCGCCGGCCGCTACCGGCTCACCGATGGCGTCACCGTGTCGGCCGGTGTCGGTAACGTACGCCGCACCGCGAACGCCTTGGAGCGTTTCTCCGACCGCTTTCCGAGCACGCGCTTCCAGGTCGCGGCCGAGTTCATGGGCCTGCCGACCATTCAGCCCGAATCGAGTGTGCAGGGTGACGTGAACCTAGAGGTTGCCGTCAGTGACTTTCGATTGAGCGTGGGCGGTTTCGCGCGCCGCATCAACGACTACATCACGGTCGTTCCCGATCCCGATCTGCCCAAGCGCCTGCCCCTCAGCCCGCCCGTCGTCTTCCGCTACATCAATGGCGACCACGCGACGTTCCGCGGCTATCACTTCGGCGCTGAATATCGTGGCTCACGCTGGTTCCAGTTCCGCACACGCGGCGCGAAGGTGATCGCGGACGACCACCAACTCGACGAGCCCGTCCTCGGCATCCCGCCGTTAGAGCTCAACACAGCGGTTCGCATTCTCCAGCCTGCGGGGCGCTTCTGGGGGGAATACTCCATGCGCAACGTCTGGGATCAGCAGCGTGTCTCCTCGACGCGTCTTGAAACGCCGTCACCCGGCTTTACGCTCCACAACGTCCGCTTGGGGGCGGAACTGCACGAGAAGATCACGCTGCATTTCGGAGTCGAGAATATCGGAGACAAACACTACTTCGAGCACATCAATTCGCTCAACCCGTTTTCGCGACAGCGCATACCGGAGCCCGGCCGCAACGTCTACGTAGGTCTAACAACGAACTGGTAGGAATAGATCGGCGGATGTAAATCCGGCGGCCCGCGGGCAAGAGCTCACGGGCCGTTTCACACCATCGGTCGCCGGCCCACGCCAAAATCGCGCGGTTCCAAAGGACTCAACACCAAATCCCACGCTACCCAGACCCCGCGCGAATACCTAAAAATCAACGGCGACAACACTGTTGTCAACCCGAACGCGGTGCCGCATGCCGCCCACATTGGCACGCCCGTCAACATGCAATAGAGCACGGCCGGCATCACTAACGGTACGCACATCAAGTAGCTCACATACATTGCGCCCACAAAGTAGCCGGGCTCGCGCTTGTAGTGATACCCGCACGCCGAGCACTCCGGGGCCATCGAAAACCAGCCCGAGAACGGCCGCCCCTCGCCGCACACGGCGCAGCGCATTCGCAGCGCATGCCGCACCGACTGCTTGAACGTTGTCTCGGGGAGAATCATGACGTCTTGCCAGCGCCGACTCAGACACTCAGTTTAGTAGTCGGGTTTCCCAACCCGCTAGAATCGAGATGCCATGCCTTGTTGCCTAATACTTGTCATTGCGATTCTCGGGCCCCGCATTGCCATCGCCGGGCTAGCACTCTTCACCGGCTACTTCGAGCGAGCCTTCGACGGGCTGTTGGTGCTCATCCTAGGCTTCCTCTTTCTTCCCTTTACCACCCTTGCCTATGCTTGGGCGATCAACATGTACGGGGGCGTGTCCGGCTGGCAGGGAGCCGTCATCTTAATTGCCGTGTTGCTCGACCTAGGTGTCGTGGGTGGAGGCGCATCCGAACGCCGCCGCCGCGCGACCTAAGCCCGAACACGTAACGCGAACCCTATGCTTCGACTCTTTCTTCTTGGTGGGCTTAGCGGTACTTGGCGTCTCTGCGAGAAACGCCTTTCCAGCACGCGGGAAGTGCTAACCCGAAGCCCCGCGCGACCGTAGCGCCCTTTGTAGCATCGCCAGCCCCGCAACGATCAAGACCACGGGCCACAGCCGCCGGATCGAAACGTTCAGTAGATCCAGCGTCTGAAGCTGCAGGATGACACCCAGCGTGAGTACGATCACGCCGCCCAGCCAATTGCCGTCCGTTCGTGCTTTCTTGTTAACGAGAAGGGTGATGCCGACGATGATGAGGAGCAGCGGCCAGTACGTGAGGAAATCGCTAATCCGTATCCAGCGCAGGTTCCACGCCTGAAGCGCCACCCCAGCGCCGACCGCCGCGACCCCCAGACCACGCGATTTCGGGTCTAAGAACCAATACCCACCGGCGGCGATCAGAGCCAACGGCCAGTAGAGTCGCAGATCCCAGAACCGCAAGAAACCAAAGTTGTGCAGCAGGAACAGTACGCCTAACGCCAGGACGGCTAGTCCCGGGATCATCCCTCTCGCTGCAATGTTCGTCTTCATCTTGACCTCGACCGCAACCGACTAAACCTGCGCCGCCTGCTCGACCGCCTGCAGTACACGCAACGTATTCCCGCCCAGCATCTTCGCGACATCATCGTCCGAGAACCCCCGGCCCCGCAACCCCTCGATCAAGTTCGGCACCTTCGAGATGTTTTCCATCCCTTCCGGCGTCTGTGCGCTCACGCCGTCGAAGTCCGAACCCAGCCCGACGTGATCGACGCCGGCTACTTTCGCCGCGTGCTCGAAATGATCGAGCAACCGGTCGAACGGCACGCGCCCGGTCCGCTTCACGCGCTCGAGATCGAGTTTGCGCAATGCAATCGAACGCTGTTTCGGGTCGCCCGCATGTGTCTTGCGAACCGCCGCCGCCTTTTCACTGAGATCGCTATTCTCCGCACCATACACCTGATGACCGATATCAAGGAACTCGTTGTAGAAGTTGATATGCGCCACCCCGCCGTTCTCAGCCAACGCACGTAGCATGTCGTCGGTCATGTTGCGCGGATGGTTTGAGAGTGCGCGACAGGACGAATGCGACGCGATCATGGGCGCTTTGGCGACCTTGATTGTGTCGAAGAACGTCGGGTCAGATACGTGCGAGATATCGACCATCATGCCGAGGCCGTTCATCGTTCCGACAACTTCGCGGCCAAAGTCCGTCAGCCCCTTGGTGCGGTGTTCTTCGCCGGACGAGCCCGCCCAGGGTGTATCCGCGCTATGCGTCAGCGTCATGTAGCGGACGCCCTTCGCAAAGTGGCTCTTGAGGACATCGAGGTCGGAATCGATCGTGTGCCCGCCTTCAACGCCCATACAGATGGCGATCTTGCCTTCCTGTTTGGCGCGCAAGATATCCTCGGAGCGCGTCGCCTGAATCAGGTCATTGGGGTGCCGTGCGACTTCCTGAACCACCGCGTCAATGATTTCGAACGACCTCTTTTTCGCCGATGCAGGCGACTGTGAAACGGTCGTATAGATTGAGAAGAAGGCGGACGTGATGCCGCCCTCGCGCATGCGTGGAATATCGACTTCGCCGTAGTCGTGGCGCTTGCCGAGGTCAAAGCCCTCGTCGGTGATCAGCATCGGCGTATCGCAATGCAGATCGATGACGATCGACCGTTCCAGTAAAGTGGGCTCCGGCGCTTCCGGATCAGTAGTCCCCGAACTTTCGGGGGCTTCTGACGAGCAACCGGATTGATGGAGAAGGGAAGACGCGACGCCGAACGCGGCCGCGCCGAAACCTCGGCGGGTCAGCATGGTCGCCTGATTATAACGAGACGGTTCGTCCTGCTGATGCGCAGGCTTAGACCGTCAGGATAAAGCGGAAGATTAACCAGAGCGCACACAGGGCTCCGAGTACGATCCAGGCCCAAGTGACGTTCGACTGTAGCGACTTGATCGCCGTGATTTCGTCGCGCCGGCCGGCTTGCTGCAATTTCTCGGCGATCTCGCCACCCAGCGAGCGCGCGACATCTATAGCCGCCTTCTCGGGTTCAGACGGCTCAGCTGCCTTTTCTTCATTGAGCCGCTGTTCCAGGCTGTCGAGCTTGGCACCCATCTCAATGAGCACGTCTTCGGGAACGCCTTCGCCAGGGATGACCTTGCGCTCTTCCAGCTTTTGCAGCCGTTCCAGCACTGGCTGTATGTCGGCCGGCTCGCTTTCCGTGCTAAGCCGTCCTTCGAGTTCCACCAGCCGGCTCGACATCTCGGCCACGCGCGGGTCGTCGGCGACAGGTTCAGCAAGTCGCTCGCTGAGCGAGTCCAGGCGGCTGACGAGCTCGTTAACACGCGGGTCGGCGGCCGGGCTCTCAGCGCTGCTTTCAAACAGGCTGACTTTGGATAGCAGTTCGTCCACTCTCGGATCGGGTGCCGGCGCGGTTGTCTGCTCTTCGATGGCGAGAATGCGGTTGGTGATGTCTTCCACCACGGTGTCGGGCGCCGCCGCGGCAACGCCGCTACTTTCGAGAGCGTTCAGGCGCATCGCGAGATCATCAACCCGCGGATCCTTCCCACTGCCTCCGCCTCCGCTCGGCGAATCGGATGCTTCCAGCGCCGCCACCGACTCCAGCCCTTCCACTCGTTTGAGTAGCTCTTTGACGATGGACTCCGATGGAGCGTCGCCACCAGCTTCGATCGAATCCAGCCGTGCAACGAAAGCATCAACACGCGGGTCAGGTCCTGATCCCGCCGGGGCTTGTTCCATCGAGTCCAGCCGCTCGACGATGGCGTGAATACGAGGGTCCTGACCGGATGCAGCCGGGGCCTCTTCAAGAGCCGCGATGCGCTCGGCGAGCGCCTTCGTTTCGGGAGTACCCGCGTCGGCCTTCTCTTCAATCTGCTCGATACGCGCCAACAGAGTGGCCTGTGCCTCGGTCGAGCCGTGGTCGCGATCCGCCGCGAGCCCCGTCATGCGCTCTTCCAACTCACGCAGCTTCGGGCCGGGGTCGTCCTGGCTCTTAGCGGTTTCAAGCGCCGACAAACGGGTTCCGATGTCGGGCCAGCGTGGATCGTCCGCCGTATCATCAAGCTTCTTTTCGAGTGCGGCCAAACGCCGAGTTGTTTCCTCGGTCTGCGAATTGGCCTTGGCCTCTTGCAGCTCTGTCGTGAGAGCGTCAAGGCGTACTTTCAGCGCATCGACTCGTGGATCTTCGTCGTCCTTCTCAACGGACTCTTCGAGTGAATGCACACGGCCGATGAGTTCGGCCAAGCGCGATTCCTTCACCCAATTCTCTGACTCGCCGCTGAGGGCGCCGAGCTTCGTGGAGAGTTCGTCCAGCAACGGATTCGCGGCGGGCTTCTGAACCTGCTCCTCGACTTCAAACAGGCGCGTGATCAGCGTATCGACGCGAGGGTCCGCGGATGGTTCCGACGACGCGCTTTCGATGGTCGCCAGCCGCGACTCAAGTTCGCTGAAGCGGGTCGGCGTTGCTTCGGCTAGGTTTTTCTCAACACCGGAAAGCCGTTGTTTCAACTCATCATTGGTGGCCTGTGCGGCCAGTTCCTCGGCCTTCTTCTCGATCGTTTCGAGTCGTCCGCTGAGCTGACCAACGCGGGGATCATCGTGGGCCTCGCGGCCGGTCGATTCCAGAGCGGCAGTGCGAAGAACGAGTTCATCCGTGCGCGGGTCGCTCGACTTCTGCTGCGATAGCTGAGCGTTGAGATCCGCGAGGCGTTTGGTCAACTGGTCGACGCGCGGGTCGGACGCATTCTTGGGCGCATCGCTCTCCAGCGCGCCGAGGCGTTGCGCGATCTCGTTGAGCAGCGGATCGTTCGTGCCCTCGTTGTACTTCTTCTCGAGTTCGGCGACGCGCACGAGCGCGGACCCGATTCGGGGGTCGGTCGCCATGGCGCCGAGTTGTCCCTCGACGGAGGAGACGCGATCGCCGAATGCTTTGAACTCTTGGTCGGTCATCGGATGGCCGTTGTTGTTGTGGCTGGTCGTTGCTGTTTCCGTCTCAGGCATGGCGCCGCCCCTCTTGATGTTCTGCCTGTCAATGGTTGCCTCTCAAACTGTTGAGCCCATGCAGGATAAGGCCGCTGGATGGAGTGCGGTCCCACCATACAGTTTTGGCCCGGCGTATGAGATCAACAATACGACTATTCGCTTAGTTCTCTAAGCAAAAAGTCCTACTGGCGCACGCTACAAGAGTACCACGCACCGGCTGGTACGAAAGGGCTAGCAGGCCCGGCCAAACGGGACTACAGAAGAGCACGATGTTTTGCAGCGTCGGCTGGGATGAATTGGGTCTGCTCGGGTCCTTTTTGTGACCGGAGGGCGGTAGGTGGCAGGTTCTGACAGGTGGGGGATTTCGGAAAGGCGTTTCTCGCAAAGACGCTAAGTACCGCAAAGGGCGCTAAGAAGAAATGGGTTTGGTGGTGGCTGATTTGTGGTCCATTCAGAATTCGACGACATTGACGTTGCAACGGTGTCTTATGAACCTTAAACCGATTCGCACCGAGGATGACCACCACGAGGCGCTTCAAGAGATCGAGAAACTCTGGGGCGCGAAAGCCGGAACGCCCTGGGGTGACCGGCTGGACGTGTTGGTGACGCTGGTCGAAGCTTACGAGCGGGAGCATCATCCGATGGGCCCGCCCGACCCGATCGATGCTATCCGGTTTCGCCTGGAGCAACTGGGGCAAGATCAGCGCGCGTTGATCGGAGTGATTGGGAGCCTCAGCCGGATGCACGAAGTGATGAATGGCGACCGGGGGTTTTCCCTGACGATGATTCGTCGGCTCAATGAGAAGTTTGGGATTCCGGCGGAAGTCCTGATCCGGCCGACGCGGAAGCGTGAGGGCGGCCACAGCCGCGGCTGGCGCAAAGCTCGCTGACTCCTATAGGAGCCTTGAGTTAGTGGGTGAAGCCACCGTAGCTGGTGCCCACCGACTCATAGCCAGCGGCCCTGCTATTCGCGATGTCGGCCGCTTGACTGCTCAGTACGGAAGACAGGCTGTTGATTGGGTAAAATTGAGCACCAGGGGTGTGTCACCGTCCGCTTTGCAAAGCTATGCTCAGCAGGCAGGTAGAGGAGCAAAGATAGAGATTCACTACTACGGAAACAAAGCGACCGAGCTGGTGGTCGAATTGAAGTCTGTGTTCTCATCAGTCATCCAGGGGAAGTTTTGAAAGTCAAGAGCCGATTCAGATCCATAGAAGCACTGCCGCCTGACAGAGCCAAGTTGCTCAGCCGCCAGGAAGGGTCACACCTATTCCCATGGAACACCAAGTTCGCTCCGCTTGGCACCGAATTCATTGTGTACGGAATCGAGTTCGTTGAGGGAAACCTTTGCTACCGGATAGGCAATCCACCGCAAGAGGCTTACACGATTCTTGGTCTAGCAGTCCTGTTTGACGTAACTGACCCCAGGGTATCCCGCCACTGGGAGTTCCATGTGGGCAGCGACGGTTGGTTCACACTGGGTCCCAGTTCTTGGTCAATTGAGTTCTATCACGACAGACTTTCTGATGGTGAGCCAGAACTCGTGGATGATTTTGCGTCTATAAAGAAGCGGTTTGCCGAAGAGTACTTTTCGGCAAACCGGGACGACTAGGACAAAGCTGGAAAGCCGGGGAAAGTCGGGGACAGGCTACTACCTTTTGAAATGAGCATCTTGCGACATCTTCCTTGGCGATGCGATCCCTCGGCGGACGCACCAAACCCAGCGGCGTAACCCAATGATCACAACAACGTACGCCAGCCAAGAACCCCACCCAGGGTGTCCCCCGATCGAGCAGCATCCGGACCAAGCCGAGGCCACGCCATCATGACCAACGGATTGCCATCCAAACCCATTCCGTTGTCGTGGCGAGCTGGGCGGTCCTTCGCCCCTTCGCGAAAAACAAGAATCACCAACCGCGCGTCCGCCAGTCACGCATCCCGCCGAACAACAACCGCCAAGGAATCAACCACTTCGCCCCGCGCCCCCCGGCCAGCCCGCCCCCACCGGGTTACACTACCCCCAGCCCCGCACCGGGAAAAAAGGGGGACAGTCCACGGCGCGCCGCTTGGAAACCCTGTGGGCAATGCACTTCGGAAGGCGGCGCTTGGTACAGTCCCCAATTTTTCACAGCCCCGGCCGATGCGGCAAGCACCCGTAGCGCGGTCTCCAGTTTTGGGGTCCGCGGCTTTTCCTTCGTCCGTGCGATGGCATGCAAAGCCCACCCACCGAGCCCAGAGCGCCAGCGACGGGTTGGGTCGCATCGCCTCCCCAGCGTCACAACCGCTGCCCGCGCCCAGAACCCATCTTGGCCCAACGCCATCAACGCAACCAAATCTCCCCACCTGACAGAACCCGCCATTTCCACCCAAACGCCGCCCAAAATCCACGAACAGACTCAATCCACCACGCGAAACGTTCCAAGACGTTCCACCCGCAACCAGCAAACAAACCCAATACTGTTTCGGCAAGCCCGGTCGCGTTAGCCAATGGGGGTCAGAGAAGCACGCGCTCGTTTCCCTCGCGCCGCGTGATCCGTTGGCGGTCGAGGAATTCCAATAGGGGGATGGCGTACTTGCGGCTTACCCCGGCTAGCTCCTTAAAGCGGGAGACGTTGATGCGCGGGGTTCGGGATCGCTCTTCGACCAGGAGCTGTTTGAGGTTGTCGATGGCGGCGTGATGAAGCAGTAGATCGTTCGAGACCTTTACCAGGATTCGCTCGCGCACAAGGGCTTCGAGGATGCGGCGCGCACGGGTGGCATCCACCGGTAAGGGCGCGAGAACGTCTTTGACTCCCGGGACGCTCAGTCCTGCTTTTTTGAACTCCGCGACGATGGTTTCGCGCGCCTTGCTTTCCTCGTCGCCCAGGACTACGGAGTGGCTTGGCAGCCGCACGAACTCGTCCTTGACGGCGATCTCTTTCGCCGCTTCGAGTGCCGTGAGCAATGTGTCGGTGAAGTCCGCCGGGGCGTCCGGGAAACAGCCGCTGCGGAGAGCTTCTTTCGAGGCCCCGGGCTGGAGTGGGTCTTTACGATGGAAGGCTTTGAGGAAGGCTGCTACCTGCGCTGCGGCTTTGCGGTAGGCCTCGTCGGAGATTAGTCGCGACGGTCCTAGTTGCCGAGCCGTGCTGGCCGCACACAGAGTTCCGGCGGTCTCCTTGATCCGGGTTTCGGCCCAACCCGTGCGGCGGATGATGGCGGCGGTTTCGACCCCATGAGGTTCGCGCTCAAGCAGCACGGGGAGGACGCGAAGCGGCTCGGCGGACTGCAACTCAGTAAGCCTGCGTTGGTGCGCGTCCGCATCGCGCTCGGGTCGCGGCTCGGTATCGAGGACCGTGCCACCCGCGATTGTAATCACCGGAGAGAAGCGTCGCAGGATGAAGCGGTCGCCATAGAGCGCCAGGACGGGATGATCAAGACGTAGCCGAGCGAACGCCTTGCCGCCGGGAGCCAGCTTGCCGCCACCCGGTAGCAATACGCGCGCAACGGTCTCTGCCGTGCCGGCATGAAAATGGACGGGCGCGCCGTGCTTGAGAGGGTCGGCTGACGGCAGCAATTCCACAACGGCGTCGAGCTTGGTGACGGACCGAAACGGCCCGACCGAGGTTGCGACCATGCCGCGCCGCAACTCGTTCGTCTCGATGCCCGCGAGATTGAGCGCCGTGCGCTGGCCCGCCCCGACACTGTCGGCGGACTGGCTGTGTGCCTGAATGCCACGGACGCGGACACGCCGGTCGAGAGGGTGAATCTGGACCTCGCTATCGGCGGTCATCGTGCCCGAAACCGTGGTGCCGGTGATGACGGTGCCGAAGCCTTGTTGCACGAAGACGCGGTCGATCGGGAGGCGGAATGGTCCGTCGCTGTTGGGTCCGGGGGCTTGGCGAGCAGCGTGTGCGAGGGCTTCGCGGAGGTCGTCGAGCCCTGTGCCGGTCTTGGCGCTGACGGGGATGACGGGCTTTCCGGCCAGAAAGGAGCCGGCGAACAGGTCGTCCAATTCCAACTGGGCGATTTCCAGCGTGTCGGCGTCAACGAGGTCGGCCTTGGTGAGCGCGACGAGGCCGTGTTGGATGCCGAGCAGGCGGCAGATGTCGAAATGCTCGCGGGTTTGCGGCATCGCAAGTTCGTCGGCGGCGATGACCATCAGGACGAGGTCGACCCCACCGGCGCCGGCGAGCATGTTGCGGACGAAGCGCTCGTGGCCCGGCACGTCGACGAATCCGAGGTTTAGGTCATCGCCCAAACGCAGGTTCGCGAATCCGATGTCGATCGTGATGCCGCGGCGTTTTTCTTCAGCAAGGCGGTCGGTATCGGTGCCGGTGAGCGCGCGGACCAGGGCGGTCTTGCCGTGGTCGATATGACCCGCTGTGCCGACGATGATGTGCTTCATGGGATTACTATCCCCACTGCGTCGGATCAACGCAGCCTTTTCTTGAAGAGAAGATCCGCGCCAACGAGGCCGTTCTCATCGCGCGTGACAATGAACGACCATTGTCGTGTCGGCGACCACTCGACCCGAACGATCTGCTGCTGGGCTTCCGAGAGGTCGTAGCTATAGATCAGGGTCAGGTCGCGTGTGATCTGTTGCTCGGTCGAGATACGCGCGCCGGGGTTCAACTCCGCGCCGCCCGATTGCGGATCGACCTTGAGACGGCTGACGCCAAAGAAGCGCTGCAAACGGTGCGACCCTCGATTCGGGCTGGCGCCGACCGCGCTGGACCCCGTAATGGTGCGCGACAAGACGGCATTGAGACCGCTCTGGATCATCGATTGTTGCTGCGCGGTCTGTTGCGTGGCGAGTACGGGGTCCGTCGTCGGCGAGCGGGCCAGGGCAATCAGATCGAGAAGTTGATCGCTGCGTAGCGGCGGGTCGGATCGATAGCTGAGGCTAGGCAGGCTCGCGGCGCCCGCGATGTTCAAGGCGATATCCACATCGCGGATGCGCGTTTCGAGCTCGATGTTCACGACCGGTTCGACGCGGAACGGATTATAGAAGTTGATGTCGCCACGGTTGATCGTGTAGCGTGACCCTTGGAAGAGCAGCTCGCCTTGGGTGAAGTTGAGGTCGCCGAGTAGCGATGGACTGACGGCGGTTCCACTCAGTTGCAAGTCCATGCTGGCCTGCACGTTGCGGATCAGCGCGGTTTCGATCAGGAGATTGGGGACCGACGCGATACGTACACTCAGACCCATATTGACGAGGGCCTGGTTGCTGGCGGGAGTTTGGGTGGGCTGCGCGAGCGAGCCGATGACGTCGCCCAACGAGAGATCCGACCCGATTGTCACGCGGTTGATGACGACTTCGCCGCTGAGCAGGCTTCTCAGGTCGGTGCCGGAGTACGTGAGCCGGCCGTTGATGACGCTGCTGAGCGATGCCGGGTAGCGGACACGGACGCTATTAATGTCGGCCTGCAGGCGATAGTCCCAGCGATCGCTCTCGCGCACGACGGTGCCGCCCAGTGCGAGCGTACCGCCGCCGGATTCGGCGCGCAGTTCTTCGACGCGGACCATGCCCTCGTTGAATCGAACGCGGCCGTTGAGTTCGCTCAAGCCATTCGAGAAGGAGGTGTGACGTAGCGTGCCGTTTCGGATCTGCATGCGTCCGCGTACCGACGGCTGAACAGGGGTTCCCCGAACGCGAACATCAAGCTCCGACTGGCCACGCGCCGTGATGCCGGGGCGAAAGCTTTCGAGAGCGGCCAGGTTGAAGGAGCCTTCGATCGCAACGTCCATCGAGTTCCCCACTTGGTCGAGGCTGTTCTGCAACGCGATCTTTCCGTCGACAACGACATCGGTACCGTCGCCGAGTAGCCGCACGCGGTCGATGTCGAGCGTGTCGTTCGCGACCTTCCAACGCATCGGAAAAGGATTCCAGACTTCGTAGCCGCGAGCCGCCCCGGGGATCTGCGAGTGGGTGAGCTGGAAGCGAGTGACTTCGCCTTCGGCGACGAACGTGTCGGGGTCGGTAACCTCTCCTGAGAATTTGAACTTACTGTCGAACGTGCCGGTTGCTTGTTGCAGCCTGAAATCCGCCAGGCCCACCAGTAGCGCCAAATCTACGTTGTTGACCGTGCACTCGCCGTTGTAGGGCCCGCTCTTGTCAGGATGAAACTCGGCATGGCCGGTAACGGTGCCGGAGAGGATGTCGCCTTCCCAGCCGAGGTCGACGCGGCGTCCCGAGGTCGTGAGTTTGCCTGAGATGGCCCCGACATCCTGTGTGCCGAGCTTGATCTCATCGAGCCCGAACGAGCCCATGACGGAAAGGTCATCGAAAAGGTCGGTGCCGCTGGGGAGGCGTCCCCGGCCCTTCAGATCGAACGCGAGAACGCCCGAGGGCGGTTGCGGGTCATCCTTGAACGTCTCCAGATCCTGCACATTCCAATCGACACCTTCGACCGCGAACCGGAAGTCTCCGGTGGTCTGATCGATCTGACCACTTCCGTCGATGCTGGCCTGTTGATGCTCGGCGCGAAATGACTTGATCACGATGTCGCCGTCGGCAAGCGTTGCGTCGGCGACGACCCGGTCAACAGGCCACTCCCAGGCGACACTCTCGACGAACTCGATCCGGGCGGAACCTCGCGGGTTCGATGGGGGGCCGTTGAAGCTTACATCAGCATTGACGACGCCGCTCAGTGGTTGATCCAGAGCGGCTGAGCGGAGCAGGGAAGCGACGCGTAGATTCTTAGCGCTTACTTTCCCGTTGACTGAGGAAACAACGGGCGTTGGGCCGTCGGCCAAGTTGGCGCTGACGGTGATATCCGCGCCGCCTTGCGCGTGATCGAGCCGTGCCTTCTGGACACGCACTCTTCCAGGCGAAATGTCGAGAGAGCCGTGCAGTCGTTCCCATGGTTCTTCGTTGACTGTGAACCTTCGGATGTCGAGATCTCCTTGGAACCGCACCTCGTTCGCCGCGAGCGCACCGGTCACCTGGCCGCTCAGTTGGGCCGATCCGGCGAGGTCGAAGGTGTCGAGCAACTCGTCGGAGCCAGCCTGTCGCAGCCAGTACCCGACATCATCCAGGCCGTCCAAGTCCGCTTGAACTTTAAGATCGGCGCGATCGGATTCGCGGAGCGACCCACTAACCTGGACACGGCTATCGTTCATGGCCAGATCAAGATTATTGATGGTGAGAGTTTGGGTTGCGCCTGTGTAATCTAGTTCGAGAGCGCCCGCCAGAGGAAGTCGATCGGGCTGCGGTCCCATAGGCGGGGTGAAGTCAATGCCGGCCTTCGCCTCAAGGTCGTTGAGGCTGCGGCCTTCGGCCTCGATGGTCCCGCTGAGAGCGCTGACCCACGGTGCATTCCGCACAGCGGGCGGAAGTTGCGCGATCGCGGCCGTCAGAGGTTCGAGAGGAAAGCCTTCCAAGGAAAAAGCCAGCCAGTACCGCGGAGCAGGGGAGCTGAAGTTCTCAACGCGTGCGGCACCGGCCAACGTGCCGCCCAACGCCTCGGCCGCGACATCACGGATGTTGAGGGTTTGCGCATCACCCTCATAGGTAGCGGTCGCCGACACGGATTCGAGAACGAATCCGTCCGTCCGCGGCAGCAAATCTGTAATCGCGAGGTCGCCGGAATAGGCAAGTTCGGTGGTGGCGCTGTCGAACCGGCCCTCGCCTTGCACCCGAGCCGTGCCGCCCTCAAGAGGGGCTAGCCCAAACCACGATGCCCATTCCGGCAGTTTTGCATCAACCTGGTAGCGAAAGCCCACTTGAGGTTGACTCAGCGATGTGACTTCGATATTCCCGGTTACCGTCGTTCCGGTACTCGCCCAGCGAACTTGCGGCACAACGATTCGATCGGGATAGATGTGCAGTTCCGCCTCACCTTCGGATACCAAGGGCCGCTTGTCGCTCAGATCCAACTGCGACTCTCCGAGACGAACGCTCGCGACGTAGCACCTCGGAGTTGCTTCATAGCGGGTTTCCAGGTGGAACCGGTCGCCTTCGAAGGAGAGGGGTACGGTCTGGTCATTCCATTGCAGCCGGCCGCGCACCAAGCTAACGCGGTCGACCGCCATATCGAACAACTCTTCGGGGAGACCGTCACTTGCCGCAGCCTCCGCGGGGAAGGGCGGCAGGTTCGTCGAGCCGTCGGGATCGGTGATGACGCGCAGATGGGGCGAATCGAGATCAAGCGTATCCAGTGAAATCTCGGCTGCGAAAAACGATATGAGACTGAAGTCCAGATCCGCGGCGGGGACTTCCAGGAAGGGTTCGGAGAGATCGTCCTTACTGACGGACAACCCTTCAAGGCGCAACCGCAAGGCCGTCGGCTGCAGGTAGAGATCACGGATAGATGCCTTGCCGCCAGTGGCCGTTTCGGTCCGTGCGATCACTTCCTGCCGAATGCGGTCTTGGAACCACTTGGTGTAGAGCAGTCCGTAGAGCGATGCCGCGACGACGATCAGCAGAACGACGGGCGCGGCAACCCAGAACTTCCAGCTAAGACGGCGCAGCTTTGCGAGAAAGCCTTTCATGGCGTAGCTGCCTCCGCCGAGGCCGGCGCCTGTTCAACGATCGTGATGCGCGTCTGCGATCGCATGCGGTTGATCCAATCGTTGAGCAGTGGATCAACCCTCCGCTCCACGATCTCCGACTCCAAGTGCTCGTACACCTGATCCAACGGCGGCGGTGTCGTCGATGCGGGTAGGCTCCGCCGATATTCAGATGTATAGTATGCCTCCACTTCCTCGGGCGGAATGACGAGCCCGGTTCGGAAACGGAAGTCGACAAACAGCGCGAAGTCCAGTTGCTGCCGCAGGAAGTCTTCGAGAACCGCCTCGCTCAGGCCATGGATGGCGAGTGCTTGGCGAAGCTGCGCCGCTCCGCCGAAATCGCTCCGCAAGCTTTCCATTTGCTGTGTGACTTGCTCTTCGGTCGCTCCGGCAAAGCCGGTCAGCGCTATTTCACGCTGCACGAGCCGCAGCCGAACAAGCCGCTGGACGACCTCCCCGTAGCGCTCCGGCGAACGGTCGGGCTGCCCATCGGCGTCAAGCTCCTCGAGAGCTATCTGCTCTTCGACTTCGCTGGCCGTGATGGCTCGGTCGCCCACCACCGCTACGGTGCGGTCGATAATCTGCTGACCCGGAGCAATGGCGAGCGAAAGGGCCGCCAGGACGGGAATCAAAGGCCAGGAGCGCCACCATACGCTGATGTGATCAACCTTCATCAGAATGTCTGCCCCAACGAGAAGTGGAATTGGATGCGCCCAATGCGCTGCCGCGTGATCGTTCCCGCTCCTCGCAGCAGGTCGTCCCGTGTCCCTTCAAAACCAATGAATAGTGGCGGGTTGATGTTATAGGCCAGGTCGAGGCGGACAGGACCGATCGGCGTCTTGTAGCGAACGCCCAACCCCACGGCGTGCACCATGTAGTCGAACTCGTAGCCGACGGTCTCATCGTCTTCGATCACCGGCCTCTGCGACCTGCCGAAGCTGATCTCGCTCGGCCGTGAGTAGACGTTACCTGCATCGTGAAACAGCACGCCGCCCATATTTTCCCACCGCAACGGGAAGCGCAGCTCGACACTGTTGAGGAACTGCGCGCCGCCGCCGATGGGAAACCCCGTCGTCGGGTCGCGCGGTCCCGCTTGGTTCACGGGGAAGCCGCGGTGTGAATTGGCGCCGCCGGAGAAGAACCGCTCCGATAGCGGAATACGGGGATCGGGCTCCGACGGGCTCAGGCTTGAAGCAACCGGGTCCAGGTTGCGAAATGCGCCCGTCGGCAACATCATCCCAAGTTGGAGCGTTCTCGCCAGAACGATGCGTGTGTCGCCGAGCTTGTGGTAAGTGCTGTTCTGGCCCAAGACGCGGATGAAATCGGGCTCCGACGCCCAGACCCCGCTTGCAAGGCTCAAGTCGACGGTATTGAAGACACCCTTCGTTGAGTCGGTGGGGTCGTCGCGGCGGTCTTGAATGTAGGTGCCGGAAAGTAGTCCGACACGGACGGGCTGTGATGTAAGTGGAATCAACAGCGGCGTGATTTGCAAAGTCTCTTCGTTGATTGAGGTCCGCCGGTACGTAAACCGGTAGAGCGCCGTTGAGGGTTTGCTCAACCGGTGACGGAGTTGGACCGCCCCTTCGAGTCTTGTCCCCGAATACGTACGGACGTTGCGGGACGTATCGAGTAGACTGCTGATCGTCATGTCCCACTTCTCTGACCCCGTCCAGCGCGGCGCTTCATAGATAAACAGGGCCCGTTGCTGAAGCTGGGAGAGCCGGGTACGCAGGCTCATGGTGTGGCCGACACCGCGCACATTCAGGCGAGTCACCTCAAAGGTGACGCGCGGGGCGAAAGCGGCATTGCCGACGGGTGAGGTGACGTCGGCGGTGTTGCCGCCGATGCGAGCGAACTCGGCACCGCCACCAATGCGAGCTGTCCAGCGGCGGCCTTCTTCCACCTGAATGAGAACATTCTTTGAAGGTTCGTCGCCGTTGGGGTTTTGGAGCCCTACATCGACCTTGGAGAATACGCCGAGATCGTACAGCCGGCGCTGTGTCTCGAACATGGCGTTCGCCGAGAAGGGCTCGCCCGGGACGATCTGCACCTGTTCGTCGACCAAGCTGGGGCGCGTATTCCGTAGACCTGCGACGATTGGCTCGCGGAAATAGAGCGTTTCGCCCTCGATAATCTCGTATTCCAGTTCGACACGATTCGGGTTGTCATTCGGCAACCGCGTCCACTTGAATTCCGCCTGGTGATAGCCGGAATCATAGTAGTCGGCGAGGATCAGATCGCGGTCTGTCGCAACGCTGACTTGACTAAACGGCTGCCCGGCCGCCGATGCCAGCCGGTACTGAAACGCTTCGGGCAGGAGTTTCTCCATCCCCTTAATCGCCAGGTCGGATACCAGGGTTAGGTCGCCTTCATGAATGGCGCAGAAGACGGCCATGTGTTCTTCGTTTCCTTGGTAGGCCGGTTCTTGGCGGCAAATAACCTCCGCGTCGCGCAAACCGTTAGACCGGTAGAGGTCGAGGATGACGAGCCGGTCCTGCGTCAACAAGCTCTCCGTGAAGCGCCCTCGCCGCACGTCGATGTTCTTTGGCTGCACGAGCATGCGTTCGGTGATCGTCTCCAAATCGAAGAATAGGTTGCCGGAGATGCCGACGTGCACGAGTTCCATACGGGGCCCGCGTTCGACCTTGTAGACGATCAACACTTCGTCCTCTCGCTCACGCTCGACGACCGGCGAGACGGATGCTAAGAAGTAGCCTTCCGACTGCAGATAATCGCGTAGGTTGCGAGCGCCTTCCGCTAGTAGGTCGTCGTCGACGACGCCTTCTTCGTAGATCGGAAGGTAACGGCGCAATCTCGTTTCGCTGATTTCCGCGCCATCGAGGCGTACTAAGACTCGTGGACCGCGTGTGATGTCCACGACTAGGTCGCCCTCGTTGGTGTCGGCATCGTAGTCACGGCCGACCATACGAACTGTCGACTGCCAATAGCGTTCTTCGCGGAAATGTCGCTGCAGGCGGGCAATGCCTTGCTGGAGACGGCGTTGGGTGAACGGTTTTCCCTGCGCCCAACGGGCGATGCGGCGTACTTCTTCGATCGATAGCGCCGCCTTTTCGTCGGGTTCCTGTCCGGTGAGGAAAATGTCGCCAATCGTCGCGCGCTCACCAGGTACGACAGTAAACGTGATGTCCTTCTGCTGCGTCTCCGGATGATCGGTTTCCGTCGCCTCAATATCCGCTACGAAGAATCCGTTGTCTTGGAGCAGGCGTCTCATTTCCTGTATGGCGAAGCCGACGTCTTCTTCGAGATAGAGCTGGCCGAGGTCGAGCTGCGTCGCGTTAGCGATCTGTAGCGAGGTGGGGGGGGGCTCGGCCCCTTCGACTTGCACTTCGCCGATGAACCAGCTCGGCTGTGCCACAAACGTGAGAGCGACGCCGCCGGGGACGTTCTCACTGTGCACTTGGATGTCGGGTTGATAGCGCCCAGTCGCGAATAGCCTCTGAATACTCTCGCTGACTTGCTTGCGATTAAGAGGCTCGCCGACGTCCACGGTGACGAGGTCGTTGAGATGGTCTTCCAACAGCGGTTGGTCGTCTGGTGAAAACTCTACGGAGACGACGGTTGGCGGTTTCGGGGAGTCGTTTGCGTATGCCATCCCGGCCAGAAGGGCCGTTAGCAAAACGATCGGCGGGAGGGCTCGCACTAACACTGTCAATTATATGACGGCGCGGATACGTTCACGTTGCGGGCTACGGGATGAATCGCACGAACACGGCGGCTGATAGGATCATGATGCCGGATACGAAACGTTGTTGGAAGCACACGAAGAAGAGCGCTACTCGAGGCAAATTCTCTTCACCGAGATTGGCGAAGAGGGCCAGGAACGCCTGCTCGCATCGACGGCCGTGATTGCGGGCTGTGGCGCGCTCGGAACCGCTCAGGCGGATGCCCTGGCGCGCGCCGGGGTGGGTCGGCTCGTCGTGATCGACCGGGATTACGTCGAGTCGAGCAACTTGCAGCGGCAATCGCTGTTCGACGAAGCGGATGCCCGCGAAGTCTTGCCCAAAGCCGTGGCGGCGGCTCGTCACCTGTCCGCCGCGAATTCAGGCATCCGGATTGAGCCCGTTGTCGCCGATTTGACGGCCCGCAACGCCGAGAGCTTGCTCAGTGGGGCGGACGTGATCCTTGACGGAGCGGATAACTTTGAACTGCGCTACCTGATCAATGATTGGGCGGTGAAGAATGGCGTCCCATGGATCTACGGCGCGGCCGTCGGGAGCTACGGTGTCACGATGCCCATTCTCCCGAATGAAAGCGCTTGCCTCGCCTGTCTGTTTCCTGAGCCGCCGAGTGGGCCACAAGCCACATGTGACACCGCCGGTATCCTCAACACCGTCACGTCGATCATCGGGGCCCTGCAAGTGGCGGACGCGACGAAGATTCTCGCCGGCCGAGCTGAGTCGGTCGAGCCGCGCCTGTTTTCGATCGACGTGTGGAAGAACACGCACCGAACGGTGTCGTCCTGCGAACGCAACCCGGAGTGCGTTGTTTGCGGCGAGCGAAAATTCGTGCACTTGGAATCCTCGAAACGCCGGCCCGTCTCGCTGTGTGGCCGCAACGCCGTGCAGATTCATGAACGCGAGGAGCCGATTGACCTCGAGAGCCTTGCGCGTAGGTTGGAGCCGCTGGGCACGGTGAGTGTGAATCCGTACGCGCTTCGGTTTGCGGTGGACCTCTACCAGATGACGATCTTTCTCGATGGCCGGGCAATCATCAAGGGCACCGAAGATACCGGGGTGGCGCGGGGCCTGTATGCCCGCTACGTCGGCAATTAGGCTAGGCGAGCGTGGGTGCTTCGAGGGCGGCGGCCACGACGTCGTCAAAGTGATCAACGAGGATGTCCGGTGGGTGTTCCTCGAAACTTTCCGGTTGCAGGCCGTACGTCACGCCGCACGAGGGTACCTCGGCGTTCTTGGCGGTTAGGCTGTCGACCCAACTGTCACCGACCATCAGAGCGCGCTCCTTCGGCGTGTCGAGTTCGGAAACCAACAGATTCAGGCCGTAGGGATCAGGCTTCTTGGTGTCGAAGCTGTTGCCGCCGTAGATCCGTTTGAAATGTGCGCCGAGGTCGAGCCGGTCGACAATCTCGCTGCTAAATCGCACGGGTTTGTTGGTGAGCACGGCGAGCTGCGAGCCACTCTCGAGTAGCCGATCGAGCCCCTCGCGGACTCCCGGATAAAGGCGCGTATTGTCGAGCATGTGGTCGCGATAATACCGGTAGAAAAAGTGCAGCCCTTCTTCCGCCTGTTGCTCGCTAGCGTTGGGCCCGAGCGAGCGCTGGATCAACATCGGGGCCCCGTTGCCGACGTAGGAAGCGATGGTCTCGTCAGCGATCGGTTCCATGCCGACATTGGCACGAGTGGCGTTGACGGCCAGCGCGAGATCGCGTTCCGAGTCGATCAGGGTGCCGTCGAGGTCGAAGATGAGGAGATCGAAGCGCATTCGATCTCAGTCTATCAAGCACGTTTTCGGAGACCCGCTAAACGTGAATCCCGACGCGCCACAGGATGTAGCCGAGGGATTCGCGTGCGTAGAACCAACGCTGGCGCCAGGGGTCGGTCTGCTTGCCGTGCCGGGGCGAGCCATAGACTTCAATGCCGAGTGACTCGAACATGCGTTTGATGCGGAAGATATGATAGTCGTCGCTCACCACAACGCACGAGCGAAGTTCCATGCGGTCCATGATCTCGGCTACGATCAAGGCGCTCTGGATGGTGGATTTCCCTTCGGTCTCAACGGTCACGAATTCGGCCGGTATGCCTTGCTCGGAGAGGTATTCGCGGCTGACCTCGCTTTCAGAGAACGACGCGCCCTCGCCGACGCCGCCGGTCGTGATGATGCGCGGTGCGACATCCCGGCGATAGAGTTCGAGGGCATGATCCAACCGCGCCCGAAGGACCGGCGACGGGCGGCCCCAATACTGGGCCGCACCGAGCACGACAATCACGTCAACTTGCCGGGCTTCGTCGACCTGAGCCTGCCGTGAGACCTGGTAGTAGACGTTTCCGAAGTACGTCGCGCCGAGCGTGACGACGGTCAGGAAGAAAAAAGCCCAGCGGCGAAGCCGGCTCGGTTTGTTCTCCTCGGTCATCTCAGATACGGCTCCAACGCTCCGGCCGGTATCGCGCCGGATCGAACGATACGAGGCCTACCAGTGAGGTCCACAATTGTCGATACCTGTCGGCTCGCCGACCGTCCGCCATCGACAACATAACAAAGCCTCGTGCCGAACTGCCTCACGAGTTCGTCCGGCGTAACAGCCGGCGCAAGACCGGAGAGGTTCGCGCTCGTGCCGGTGAGGGGAAGTCCGAGATCGCGGCCGAGCATGCGGATGAAAGGCGACCCCGGACACCGCACCGCGACGTTGCCCGTCCCGGCCGTGACGACGTCCGGCAACGACGGGTGCGCGGGAACGATAACGGTCAACGGTCCGGGCCAGAAACGCTCGGCGAGCGACCGCAGTGCGTCGGGAATACTTCGAGCAATCGGAGCAAGGCGCGCCCATCCGTCGATAAGCAGCAGGATCGGTTTCGTTTCCGGACGCCGCTTGAGGCGGAAGATGCGCTCGACCGCTCGACGGTCGAACGGATTGGCGGCAAGTCCATAGACGGTATCAGTCGGCGTCGCGACGACGGCTCCTTGTCGGATGACCGCCGCGACCTTTCGGACCTGTGACCATTCGGGGCGGTGTGTGTCTATGGGAAGCAGCACGGCTATCTCTGGATTCTATTACGCGCGACCCCCTTGTTAGGATGAGTGCGTCTTGCCCCGACCTGCTACTGAATTACAAAGCGCCGCCAACCCGCTGATCAAGGACGTGCGCCGCGCCGTATCGAGGTCCTCGACGACCAAGGACGGCCTGTGGGTTGCCGAGTCGTTGCACTTGCTCGATGAGGCGTTTCGGAGCGGGCTCACGGTCCGCAAGGTGCTCGCCTCGGTGCGGCGTCGCCGCGAGGTGGAAGTGAGGCTGCGCGGACATGGCGACGTAGCGCTCAATATCGTCGGCGACGATCTATTCTCAGAGCTCGCGAGCACCGAAACGAGCCAGGGTGTGCTGGCGCTGGTCGAACCGCCGAAGTGGGCGTTTGGCGATCTGTTCAAAGGCACGCCGCTGGTAGTTGCCCTTGACGGCCTGCAAGATCCGGGTAATGTCGGCACGATCGTCCGGACCGCCGAGGCATTTGGCGCGACGGGCGTCGTTCTGCTGAAGGGAACCGCGCATGCGGCGAATCCGAAGACCTTGCGCGCTTCGGCGGGCTCGTTGTTTCGGCTTCCTCATGTCGGTGGCCTGGAACCCGAGGAACTGATCGGCGAAGCGAAGAAGCGCGGACTCACCTGTTTCGCGGCATCTTCGCGCGGGGGGAAGCCATTGTCCCAAGCCCCGGTCGAACGCGGCTGCGTGATCGTGCTGGGCTCGGAGGCTCGCGGGGTCAGCCCGCTCTTGCTGGAGGCGTCGGAGGAATTGCGGATACCGACGGGCGCGGTGGAGTCGCTCAACGTTTCGGCCGCCGCCGCCGTGGTGCTTTATGATGTCTCGCGCCGGCGGGCCGCAAGGGGCGGAGGGCGCAACAGCAAGGGGGCGCGGTGAGTCTTTTCGAATCCAGCCTGCCCCCCGAGGAAGACACCGCCGGACGGCCGCTCGCCGAACGAATGCGCCCGCGAACACTGGACGAGTTCCGGGGGCAGGAGCACCTGCTGAGCCCAGGCAAGCCTCTCCGCCTGCAGATCGAGCGCGACCAACTGAGCTCGATGATCCTTTGGGGGCCGCCGGGCGTGGGAAAGACCACGCTAGCGCGACTGATCGCGCGGGCCGGGCGTAGCCAGTTCATCGCCTTCAGCGCCGTCCTGAGCAGCATCAAGGAAGTAAAGAAGGTGATGGCCGATGCGGAGCGGGCGCACCGCTCCGGCATGCGGACGATCGTCTTCGTCGACGAAATCCACCGCTTCAACAAAGCCCAGCAGGACGCCTTTCTCCCCTACGTTGAGCGCGGTGACGTCACGCTGATCGGGGCGACCACCGAGAACCCTTCGTTCGAAGTGATCTCGGCGCTTTTGTCGCGTTGTCAGGTGCATCTCCTTCGGGCGCTCACCGCCGAGGAACTCGTTCGCATTCTCAGAGCCGCGCTGGAAGAGACAGAGCGCGGGATGGGAGGCACCGAAGTCACCGTTACCGATGACCTGCTGCAGCGAATAGCACTCTTCTCGAACGGTGATGCGCGTTCGGCGCTGACGACGCTCGAAACCGCTGTCGCGTCGGCTCCAGATGGAACGATCACTGAAGAGCTGCTCGCGGACGTACTCGAACGCAAGATCGTCCGCTACGACAAGTCCGGCGAAGAGCATTTCAATATGATCTCGGCGCTGCACAAGTCAGTGCGGTCGAGCGATCCGGACGCGGCGCTTTACTGGTTGGTCCGCATGCTCGAAGGCGGAGAAGACCGCATCTACATCCTGCGTCGAATGGTGCGGATGTCGTTCGAGGACATTGGTCTAGCGGATCCGCGGGCGCTCGAGCAGGCTGTTGCCGCCCTCAACGCGTTTCGCCTGATGGGAGAACCCGAAGGGGATCTGGTGTTGGCGCAACTGGCCGTGTACCTGGCGATGTCACCGAAGTCCGATGCGGTCTACCGTGCCCTGGCGAACGTCAAGGACGATGTGCAAAACACAATGGCGGAGCCGGTTCCGATGCAACTTCGGAATGCCTCAACAAGCGCCATGAAGGACTGGGGCTATGGCGAGGGCTACCAGCACGCGCATCAGGCCGACAATGCGGTCACCGATATGGAGTGTCTTCCGGAATCGCTCAAGGGCCGGCGATACTATCACCCGACCGAGCGGGGGATCGAGAAACGGATTGCCGAGCGTCTGCGGGAATTGTTGCGGGACAAGGGCCGCGAGTAGCTAGCGTGCGAAGTAAAGTTCGATAGCCCGGTCGACATCCGCGGGTTCGAGAGTGGGTTCGCGTTTTTCGTACGTCGCGATGTTCTGAAGAATGTTCACCACGTCGCGCGGATAGCAAGCGCGGAGGACGGGTTTGCGGGCGTCCGCTGAACAGCGCGACCGAATGTAATCAGATGCCTCCAGGGTCCACTCGATGTTCGCCGCCTCACAGATTCGTTGCAGAATCTTGTCGAAGATTTCCGTTGTTATCGTCTCGACCTTGACCTTGTTCTGAATTCGGCGAAGGAAGGCTTCATCGGCCAACTGCCGGGGGTCGAGGTTGGTCGAGAAGACGACCATCGTTTCAAACGGGATGGGGAACTTGACGCCCGTGCGCAGTGACAGAAAGTCGATGCCGCGATCAAGAGGCACGATCCAGCGGTTGAGCAAGTCGCGCGGGTTGATCATCTGCCGACCGAAATCGTCGACGATAAATAGACCGTTGTTGGCCTTCATCTGGAGCGGAGCGGTGTAGTACCCGAGGGTCTCCTCGTACCGCAGCTCAAGCATCTCCTGCACCATTTCGCCGCCGACGGCGATACACGGACGTTCGCAACGGACCCAACGGGTATCGATGCCTTCTTCCTGGTCAAGCGGCTGGTGAACGACGGAGTCGTAGAAGTTGACAATCTGCCCCTGGATCTCGATCGCGTGCGGCAGATAGACGAAGTCGTCGAAGATGCGGACGAGCCGCTCGGCGATGCTGGTCTTGCCGTTACCGGTCGAGCCGTAGAGGAAGATCTGCGAGTTCGAAATAATCGCCGGACCCAGTTGGTCAAGCATCTCGTCTGGTAGGACGAGATCGTAGAACACTTTCTGAAGGTACTCGCGGCTGATGTCGTAGCGGACGGACTGCTGGCGTACCGCTTCGGTGTATTCATTGAGAGGAACCGGTACCGGGCCGACATACTGGCTCATCGAATAACGATCTTGGGCGACCTTGCGGCCGGTGCCGGAAAGGCTGAACTCGTAGTCGTTGCCCTTCATCCCCTTCACTTCCACGAACTGCTCTTTACGCAGATGCTGGAAGATGGTGTCGCAAATGGGCGCGCTGACCTTCATGATCTGGCCCAGGCGGCCGAGGCTCGTGACGCCTTCAAGCATCGTGACCTTGAGCATCAGGTCGACCAGGATGTTGTAGGGGACGCCGAGTTCCAGCGGCGTTTGGGGCGCGGGTGGGAAGAAGCGCTGAGGGTCGCCTGCCCGTGACGCCGCGGGCGGTTCGGAGGTAGATGATTCAGCCATAGGATTGTCCCTAACTACCGGAAATTCTAGCAGAGCGAGGGTCATACCACTATGAGGCTTTTCGCCGATTCTCTCAGGCGTTCACCTGGGACGAACCCTAGTCGTGCTCTAAGAGCCGGAGCACGGCTCGATGGGGAGGCGAACGGTACAATGATCCTATCCGCCAGGGAATCTTTTCCAGCAGGAAGCATTCACAGCCTTTTCGTCGTGGGTCCCTTACTCCAACGCACTGAGTTAGTCGAGAAGCGCCGCGCCTGGCGGGAAGCCGGGAAGACGGTCGTCTTTACGAACGGCTGTTTCGATCTGCTGCATCCGGGCCACGTTCGCCTGTTTGAAGCGGCGCGAGCTCATGGCGACGTGCTGGTTGTGGCCGTGAATGGGGATGAGAGTGTTCGTCGGCTCAAGGGTGATTCCCGGCCGATTCTGCCGGCGGTGCAGCGAGGCGCAATCCTGGGATCTCTAGCTGCCGTTGACGCCGTCACCGTCTTCGATGAAGACACCCCTTGCGAGCTTCTTGAGCAACTCCAGCCCGACATTCTCACCAAAGGGTCGGACTGGTCCCACTGGATTGCCGGCCGCGAGATTGTCGAGGAGGCAGGGGGACGCGTGTTTCCGATTCCGATCGAGCCCGGTTATTCCACGACCGATTTGGTACAGACGATTCTCGATCGAAACCCTTGATTCTCGCCAGCCTCCGCGATTTCTTCGATGTAGCGGCGCGCCATCCCACCTTGATGGCGCTGGCGCAAGCCGTCCGTGAACCTGCACCCGGGACCCTGCGCCTGTCGGGGCTCAACGCTACGGCGAAAGCCCTCTATCTCTTACTTCTCTATAAGCTGACCGACCGGCCGCTGGTCGTGTTGGTCGAGTCCAACTCGGTCGCCGAGACACTGTGCGAGACGCTGACGGCCTTTCACGACCTGCTTGATTTCTCGAAGCATCGCGGGGCGCCTTTTGTCTTGCCGGCGCACGAGGTGCTGCCCTATCACGGTCAGTCGCCCCACCCCGAGGTCAGCGAGAAACGCGGCATCGGGTTGTGGCGCATCGCCGAGGGAGCGGCTTCGATCACAGTGGCTCCGATCCGTTCCGCCTTGATGAAGGTGCCGCGTAGAGACTTTCTACGAAACTTGGCATGGCGGATTGAGACCGGAGACGAATTCTTCGTTGAGGACTTGCTGGAAGGGCTCGCCTCGGTCGGCTATGAGAAGCGTGACCCGGTCGAGATGGTCGGGCAGTATTCTCTCCGTGGCGGCATCATCGACGTCTATTCCCCCGAGTCGCCCCATCCCGTGCGGATCGAGATGCTGGGCGATCAGGTGGAATCAATCCGGCAGTTTGACGCCGAAAACCAGAAATCGATCCAGCGAGTCGACCAGACTTTGCTGCTCCCCATGACGGAGTACCCTGTGGTGGCGGCGAGCAGCGAGGATGTCGACACGGACCCCGACGTGGATGAGGACCCCGAGATCCTGCCGCTTGGCTGGGAGTTCAGCGCACGCACGACCGCCACGCGAACCGGCTCCATCTTTGACCTATTCGACAACCCGCTGGTGATCTGGTCGGAACGGGCGGCAATCCAAACGGATGGCGCAAACCTGTGGGCGAAGCTCGAAAACAGCTACGAAGCGGAGGGTGATACCGGGCCGACTCCGGGGAGTTTCTACCTAACACTCGAAGAGTTCGGCGAGCAGGCCCAGCAGGGCGGCGAGTTGATTGTCGACGAACTTGGGATTGAGGCGGACGACGAAGAGTGGCTGCACTTGGCCACGCAGCCGACGCCCAGCTTCCAGGGCAATGTCGCACATCTTGTCCGCGAACTTCAGGCGCAGGTCAGTGGTGGCCGACGGTCTTTGATCGCGGCACATTCGCCGGGGGACGTCGAGCGGCTAGCCGACATTTTTACCGAAAACAATCTCAGCTACCAGCTCAGCCTCAAAGACCCTGCCAAGGCGTCCAGCCCCTATCTCGAAGAAAAGGCCTACATGGCGGGCCCGGTGGCGAACGTCCTGGTGGTGGAATCGCCGATTCGCCGTGGCGTGACTCTTCCGGAAAGCAACTTGGTTCTCTACGGTCACGAAGATCTATTCGCGGCTTCCGAACTTGTCGCCAAGCCGCAAAAGGGCAAATCAGTCCGGTCGACATTTCTTTCCGACCTGCAGGACCTCAAGGAAGGCGATCTCATCGTCCATGTCGAGCACGGCATCGGCCGATTCGTGGGATTGCGGCAAGTCGAGCACTCCGGGCGGCGCGAAGACTTGATGATGATCGAGTACGCCGACCGCGCCCGGCTCTATCTGCCGCTGCAACGGCTCGACTTGATCCAGAAGTATCACGGTGCCGGCGGACGTCCTCCTGTTCTCGACCGCATGGGCGGGCAGACCTGGACGCGTACTCGATCCCGCGTCAAGGCCAAGTTGCTCGACATGGCCGATGAGCTGATCAAACTCTACGCCTCGCGCGGCAAGACGCTCGGCTTCGCGTTCTCGCCCGACAGCAATTGGCAGCGTGAGTTCGAAGAAGCTTTCGAGTTCACGGAGACTCCCGACCAGATTCAGTCCATCAGCGACATCAAGAAGGACATGGAATCCGACCGTCCGATGGACCGACTGATATGCGGCGACGTCGGGTTCGGAAAAACGGAAGTGGCGATGCGGGCCATTTTCAAGGCGCTCGGAGACGGCAAACAAGCCGCCGTTCTCGCGCCCACCACCGTGCTCGCGTTCCAGCACTACGAGACGTTCTCGCAGCGGTTCGCATCGTTCCCGATCGAGATCGAGATGTTGACGCGGTTTCGGACGCGGCCGCAACAAAAAGAGATCCTCGAACGGCTCACGGCGGGCAAGGTCGATGTCCTGATTGGCACTCACCGGTTGCTTTCCAAAGATGTCGTCTTCTCGGATCTCGGCCTGCTCGTTGTCGACGAGGAGCAGCGCTTTGGCGTCCGCCACAAAGAGCGCCTGAAGCAGATCACGAAGAATGTCGACGCGCTGACGCTCACGGCCACGCCGATTCCGAGGACGCTCCACATGTCGCTGGTCGGGCTGCGTGATATTTCGATCATCCAGACACCGCCTCGCGACCGTCTCGCTATTCAAACCGTCATCGCGCCCTCGTCGGATCAAATCATTCGAGATGCCATTGAACGCGAGGTGGCGCGCAAGGGACAGGTCTACTTCATCTACAACCGTGTGGAAACGATCTGGGACATTGCGGCCCATTTGCAGAAGCTCGTCCCGCAGGCGCGTATCGGCGTCGGCCACGGCCAGATGTCAGAGAAAGAACTCGAGACCGTCATTCTCAAGTTCATGCGGCACGAGTACGACGTCTTGCTATCGACCACGATCGTTGAGAATGGCCTCGACATTCCGCTGGCGAACACGATGCTCATCAACCGCGCGGACCGGTTCGGACTGTCGGAACTCTATCAGCTACGAGGCCGCGTTGGCCGTTCAAACCGCAGAGCATATGCTTACCTGCTCGTCGATGAGGATGTCGAGCTTTCAACTGTCGCCCGGAAGAGACTGGCGGCGTTGCGCGAGTTCAGTGAGTTGGGCTCGGGCTTCAAGATCGCCGCGCTCGATCTGGAACTACGCGGCGCCGGAAACCTCCTAGGCTCCGAGCAGCATGGGCAAATCGCCGCCGTTGGCTTCGAGACGTACTGCCGCCTACTCGAAGAAGCGATGCGAAAGATCGAGGGCGAAGAGGTCGAGGAAGAGGTTCGCACCATCGTCAAGCTGCAACTCGACGTGCACATTCCGACCGACTACATCCTCGATGAGACACAGCGTCTGCAAGCCTACAAGCGTCTCGCCGAGATTCGATCCAGCGAAGACCGCGAGCAACTACTTGAGGAACTGCGCGACCGCTATGGATCTCTGCCCGAGCCCGTGCGGAATCTCGCCGATTACTCGCTGGTCAAATCCCGCGCCGAACATATGCGAATCCAGTCGATTGAACGCAAACGGGGCTCCTGGACGCTACGTTTCCGCGAGGACTCACGTGTCGACGGGACTCGACTCATGCGCTTTGTCTCCGAGACGCCGGGCGTAGTCTTTTCCCCTGACGGCTTGCTCGAGTGGAAACGGAAGGAAGCGCAAAGCCCTGGCGCGGCCACGGTGCTCAAGGAGATCGACGGTCTCCTTGGCACGCTCGAAAGCAAGCCGGAGCCCTCACCTGCCCCCGGCTGAACTCGCCACAAGCTCTCTCGGGGCCCACAAAAGTGTTGAACCCGTTCGGCGCGCGAGATGCGAAGATATTAGAGTGAGTACAGGCGACGGCTGAACCCATCACGTTGCCCGCCAGTATTTAGAAGACTGACGAGTCGTGCCCTCATTTCCGCTTATGTCCAATAAACTCGCATTGTTCCTGTGCGCCCTGCTGTTGGCCGCCGCTCCCGCCGCTGCCGACGTCCTGATCCTCGAAGAGCTCGTTGCCAAGGTGAATGGCGATATTCTCACTCGATCTCAGTATCAGACCGCGATCGATGAACTCAACATGACATTGGCGGCGGATCCTGACATAACCGAGGAGAAGAAGGCCGAGCAAATCGCGGCAACCGAACGCGACTCGCTACGCAACCTGATCGATGAATTGCTGCTCGTGCAGAAGGGCGATGAGCTTGAGTACAACATCGAAAGCCAGGTTCTGCGCCAGCGCGATACCGTGATGAAGCAGTACGACCTCAACACGGTCGAAGAATTCGAGACGTGGGCCGCCGAACGTTTCGGCATGCCAATCGAAGATTTGATGGATCAGATGCGCCGCAACGTGATGTCGAGCACGGTGCTGCAGCAAGAGGTCGGTCCGCGGGTCGTCATCTCGCCGGAGGAGATGCGGGCCTATTACGACGCGAACAGAGAACAGTTCATCCGCAAGGAGAGCGTGCGTCTAAGCCAGATCATTATCGCCACGGACGGTGAGGGAGGCGATGATCCCGAAGCGGTCGAGGCGAGGGCCAATGAAGTGCACGAGCGCGTTCACCAAGGCGAGCCGTTCGCCGAGATGGCGACGAGGTTCTCCGACGACGAGCAGACGAAGGCGCGCCGCGGAGAACTAGGCGTCTTCGAGCGCGGCATGCTGCGCAAGGAGATTGAAGACCAAGTCTTCGATAAGAACACCGGTTTCATCACTGACCTCATCGAGGTGCCCAACGGTTACCTGCTCCTCAAAGTAGATGAACGGTTTCGAGAAGGCCAAGCCGAGTTCGAAGAGGTGCAGGACGAGGTGCGCGGCCGGCTCGCCGGGCCACTGTGGAATCCCGCGGTTCGCGAGTACTTGAAAGATCTGCGCCGCGATGCCTACATCGAGATTCGGCCCGGCTATACGGATTCAGGTGCCGTTGCCGGTGTCTCGACAGACTGGAGTGACCCCGCTAAGCTGGCCCCCGTTACGACCACCAAGGAAGAGCTCCTAAAGAAGAAGATCAATCCGAAGCTGTTGTGGATGATTCCTATTCCGGGCGGTGGTGGTGACGACGACGATGAGCAGGACAACCTCTAGCATGGGGACCTCATCCGTCCGTAGTGCGCCGGGGCGGATACTACCCGCTTCGACGACTGTATTCGGCGGAACACCGTACAAACCGTGAAGACACGATATGTCTCCGATCTCCAGCCCGATGAGTCGGTAACTTCCTGCTTCCTCGTTCATCAGAAGGACGTTCGCCTCAAGAAGTCCGGTGACCCCTATCTTTCGCTGATCCTGGCGGACCGCACCGGACGTCTCGAAGCCAAGATGTGGGACGGCATCTCGGAAATCGTCGAGACCTTCGAGCAGGACGACTTCGTCAAGGCGCAGGGGCTGGTGAGCATGTATCGCGACCGCCCCCAGATGACCATCCAGCGGCTGCGGCGCATCGATGAGTCAGAGGTCGATATCAGCCAGTACTTCCCGCACACCAAGCGGGACATTGACGAGATGTGGGGCGAACTCACGGCCGCGGTGGCCGCGATCAGTAACCCGCCCTTGAAGACCCTGCTTGAGAAGTTGCTGGCCGACGAAGAGATCGCCACGCGAATGAAGAGGGCGCCCGCGGCGAAGACGCTGCATCATGCGTTCATCGGCGGCCTGCTTGAGCACATGACGTCGCTGTTGCGACTTGCCAAGGTAACGTCGGCCAATTACGATTTCGTTGACGCCGATCTTGTGACGGCGGGCGTCGTTCTGCACGACTTGGGCAAAATTTACGAGCTGGAATACAAACGGACGTTCGGATACAGCGATGAGGGCCAGCTCCTCGGCCACATCATCATCGTTCTGCGGATTCTGGACCGCAAGTGCTCCGAGGTCGCCGACTTTCCGCCCAAGCTCAAGATGCTGATCGAGCATCTGATCCTGAGCCATCACGGCCAATATGCGTTCGGTTCGCCGAAACTGCCGATGTTCCCCGAAGCCCTGCTGCTGCACCAGATCGATGACCTCGATTCAAAACTCGAGAGCATGCGGGCTTCGACCGAAGATGAACTGCTCGGCGGCGAGAGTTGGACTCGCTACAATCCGTCCATGGAGCGGCGGCTTCTCAAGAAGGACGCCTTTCTCGCGGAAGACACAGGTGAAGACGCAGACGTGACGAACCCTCCTCGTGCGATTTCCGCCGGAGCGGCTAAGAGCAATGGTCCCGGCGCCGGCTCCCCGGAATCCCGCAGCCTGTTCGGCGAAAAGCTGAAAGACGCGATAGGCCCCGACAAGAAAGACTCGTAACTACGATCGAACAATGCCTCGATCCGGCGTGACAACGGGAGATTCAAATGGAGTACAAAGCCCGTCCCCGCTTGAACTCGAAGCCTTGAAGGTGCTGTGGTCCCTCGGCAGCGGCACCGTGGCGGATGTTCGTGATGCGCTCATGGCCGAGCGCGAGCTTGCCTACACAACCGTTCTCACCTTGCTGGATCGGCTCGAGGGCAAAGGCGCGGTTCGCCGAAAGAAGCGCGGACGCAGTTACGTGTACAGGCCGGCATTGAGCCGCGAAGCGGCACTCGAAACCGCCCTGGAGCGTCTTGCCGTCGACTTTTTCCAGGGATCGCGAGACCGCCTCGCAGCCTACCTGCAGGGAAATTCCAAATCCGCCGAGCGTGACAGTCAGCGAACACCTGACCCCGCAAAAATGGATTCCGCCCTTCTTTAGCGACCGGAGAAGGTAGGGGCACGGCAATGCCGTACCCGCGGGCCCACCTGCGGAAAAACCCAAACCAGAGCACCCAAGCCACACCCGACGCCACCTAGCGAAACACGCGGGCTAAACGCCAAACAAATGTTCAAGAATCACATCGCGGACACCCGCCGCCGGAACCTCTTCCTGCTCGCCTGATACTTCCGTCTTCGTAATCAGTACCGGCCGGCGGTCCCGCGGCTGCTCGACGCGGCCGTGCGAGCCCTCGACGAGCCCGGGGTCGAGCGGAATGACATCGAGCAAAGTGCGAAACCCCATCCGGCGTTTGAGGAGCTTCCAACCTAGCGTGAGTTTCGGAAACGTGATCGCCGGATCGAGGAAAAGCTCGACCGGGTCGTATCCCGGCTTGCGATGGATGTCGACCGTGCGGGCGAAGTCGGGTGCGCGGGCGTCGTCGAGCCAGTAGTCGTAGCTGAACCAGCGTCCACTATCCGCGACGAGCAAGAGGTCACCGGCGCGATTATGGCCGATACCCATTCGTGCCTGCGCCGCCCGGTCAAGCACTTGCTCGACGCCTGGAATCTCGCTACACAAGTCGTGGTATCGCTTGACCTCGCCCGGCTCCTTCACATAGACGTGCGCAATCTGATGGTCGGCGACCGCAAACGCCCCGGACGCACCGGGATCGAGTAGCTCTAGTCCCTGCTCCTCGCGGATACGCAGGGCGCCTGCCTCCCGAAACACGCGGTTGATCCGGATGGGGGCCGTTACCTCTTCGATGCCGTACTCACTGAGGACCATGACCTGGACGCCCTGCGCCTCATAGAAGTCGATCAGGTCGGCGGCGACGTCATCGATCTCGCCGACGGCGGCGGGGATGCCGGGATCGGCCGGGCCGAGCTTCTGCAACGCATAGTCGAGGTGAGGCAGATAGACAAGATTGAGCGTCGGGCGATGCTGTTCAAACACAGACCGGGCGGCCTGAGCGATCCAACGGCTCGAGGCAATCGATGAGCCGGGCCCCCAGAATTGAAACAGCGGGAAGGTCCCGAGCTGTTCCTGTAGGTGGTCTCTGAGGTCCGGCGGCTCGCTGTAGCAATCAGGAATCTTGCGGCCGTCCGCCTTGTACATCGGGCGCGGCGTCACCGAGTAGTCCGCCGACGAATACATGTTGAACCACCAAAACAGGTTCGCCGTCGTGACGCCCGCGTCACGCTGCCTGGCCGCTTCCCAGACTTTCTCGCCTTGCACCAGATGATTCGATTGCTTCCAGAACTGAACGTCCGCCGCCTCGCGGTTGTACCAGCCATTGCCGACGGTGCCGTGCCCGGAGGGAGTCAGGCCGGTGAGCATGCTCGACTGCACACTGCATGTGACGGCGGGAAGGTCGGGAGTTACTGTCCGGACGGTTCCCTTGTCGGCGAACGCTTTGAGACGAGGCGCAGCTTCCAGTAGTCCCCGGTTGAGGCCGACGACGAGAACGACGGCGGTGGGTTGCGCCATCGCCTTACGTCCCCATGATGCGGCGCTGTAGCAGCAGCGTCAGAAGGAAACACACGACGGGGACAGCGATCAGGCCCGAATAGCCCAGCACGCCGAGGTAAAAGGCATCCATCAGGCAAAAGCCGCTCAGCCAGATGTGGACCGCGTCTTTCGTCTCCGGCGGGATGCGGAAGACTTTCAGAACCGCGCGGGCCTGCCAAAGAATCAGCACCACCGAGATGCCAACCGCGACCAGTGCTTCGTTCACCGTGATCCACACCCCTGGGATTAAGACAATCAGCGGTATGCCCGCCGCGAGCCAGCGGCCACCGTCGATGCGGTCTTTGTGTTCCGAGCGAGCTACAAGTGTGAAGATGATCGTGTACATGGCAATCGTCACCATGAACCACATCGGCTTCGGGGCGTCGAGTGCGCCACCCACGGCCGTCGCCGCGGTCAGGTAGACCAAACCGCGCGCGGCTCCCACGAATACAATGCTTGCGGCGAATCGCTTGTGGAACATGTTGTAGAGAGTGATGACGGCGACGAGTACCACGCCGACCGCCAAGGCCGTGAATCCGATGGAAGCCAGAACTGCTAAGCCGAGCCCGAACGCCGAGAGGGCGGCTCGATAGGCTTGCGCTAGAGAAAGCCGACCCGAGGGGATCGGGCGCTCAGGCCGTTCCGTGGCGTCCCAGTCCGCGTCGATGGCGTCATTGCTCGCGACGCCGGCTAGGTACAGGAACAGAATCGCGATCGCACACGGCCCTGCCGCCTCCAACGGAATGTCCGCTCCCGCGCACCCAAGCGCGACACCGACAGCGGTGTTTGAGACAACCGTAGGCAGGTTGGAGATTCGGAAGAGCTCCGCGTAGGCCCGAACTGTTTCTGTACCGCTGGCGCTCATGTTGCGGGGTGTGCCAAGTGGCGCTCGCGCAGCCAATCTAACTCATCGGCGATTCCCTCGGCTAAATCGGCGACGCGAAGTTCGGATGGTAGCACGCTCCAGGCGTAAGTTTCGGCCTCGTAGTGCCGAACCGATGAGTGGCCCTTCAGCCCGGCGAGACACGTATCGATTCGCTCTTGCGTTGTTTCGAGCAGCCCGAAGCGCTCAAGATACAGCGGGACGTGGAAGTGGACCCGCCATTCGCGTTGCAGGTCGTCCGCGCTGGCCCCGTCGAGGGCCGCCTGTAGGTCATCGTGGAAACCGCTGCCACGGATCATCGTTTGATGCAAGTAGCGGTCCTCCGCAAAGCTCCTGAGCTGGTCGAGCGCACGCCGGCGATCCGCTTCGTCAAGCTGGTCGCCTGCCATCCGAACGGCCGACGAGATTTGCACTTTGCCGATCTGGATGCCGGCATTCTCATAGTTCGCAATGGCGTCGGCATCATCCTCGAACATCACCGCTGCGTGGCAGACGTCGTGACACACTCGCAGGTGTTGGCGAACCTGAGCGCTGTCGCCGTTCTTGAATAAATAGGGCTCGAAGAATTTCACGACATCCGACGACGTGTCGAGATAGCAGCCGGGTTCCGGTTCTAGGTCCACGTGGATGACCCGGTGTTGCTCCTGCTCGATACGCTCTAACTGCGCCGCCAACTCCGTCAGATGCCCCGCAGCTTGTTCCGCACCCGTCGGGTCCGCGCTGATCGATGCCCGCCAGCCGATAGGCAAAGTCGAGATGCTGCCTTCGGAGCCCTCGGGCCGCAACGCCGCGAGAATGCGCGCCAGATCGAGCGTATAGCGCAGGCGTTCCGGGTCGCGCCAGTCGGGCTCGTAGACGCGATACTTGACCTCGGGTCCGTGAAAGTCGCCATGCGGGAACCCGTTCAGCGTGAAGGACTCAAGCCCTGCCTCGTCCAGCCAGTCTTTGAAACGCGGGAGCGCGTCTGGTTCCGCAAGCAAGTCACGGGCAGCCTTCGCGGACAACCACAAGCCGACGCCCATGGGCTCAGCCGGGCTCACACGCTTCTTGACCGCCACGGCATAGCGCTCCAGGTTGGCGATTGTTTCCGCGAGGCTCGCTCCGGCGTGAACGTTGGTGCAGTAGCCGAGCGTCGTTCCCGGTCCGAGAACGTCACGCATCGTCGACCTTGAACTTCTCCGACTGCCCCAGGAACGTCAGTGGATTACGAAAAGAAATCTTGTCGAAGACCTCAGGCCCGTGGCCGCGCCGCTTCAACTCCATGGCAGTCTTCGGCACCGTCATCGGGTCGCTGTGACCCCAGTCGCCGGCCGAGTTCACCCACAGCCGCTCGGTTCCGTACGTCTCGATCAGGTCGACGGCGCGCTGCACGGTACATTTCGAATTGGGGTAGAGGGTCATTCCGGCCCAGAAGCCTTCTTCCAGGACCATCCGAATCGTGTGCTCTTCGACGTGGTCAATCAACACCCGGCCCGGATCGATGTTGCCGTTCCGCTTGATCGCGTCGAGCGTCATGCGGGTGCCTTTGCGCTTGTCTTCCAGGTGCGGCGTGTGCACCAGGATGAGCTGGTCGTGCTTGTCGGCGATCCCGATCTGCTCTTCGAGGATCGTCAGCTCATTGCGCGTATTCTTGTTGAGGCCGATCTCCCCGACGCCGAGCGTGGTCTCTTTGTCGAGAAACTCCGGGATGATCTCGATCACGTCCCGCGCCAGTGACAGGTCTTCGGCTTCCTTCGGGTTGATGCAGATCCACGTGTAGTGATCGATGCCGTACTGCGCGGCGCGTTGGGGTTCGGTGCTGGTCAGCACGCGGAAATAGTCGTAGAAACCCTGCGCCGATGAGCGGTCGTACCCCGCCCAAAAAGCCGGCTCGGTAACGGCGACGCAACCTGCCTCGGCCATACGCTGATAGTCGTCCGTGGTCCGAGAGACCATGTGGATGTGTGGATCGATGTACTTCAACTTGACTGCTCCATCTTTAGACCGTGCCCGGATAAGCGCCCGTCGCGCCCTTGCCCGGTGACTTCGGAATCGGTTCCACCGTCGGGTCGCTCAGCGCGTCGAGCACTCGCCGCGCTCGCTCGCCTTCGCCGTCGGTCAATAGCGCGAGTGCTTCCTTCATTGCCTTCACTCGGAAGTCTTCTACGTCGTCGGTTGGTTGCGCGCGCTCGATCCGGTCAAAGAACGCGGCGATGTCGATCATCTTCGCGCGATGCTCCAAAAAGTACTGATCGACAACCTGTTGACGGGTCATCGGACAGGTATGTGGTTGGTTACTCATGGGGATATCCCTCAGCAACACCAGTGTACTTCAGGCCGGGGAGGCCTACGAATGGCGTGCCGCGAGACGCTCGATCGACCGCACCACGGCGGCGGGCTGCATCTCGTGGATATCAATGGCCGCGCCGATGCCGGTGAGCATCGCAACCGTTAACCGGCCACCGAGATGCTCCCGGAATTCGTCGAGCCCTCGCAGCAGAACCGTGGTGTCCGCCATTGCTTCGTCATGGAGCGAAAAGCCGAGCCCGGCGAGACAGTCGAGAACGCGTCGCCCGTCCGCTTCCGCCAAGAGGCCGGTTTCGACGGAATAGAGAGTGTCTAATGCGATCCCGATAGCGACGGTCTCGCCGTGCCGCAGGCGAAACTGGGTCATCTGTTCAAGCTTGTGTGCGGCCCAATGCCCGAAATCGAGGGGCCGGGCCGAGATCAATTCAAAGGGGTCGCCGCCTTCGGTGATGTGGCGCAGGTGCAACTCGGCTGACATGCGAATCACCGGTATCGCCACATCGAGTTGCCGTTTGCTGATCTCTGTCGCCTGGGCCGCGATCGTTTCGAACAACGCGGCATCTTTGACCAGGCCGACCTTCACCGCTTCCACAAAACCGCACCGCCAATCGCGGTCGGAAAGTGTCGAGAGTAGCGCCTCATCGTTGATGACCGCCCAGGGCGAGCTGAAAACACCGAGGTAGTTCTTCTTGCCGAACGCATTGACACCGTTCTTGACCCCCACTCCGGAATCGCCCTGGGCGAGAGTCGTCGTTGGAATTCGCACCAGCCGCACGCCGCGATGCGCGATGGACGCCGCGTATCCGACGGTATCGAGCAAGGCGCCGCCGCCGACCGCGATGACGTATGATTGCCGATCAATCCCGGCATCGTGAATCGCCTGAAGAATGCGTTCCAGGATCGCCGGATCGTTCTTCGATTCCTCCCCCCCCGGAATAGGGCAGGAACGAAACGCTGTCCAATCGTGAGATTTGGCGTACTCCGCGGCTGATTCCTGGATGTCCGGCCACGCATCGGTGACGCCCTGATCGAAGAACGCCACTGCTAGCGGTGAGTCCGCCCCGCCCTCGCGAAGCACCTGATCCAAGACCACGTTTTTCGGCGAGAATGCGTTGCTGGTAAAGTGCAGCCGATGGATGAACGGGACGGCAAAGGGGGCAGTGATGGCGTCCTGGTTCACGAGTATGCTCGATTGGGGTCTGCTGTGGCTACCGCCTCCTCGCACGATCGGCCCCACTCCATTTTTCAGTATGACCCATCCTCCCAATCTCCGTTGAGTACCCAAGTCAGAGCACCGAGATCGCACCCCCGACACTCAGAGCCACAGCCGTAAGGCTGCACTAACGGAACCGTTCTTGCGACCACGCCGTTTGCGAATGCTGCCAGCCGACACAAGCCCCCATCCGCTAGGTGTCAAATCACGCCAATATCAGACAACCATCGCTGACCTCACTCATACGTCAACAGTCGCAACGGCCGCTCGTCCGCTTCCACAATCCAAGCTTGACGATCACCGTAATACTCCCGAAGTGCCATGTTCTCGACAGGCGTCATCTCGCGAGCCCAAATGACGGGGGCCTCGTCCATGTCGCTCAAGTTGTAGACCCACTCGTGGTGGACGTTGTGCTCGGGCTTGTATCGAACAAAGACGAGATGGTTCGGCCCCTTGTCGGAGAGCTGCTCGACCACCTGTCTCCGCCCGGACTCCAGTTGATTCCAGCGCCCCATTAGCGGCCACTGTGCCCGCGCACGCAGCACGACGCCGGCGGCGAACACTAACACGCACGACACGGCGACCGCTCTTGCGATCGGCGCCCCGACAAAGTACCGGCGGAAACGAAACGTGTGGAGGATGCGAAGCCCGTTGATCACCAGCAGCAAGAGCATCGGCGCAAAGGGCGCAAAGTAGTGGGGACGAAACATCGCCGATAATGTCACGGCGTGTGACCAGGCCGCGGCCAACAAGGCCAGTAGAATCAACAGCAGCCAACGGCTACGCCAGAACAGGCCAAGTGTCATAACGAGCGTAAGAGAAGGTCCGAGAAAGAAGTCGCCCAGATGACGAAGATTTCTGATGTCGATCCCGGGCCCTTTCTGTTGATACTGGAAATTCCTTACCATGGAGCCGAGATGGAAGCGCCGCAACGGTTCATGCCGGTACTCGGGCTCAGCCCCGAGTTCCTGGAATGTGAACACCGGGACCACGTCATAGGTGTCTGCGTACACAGAATACGGGGACATGAACAGCGAGCCGGTTACGCGCCAATGATAGAAGCTCAGCAGGGTGAGGCAGCCTGCAACGACCAGTAAGGCAGGAGCCAGCTTGCCGATCGCAGCCGCCCATCCACTTCGTTGCACTAGGGCCACTAACAACACCGCGCTGATCAATACCGCGACGATCAACCCTTCGAACGGGCGGCTCGCCGCAAGCACTCCGAAACCCAGACCGAGAAGCAACGAATGTCTCCGCCGCGGGTTCCGCAGCAGTCGCGGCGCTGCTCCCAGGGCAAGGCAGCCACCCAGCAACGCGACAGCTCCTCCCCAGTAGCTCGCCGACCAGTAGGCCCAAAACTCGTGCTCCCAGAAGACGCCCGAGCCGAAGCGGATGCACGGCAGCGTTGCTCCGAACAAGGCCCATATGCGCGGTGCCCAACCACGCAAACACCAATAGAGCGCACCGCAAGCGAGGGCCAGTGATAGCCAGACGCCGACGATCGGTGCACCCGTCAGCACTTGTCCGACAGCCAGAAACAGGCCTTGGGCGGGTGGAAACTTTGATTGATGGGAAGGTTGCTGAAGAACGTGGAAGGTTTCAAAGTGCTGCCAGAAGGGATGAGTCGGGTTGGTCACCCGACCGTGCGCGAACGTGTCCGCGGCTAACAGGTAGCTGTACTCATCATGTACGATCGGCCAGGCGGGCCGAACGGCGCTGGTCACCGCCCCTGCTAGCAGGGCCAATGCGAATACCGCGATCATCGGACGTCTCTCGTTCGCAAGCAGCCAACCCGTGGGCCCGGTGAAAAACGGATCGAGACGTTTCCACCGTGCGATGACAAAGACCGGCACGAGCGCGGCGATGGTGACCCATTCCGCGGAGGAGATGATCCAGTCCCTAATCTGATGCAGTTCGATCACTAGCTACCCGTGAACGGACGAGCCGACGAGGTGAAGGTAGTCGCTTCCGAACGGAGATCTATCAAAAAAGGATGGGTTGAGGAAAGCAGCTTTCGACGAAATCCTGGAAGCGATCGAGATTAGCGTGAACCGGAAGGTTGGCGGGCGACTTCGTTCCCTGATCATACTTGCGGAACGTAGTGAGGATGTTCTGCTCGTAGTCGCGGTCCGCAGCGCTCATGTAGGGTTCGGTCTCGCCGAGGATGGTGCTGTGGTAGCGAAGCGCCCAGGCGACATCCTCCGGTACATGGTCTTTGAATCTTGAGTAGGCGATTTCGTCGTGGCCGAACTGGAAGGTGACGTTCTCCAGCCCGCAGCCCGGCTCGCGGGCCTCGATCGGAGAGAGGTAGCAGACGACGTGCTCGGGGGGCTCGCCTTCGAGTATCGATATCTTGCCCAAGTCGTGGAGCAACGCGACGAGCAGCATCTTCTCGTTGAGTTCTCCGTCTTCTTCCATCCCCGCCACGATCTGGCAAACGTGCATGTACTGGCTCGTGCAGTAGAGCGAAGAATCTGTTGGGTCAATGCATAAGGCGAGCTCCTCGATAAGGTCCCAGACACGAAACTTGCCCAGAATGGGGCTCTCGTACTTCGTCTTGAGAGTCTGAACGATCTCTTTGGTTTGTTGGCGCTGGCGTTCTTCGATCTCGCGCGCACCGCTTTGGAACGCCTGGACCACCGGAGCTTGTTGCCTTGTCCGGGGCGGGTCGGGAGAGATGCGCTGCTTTACGGCATGGATCTCGCGCCGGTACGCATAGCCCGCGCTAACTCCCGTTGCGCCAGCCGCGGAACATCCCAAGCCCAGTTCGATTAGCTTTCGTCGGCGGCCATGGTTTGGATTCGTGCTATTGGACGCAAGTGTATCGCAATAGAGGTTGCGCGAGACTCCTATCCAAAGGCCGGACCCTCGCGCCGCGTTGCGTTACAATGCTCCGCACCACCCCGCTTCCATGAGCACGCGCGTCTCGCTCTTCGTTACCTGTCTCGTCGACCAATTCTTCCCACGCATCGGGCTCGCGATGGCCGACGTGCTCGAACGGGTCGGCTACGAGTGCGAGTTCCGCCAGGATCAGACCTGCTGCGGACAGCCGGCGTTCAACTCCGGGTTTACCTCCGAAGCACGCGAAGTCGCGCGGCACTTCCTGCGGACGTTCGAGGACGCCGACTACATAATCGTCCCGTCGGGCTCATGCTGTGCGATGATCCGACACCACTTCGCGGGCCTGTTCGAGAAGGGTCCCGCCGAGCAAAAGGCTGCGTCCGACATAGCGGGGCGCGTGTACGAGTTCACTGAGTTTCTGACGGAGGTGGCGAAGGTCGAAGACGTGGGCGCGCGTTATGACGAAGTCGTCACATTCCACGATTCCTGCCACGGGTTGCGTGAGTTGGGCATCAAGTCCGAGCCACGGCGGCTGCTCGACAACGTTCGCGGTCTTGAGCTGCGCGAGATGGAGCGTGTCGAAGAATGTTGCGGTTTCGGCGGCACCTTCTCGATGAAGTTGAGCGAACTATCGAGCGACATGCTCGACGGCAAGATTCAATCGATCGTCGCCACCGGAGCGCGCACGGTCGCCGGTCTCGATGCGAGTTGCTTGATGCACATCGAAGGTGGGTTGCGCCGGAGAGAACTCCCGATCCGTACCTTGCATCTTGCCGAGGTTCTCGCCCGCAGGTAGCCCGCGATGTCGACCACATTCGAGCAGCAGATCCACGTCGCGCTCAGCGACCTCAAGCTCCAGAAAACAATTACGGCCGCGACCGACCGCTTTTCCGAGAAGCGCCTCGCCGCCGTTGCGCCGGACGTGCTGCCCGAGTATCAGGAGCTGCGCGATCACGCGAACCGCCTCAAGCAGCACACCCTCGATCATCTCGACCACTACCTCGAAACCGTAGAGGAGCGGATTCAGTCGCGCGGCGGACACGTTGTCTGGTGCACCGACGCCGAAGCCGCCGTCAACGCCGTGGTCGCAATCGCCCATGAACACGGGGCGAAGTTGGCCGTCAAATCGAAATCGATGGTCAGCGAAGAGATCCACCTCAATGATGCGTTGGAGGCGGGCGGCATCGAGCCGGTCGAGACCGATCTCGGCGAATACATCCAGCAGCTCGCCCGCGAACGGCCTTATCACATCGTTGCGCCGGCGCTGCACAAGACGCGCTATGACGTCGCGGATCTGTTTGTCGAGAAACTCGGCGTTGAGCGTAAGGAAGAGCCCGAGGAACTCAACCAAATCGCCCGGACCGTGCTGCGCGAGAAGTTTCTGAATGCCGACATGGGCATCTCGGGAGCGAACTTCGTCGTTGCCGAGAGTGGCGCTGTCGTACTGGTCGAGAACGAAGGCAACATCCGCATGACGACCTCCGCGCCGCGCGTGCATGTCGCCGTCGCCGGCATCGAAAAGCTCATCCCGCGCGCCGCTGATCTCGCGGTCTTCTTGAAGCTGCTTGGCCGCAGTGGCTCGGGCCAGCCGATCACGAGCTATACGTCGTTTCTCTCGGGGCCGCGCCGCGAAGGCGAGGTCAACGGCCCCGAGGAGTTCTACTTAGTCCTTGTCGACAACGGCCGCACGCGTGTGCTCGCCGACGAGGAGAAGCGCCAAACGCTCTACTGCATTCGCTGCGGCGCTTGCGCCAACGTCTGCCCGGTGTATCGTCGCATCGGAGGACACACCTATCCAGGAACGTACTCGGGACCGATCGGGGCGATTCTCACACCCCAGTTCGCGGGCCTTGGTCACGAGCCCGCGCTGCCATTTGCGTCGAGTCTTTGCGGGGCCTGCGGCGAAGTGTGTCCGGTGAAGATCGACATCCCACGCATGTTGTTAGCGCTGCGTCGCGACGTCAAGAAAGCCGAGGTCCGCGAGAATCCCCGGCTCCCCGAAAAGCTAGCGTTCCAGGGGTGGAGTTGGGTCATGCGTCATCCCTGGATTTTCGAGCGCGCCGGGTTCTTCGCGAAGGCCTTTCTGCCGAGCCAAGGCGGCGACGCATGGATACGAACCGGCCCCGCGCCGCTCGCCCCATGGACGGACACACGTGATTTCCCACCGCCGGCTGACCGAAGTTTTCGCCAGCTCTGGCGCTCCCGGCGGCCGAAACAGTAACCGATGCCGGAACGCGAGAACATTCTCAGCAACGTTCGCTCCGCGCTGGGTCGGCGCGCTGGGCAGTCCGTTCCCGAGCCACCGCCGGTGCGCATCGTCGTCCCTGAATGGAGCCGCGAAGAGCGCATCCGCCGCTTTAGCGAGAACTTCAACGGCGAGACATTTGTTGCGGCAAGCGAAGGCGAAGCGCGTCGTTTCGTCGCCGAGAAGCTTGATGGACGAAGCGTCATCGCTTCAAAAGAACCTTTCCTCGAAGAGCTTGGCCTCATCGCTTTTCCCAATGTTCAGTTATCCCCTAATGACGCCGGCGAACTCCGCGAGCTCTGTGTCGGGGCCGGGGCGGGGCTTACCGGTGCGACGTACGCCATCGCCGATCCGGGCGCGCTTGTTGTCCTTGCCGGACGGGAGGAAGAGAGGCTCATTTCGCTTGTACCGCCGCGCCACGTCGCGGTCATTCCGGCGGACCGCATCCTTACCAGTCTCGACGAACTTTTCACGATCGTGCCCGATCCCGCGCGCGAAAGCAGCTCGATGGTCTTGATCGGTGGACCGAGCCGAACGGGCGATATTGAGATGTCGCTCACGCTCGGGGTGCACGGCCCACGCGAAGTTTGTGTTGTGATTGTTTAGGAGCCTCGCGCTCTGCTATCGCTTCACCGGCGCGGCTTATTTTTTGGAATGACAACGACCCATGGCACTCGTGCGCTGCTGATCCTCTTGGTCGTCGCGCTCCTCGCAACTCCGCCCGTTGACGCCGCCTCTGACGACCACGGTTCACGCAGCGGCACGTACCGCGGACGCATTCTCACCGAGCAGTTCTTGCATGAGCAATCCGTCGCTCGCCGCGCTAAACGTAAGGCTGGCGGACTCGACCTGGAACCCGTCGGCATCGTTCGCCCCGATCTGGGCAACATCGCGGTCATCGATACGTCCGACGGCGTTGTCATCGAACCGAATACGCTCGATCTTCGCGACCTCTCGATCCGTTTCTTACCTAGTGGGGCCGGCTACTCCGCCACTTCCGGCGCAACGGCTTTCAACGACGAAGCGCGCGCCAACGGCATCTCGCTTGCCCTTGGGGACGACGATGCCCAGGCGGTCTCACTACCGTTCCCGTTTCCCTACTTTGGCCGGACACAGACGCAGGCGTTCGTTCACTCCGACGGGAGCCTGACCTTTCAGGAAGCGGAAACATCGAGCACCACACGGTCGCTCGCTCGCGCCGTCAGCGGACCGCCCCGGCTCGCTCCGTTGTTCAGCGATCTTGACCCCAGCCGTGTCGACAATCCGGTGAGCACCTATTCCACCGCCGACCGCTTCTTCGTTACATGGGACGCCGTGCCGATTTTTGCGTCGGCAGGCGTCGGCGCGCGCCAGACGTTCCAACTCGTTCTGCACCGTGACGGAACTATCGAGTTCCACTACCGCGCACTGCTGATCGCGGATGCCGTTGTGGGCATCATGCCCGGATTCCTCGAAGACGGCACAACCACGGTTGATTTCTCCGAAGGCACGCCCAGCCCAATCGACGGCGCTCTCGCTGAGATCTTCTCCGCATCTCGCTCGCTCGATACGTTCGCGTCGGGACAGAAGTTCTATCAGAACCACGATGATGCCTACGGCTTTCTGGTTGTCTTCAACTCCGTGGGTCTCAGTGTCGGCGGTACGGCCTTTGCGTTTGAACTCAATGTGCGCAACGAAGTCTTGGGAATCGGCGAGCTGTTAGGCGGCCGCGCTGTCGTGGATTTCGGGCCGCAGTTCGGCTCCGCCCGTCGGTTGCAGAGCTACATGAATATGGGGCCGCTGACGAACTACCCGGCTGACCCCCTCGGGCAGATCTTTACGCTCGGTGAGAACAACACACTCTCCGTCATCACGCACGAGGCCGGCCACCGTTTTCTCTCCTACGTTGATTTCATCGACCCCGCGACCGGCCTACGTTCCGCTGATCTGCTTGGCCGCCAGGGTGCGCACTGGAGTTTCTTCCTCAATACCGACGCATCGGTTCTCGAAGGAAATCGCATTGACGACCGCGCCATGACAACGCCGCGTTTTCTTACCACCGGCACGGTCGAGCACTACTCCGAGCTGGATCAATACTTGATGGGTTTTCGCTCCGCCGACGAGGTGACGCCGACGTTTCTCGTCGATCAACCCTCTAACTTTCAGCAAGGGACTCGCTCCGGCGCAAGCGCGCCGCAAACGGGCATCAGCTTCGACGGCGAGCGCAAAGAGATCACCGTCGACATGATTATTGAAGCGGAAGGCGATCGCATCCCGGATGCCTCGGTTTCGCAACGCAAGTTCAACTTCGCATTTGCCCTGCTGGTTGACGCCGGTTCGGAGCCTTCAGAGGCGGATATCCAGAAGCTGGAGAATATTCGCACCGAATGGGAAGCCTTTTTCGAGCAAGCTGCCGACCTGCGGGCCGACGCGCATACTGAACTTGTCCGCGAACTTCACTTGTCGACTTGGCCTGCGTCGGGTGTCGTCGTCGGTTCGCCGAGTACCGCAAGCGTTGAGATTGCTGAGCCTTCTTTGAGAGATCTCGATGTGATGCTCACCTCAGACAACGGTGGCGTCACGGTTCCGGCTGTCGTCACCATCCCTCGTGGCATGACCAGTGTTTCGTTCCCGGTCGCGGGCGTCACTCCGGGTGTCTCCCGGTTCTCGGCCCATGCGACCGATCCCGGTTTCGATGATGCGCGGACGCTGATCGACGTCAGAGGCTCTGCCACCGGACTGGCTCTGCAGGTTATTTCGGGAGCCGACCAGGTCAGCGGCCTGGGAGGCCTGCTGCCCAACCCGATCGTCCTTCGCGCGACGGACGCGAACAACTTGCCGTACCCCGGCCTGCTCGTCAATCTCACAGTGAGCCGCGACGGAATACTCAGCCCAGTCCCCGCAGTGACCGACGCACGCGGAGAGATCCGACTTGCGTGGCGACTGGCAACGACGGGTCAGCTCAATACTCTCACTGCCCGGCTCGACGACGCCCCGTTGGTCCGAGCAACGATGATTGCGCAATCCGTCGGCCCCGCGCCCGCTTTCACGGCTGCCTCTGTCGTTGGCGCGGCGGGGTTCAATCTGGGTCCTTCGGAGCCCAATACCGCGATTGCACCGGGTGGCTTGGTGGCAATCTTCGGCATTGGCCTCGCTATCGAAACACTCGACGCTCAGGCGTTCCCTCTCCCCAAAGACCTCGCAGGAACGACGGTTGCGGTCAAGGGCTTTCCGGCATCTCTGCTTCATGTCTCTCCGGGGCAGATCAATCTGCTGATTCCGTTCGAAGTCTCCGGAGACACCGTCGAGATTGTCATCACAACGCCCGCCGGCACGAGTGGTGTCATCGCCGTTTCGCTTGGCGAAGCGCAGCCCGGCATTTTCTTCGATCCCGCCACGGGCCTCGGAGCGTTGGTTAATGCCGCTACGGGTGTCACCCTTTGGGATCAGCCGCTTCCTGTCGGTGCCACTGCCGCTGTCTTCTGCGCAGGTCTCGGCGCGGTTGAGCCGCCGGTCGGCAGCGGACTCGCCGCGCCTCTCGATCCGCTCGCTGAAACCGTCCTCGAAATGGAGGCGGAGATCGATGGCCGTCCCGTCAATGTTCTCTTCAGCGGGCTCGCGCCGGGATTCTCTGGGCTCTATCAGATCAATATTGAACTCCCGGATGATCTCCCAGCGGGTAGCTACGTTCTCGTTATCCGCGTCAATGGCCTTGTCAGCAACGAAGTCCAGGTGGATATTCAATAGTGGATCGTGGGCTCAGAGGATGCGAAGAATTGGGGACAGTCCACGGCGCGCCGCTTGAGAAGGTGGCAAACAAAGAAGGTCGGAAGGCGGCGCTTGGTACAGTCCCCATTTTTCACGGCCCCATCAGAGGGGCGGGGCTCATCGGCCCGCATACTACAATGCGTACGTGGCCCGATTGTCCGTGGTCATCCCGACGCGCGACCGCCGGGATCTGCTCCACCAATGTCTCGAACGCCTCGCCGATCAGAGCCTCAGCGCCTCTGATTACGAGATCATCCTCGTTGATGACGGGTCGCGCTCCCCCTTTACGGAAACGATTTCGGGAATCGACGCCCGCTACTTGAGTCAAACACCGTCGGGTCCTGCCACGGCACGGAATCGAGGCGTGCGCGCGGCGACCGGCGACATTGTCGTCCTGCTGGGCGACGATATTCTCGTTCCTCGTGATTTTCTAGAGAAGCACGGCCAATGGCACGCCGAGCATCCGTCG
>Ga0302123_10000140_pt1 | contig 53967 bp, 38 predicted proteins | sample CB21_321_MG_FD_203109 | JGI IMG/M metagenome (GOLD analysis project Ga0302123, IMG submission 203109) | Marine microbial communities from Western Arctic Ocean, Canada - CB21_32.1 | ecosystem: Environmental > Aquatic > Marine > Oceanic | place: Canada: Western Arctic Ocean | collected 2017-09-28 | reverse complement strand
CTCCGGAGAAGGACGCTCCGGCGGTCAGTGTTCTCTGCCTGAACACCTGCTTGACTCACCTGTCCCGTCGTGTTACCAACACACAAGAGGGGGGTGGTTGTTATGGCGATCCACACATCATCCAACGAGGCAGGGCAGTCAAGCGGAACAGTTCGCCCCGTGTTTTACTAACGAGTCTCTTCCACAAACGTCATCACTCCACTACGTCCCGCCGCGAAGCGGCTTCCTTGAACAAAGCGGTCAACCCGAGCGGCGGATGACGCGGGTTTTTGAAATCACAGTCGCTTGGCCGCCGCCGGGTTACCTTGGTCGTTATGTGGGAATCACCAACTCCTACTTGAATGCACGGCGACCTCATCAACTGACGAATCAACGTTCGGAATCGCAAATGGAACGCTTGAAGCTCGCCGCCGATGATGAACAAATTCTCGCGGTCGTCGATCGTTGGGCCGATTTGCTCGCGGCTGGAGATTATGACGGCGCGTTTGGCATGACCTATCATCCACCGGATGATGAATGGACACCCCAAATGATGAAGACATGGATCAATGGCTACGGATTTGACGAGCCATTGTCGGATGGGCGGGTCATGGAAGTGACGCCCCGCGAAACAGCTGTGCCAATCGATGTTGAACCTGAACGCGAAATCATGCGGCCGAATCCAGACGCTGAACCACCAAAGGTGACCGAAGACGGCCATGCGTACGGTTCCTACGAAAGTTTATTAAACGCACAAGATGGTCTTCTTGGTGAAGTCTGGTACACCTTACCACTCAACGGAGAGTGGAGTGATTTGGTCGCACGCTTTCAGCTCGCGAACTTGAAGGGCTATTTGATTCTTGTGCTCACGGGACTTGATGTCCCATAGGCATTACCAAAAACCCACATAACAAACAAATGCACCGGAGTTGCGGTCCACGTCGAATTTCCAAATCCAAGTCACTCGCCGCAACCCGGTGATTTGAGACGTTAGCTTTCACAAAACACATGGCATCCGAACAATCTGGCGAACGTCGACTTCAGCGAGAAATGGGATCATCTGCCCGTGCAGATCGTTTCTATGAGCGCCAAATGCTGGAGTCGCTGAATGACAAAATGATTGACCTCATTGAGCGGCAGGAGATGCTCTTCGTTTCAACCGCTGATGCGTCCGGCAACTGCGACTGTTCACCACGGTTTGGTAATTCAGGATTCGTACGCGTAATTGACGCAACGACTCTGGCATACCCCGAGTTTCGAGGAAACGGCGTATTTGCGAGCCTTGGAAACATTCTTGAGAATCCCCATGTCGGAATGCTGTTTGTCGACTTCTTTGACTCAACTGTCGGCTTGCATGTGAATGGAGAAGCCCACACCTCTTTACCTGATCAGCTGCCTCCGCAGCTTGCCAAACGTCTTGCAGAAAACGAATCACGAAACGCCCCCTGTGTTGAGGCATGGGTCATTGTTACGGTCGAAGAGGCCTACATACACTGTTCGAAGCATGTCCCGCGGCTCGAAAAACTGCGTAAGCCAATCGACTGGGGAACGGACGACCCATTCGCCAAATCAAATGGTTACTTTGTGGAGGGCGAAGCTGTTGGCCCGAAAGAAAGCTAACAAATAGAGCGTTCTGTCGAGCGAAGCCGAGATAGAATGCTTTGTTCAAGAAGCCCGGGATTGTGATTTGACTCCCGCGTGCTGTGAGCTATCGGCAAAAGCTCTGCGGGATGTCAGGCAGCGAAGCCTGAGAAGTCGGCGTCATGCCCGGCCGCGGCCTGAAGGATCAGGCTCACACTGCTGAAGGCCGGTGCGGATGACGCGGTTTCTACTAATCGTATGTGTCGAGACCAGCGGGTTCGTCCACAAGCGTGGCGAGTCTGCTGCAGCGTTACACCGCCGGCTTCGTGCGGGAACACGCGGAGCAGGCTCCGCCGCACGTCCAGAGCACGCTGGCGAAACTGTCGCTGTGTCGCACGGCGGCTCTGGGCGGATCGCCTGACGACGCGATAACGCATTAACTCCCGGCTCCGCGTGCGCGGGTAGCGGCAGCGTTTCCAGTAGCACATGCGAGTACGTCGACCCCGGCCCTCCGCAGGGTGGCCCAGACCACGGATCTTTTCATGTCCAGACCACGCCCGGTGCTTGACGACTCGGCACGATGTGACCTTTGTGTCTTACCGTCCGCGTTGTCATTTGTATTACGGCTTCCAGCCGACAAAGTCCGTGACGGCGGCAAGCGTGTTGCGCAGAATGAAGGGCCTTCTCGCTCCAAAGTTGGCCTGCCGTGTCCACTCAGATACATGCATCCTCGATCATCCCCGGCGTGCCGGGAACTGTCCGCTGGCCTGCGTGCCTGGCAGGAGCGGCGTGTCTGTTTGCGCTGCTGGCAACGTTCCGGCATGCAGGGCAGTGCGCGGTGATGCGCTGGGATACGGACCCCGCCTCATCGCACGGCTGGCTGGTGCCATTGGCGGTGATCTGGCTCGTCTGGCGTCGCTGGCAGGTCAGCCGCGATGCGATTCCCGACCGTGTCCCCGCACGGACGGTCGTCACCGGTTGCTGCAGTCTGCTGGCCGGCACGCTGCTGTATCTGTACCTCCTTCCGGCACTGTCTCCGGCATCGACGCTGTTTCCGGCCGGGCTGGGATTCGTGGTTGCCGTCCTCGGGCTGCTGCTGGTTGTGGCCGGTCCGGACGTCGGACGTGTGTACCTGCCCCCGTGCCTGCTCCTGTTCTTCATGGTTCCACTTCCCTTTGCAGCGCAGCAGCCCGTTGCCGAATCGCTGCAGCAGACCGTGGCCTGGACATCCGAAACCGCAATCTGGCTCCTGGGCCATCCGGTGTACCGCGAAGGCTACATCCTGCACCTGGCTGACACCGTGCTGGAAGTGGCAGCCGGCTGCAGCGGACTGGGTCAGTTCATGGTCTTTGTGGCCATCGGCGCCTTTTGTGGCGTGTACTCTGGCAACACCAGGCAGGGAGTGATCCTGGTCGCCCTGGCACTGCCGGTTTCCGTCCTGGCAAACACGATGCGCATCACAATGACGGCTCTGATTCACATTTACCTGGGCGCTGCCTGGGCGGAGGGCGTCCTGCATGAAGCCGAGGGGTTGGTGACCGCCCTGATCGGAGCCGGCCTGCTGTTCGGCGCGGCCGGGATGCTCAACCGCTGGACCGGCGGTTCATCCGATGCGGTCGATGCAGACGATGAGCCGGGTACTACAGATGCGGCAGCCCGGTTGTCCGAGCCCGTCGCCGCCCGAAATTCGGGCCTGGGCATCCCGCAGCGAGCGGGTCTCGTCATCAGCCTGTTGCTGCCGTCCCTGATGTTGAGCCAGACAATACAGCTCGCGGCAGCAGGCTACCGCCGTCCCCCCGTCGCTCTCTCGATGCCGCTGGGCGAATTCCCAACGCAACTGGGGTCATGGACAGGTCGCGATGTTGCGGTCAACCGGGAGTACTTTCTTTACGGAGATGCGCATCTGAACCGCGTCTACATCAATGCCGAGACTGGCCAATCGGTCACGTTGTGGATGGTCTACACCACCGACGGCCGCGACCGTGGTCACCACCCACAGGCCTGTATGCGGGCGATCGGTTGCCAGGAAGTTCCTGAGCGCAACGCCACGGTCGCGCTACCCGGGGACGGAGCGGCAGCGAAGCGTTTCTACTTCCAGGACCCGGCCGACGGTTCGGGCCGCTGGGTGAGCTACTGGTATCACGTTTTCGACACCGGAGAACGCCAGCAGCGGACGGACCTGTTGAAGCACCTTGCTCCCCCACCGTCCCGGCGTTCCGGCCTGACAGCGCAAATTTTCGCCACCGAATTGACCCCCGCCGACGCCATTGCAGCCGACGAATTCGCCACCCTCGTCGAGCAGGCACTCCAGGCGTCCACGCTCCCCGAGAACACGCGCCGAGACCACCGCCGCGGCAGCTACCTGATGACCGCCGACCTCACGACACGCTAACGCCGCCGGACTGCGGAGCCCTGAGCCAGTCGAAGGCCACCTGCCAGGTTGCTCGACAATCAGTCCGTGGGGCGTGTCTGGACTTTGAGGGCCAGAGAACGAGAATCACGGAATGAGAATCTATAGAGCGCTAATCGCGGGCATGCTCCTCGCAATTCCCGTTGCCGCCGGGCTGTCCGTCGACACACTGTCACCGCTTGAGAACGGTCGTGCACCAGGCGATTTCGAAGAGATGTGAGCACTGGCATCCGAGACAGCCATCCGGCGGGTCTCGTAGAGCTGGACGCAGTCCGGCGGGCGATCACACTGTCAGTGATGATGCCTGTTCTCGTGAACCTGATGACTCGACCCTCGGATGTCACGATGTCCGATGGAACACAACAGCCTGAGGAACTTTCGAATGAGTGATCCCCAAGTCGCGAAGATTTGTGCCGGGGTTCCGGCGATGAACAACACGTTGCTCTGGCGAATCCGGTTTATGGTGGGTGATCCGGTCGCTCTGCTGGAGATTCCGGAATCCGACGGACTTCGCTCGATGCTGCTGCTGCGTGACATCGAGATGCAGCGAGCCCGGCAAAAGGCTCGAGTTGACCAGGTTGGCTGCCCGGCAGACTTCACGCCCGACGGCGGTCTGTCGGGCGATCGCGAAACAGCGACGGCTCAAGCCGCGGCCGAATGTCTCCGCCGCGCAGGTGTGACAGAAGTCGTGGCGGATCGCAGTCTGCCATTCATATTCGCGGAGTTTCTGTCGCGAGCCGGGATCACGGTCAAATGCGATACGGAGCAGTGGGTCGCCGATCGTCGCCAGAAGTCCGAAGAAGAGATTGCCCATCTGCGTGAAGCGCAGCGCGTGACCGAGCAGGCGATGCAGTTTGCCTGTTCCATGATTGGGACGGCCGAAGCACGGTCCGGTGGCGTCCTGTTTCGAGACAACGAACCGCTGACCTCGGAACGAGTCCGGACGGCGGTCGACCACTTCCTGATGGATCAGGGTTTCACCAATCCCACGTCGATCGTGGCTGGTGGGCCAACTGGCGCCGACTGTCATGACATTGGTTCCGGCGAATTGCTCACCGGGCTGCCCGTGATCGTCGACATCTTTCCGCGCAGCCGCAAGACGCTGTATTGGGGTGATTGCACTCGCACCGTCGTCCACGGCGACATCCCGGATGAAATCAGGCGGATGCACCAAACCGTGCGCAAGGCAAAGGCTGCCGGAGAGAAAGCTGTTGCTCCTGGCGTGACCGGCGAGGACGTGCATCTCGCCACGATCGGGGTTATCCAGGCTGATGGATTCAGCACCGGACTGCCGGGCGATGAGGATCCTGATTCTTACTGCGCAATGACACACGGGAGCGGCCATGGCATCGGACTTGATGTCCACGAGCCGCCCCTGCTGGATATGAAGGGCCCGGAATTGCTCCTGAACGACGCTCTGACAATCGAACCCGGCCTGTATCGTCGAGACATGGGCGGCGTGCGCGTCGAAGACATGGTCGTCGTCACACAGGACGGCTGCATCAACCTGAACAGACTCAGCGAAGAACTCACTTGGGTTTAACGATGAATTCGTCGGTCATCGCCGTTGTGGCAAAACTGCGAGGATCGCGTTCCTTATGAACGGGGCACAAATAAGTTCCCGATTTGGAATCCGCGAGACCTCTGAGCCTGACGCCTGCCGAGGCTGTGCACTGGTCCGGAGCTGAGCCGTAGGCGGATTTCTCCGAAATCCGCTGCCCTGGACCTGGCAAGACTCTGCGGCAGTCGATGTGCCGGCAGGTTGCAATGTCGTCTGGTCCCGATTTCGAAGAAATCGGGCTACGGCTCACAATTCCGGGAAGTTGTTTCAGGACTATTCCTTATGGCTTTGTGACGAACTCGCTGAGATTGAGCAGCGTCCGGCCAAGTGTCGTCCAAGCTGCCAGTTCGGCCGCATTCAGCGACTCGGCGCGGTGTGACTCTCCCACGGCCAGCAGTCGGTCGGCGGCAGCCGTGTCCGCGCGATACTGAGTCAGTCGCGCCTCAAACACGCGACGCAGAATGCGCAGTTCGGCAGCATCGGGATGCCGGGCGAGGCACAGGCGGAAGCCGTATCGAATGCGTTCGTCTGTTGTGTCGCCGCCGTCGATCAGCATGCGGCGGCCAACGTGACGGGCGGCTTCGACGAACTGAGGATCGTGCAGCATGACGAAGGCCTGCAGCGGCGTGTTGGTTCGAGAGCGTCGCACGACGCAGAACTCGCGACCCGGTGCATCGAATGCAGACATCGATGGTGGTGGCACCGTGCGCTTCCAGAACGTGTACAGGCTGCGCCGATACAGTTTCGCGCCCGAGTCCTGTTTGTACGTGCGCGAGTAACCGGGTCGGTTGTTGATCTCCTGCCACAGTCCCTTCGGGTGGTATGGAAACACGCTCGCGCCGCCGAGCTGTTCGGTCAGAAGTCCGCTGACGAAAATCGCACTGTCACGAATGACCTCGGCGTCCAGACGCAATCGCGGGCCGCGACTCAGCAGGCGGTTGGCGGGGTCACGCTGATGAGTCTCCGGAGTGAGTTGCGATGATTGACGATAGGTGGCCGACATCACCATTTGCTTCAGCAGGCCTTTCATATCCCAGCCGGACTCAACGAAGTCGACGGCAAGCCAGTCGAGCAGTTCCGGATGACTGGGCCATTCCCCCTGGGTACCAAGGTCCTCGACGGTCTTGACGATGCCTGTTCCGAACAAGCGTTGCCAGAACCGGTTAACCGCCACGCGCGCCGTCAGCGGATGCTCAGGCATCACCATCCAGCGAGCCAGACCCAACCGGTTACGCGGTGTGTCGTCGGGCATGGACGCGAATAGCGCGGGCGTTCCGGCGGAGACCCGTTCCTGCGGCTTGTCGTACTCACCCCGCAGCAGAATGTGAGTGGCCCGCGGAGCCGGCATCTCGGACAGGACCATCGTGGCCGGGACTTTCGACAGACCCGTGTGCTGCTGCCGGATTGATTTGATGTTTGCCACCAGCGCGCGTTGTGCATCGGATCCGTACTGTTCGATCAGAAACTCCGTTAAACGACTGCGCTGCTCCGGCTTTCTGTCGGCTTCGCTGATGCGGACGATGGCATCGATGTCCGCCGGCACAGAACGAACCGGCCGCGGTGCCAGCGAGATGCGAAACCGTCCGATGTGATGACTGCCACCCCAGCGATGCACCAGTTGCACACGCACTCGATCGATTGCATCAGGCTGCAGTGGTTCGGCCAGGTGGAAAACCGCGACTCGGTTTTCGAACTTCGTATTGCCGTCGACGGCCCAACCCGTTCGATCGATCTTCCCGTCGATCGCCTGGCTGATGTGATAATTCGCCTGCGAGTAATCCGCTTCGGAAGACGCAATCTTCACACTCTGAAAGTCGCCTGTCTGGTCGGGCGATGCAGCAACCTGAAACTCACTGAGCACGAAGTTGCCGTTGCTGCCGCGTCCCGTGCCACCGCCAACGAACGACTTGTGTGTCAGAGCTTCCAGCCGGATGGCATGCACCGGCTGATCGCAGGGCATCACAAGTTCGTACAGCTCGACAGCCGCATTCTTTCCGGTCGCCAGGATGCTCTTGTCGGGTTGGACGGCGAGATCAGCTCCGCCTTCCGAACGCCGAACATCCGGCACAATCACCGACCATTGATTGCGGACGTCATCGTTGAGTTGCTGACTCCACTTCTGCAGGTCCTTGTCGATACCCGTGGTCGCGTCCCGCAGACGAAGCTGAGCCATTGCAAGCTGTTCGTCAATCCGGGCGACCGCCGCCGCGCGCAACGGCGAGTCCACCTGCAGCTTCGGATTAAATCCGTTGAGCCCACGTTCAGGCACCTGGTTGAAGAACGCAAAGAACTGATAGAACTCGCGCTGTGAGATCGGGTCGTACTTGTGGTCGTGGCAACGGCAGCACAGCATCGTCAGACCCATCCACACGGTCGACGTCGTGACCACGCGATCGACGACGTACTCAGTGCGATACTCCTCGTCGATCACACCGCCCTCGATTGTGATCGGATGATTACGATGAAACGCCGTCGCCAGTTTCTGCTCGTTGGTGGCGTTCGGCAGCAGGTCGCCGGCGATCTGCTCGACGGTGAATTGATCAAATGGCATGTTCGAATTGAACGCGTGAATGACCCAGTCTCGCCACACCCACTGCTCACGTTCCAGGTCGTACTGATAGCCATTCGTGTCGGCAAAGCGGGCAGCGTCCAGCCAGTAACGAGCCATGTGCTCGCCGTAGCCATCGGACTGCAGAAGACGATCGACAACCTTTTCCCATGCGTCCGCTGACTGATCGCTCAGGTAGGCCTCGACTTCCTGCGGAGTCGGCGGGAGGCCAGTCAGGTCGAGTGTCACGCGACGGATCAGTTCGGCCCGATCTGCTTCCGGTGCCGGCTTGAGTCCCTCCGTCAGCAGACTCGCGCGGACGAACTGATCGATTTCGTTAACGACTGCCGGGGCACCGTCGACTTTCGGCGGAGTCGCCCGCCGCGGTGGTGTAAACGACCAGTGAGTCTCGTACTGCGCCCCCTGTTCGATCCACAGCCGCAACAGCCCGATCTGTTCCTCAGACAATTCCTTGCCGGAATCGATCGGCGGCATCCGCATCTCGGGATCGTTGCTTGTGATTCTCTTAACCAGCTCGCTCTCCAACGGCTTGCCGGCTGCAAGCAGAGACGTGTTGGAGGCGTCTTCGCGATCCAGACGCAGGTCGGCCTTGCGCTTGTTCGCATCCGGCCCATGACACGCCAGACACATCTCCGACAGAATTGGCCGAATGTCTCGATTGAAGCGTACGGTGTCCTCCGACTGGCAACGGCTGGCTGCGTAAGTGAGGACCAGCAGTCCGATACAGATGACTTTTCTCATGAGACTCATCCTGGATTCCATGTGCGACATCGCGGGCTACGTTGAAGCACTGGCCGCTCGAATTCAAGCAGTCGAGGTGGTCGAGATATCCGAATTACGGCGTTTGCGGGCAGGTGATAGGATTCCACCCTGTCGCCACTCAGAGTTTTGAACAGAAGGCCGCAAAGATCGCGAAGGACGAGGTTGGTCGTTTGCCTTTGCGTCCTTCGCGACCTTCTGTCCTGTAAATCGTAAGGATGCGAATGGATGCTGAATCGTCCCGGCAATCTGCTGAGTGAATCATCGCCCGACGTCGAGAATGATCGCGGTCTGGATCGCAGTCCGTTGATTCGATTGTCGATTCTGTTTGCGCTGCTGGCCGTTCCATTGCTGGCGGTTGCGGGACGCCTGGTGCAGCTTCAGGGAGTGCGCGCCGACGAATTCATCGTCGGCGCGGCCCCGCGGGTCGCCGAGTCGTTTCGGCCAATCGAAACGACGGATGGACGTATCCTGGTCGGAGGAACCGTGCTGGCCCGAGACGTCGCCGCGTATCAGTTGAAGATGCACTATCGCTGGCTTGAAGAGCCGGTCGACGAACTGTGGCTGCGGCGCAAGGCATGGCAGCGACTCAGCCGCGACGATCGTCGCGACCGTTCGAAAGTCGAAGCCGTGCAGGATCAAATGCTGGTTAACCGGACGCGCATGTGGACGCGCATGGCACAGTCACTCGGTCTGACCGAAGTCGAATTCGCTGCCGAACGGAAGAAGACTCAGGCACGAGTCGAACGCGTCGTCGAATTGGTTGAGAAGAATCACGCACGTCGCGACGGCGACGCAAAGGAACAGCGTCAACAGAAGCGTGAGTCACGTCGGTCGGGTGACGGTGTGCTGAAGTCCGGCTGGAACACTGTCAAAGACGAACTGACAACACCACCCAAACGCCGGCGTCGAGAACCAGTCGAGATCAAGGAAGAGCTTGACTATCACGTCATCGCGACCGATTTGACGTTCGAACAGATTGCGGAAATCGTGTCACGCCCCGATCTGTTTCCGGGCGTCGATTACGACATGGTCACACGTCGTGAGTATCCGCAGGGTTCGTTTGCACCGCATATCGTCGGCACTCGTCAGCCGATTGATGCGGATGGCGTCGAGGCCCGGCGCGTGCGTTTTCCGGATGGTGACCCACTCGAACTGCAGCCCGGCGACCGTACGGGGCGAACGGGAGTCGAACGCAGTTATGACCGATTGATTCGTGGCCAGCGCGGACGCGAGCGGATCGTGACCAGTTCGGAGGGCGAAATCATTCGCCGCGAGATCGTGCGGCATCCACAAGCGGGGGCCGATATCGATCTGGCTCTCGTCGAACCGCTGCAACGCTGGGCAGAGAAACGCATTGATGAAGCCGTCAGCACGCAACCTGTGGAACTGACGCCTGACGGAATCGTGGGTGCCAGTCTGGCGCCGCCAGAGACCGGTTCACCGACAGGTGGTTGCATCGTGGCGATGAATATTTTTACAGGAGAGCTCCTCTGCGCCGCCGCCGCACCACGGTTTGACCTGCGTCTATTGCTCAATCCGACCGACGAGGTCTGGAAGGCACTGACATCCGATCCCCGTGCTCCGATGTTTCCGCGAGTCAGCCAGACGGCGATTGCGCCCGGTTCGGTCTTCAAAACGCTGACCGCGATCGCCGCCCTGGAAAACGGCGTCGATCCCGATGCCACGACGTACTGCCGCGGCTATCTCGATCGTCCCGACCGGCATCGTTGTTATATCTATCGTCACTGGGGTGTTGGCCACGGAGAGATGACACTCACCGATGCCATCTGTCAGTCCTGTAACGTCTACTTCTTCACGGCCGGTCGTTCGATGGGTGCGGACGCGCTGACAGCGTGGGCGGACCGAATGGGCTTTGGTCGCAAGACCGGCATCGACCTTCCCGGAGAAAATCCCGGCAACCTGCCTCGACCACCCGAGCGCCAGGCAATCCAACTGGCTGATTTCGAATCGACATCGGAGAACGGACACGTTGCGCCGTGGTATCCGGGCGACACGCTTGGTCTGGCCATCGGTCAATCACGACTGGCTGTCACTCCGTTACAGATTGTGCGTCTGATGGCAGCGGTCGCGAACGGCGGAAAACTTGTTGCCCCGCGAGTCGTCAGGGAAGTCCACAGCCGCAGCGAGGATTCTGGACTGCCGCCGCTGCTGCCCTCTGGTGACAGTGTAGACACTGGCCTTTCCGACCGAACTCTGCACTTCGTTCGAGAGGGCCTGAAGAAGGTCGTGTCCTCAGCACGTGGCACCGGATATCGCCGCGTTCGGCTGGAAGACGTCACCATCGCTGGTAAGACCGGAACGGCTGAGGTCGGCGGCGGGGCCGATCACGCCTGGTTCGCCGGCTACGCGCCGGCCGAGTCACCTCAGGTTGCGTTCGTCGTCCTGGTCGAGCACGGCGGTTCCGGCGGACGGGCCGCGGGCCCGATCGCCAAAGACCTCGTCCAGCAGCTTCTTGCCGAACAGTTGATCGTGCCTGGAGAGTAGCCGCGGGATGTAATGGCTGCATTCACGCTGGAGGCCGTCTGAAACCTGCATGTCTTTGAGCTATCACATCGCCGGCTGGGTCAGCGTCTTCTTTTTCGTGCTCTCGCTGGCTGGGATTGGTTCGCAGCTCCGACTGATCTGGCGTCGCAAGCTCTCGCACCTGGTGGCGGCCCGTCAGGACGACGAGTCGCAGAGTCAACTCGCACTCGAATCGGGTCGACCCACCGCAGTGCTGTCGCTGAACCAGTTCTTCGCCAGTTTCCTGGCCTTCTACTCGTTTCTGGTCTACGGCACCTGTTCCGAGCCCTTCAACCATTACCTGGTCTGGACTCGGCTGCCAGCGACGTTTCTTGTGCTGTTCATTCTGTATGAAATCTGGCACGACCGCCGCCAGCGACTTCCGGCACTTGTTGTGATAACCGGCGTCACGCTGATGCTGGCCGCGGCAGGTCTACTGATTGCCGGGCCGACGATCACGACGGAAGGTCGCTGGGTGTCGGCGCTACTGGCACTGTTTGCTGCGGCCGTGTTTGCGCAGGGACTGATGCACCAGATCATGCGGGTCCGTCAGACGGGACGGACCGGAGCGATCTCGCTTCGTATGCACCAGCTCACCACCTGCAAAGACGCGTCCACGATCGCGTTTGCATTAACGATGCCACCGGGCATTGGCTGGCCGTTAATGGTCGTTGGCGTCACAGGCGTTGCAACGAAGTCTGTACTGATGTGGCACTTCCGCTGGGTCGACCGCAGTCCTCTGGCCGCCGCCCGCCGGGGTTCTGCTCACTTGTGACTCAGTTCGGCGCGGGTCTCCGACCCCGCCGATGCGTCGACCGCAGGTCTCACTCGTGAATCGGACAGTCGACGATTCGCTGGTTGACTCGGGAGACCTGCGGTCGGCGTGTCGACGGGGTCAGGAGACCCGCGCCGAACGTGCGGTTTCACCGCTCGGTCATTCGAACCGCACATCATCGAGATAGAATGCGATCGGTCGACCCTGGCCGGCGACCACCCATACGAAGCCACTCTTCAGGCGTGAGAGGTCCTTCTTGCGCAGGTCGATTTCGTAGCGAGTCCAGTCTTTCTTAAGTGCGACTTTGATACTGACGCGGGCGGTATCGTGATACGGCTTGTCCGGACCGATCGTGCCCACGGAGAACTTGACCGTTTCACCGCCAGCCTTACCACGTGCGAAGAACACCAGCCTTTTTGCCCCGGTCAGATCGAGTCCTCCCGGCAGGTCGCCCCAGTCGCCCGGTGTGTTCTGCCACACAACACCAGCCCATCCGTCCGGCTTGCTGTACTCCACCTTCAGACAAGTTTCCCCCGAATGAGGACGTTCGGTCGACTGCTCGTTCATGACGATCGACTTTGACTCGCCCATCCACCCGGCTCCGAAGTACGCGGGCTTTTCCAGTGGTTCACCGATGACTGTCAGCGGAAGTTCCGCCTTGCGAGCGGGGCGGATTCGCTTCGGCCCGTCGACTTTGATCGGGACATTCGCGACCGCTGCTCCACCGTGGTCGTCGTAAACATAGGCATACAGTCGGTAGATGCCGCCCCACTCAGGCAATGTCAGTTGGACGGAGTTGTTGTCCGAAGACGTAATGGCATCGGGAAAGACCTCCGGCGAGACCTGGACATCACCGCCAGTTACGTAATTCTGCGAGTCTTCCGTCAGTTGCCACACGACGCGCAGATTGTCCTTCTCGGGATCGACTGCCTGCAGTTCGGCACTCAACTGTGACTTCGGAGCGAACGAACGAACAGAGTCGACTTTGACCGCCACACGCAGAGACTCGATTCCCGGGCACCGGTTTTTCGGAGACTGGCCAGTCCAGAGTTCCGCCATGGTGTCCGCGGCGGCCAGGCGCTTGCCGTCGGGGAGCAGCATTCCAAACCACGTGGCAGTGGCTTCCTGTTTGGCTCCCCAGGTAAACGCGTATGAGCCCAGACAGAGTTCCTGATCCGCATGCACTGCCTTGTATCCGCGCTTGTAGAAATCGGCTTTCGCCGTGCTGGACCATTCTTCGACGGCGTTGAATGCGTTGCGTTTTATTTCCCACACACCGGGCGGCCCGAATTCGGTAACAACATACGGCTTTGTCCCGCCGGCCTTGCGGTAGCGCTCGGGCAGTGACACGACTCCGCCATAGGAATTGACACCGACGACGTCGACACTCGGGCACAGCTTGTGAATGGCCACGACTCGATTCCCGCCGATCTCCGCGACGACGGTCATCACGGGGTGGTTTGGATCGAGCCGCTTCACTTCGCGGGCAAGGAACTCGATGTGCGACCAGATCGCGGGATTGTCGCCTTTTTCGTATCCCTCCATCTCGTTCCCGATCGACCACATCAGGACCGCCGGGTGATCGCGAAACTGCCTGACGGCCGATCGTACCTGCTCGATCTGCTGCGACACCTGCCCATAGTCTGAGTAATCGAACCCGTGCCGTTCATGCCCCAGCCAGATTCCGACCGTCACGCTCAGACCCAGACGCTGAGCTTCGTCCAGTAGTGAAGCCGTGCTGTCACCAACGCCCCACGTCCGAATCGAGTTGGCGCCACTACGAGCCAGCAATTCACGAGCCCCGTCTCCACCAGCGCCCTGAATCCGGAACGGACGGCCCGATCGTTCGAGTTGCCAGCCGGTTTGTGTCTGAGTGAGTCGGACCGTTACGGCCTCACCTTGAGCCACTGAGTTCGAACCAGCCAGCAACGCATTCGTTTCTGCATGGACATCTCGGCACGACAGACTCAGACACATCAGCACGCACAGAAACAGTGATCGCATTCTCAAGGTCTCCAAACGGGCGACAGGACGCAAACTCTCCAAGAATTCGTATCATGCCACGATGCGGTGCGGCGACATACCTGGCTGGGGGATGGACATGCGAGTTGTGCAGTTTGAATCGGTGACTGGCGGGCGCAGACTGGGCGTCGTGCGAGATACGGTCGTGCTTGATGTGACGGCCGTGCATGCGTCTGTCACGCGAGTCGCCGATGCGTTTACGCAGGCGTATTCACTGGGCATCCCGCTGGCTGAGCATATGAATGGACTGGCCAGTGCGGCTGGAATCCCGGAACTCGACTACGAGGAATTGCGCTCTCATCGCAGCCCTGACGACGGACCAGTGTTGCGGGCGCCGCTGGATCATGTGGATCCGCACCGACTACTGGTCACGGGGACGGGGCTGACTCACACGGGCAGCATGGAGTCGCGTGATCAGATGCACGCGGCCGAACCGGTCGAAGAAGAAGACGAGACCTCGAAGTCGGACTCGAAGAAGATGTTCGAAATGGGCCTTGCGGGTGGAAAGCCGGAGTCCGGTCAGCGTGGTGCTGCTCCCGAGTGGTTCTACAAGGGCAACGGCTTCAACCTGAGGTCGCACGGAGAGCCGCTGGATGTGCCCGACTTCGCGCTCGATGGCGGCGAAGAACCCGAGCTTGTTGGCTGCTACATCATCGATCCCAACGGCATTCCCCGGCGGCTGGGCTTTGCACTCGGCAATGAATGGTCGGATCACGCAACTGAAAACATCAACTACCTGTACCTCGCACCGTCGAAGTTACGAACGTGCGCTGTCGGGCCGGAACTGGTGCTTGACTGCGACTTCCAGCACATCGATCTGCAGTGCACGATCTCTCGCGATGGCGATGTGATTTATGACAGCGGGCCATTGCTGTCGGGTGAGGATCACATGTCCCATTCGCTGGCGAACTGCGAGGACCACCACTTCAAGTATCCGCAGCATCGTGTCCCCGGTGACGTCCATCTGCATTACTTTGGCACCAGCCGGCTCAGTCACAGCACACGCGACTGGAAGTTTGCGGATGGTGACGAGATTCGTATCGATGCACCGGAGTTTTCCGCCAGCCTCGTCAACACAGTCCGGCGCTCCGTCAAACCAAAGAGCGCACCAGTTCAAGTCCGATCCGCCTGATACCGTTCCTCTAGTTTCGTCGGAGTATCTCATGAAGAAGTCGACAAGAGTTCTGATTGTGGCGTCGCTGCTGGCAACCGTTTCCGTATCTGCTGTCTCTGCCGCGTTCTTCGTCGGCGAGAAGCCTCCGGGGGCCATCAACCTGCTGCCAGACTACACCCACGAGCGCAAGCAGGGGTTTGACAGCATTCCTGGTGTGATCTCGAAGAAGGGCGGGTTGGAGATTGTTTACGACATTGGGTCCATACCGAAACCGGGCGCTCCGCGGTTTGGTGGACAGTTCACCGATCAGGCCAAATCCGTCCCGGCTGCCCAGCGGCTGTGGTATAAGGAACAGATCGTCAATGGCCAGCCTGTGCATCTTGCGTGGACGAAGCAGAAACGACTACTTGCCTCGTATCCAAAGAGCGGGATCAACTTCAGCGTGAATGTGAAGACGATGGAAGAGCTGGCCGACGCCTTACTGATTATCCTGTCGTATCCGGAAGCTCCAAAGGCGCCGGTCAAAGGAAAATGAAGCAGCCCCGACACGCGGGATCCTGCATTCCAGGAGTCATTGCAGATGCCGATTTATGTGTATCAGATTATTCGTGAAGACGGCGCACCGGGCGAGCAGTTCGAGCTTCGCCAGGGCATCCACGACAAAGCGCTCACCCATCACCCCGAAACGGGTGAGGCCGTGAAGCGCGTGATTCAGCCGGCGTTCGTCGCGGGATCACACTCACAGATGGCGATCGATAAGAATCTGAAGAACCCGAAGAAGCTCGAGGACATGGGGTTCACCAGATATGAAAAGTCCAGCGACGGCTACATCAAGACCGCTGGCAAAGGACCGGACCTGATCAAGAAGCCGAAGAACTAAGTTCCTCGCTCCCCTCCGGCGCGTCTCGCCTACATCCGCGTGAGACGATCTGCGATCGATTCGAGTCGCTCGCTGACACGGTCGATGTTCGAAATCTCCGTGTTTAGCAGGCAGCGACGCTTGAGCCATGTCATGCCGCTCAGCAGCACGCCGGAACGGTCAAGCGGCTGAAGGAGCGCGGACTCGTTGTCCCTAAGCGGGCGAATCGACTCATACGCAATCAGCGCCCGTCGCCACCCATCCGCGTCGTCGCCGAACAGGCTGCCGAGCAGGCGAGAAAGATCGCAGGCTACGGTGTCGGTCCGGACGGCCCCGAAGTCGATCAGGCCCGTTAATTCTTCGCCGATAAACAACAGGTGATCGTGCCAGAGATCACGGATACACGGCTGCAACGGAACGTCGAGCGAACGTGCTGACACGAGTTGTCCGGCAATGTTCCGGCTCATCCGACGGAATTGAGCCGTGATCCGAACACCCGCTTCGCGGAACCGTTCATGACGTTCTCGCCGCAGCGAGTTCTCAATCTCGGGCAGGCGGGACTGATAGTCGCGCATCAAATCAGCCCGGTCACTCACGGTCGGCGAAGCCGCCGTTTGATGAGCTACCGTGTGGGGATGGTCGAACGAGTTGGCCGACTCGGCCGCTATGTGCCACCTGGCGACGACGTGCATCGCCGATTCGAGCCGGCTGTCGGTCGGAGCGTCACGAAAATCTGCCCGGCCTGGCATCCACGATTCGAGTTGCCACAGTCGGCCGTCGACTTCAACGACCGTGCAACCGCTTGCGCCCGTGATCGGTACCGGGACCTGACGGATGCCACAGTAATTCACATGTTCGAGCAGACGGTGAATCTTGAGCAATCGCTGCTGGGACATCTCCGCATGCCATTGCCGCAGACAGAAGTCGCCGTCATCGAGGCACACCCGAAACACGGATGCGTCGCTGAATCCCGGTGGACCAGGCTGCAGGTCGTCGTATCCAGCCAGTGCTCGCCATCCATTGGCCAGAATTCGTCGGGCTCTGTGAATGTCCGACACGGGCACACCACGGACTCGAAAGTTGTTACGGAAACACGCTTGGCTCTCTCTGACTACTTCGTGTTCACGTACAGTTTGACGTTATGTGTCGCGCGGCCGCCGGCCACGATGTCGGGGCGGCCATCTCCGGTCAGGTCGGCGACGATCAGGTCTTCTGTCGCGACTCCGCCAGCGTCGATCACGTGCTTTGTCCATTTTGTGCCCGACGCATCATTGGCGTCGTAAACGTTGACTCCTGGGACGTCGGGCGTGTCGCTGTGTCCGAAGACGATTTCATCTGAGCCGTCTCCATCGACATCTGACGTCCACAACGCGTGTCCGCGTTTGAATCCTGAGTCGATCACGCGCCGTTGCCACAAATCGCCCTCCTTCGTCGGAGCTGTGTAGACAGCCAGACTGTGTCCATGCATCGGCTCAACGGTGGCGATGTAGAAGACGCCGTTTTTCAGATGCCCGGTCTTGATTTCACCGGCACCACTCTGATTCGGATCATCGGCTGGCTCGCCGGTACCGAGCTTTATTTTTTTCCAACCATCGCCGTTGCGACGAATCAGATGCACGCCCTCGCGACTGGCGGTTAGCGTGTCGATGGTGCCAAAGTTGTCGAAGTTCACGTGCCAGTGGTTGTGCATGCGATTCAGTTCGGCGTTCAGTACCGTCGGCTGCCAGCGGTCTTTGGCCGGATTAGCTGGTATCTCAAACGCTGTCAGCCGAACGCCGTCGCCGACAGTCGCGTTGACTGGAGAAATCACCAGTTGCGGTCGACCTTTGCCGAGCACGTCAGCGAATCGCATGCGATGCAGCCAGCGTTCTTCCCCGATGGAATGCACATTCCATTTGTCGTCGAGCGACTTGCCACGGCTCAGCCAGTGGATTGTGCCAGTCTTCGTCCAGCCGGCTCCGAGGGCGAAGTCCACCTTGCCGTCACCGTCGATGTCCGCTGCCGCGATACACACGTTATCCCGCGGTGTCTGATCATCGATGATGACGTGAGGTTTCCAGCCTGGACTCTGATACCACAGCACGCGACTTTCCGAGACAGCCACGATGTCCAGCTTCGAATCGCCGTCGACATCGGCCAGCGTCACGGCGTAGCAGACTTTCCCGATCTCGGGATCAATCGTCTGCGCGGCGAACGTGGGGAATTCGTCGCCGCCCAGGCACGGCAATGCGAAACTCAGCACAACGAGTGAGGTAAACGTGTGTCGCATGACGTAGGTCCTCGCAAGGGTCAGGGATGCGGGGGCAGCGTAGCGACCGGGCGGCAGGTTGTCCCATACGACGAGTCGATGCGGTCCGCATGTGGCCGAACTCAGAGGGCACGAAATGGAACACTAATCTTCGCTAATCACATCAGCGCAGATTAGCGTGGATTAGTGTTCTCACCTCCGGTCTGCGACAGTTTGTCTCTGGCTTGACTACTGTGGCCGCGAAGCCATGGGTTCTGAGCCAGTCTCGGCAGCCGTGTAGACCAGGTAACAGATGAACGTACTCCGACTCCTCACCACGGCGGCACTCGGTGTTTCCGCCGTTTGCGTCGCGCCAGCCGACGCTCACCCGATTTCGATGAGTGAATCGGTCATCGATGTGCGACCCGACCGCATTGACGTCGAGCTGACGATCTTTGTGGAAGACCTCGCTCTGTACTACCCGGTCGCGGCTGGTGCCAATGACCGGTTTCCAGCGGGTCCTCTTCGCGAAGCTGCAAAAACTCATCCGAAGTTTCTGTTGGATGGCCTGATTCTGCGGGACGAACAGGGAACTCGGCTGCGCGGCGATGTCGACAGTATTGATGTGTCAAAGATCCCTGACGAAGGCGTCACGCAAACGGAGCTGAAAGAACGCTCGGTTGTCTATCGACTGCGGTACAAACTGGAGCGGCAGCCGAGATTTGTCACGGTCACTCAGCAGTTCGGCGGAGCGAAGGCCATTCTGCCCGCCATCATGGACTGCACCGTGCTGCAGTCGGGTGTGTTGCTGGATACGTCTGAGCCATTGCTAAGCGGACAGACGCATACGGCAAAGCTGGACTGGGACAACCCGCCGAAGCCGGTCCGTAACTGGCGGGAACTGCGCGAACGGCGGCGCAAGGAACTGCGCCAGCGGCTGGGGATCGCGAGCTACAGCGGGCTGTACTCGTTCATCTACATCACACCGCACGAGGTCCGACACGAAGTCCTGATTCCGTTGCTCACACTGGAACAGTGGCTGCCAATCCAGCGGGAAAACCAGGACTTTCTGGAAATCGACGAACAACAGGCCGCACGAAGTCGGATTGAGGAGTTCTTCAGCGGCCGGAATCCGGTCACGATCAACGGAAAGGCAGTGCGACCGAAGCTCACTCGGCTGAGCTTCTTTGGTCTGGATATCCGCGACTTTGCACTGAATGCGAAGGCACGCCGTGTCAGTGTGCATCAGGCCCGTGTGGGCGTCATCCTCAGCTATCTGCCGCACGACACGCCCAGGTCGAGCGAATTTCGGTGGGATCTTTTCAGCCGCCATGCACCGTTTCTTCGATCGATTGTCTACGAATTCGATCAGCCGGCAGTCGAGCACTACTTTCGTCCGGACGAAGACACGTTTACGTGGTCGGCGACCACTCAACCCGACCGCCCGGTGATCGCGACTGTTGCGACGTCTGGTGGAAACAAAGCCCCCACCACCGCTCAGGCGAGGCTCATCACCGGCTCGCTGTTAAAGAATGTCTACCGTGCGTTCGGGTTGCGCGATGAAGAGGCGACTTACGATGCCTTGGCCAGCGGTGTCGACGGTCCGTTGCTACGAACGCTGTACCTGCAGTTTCGTCGTTCGTTGCTGATGTCGGAACAGGGTGGAGCCCGCTCGCGCGTCGATACCATCCGCCGAATTTCGAGCCGACTGATTGAATCCGCCGCGGACAGTTTTCAGGTTGAGCATTGCTGGCGGTTGACTGGCACTGTCGAGCACTGGGGCCACATTCACACTCGCGAGAACGAGTACACCGCCAGGATTGTCGTCACAGCCGTTGACGGTCACTGGAAAATCTCGCGCGTGTCGTTTACGGATCAGAAACGCGTACGGTTTCAAACGGAACTCCGCGGACTGTCCAGCGGGTTGTAAGACGACCGCGGCTACGGAGAACGATCTCACTATGAGCAGCACAAAGATCTCGACAGTCCATGCGCGTGAGCTGTTTGACAGTCGAGGACGCCCGACTGTGGAAGTCGAGATCACCTGCTCTGGCAGCCGGCCCGGGCGGGCGATCGTTCCCAGCGGTGCGAGCACGGGCAGTTATGAAGCGCTGGAATTGCGCGACGGCGACGCAAACCGTCTGAACGGACTTGGCGTGCGAGATGCCGTCCAGAATGTGAATACGGAAATCGCGCAAGCGCTAGTCGGAGTCGACGCGGCCGATCAAGTGGCGATCGACGAGCGGCTGCGTGAACTGGATGGTACGGCCGATAAATCACGACTCGGTGCCAACGCCCTACTGGGAGTCTCGCTGGCTGCGGCCTATGCATCGGCGGAAGCAAGGCAGCAGCAGCCAGTTGATCGCTTTCAGGAAATCTGGCGGAGTCATCTTGAGGCTTCACCGCTGCTGCCGACCGAGCAGCGACCGGCGCGCACTGCAGGTTTGGGCGATGGGCCGCTGCTGCCACTGCCGATGGTCAACATGGTCTCAGGCGGACTGCACGCAGGCGGAAACCTGGATTTTCAGGACTGGTTGATTCTGCCGGTCGGGGCAACGTCATATCAGCAGGCGTTCGAGTGGATCGTCTCGGTGTACTGGAAGATCGGCGAGTTACTGTCGAAGGCTGGCTTTGAGGGACGCCTGGTGGGCGACGAAGGTGGATTCGGCCCGAGGCTCGAATCGAACGAGCACGCGCTGGAGTTCGTTGTTCGGGGCATCGAGGCCTGTCAGTTGCGGCCGGGTGAGGATGTGGCCATTGGACTCGACGTCGCCAGTTCACATTTCTACTCCGAAGAAGATCGCGCGTATCGCCTGGCAGCAACGGGTGGAGCGAGCCTGTCGGCGGAAGAGTTCGTTGACCTGCTCGTCGGCTGGGTCGATCGATGGCCCATCATCAGCATCGAAGATGGCCTGGCGGAAGAAGACTGGGACGGCTGGAAGTTGTTGACCGAACGACTGGGCCATCGCGTGCAACTGATCGGAGACGATTTGTTTGTCACGAATCCTGCGCGACTCCAGCATGGTATCGGCCTCGACGTGGCCAATAGTGTGCTCGTTAAGCTGAACCAGATTGGTACCTTGACGGAAACTCTGGAGGCACTGCGCGTTGCAATCGCGAGTGGTTACTGGCCGGTGGTGTCGGCCCGCAGTGGTGAAACCGAAGACGTGACGATTGCGGATCTGGTCGTGGCAACGGGTGCCGGGCAACTCAAAGTCGGTTCAGTCGCCCGCAGTGAGCGGCTGGCCAAATACAACCAGGTGCTGCGTCTGGCCGAACGAAGCGAGTTTGGTTACCTGGGCGGCTCGATCTTCGACGGGCTGGGACATGTCTGAATCGGCGGTATCAACGAACGTGCATGAACGCGGTCTCAGTCGCTTTCCCTGGTTGTTCTCACCGTGGCTGGACCTGTCAGCGTTCCTCGGCAGCGCCATCGTGGCATTGGGATTGCTGGGAGTGGGTGCGGGGCTTGGCATTCTTCACAGTGATTCGCCCGAGTGGACGTGGGTGACGGCTGTGTTGCTTGTGGACGTGGCTCATGTTTACGCCACTGGATTTCGCGTGCTGGCCGATCGAGAGGAATTGCGTCGCCGGAAATGGCTCTACGGTCTGACTCCGTTGCTGGCCTTTGCGCTGGGCTGGGCAGTGCACTCAGAATCGCAGCAGCTCTTCTGGCGAGTGCTCGCATATCTGGCGGTCTTCCACTTTGTGCGACAGCAGTACGGCTGGGTCGCTCTGTATCGGTCGCGTGCTGGCGACACCTCATCTGCCGGGAAGTTGATCGATTCGGCGGCAGTCTACCTGGCCACGGTGTTTCCACTCGTGTGGTGGCACGCGCACCTGCCGCGGAATTTCTGGTGGTTTCTCAACGGCGACTTCTCCGGGATTCCTGTGGCGATCGCGACAGCACTCGAGCCTGTGTACTGGCTGTCGCTTCTGCTGTATGCGGGACGCAGTCTGTCGCGAGGAATACGTGAGGGGCTGTGGAATCCCGGGAAGGATGTGGTCGTCGCCACGACTGCGGTTTGCTGGTATGTCGGCATCATCACCTTCAATTCGGATTACGCGTTCACGGTTACCAATGTCATCATCCACGGTGTCCCGTATTTCGTGCTTGTCTACTGGTACTGGGAACGGTCCGCGGGTTCGCGTGCAGCCTCTTCAGCTTCGCGCTGGCAGTACATTGCCATGTTCGTCGCGACTCTGTGGCTGCTGGCTTACGCCGAAGAGCTGTTGTGGGATCGTGGCGTCTGGCACCATCGTGCGTGGCTGTTCGGCGGCTGGGACTTGAGCGGTTTCAGAAACGTGCTCGTGCCACTGCTGGCCGTTCCGCAGGTCACTCACTACATCCTGGATGGCTTTATCTGGAAGCGACGCAGCAGTCCTGAGTTCCGTCGTAACTGGCAAGTGGAATCGCAGACCTGACTTCAAAAGTGAAGATGATCAGGCCATCGTATGGCAATCCGCTTCGTCGTCTTCCCTGGCATGTCATCCAAAAGACTGGAGTTCACAATGGCCGTCAAACCGATTCCCGATGGTTATCACACCGTAACGCCGTACCTGATCGTGAGCGACGGGGCGGCCGCTCTTGAGTTCTACGCACAGGCGTTCGGTGCTACCGAGCTGATGCGCATGCCTGGTCCAGAGGGCAAGGTCATGCACGCGGAGATCAAGATCGGCGACTCACCAATCATGTTGGCCGACGAATTCCCGGAGATGAACGCGAAGAGTCCGCAGGCCTACGGAGGCTCGCCGGTCAGCATTATGTTGTACGTCGAAGACGTCGACTCGCGTTTCCAGCAGGCTTTGGACGCTGGTGCGAAAGAGGTTCGTCCATTGCAGGACCAGTTCTATGGAGACCGCATGGGCACGCTCGAAGATCCGTTCGGTCACACATGGACCCTCGCGACGCACATCGAAGACCTGACTCCCGAACAGATTGGTGAGCGCATGCAGTCGATGGGCGGACCGCCGTGTGAATAATCGCGGACGCGATATGTCTGCGGAGTGCGACGGTGCGCGATGACCGTCACGATCCACTCAGATCCTTCAGTGCCTGCACGGCAAAGCACGCGTGCAGCGCTGAGCCGATCGGTAGTGCGTCCTCGTCAGCTTTGAACAGCGGATGATGCACCTGGTGTGTGCAACCCGTCGCCTCGTTGCGAACTCCCAGACCGACGAAGCAGCCGGGAACTCGTTCGGTGTAGAACGCGAAATCTTCACCGCCCATCACTGGTGGGATTTCGTGGACAGCTTCGCAACCCAGTATCTCGCTGGCGAATTCCTGGACCGTGTCCCACACGGCCCCGTCATTGACCGTCGGCGGATAGGCGTTCTCCGGGAATTTGATCGTTGCTTCACAGTCATTGGCGGCTGCCACCTGTGTTACCAGAGACTGCACGCGCTCCTGCAGCCAGCGGAATCGATCCAGCGTCAGAGCCCGAATGGTTCCCGCCAGATGCACGGTTTCGGGAATCACGTTGTAAGCCTCACCAGCGTGGACTTTGGTGATGCTGATCACTCCCGAATCCAGCGGGTCGAGATTGCGTGAGATGATCGTCTGCAGTTCGACGATAATTTTGGCCGAGGCGACCACGGGATCGATGCAATGATGCGGCATGGCCGCGTGTCCGCCCTTGCCGCGAACCGTGATGTCCACTTCTCCGGCCGCGGCCAGGAATGTTCCCGTTCGCGAACCGATCGTCCCCGTCTTCAACTCCGGCCAGACGTGCAGACCGAAGATGCGTTCCACGCTGGGATTTTCCAGCACGCCCTCGTCCCGCATCCGCTTTCCACCGGCTCCACCTTCCTCCGCCGGTTGAAACAGCAGACGTACTGTGCCCGGCAATTCCGCCTCATGTTCGCGCAGCAGTTTCGCTGCTCCCAGCAGCATGGCGGTGTGGCAATCGTGTCCGCAGGCATGCATTTTTCCGTCGACTTCACTCCGAAACGGCACGTCCGTTTCTTCCAGAATCGGGAGAGCGTCCATGTCTGCTCGCAACGCGACACAGGGTGATTCGCCAGTGCCCAGTGTTGCCATCACACCGGTCTCTGCGATGCCACTGACGTAGGAGATGCCCAGCTCGTCGAGCGTGTCACGCACAAGCTGGCTGGTTTTCACTTCCTCGTACATCAGCTCGGGATGGCGATGCAACTGGCGCCGGATGCCGACTATCCAGTCCGACTGCGAACGTGCGTCTGCGAGGATCTGCTGGTATGACATCGCTGCGAACCCTTGAGCAAGGATGGAGAAGTTGGACGGTCACAAGTCTCAGTTGTACGTAACACGAGTCGTGAAATGAATCAGCCAGTGTCGTGGAACAGGTTGTTCGGTTTCTTTTCGCGTGGCAACAGTCTGCCAGGAGGATGTGTAAAAATCGCCGTGATGGGTTTGACCTTCCTGCTTGTGACCTGCCGCGTTGGCGAGGCCGCAAAAGCGCCGCGCTCATTCACGGTTACTGTCGAAGTCGACCTCGGCCGTGATATCGGACAGAGCTTCGGATCGTTATTCGAGATTCGAAACAGCACCGGGCGCGTCGTCGCCGGAGCGGGTTTTCCGGACGCGTACAACACGCGGTTCCGGACCGGGCGGCACAGGCTGCAGTATTTCATTCGGCCAGACTCCTCAGACCGGCAGTTTGAGGTCGAACGGTTGCCGCATCCCGATCTCGATTGTGGCGTCTACCTGTGCGATGTCGACGATGAGATCTACGCGTGGACCAGTGTCCGCAACAATTCGGTCCGCCGCTGGGATCGGCCCTCGCGCACGTGGGTCGCGGAACTGCCTCCCGGCATCAAGACGCTGACGTCCGGTGATGGAGTGATGCGAGTCGGCAGTGGACGCCTCGCGTTTTCCGGCAGCACGGCGTTGTTCAACGACCGACAGATTCTCGATCCGCCTGCGACCGGGCGTTACTACAACTTCTACTACGCCGATGGACACCTCTTTTTCTATCACGTGGTTCCAGGCGAAGATCAGACGGTAACGCGTGTCTATGCCTGCCCGTGGACATCGCAGGATTCAAGCGCCATCGATTTGTCGAAGGCCGTGATCCTGACAACGAAGTACGAACGAGAGACTCCGTTTGTCTGGGGTCAGTACCAGACGCAGACTCTGACGGTGTCGAACCAGGGCGGGATCTATGTCTTCAGCGACGGCGCATGGAAAACCACGCTCGAAGCCGACAACACAGTCAGTTACCAGGTTTATTCAGGGTTGCACTGGCATGACCGTTTGCTGTTGGCGCAATATCCGACGGGAAACGTCTTCGAGTATCAGGGCGCTGCGGCGACTCGGAAAGATGGCTGGCCACCAGTGATGCCCGGTGTTTCGACACGGGCGCGCGAGTGCCAGACGCTGGGTATCTACGGTGGGGATCTGCTGGCGGGTGTCTGGCCATGGGCTGAACTGTGGCGCTACGACCGGGATGCAACACAGTGGCACGCGATGGGCCGCATGTTCACACACCCGGAACTGACCGCCGAACGCACTCATCCGTACGAAGAGCAAGCCAACCGATTCGGACTGGTCACCAACCACTGGGGACAGCGAGTGACCAGCATGATTCCACACGGTGAATCGCTCTACCTGTCAACGTCGTCAAAGGGAACGTACGAGTGGAACGACGGATACGACTTCCTGACAGAAGGGCAACGGCGCGAATACGGCTCAGTGCTTCGCCTGCGCATGCCAGGTAACCTGACCGCGCGGATGCAGTGGAAAGAGAGTCCGACTCGCCTGACATTCCAGTACGACGGACGCAGCATGAGCATCCAGCAGGACGGCACGTCGATCGCCACCGCCGAGCTTGAACGACCACTCAAAGTCGACCTTGCCGATCTCAAGGTGTCGTGGTCACAAGGCGTGTACGGGCCACTGAACGGCGAACTGCGGGAACACTCACTCGAATAGTAAAACCTGTCGCACGCTCCGCGGCCAATCTGTCTTGGCGACCCGACGCGAATCGAGTTTTGGGCACGTGCAGCGCGAGCCATCGTCTGCCGAATCGCGTGAAAACATTGAGGGGAAATGCAGTCGCCACGCGTCCCTCAGCGGATGGACGTAGTGCAGTGCTGCTCGACCACGGTACCCGCAGGTTTTGTGTGTGTCGGCCAGTGTTTCCCTTGTCCAGACGGGGAACATGCTGAAGATCTGCCATCCGGTGGACTGACATTTGCAAACTGTCTTTTGTAAAGAGCATTGACAAACCGGACGTGGACTCGCAGAGTGTGGTCTTCCGCTTGCCCGGGAGATCGCAGTGACATCGGTCGCGACAGCTCAGCCGCAGCTCCTCAGCCAGATCAATGAGCGATCTGTGCTGCGCGTCCTGCAGACCAGCGGGCCGTGTTCGCGTGCGGAAGTGACCCGACAGATGAGTGTCACTGCCCCGACTGTGTCCAAGGCCGTGGCGACCTTACTCCAGTCTGGTCTGCTCGAGGAATTCGATGCTCCGGAAAATGGACGAGGACGTCCCGCGAAACAACTGCGGCTGGCAACGGAGACCGCTCAAGTCATTGGCGTCGTGCTGGATGCGGGAGAATGCCGGCTGGTTGCTGCCGGACTGGATGGTCAATTAGACCCAGCATCGGAAACTCGCTTTCCGACACCGGCGACATATGACCGGCTGATTAAGACGGCAGCAGAACGGATCGAGTCTCTGCGTCAGCGAGACGGCGTGCGATCGCTTGGTTTGGGTATCAGTATGCCGGGCCTGATCGACTCGCGGGAGCAATCTGGTCTGCTGTCGCCCAACGTACCAGTCACAAACGGCCGTGCTCCAGCCGTTGATCTGGGCCGCATGCTCGGGTTACCAGCAGTCCTGCTGCAGGAGTGTCACGCACTGTGCCTGGCCGAGCGGCAGTATGGAAACGCCACCGACCTGGATGACTTTGCCATGCTCGACGCGACCACCGGAGTGGGCCTTGGCGTGTTCAGTCGCGGCGGATTGTTGACCGGCAGCAATGGGCTCGCCGGCGAAATCGGCCATCTTCCCGTTGATCCCAATGGACTTGCGTGCGGCTGCGGTCGAAAAGGGTGCCTCGAAACACTGGCCAGCGACACGGCACTGGCGCGACTGGTCTCTGTTCGACTCGGTCGCCAACTGAATATTGACGCGGTCATCCGCGAGGTCGCTATGGGGCGACTGTCGGTCAGGCGGGAGTTGAACCGTGTCAGTCGTCATCTGGCGTATGCACTGGCGACGACGATAAACCTGTTTAATCCCTCCACACTGTTTGTGTGCAGCCGGCTGTTCGAACTGGATGCCGGCCTGTTTGACCGACTTATTGACCAGACCAGTCGACTGGCCATGCAGCCATCCTTCGAACAGTGCCGCATCGAACGTGCCCGCGGCAGCAAACGTGAAGGCGCCATCGCGGGAATCATCGAACACCTGACGGATTCCCGCATTCGGTTCGATGAGCGGGATGCACGAGCGGTCATCTGATAAACACTGATTGCGGAAACAACGACATGCATCACCTTCCTCCGAATTCGCGAGGTCTCGCCATGAGAGCCACACTCAGCACGACACTCTGTGGACTGTTGGCACTGGTCGCATTTGTCACGTCCAGCCAATCAGACGAGTCGGATCCACAGCCGGAATTCTCACAGGCAGATGTGACGTTCTTTGAGCAGAAAGTTCTGCCGGTCCTCCGCACCCACTGTTTCAAGTGTCACGGCGGCAAGCCTGAAGTGGAGAGCGGCTTCCGGATCACCAGCCGCGCCGGCCTGCTGAAAGGCGGTGAACTCGGCACGGTATTTGACGCGAAGAACCGGGAGGCGAGTGCGATTCTCAAGGCGATCCGTCGCGACGGGCTGGAAATGCCCCCGGAGGAACCACTCTCGGCTGAGCACGTGGCTGTGCTGACGAAGTGGGTCAAACTCGGTCTGCCATGGTCGAAGACTGAGGACTACGGCGTCGAGCCAGCACGCAATGATGACGGCTCGGATTACTGGGCGTATCAGCAAATCACGCGGCCCGCATCGCCTGCGGTTAAGAACGGCAAGTGGGTTACCAATCCAATCGATGCGTTTGTTCTCGCCCGGCTCGAAGCCGCAGGTCTCGCCCCGGCAGGACGCGCTGACAGGATCGCTCTAATCCGTCGAGCGTATTACGACCTGACTGGATTGCCGCCGATTCCTGCGGACGTTGATCGTTTTCTTGCCGACGATTCCCCCGAGGCATGGGCGAAGGTCATCGACCACCTGCTTGAATCGCCGCAGTATGGAGAGAAGTGGGGACGCCACTGGCTCGACCTGGTGCGCTATGCCGAAACGCACGGCTACGAACGCGACTCGCCCAAGCCGGAAGCCTGGCGCTACCGCGACTATGTCATTCAATCGTTCAACAAAGACAAACCTTACAACCAGTTCATCATCGAACAGCTGGCCGGCGATGAGTTACCGGAAGTCACGATCGAGACGCTGACAGCCACCGGTTATTACCGGCTGGGTATCTGGGACGACGAACCGGCCGATCGAGAACTCGCGCGCTACGATTCGCTCGACGACGTTCTGAAGACCACCTCGGAAGCAGTCCTCGGGATGACGATGGGCTGTGCCCGCTGCCACAGTCACAAGGGCGATCCGATCACTCACAAGGAGTACCACGGTTTCCTGGCGTACTTCCACGACGTGACTTACCCGAATCGCGACAACATCCGACCGTGGGTCACCGATGCGGATCGCAAAGTCCACGAGCAGCGTCTGGCAGAAAAGAAGGCCCGCGAAGAACAGATGGCTGCCGACATTCGCTCGCTTGAAGACGACTTTCGAGCCGGCCTGAAGGACCAGTTGGGAATCGAAACCGGTGTCACAAAGCAGAACGAAAAAGTCGAACGAGCCATTCTGTTTGCAGATTCAAGACAGCAGGCACAGAAATGGGAATACACGTTTGAGAAGCCATCGGACGACTGGATTCAGACCGACTACAGCACCACATCCTGGGATAACGGTCCCGGTGGATTCGGCGTCAAAGGAACTCCAGGATCGGTCGTGAGGACCCATTGGGGTACTCCGGACATCTGGCTGCGAAAGTGGTTTGAAGTCGACAAGGTGCCTCCGTATCTGGCGCTCGATCTGCACTACGACGAAGACACCGAGATCTACCTCAATGGAGTATTGGTCCATTCAACCAAAGGCTACGTGCAGAATTATCTGCGTGTGCCATTGAGTGAGAGGGCATTGAAGGCTCTCAAGCCGGGCCGCAACGTCATCGCGATTCACTGCCACCAGACCGGCGGCGGTCAGTACATCGACGCCGGCCTGGTCGTCGAACCGCCCCGCTTTGACTTGAATGCCGCACTGGCTCAGCACGGAGCCAAAGTGCTGGGAAAAGACGGAGTGAAACGTCTTCGAGATCTGGGTAAGCAGCTTGAACAGAGTCGCAAGCAGAAACCCGCGCCGCCCGGAACGCGAATCATGGCCGTCGACGAACGTGGCCGTGCTCCCGTTCACGTCCTGCTGCGAGGCAACCCGCATGCGAAAGGGCCGCAGGTTGGACCAGTTGTTCCCGCCGCGCTGAAGACCAGACCGCCGGAGCTGGCCGACATTCCTCCCGACGGGCCATCGGGTAAACGGCTCGCTCTCGCGAAGTGGTTCTTCAATGACGACAACCCGCTGACGGCGCGAGTCCTGGCCAATCGAATCTGGCAGCATCATTTCGGTCGCGGCATTGTTGTGACCTCAAACGACTTCGGAAAATTCGGCACTCCGCCGACACACCCACAGTTGCTCGACTGGCTGGCATCGGAAGTCCGTGATGGAGGTTGGGCTCTGAAGCGCATTCACAAGCTGATCATGCTCAGCTCGACCTACCAGATGTCATCTCGATCGTCAGAAGCCAACCTGGCGAAAGACCCGGGCAACGACCTGCTCTGGCGATTCAACATGCGGCGTCTGACTGCCGAGGAAATCCGTGACACAATCCTCGCCGCCACTGATGAACTGAATCTGAAGCAAGGTGGCCCCAGCATTTACGTCCCGATTCCGCAGGCCGTGCTGCAGGGACAGTCACGCCCTGGAGCGGGTTGGGGTAATTCGCCACCGGCGGAGGCCTCTCGCCGCAGCGTCTACATCCATGTAAAGCGATCGCTGCTGGTTCCCATCATGGAGATTCACGACCAGGCGGACACCGATTCAAGCTGCCCGGTCCGCTACGTCACGACCGTTCCAACACAATCGCTCGGCATGCTTAATGGAGACTTCACCAACGGAAAGGCAGCTAAGTTAGCGGAGCGGCTGCGGAAGGAAGCGCGCGGCAATGTCCCGGCTCAAATTCGTCGAGCCATTCGACTGGCCACCGGTCGGATTCCCGATGACGCAGAAGTCGCCAGCGACGTCCACTTTCTCCGCGCGATACAATCAGAAGACAAACTCAATGAGGAGCAGGCTCTCAAGATGTACTGTCTTCTAACGCTGAACACGAACGAGTTCGTTTACCTCGACTGATGACCTCCGCGACGCGAGGCGAGACCATGTTGACTGAGTACATTCGTGCGGCGATGACGCATGCAACAGTGGAGTGGCTGGGCGATGCCAACGAGTTCTATGGTGAGATTCCCGAGTGCAATGGTGTGTATGCGACGGCCGACTCGAAGGAAGCGTGCCACAACGAACTTCTGGAAGTGCTTGAGGAGTGGATTCTATTTCGCGTTCACCGTCACCTTGACCTCCCAATCATTGATGGAGTGCAACTCTCGATCAAAGAAGAGTCCGTCTGATGCCGGCGTTCGGACCAATCAGTCGCCGTGAACTGATTCGTACATTTCGATTGCTGGGATTTGAAGGACCGTATTCGGGCGGTAAGCACCAGTTCATGGTGCGAAACGAAACCACAATCCGGATTCCAAACCCTCATCAGGGCGACATCGGTCGTGACTTGCTCGTGCGAGTTCTTCGACAGGCCGGCATCACTCGCGAGGAATGGGAAAACGCAAGACCTTGACCCCGTGGCTGGCGAGTCTTGTGAGTTCAGCGAAGTGGCGACGTCCGCCGCAGATGACGACAGCGATCAACGAGATTAAGAGGACACCAGAATGAACCAATCAACTGGCAGCTTTTGCGGACGCACACGTCGGGAATTCCTGTGGGAAACCGGAGCGGGATTTACCGGCCTGGCGCTGGGTGGCATGCTCGCTCAGGACGGATTCCTGGCGAATCAAAGTGTCGCGGCGGACGGGCAACGGCAGTGGGTTAACCCGATGATGCCCAAAGCTCCGCACTTCGCCCCCAAAGCGAAGTCCGTGATCTTCCTGTTTATGTATGGAGGACCATCGCACGTTGACACGTTCGATTATAAGCCCGAGCTGTATCCGCTCGACGGCAAGACGATCGATGTGAAGACGTTCGGTCGCGGCGGACGCAAGAGCGGCGGACGCGTCGTCGGTCCCAAGTGGAAGTTCAAGCAGTACGGGGAATGCGGTAAGTGGGTCAGCGATCTTTTCCCGAACGTTGGCACGTGCGTCGACGACATGGCCTTTCTGAATTCGATGTATGCCGAGTCGCCCATTCACGGCTCGGCCATGCTGATGATGAATTCCGGACGCGTCCTTAGTGGTAACCCGTGTCTGGGTTCGTGGGCCACGTACGGACTGGGCAGCGAGAACGAAAACCTGCCGGGTTTCGTCGTCATGCTCGATAACTCCGGCGGTCCGATCAGCGGAGCGAAGAACTGGTCCAGCGGTTATATGCCGGCTGCGTTTCAGGGAACCGTCATCCGAGCCAGTGGAACACCGATCCACAACCTGAAAACGCCGGCCGGAATGTCGGACAGCGTGCAGCGCAAGCTGCTTGACCGGTTGCGTGCCAAGAACCAGTTGCATCTGGATTCACGGAACGACAACTCCGAACTGGCCGCGAGAATCGCCAGTTACGAACTGGCTTACAAGATGCAGCAGCACGCGCCGGAGGCTGTCGACTTTGCTCAGGAAACCGAAGCCACTCAGAAGCTGTACGGCATCGACAATCCGCAGACGAATGACTTTGGTAACAAGTGCCTGTTGGCACGTCGTCTGGTCGAACGTGGCGTCCGCTTCATCCAGGTTTACTCCGGTGGCAATCACAACGACTTCAACTGGGACGCCCACGGTGACCTGGAAAAGAACCACAACAAGCACGCCGGCGCGACCGACCTGCCGATCGCAGGTCTGATCAAGGATTTGAAGCAGCGCAATCTGCTGGACGAGACGCTGATTATCTGGGGCGGCGAATTCGGTCGTCAGCCGACAGCCGAATATGCGAAGGGCACCGGACGTGACCACAATTCATACGGTTTCACCATGTGGATGGCCGGCGGCGGAATCAAAGGCGGAGTCAGCGTCGGCACGACTGATGAACTCGGCAGCCGAGCCGTCGATAACCCGCTGCACGTCAAACACCTGCACGCGACCGCCTTAAACCAGCTTGGTCTCGACCCGAACGCTCTCAGCTATTTCTACGGCGGGCTCGATCAGAAACTCGTGGGAGTCGAAGGCGCGGAACCGATCAAACAGATCATCTGACGGCGTGGACGCCGATTCGGATCGGTCAACTCAATCGACCAGATCACGCAACTGGAAATGATGCTTGCCAAGCTGGCCGCCGTAGTTTCCGGCGGTGATCAGTGTCACGCCATCGCAACCGGCGGCTGCGTGCAGACCGGCTTTCATGCATGCCTGCACGCTTTCGAAGCTTAGTCCGTCGATGACGATTTCGTAGACGGCGCCCGTGCCCTCTGGCAGCGTTGACTCCGTCCTGCCCCGCAGTGTCGGGCAATACGCATCGTTCGTGCTGGCTTTCAGCTTCTTATAGACGGAACCAACTTTGCTTCCGCTGCGAACGATGCCGCCCGGAAACGGGAGCGCGCAATCAGGAACCTCGTTCATTGCAGCGACTGCCGTTTCTGCGGCACGCAAAGCGGCGGTCTGATCGACACCACAAATCAGCAGGTTGCCGCCAGCGATCCCTTTGACTGTCCCGAATCGGTCTTCGCAAACGAACTCTCCATCCATCACCGGGATTCGCCAGAAGCGGCGTGTACCGAGCTTCTTCGCGATCTGATACCCGTCCCCAAAGAAGCGAAGCTGCGCTCCCACGGGAATCGTTGCGTCCTTCGGTTGGCCGGGCAGACCGTCGTAACAGGCGGTCGTCGGGCAGGTCAGAACGCACTGACCCACACGATCGCTAACAGCTTTAGCCAGCACGTCCCTCGAAAATGCGAATACCAGAACACTGATGCCGGGCCGTCCGTCCGGCGTTTCTTCGGCAGACATCGTTCGCTCGGGAGCGGCCTCAGCGTCGCAGGCAATGACGCTCGTGGCGAAACCACAGAACTCACTGGCGGCCGTTTTCGCCCAGTTTTCGGTCGCCGCAGTGATGATCAGTCGGGTGGCGGTGATGGGAAACGCTTCGGCGAACGTGTCTCGCACAGGGACGCCGTTCACCTTCAGTGTTTCTGTTTCGGCAACTTCAACAGTCACGGGGCGCCCTTCTCGGTGGATTCAGTGTTCGGGCCGGCATCTTCCCGTGAGGTATCCGCTGCACGCAAGCGAGGCCGAATCAGTGGGATTATCTGTCAACCGACTGATAATCGTCGGATTCGTCCAGCTGCGACAGACGCTGAGGACTATTCCTCGTCAAAGTACCGCCGCACGACTGAGCGATGTCGCGGACGGACATTGCGGCTCCAGGTTTCATCGCCGGATGCGGCCTTCGTCGCGCGTTCACCTTGCCTGCGGATCGGGCCACCTGGCTCCACATCAGGAGTCGAGACGCTGATGCCGACGACCTGATCGCGAGGTTTGTCCAGACTGCCGGGCGGAAGCACAGACTCTTTGAACTTGATGCCTTCTTCGCTCGACTCGTCGCCCCATGTCAGGGCAGCATCGCCGCGCCCGTGACTCACCCCGCCTCGACCGGGTTGGCCGTCGCCGTCACGCTGACACTGACCGCCCTGGCAGTTGCCGTCGCCACACTTCTTGCACTGCCCGCCTTTGCACTTCGATCGAAGTTCCGCGAGCTCTTCCGATTCTTTGTCGAGGAACTCGCTCAGACTATCAAGCAACTCCTGTCGCTCACCGGGATCCTCGGGCAATTTGAACTGGCCGTCTTTCATCAGCCGCTGCAGTTCGTTCTTCAGCGACTCGGGCGCGTCCTGGAACGCTCCCTTCTCCATCATCTTCTGCAGCGTTTCGAGCGTTTCTTTTTCGAGCTGCAGCAGAGACTCCAGCGACATCGTCAACTGCTCGCCATCAGCGGCATGCTTTAACGCCGTCAGCGCTTCCTGAGCTTTTCCGACTTCCGCTGCCGTCTCATCCAGTCGCAAACGCATGCGTTCCTGCAGCGCATCGACGGTTTCCCATTTCTCGTGAGTCAGCGGTGTTTCTTTCGTTTCGTCGACAAGCTTTTCGATTTCGTCGCGCAACTCCTGTTTCTCCTTTTCGTCCAGAACTTCCGCTTTGTCGAGTTCCGTCAGCAGCTCCTCAAGAGCCTGCGATGCCTGTTGGCCCGCCGTGCTGCGCAGTTCCGTACCGGCTTCAACGGCTCGCGGTGGAATGAGGCATGCGATCGTGACGAACGCGATGGCCGGCAGCATTTGTCGTACGAATCGCACGGGTCGCAACCGCGGCAGGCTCGTCCTCCACAGCGTTTCGAGCTGCGGAAGTCGCTGCTCCCACTCGTCATCCGGAGCTTCCGTGAGCGTCATCAACAGACCACCGGCCTGCAGTCGAGAATCAAGCAGGGCGATTGATTCGCCGCGGCTGAACCGTTGACGACTCGAAACCAGCCACGCAGCGACCGTGACAGGTGCCGTTCCAACGGCGAGCCACAGCACATGCGGCCAGAATTGCGGCGTTCCAAGTTTGACGATCAGCACGGCAGAGCCGAACACGAACAGATAGACCGCCAGCCAGTCGGCCGCAGAACGCAGAAACTCGCCGAATCGTAGACGCGACCAGCAGCGATCAATCCAGCGATCCGGATTCGACGAGGGACTCGTGCGAGTGATCATGATCCAGCTCCGAGAGAAGTGCTTCGTCCTGCCGTCCGTGAGTCTGTCGTGCGGCTCACCAGTCTACTTCTTCGTCCCTGCAAATTCCTCGTACAGTCTGGCGATTCCCGCTTCTTTCGCCGTGCCGGAATGCAGCACGACCAAGTGACGCACGGTAATCGATTCGCCGGGCTTGAGTTCGAGCGGCTTCTGCATGAAGGGGTTCGACGCGAATAATCCATACGTGCGCACATGCCATGTCGTCGGATGTCGCAGGCTTCCTGGATGATTCAGAATTGCGATTCCGAGCCGCTCGCCATCAATCTCGCCCGAGTAGTCGACCCACTCGGCCGCTTTGCCCCACGCGTCTTTGTCCGCGTCGCCTCGGCTGTTGACGATCGTGCCACCCTTATCGACGGTGATGGCCGGCCACACGCGAGCGCCAAACGACCCCTCTTTTGTCCGACCGAATGTCACATCCTGCTCCGCCCTGAAGACGCATTCGATGTCCATCCAGCGGATACCCTCGTCGGCACCGAACACGACGGTGCGGATTTCGCTGCCGAGCATTTTCTTTTGTGGGTCGATCCAAGCAGCTTTTGTTTTCAGAACTGCTTCGGAACTGGACGCCGACATTTGCAGGTATTCCTGATGCTGAATCAGTCCCTTCAGATGCCAAAAATCCGTGCCGTTGACATTGCCGTGAGTGAACCACAACGACGAGTGGTGCGGATGATCGCCTTCACCGAGCGGTCGCGTCATGGGCTTCCCGGTCGGGCCATTGACCGGATGCAGAATCGGCTTGTTCTGGTACAGCTCGTGATAGCGAGTGAAGATCTGACCGCCAATTTTGATGACAACCCCGTCGTCTTCCTTCTCGATGGAGAACCGGGCGTCGCCGCCTTTCAGCAGACCCGGGACGACTAATACGGTGGCTAGACAGACGGCGGTGATGATTCGCATGGTCAATGTTCGCTGAGGGATCGTGTCGGTGTCTGAGTCACGTTAACTGGCGGCTGGCTGGATCAGTCTTTACCGCCCCTGAGTTTATCTCAGGGGTTCTCGCGTTTCTGCACTACGCAATCGGTAGTGCAAAGACGCGAGAACCCCCGACGTAAAGTCGGGGGCGTTGGTAAATCCTCAACTGCCGCACGCTTTAACTGGCGTCTGGCTGGATCAGTCTTTCAAGCCGTATCGGATGATGCACCACAACGCTGACAGGCCGTCCCGCCAGCCGATCTTCTTGCCCTGGTCGTACGTGCGACCAGAGTAGCTGATCGACATCTCATACACGCGGTAGTGGCGTCGGGCAATACGGGCCGTCATCTCTGGTTCGAAACCGAATCGGTTTTGACGCAGACGCGGCGCGATTTCGTCAATCACCTCCCGCCGGAAGACCTTGTAACACGTTTCCATGTCGGTCAGGTTCAGGTTTGTGAACGCATTCGATAGCGAAGTCAGAGCGCGGTTGCCCAGGTAATGCCAGTAATAAAGAACTCGATGCGGCTGATCACCCAGAAACCGGCTGCCATAAACAACATCCGCCTTGCCTTCGATAATCGGATGCAGAAGCCGCGGGTATTCGGCCGGGTCATATTCGAGATCTGCGTCCTGAATGAGCACAACGTTGCCGCTGACGGCCGCGAATCCCGTTCGAACTGCCGCGCCTTTGCCCTGGTTCTTTTCGTGATACACGATCGTCAGACGATTGGTGGCCTGGCGTGATTCGCTGTCCGCGGCTTCGCGGTCACGCTGTTCGTCTTCCAGTTGCTTAAGCAGATCGCGTGTCCCGTCCTGACTGCAGTCGTCGACGAGCACGATCTCTTTACGGATCGGCACCGCCTTCACGCGTTCCAGCAGATCGAGCAGCGTATCACGCTCGTTGTAGACGGGAATGACGACCGACAGGAGCTGATCCGATGGGATGACATAGAACCCAAGTTGTCGGCAGGCGGCCTCGCCCAGAGTGTTCTTCAGCGATTCAAACCACTCTTCCGAGTGGGGCACGGCATCGGGCATGAGGGCTTCACAACTGCAATGATCGGAATGCTGCAGAGATACTGCGATGGACGGGCCGCAGTCTAGCGGGCAACCTGCGCAGATCGAAGCACCAATTGACTGCTTCCGAAGTCCATTTGATCAGCGTTCACCCGGTCGTGTCGGCGTTGCGGCGTTGAATCCGAGCACGGCGTATTCGAAGCGGGAACGGCCATTCTGATCTTCGCGCATGCGGCTGGCAGCGCGGGGCAGTCCATTCATCGCGGCCTCGTAGACCGATGCCTTCACATCACCATAGGAGAGCAGCAGAATCACGAGGCTTTTGGGTTGCGGCAGGGTCTTGTAGCACTCGAAAAGTTTCCGCTCGAATTCGTCCGGCGTCTCAGCCCGGAAGCGTTGCGACTGGTCTCCGGCGATAAATTCCGTGACCCCCATTCCGCTGACGTGTAGCTCCCAGATGTCACACCGCTTGCGCATTTCCTCGAAGGTGAGCAGGTGGCGCACCGCTTCCTGCGGGTTTCGCTGCGAGTACTCTCGGACCTCGTTCCGCAGACGTTCGACCTGTTCCGGAGTCAGTCGCAGGTCCTGTTGCGTGCGGACGCGGATCAGTTCCTGGACGGCTTCCGCTGGCAGTGCAAACATCTCAGTCATCAGCCCGGCAACGTGGTCTCGCTGTTTGCGGGCTGCTGCCAGTTTCTCTTCGAGATCTTCCCGGCCGACCGACAGTTCATTCGCGACGCTTTGCAGTAGTTCCAATTCGCGTTCGAGCTGCGCCAACGCTGCCTGCGCTTTCAGGCGTTCGGACTGCAACTGATTCAGTTCGCTGCGTGCCTGCGTGAATTCACGCTCGGCACGTGCGATCGTTTCGGTCGACTGCACCTCCTGCGTCGTGGTCGTGTCCCGCACTTCCATGAACTGCGCGAAGATCACGATCAGCAGCAGATCGAGCAGCGGCGTGAGCTGAAATGTGAGCCGCCGAGACGTCATGCTGAGGCCTCCTCGGGATTCAACGAGAGTTCCCGTTTGGCCATCGCGACGGTCTCACGCACGTGTGCGCGGTTTTCAGTCAGACGCTGGAATCGCGGTTCCAGGGTGCTGTTTACGAACATCAGCAGCACGGCTGCGGTCAGTCCCGCAAACGTTGACCAGATCGCGTCGCCGAAGCGACCCACAATCAGGTTCACTGACGTCGATGCCGAACTGGTATCACCGGTCTGCAGCGCGGCCCCAATGGCCAGTATTGTCCCCAGCACGCCGAGTAACGGATACGCCTCGATCATTGTGCGGCAGACGTTGTAGCCCGTCTCGAAGAACATCGAACTGAGATAACGGCGGCGTTCGTCGAGAATCGCGATGCGGTGGAACAGCAGCTTGCGGTCCTGAACATTGTTCGGCCCGGCGAGCACGTCGCGCACATCGGAAAGGAACGCTTCGATCTGTTCCGACAGATGACAGGTGCTGTCCAGCACGCTGCGATGTTTCAGTCCGCGAGTAAAGTCGTCCAGTGACGAGGCGATGGCTCGCAGGTCGCGTCGCCACCAGATCCACAGCACGCAGAAAGCGAAGACGTGCACGGCGAACGCGCCGACGATCAGGAACGTCGACAAGCCCGACAGGCTGTTGATCAGGCCGTCCTGGGCGAGTGGTTGCAGCAGGTTGGATAGCATCTGAACCGTACTTCCATCGAATTCGTACGTCGTGATGTTCGCCTCAATCGACGCGGCGAACGAGCCGGCTGCTGCCAGAGTGTAAGCTGGCGGCGCGATCAGAGCGGACATGCCGGTCACTCCTGTTTGTCAGGTGGCGCACCCGGACGGTCAAGCCAAATGACCAGCGAACCGGGAAAGATAGCACATCGCCCGATCTGGAATCCGGTTCATCGGATCCAGCCGATTCGGGAACGGAATCCGATCGGGCATCGAGTCCGATTGCGCAAGCTGACAGTCCCGAACCGCATCGGGACTTTCCGCCCGCCTGACCCGTGCAAGCGGCAGAACTCTCACCCCGCACGGCCGAGCGGCTCGAGAATGGCCAGCGGGACGTAGAATTTCACGTAGCGTTTCCCGTCCGAGTACAACGGTCCGCCGGCATCTTCAACCAGTACGGTGGCACGCTTGGTAATGCGGTTCACGAAGCCTTCGCGCTGCGTGCCCTCGATCCGAAACCGCACACGATCGCCGGGTCGGACACCGAATTTCAACACCGCACGTTCGTCTGGTGTGATGAGCTGATGCGTCGCTTCGGTGTGCCCGAAGAGCTGAAACGCCAGCGACTGAAATCGTTCCTTCGAGCAACTGGAATCGTCCCAGATGACCATCTCAGTGAGATGGATCAGTTCGTGCTCAAAGATCCGCTGCAGACACTCCAGCCGATCACGACACTCGACTCCGGTCACGGACACGGGCCGTTCGACATCGTAGAACGTCGAAAACAGCAGCGTGGACGAGATCGCGATCTCGTACGACATCTTCTGCGGTCCGACCGTCCGTTGGTGCCGGTATTTCGTGGTGGTCCCGCCCACACGCGTCATCCGCTTTGACACTCGGAAGCTCAAAGGTGAGCCGTCCTCCCGAGTGGCCGGTTCCAGTTGACCGTCAAAGAACAACTCGTCGTACAGCTCAAACAGCGTCTCCAGATCGTCACTGTGAACCGAGGTGAAGTTGCCCTCCACGATTCGCGGCGAAGCGGCCAGGAGCGTGTCATAAATCTCACGCGTCTGCGAGCGAATCTCGGCCAGCGGACGTTGAGTCGAGCGTATTCGGTCAAGCAGCTCCATAAATGTCCGAACTTCCTTTCGACTGCGAAGGTTAAATACGACGACTATGAACAATCCGCCTTGAGCGCGTGTCGCAATTGGCGTATCAAATCGTCTCCACAGTTTGACATCGATCGCCGTTCCGGAGACCAGAACGCATGGCAGCTCGACTTATCATCTTCATCCCGTTTCTACTTGCCGGGTGCATCGAAGGACGCACGAATGTGAACATCGAGCCGCAACTGGAGCAAGACCAAACGGTTGCGCAGACAGAACCGCAGCCCAAACCTCCTGAAGTTCCTGTCGCCGAGCAACCGGTCGCTGAATCGCCGGCAATCGCATCCACAACAGACAAGAACTCGCAAGTGATCCCCAGGGACCAGCTACCGAAAACCGACGCCGAGTGGCGTGAGAAGCTCGATAACGAATTGCAGTTCAAGGTCGCTCGCAAGAAAGCCACCGAGCGGGCATTCAGCAACGAGTACTGGGACAACAAGAAGGATGGGCTCTATCGCTGTGTTTGCTGTGGAACGGGCCTGTTCAACGCGGAGGCCAAGTACCGATCGGGAACTGGCTGGCCCAGTTTCTTCCAGCCCGTCGATGGCGTGGACGGTACGGCGGTCGCCGAGGAAGTGGATAGCGGTCTGTTTAGCACTCGTACCGAGGTCCTGTGCAGCCATTGCGACGCACATCTGGGACACGTTTTCGACGACGGCCCCGCACCCACCGGATTGCGGTACTGCATCAACTCGGCATCTCTGCGATTCGAAGAGCGCACCGGCGGGACCGGTGAGCCATCGCCAGCCGAGTAACGCAAGGTGAACGGCAGGGAACAGCGCGACGGTGACTTGTCGCACTCCGCGTTAAACCAGCCCTTCGCGGATGGCGGCGGCGACTGCTCCGGCTCGGTTGTGTACGTGCAGCTTCTGATAAATGTTGCGCAGGTGCGAATCGACTGTGTGTCGACTGAGGGCCAGCTCGGCGGCGACTTCTTTTTTGGTCAGACCGCGAACGACCAGACTCAGTACTTCTCGTTCGCGGTCGGTCAGCGGGTCGCTCTGGCTGTCGCGTTTGCCCCCGAAGAGATCGAGCACCTTGCGGGCGATCTCCGGATTCATCGATGCGCCGCCCGTGCTGACTTCCAGAATCGCCTCGCCAATCCGCGCCACGGTCGACGTCTTCAGCAGGTATCCGTCGGCTCCTGCACACACAGCTCGGAAAACTTTGTCGTGATCGTCGAACACCGTGAGGATGACAATTTTTGCGTCCGGGGCTGCCGCTCGGAGCTGTGGGAGTCCCGAGATACCGTCGATGCCGGGCAATCCAATGTCCAGCAGCAGTACCTGGGGAGGCCCTTCGACCTGAATGCGCGCCAGCGTCTCCTCGACCGAGCCCAGTGAGCTGTCACACGACAGACCGTCGATCTGGTTGATCGCACCACACAGAGAGCGCCGAAACCGCTCGTTGTCTTCACAAAGCCAGACTCGAATGGGTTCTGCTGACGACGTCATTCTGGTTGATCCTTTTCCCTGGCCCGCGGGATCAATACTCCACAGTCTGCCAAGCCAATGTGCGATGAACAGGTTTGACGCCGCCATACGAGAGACTATCTGCAAACTGGCTCTCTCGCCAGGACTGATCGCCGTTGCTCGAAAGTGATATGGACGTCATCGGATACTGGAAGAACGTCCCATGTTGTGTGCGCTGTTTTGAGTGGATTCGTCGTTCGCTTCGGAAGTTCTGGTCACGGGCAAATCCGGGGGTGGTCGCCGAACGGATCTCTGTTCGATCCATTTGGCCCATCGCCGTCCAATCCGTGTTCTCAACGTTCTCCAGATATTGCCCGGGTGAACGAACGGAAGTTCCAGCGTCACTGTGGTCCCCTGGTCCGGGGCTGTCCGGAATTCGCTGTGTCCTCCGAGTTCAATTGCCCGCGCGGAAATGCTGTTGATACCCAGGCCACCTTCGCGGCGCGTCTGGAAATCGAATCCGACTCCATCGTCTTCGATAAGAATTCTCATCCCGTCATGGTCGACATCGAGCTGAATGCGTACCCGGGTGGCTTTGCTGTGCCTGGCCGCGTTGTGCAGCACTTCTTTGAACGAGAGGAACACGCTGCGTCGCCAGTTCAACGGGATCATGACATCCGGACGTTCCAACGATTCGTGAAAAGTCACGTCGCATTGGTGCAGCATACGAGCTGCTGTTCCGCGCAGGCGTCCCACGAACTCTGTCAGGCTCGACGTGGATGTTCGCATTAGCCACACGATGTCTCGCATGGAATCGCTGGTCTCGAGTGCAACCTCGCGAATTTCTTCAAACTCGCCGTGCAGCTCACTGGGGATGTCGGGGCGAATACTGATGGTCTGACACAGCAGCGCGATCGCTCCCAGGTTGCTTCCAATGTCGTCGTGCAGGTCGCTCGCAATCTGATTTCTCAAGTCGGCCGTCTGAGTCTGCATGCGAGCCCCCTGCCATGACGTGTACCACAGCATGTTGCCAATTGCCGCCATCAGAGTCAGCCCGACACCCACACCCAACTGCATCCACACGCGGCCCACTTCTTCGTCCAGCCGCGACGACGTCTCCGCGAGCTGCTGCTCAATGCGACGTCGTTTCTTCAGGTGATCCAGCCAGACAGGAAACTCAAGCAGCCGTGCCCGACTGCTGAACTCATCGACGAGGTACTCCGGTGCCCAGATCGTCTTGTCTTCTTCTTCGGTTGGGACATGTGAAACTGTCACAGTCGCATCGAGAGCCACATTGCTGTCACTTGAATACACCTGAAACTCGGCCAGCGCAAACTGCGACGGCTTGAGACGCGGGTCGTACTCCGTCACGGTGAGACGCACGTATCTGGCATCAATCGGATTTGCCGGATACGCCCCGGTTGTGGATTCCTTCAGACTGCCGGACGCTCCGACAGGCGGCATCTGCCGCGTTTCGGAGGGAAGAATCAGCGGTCGATTATGAACGCCGTCTGTGGCTGAGTACGCCCCATAGGGGACGGCATCGGACATATCGGCGTGTGTTGCCACATCGACGCGAAAAGCAGTGGGGAATCCCCATCCAGGCGTGTCGGCCACGTCAGTTGGGCGGGCTGGAATCAACCGAATCTCGTCGATTGTGTGCCTTCCACCCAGGTCTAACTGCACCCAGGCAGATTCGCCCTGTTCCCGCGCGACCATGCGATATCCCTCGGTCACACTTGCGTAAACTCCGACCGGTGGGGGCAGGATCGAATGCCCATCGACAAGATACTCGCGTGCCCACCGGCCCGGATTCTCTATGGAACCAGACGACTGCACCGGTCGACATGCCGCAACGTTTCTACTGCCGGACAGCACAATCAGTTCGCCCAGGGCAAAGAACGCCTGGCTCGACACCTCACCATGTTCCGTCACGGTGACGCGCACGTAGCGGGCGGTCAGATTAATCGCCGGGACGAAGCACGGGTAACGCACTGGTTCGGGATAGTCTGAGGACGAGTGATCCGCCACCAGAGTCGACGCCCGAAACTCCGGGTCGGAGGAAATCTGCACGCGAAACCGTTTGGGGAACGCGAAGCCTTCGATCAGTTGTTCGCCCTGCAATGCCGCTGGCACCAGTGCAATCTCGGAGATCAGGTACTCACGCCCCAGGTCGATCTGCACCCACTGAGGAGTCTCCGGCGAGCCGACGATTGCACTGTGATAACCCGCATGCTCCTGTGACTGGGCCGAATACGGCGGAAGTGACCGCAATCGTTGCCGATAGAAGTGGGCATCTTCCTCAAGCTGACGAACTCGGTCGCTCAGCCACCACGACAAATCGACGCGAGTCGCCAGATCGTCCGGATCGGCGCCGTCTGCACTCGTCAATTCCGGCAGAACGACTCCCCAATAAATGCCCCCTCCCGCCAGCAGCAAAATCGCAATCAGCAGCAACAACGCACGTCGCGGTTCGACCAGCGATAGTCTGTATCGTCGCCGTACGCTTCCCGGCCGAACGGGCGCACGCCCGGCTGAGTCCCCAGACGATGGCATGTCTGGTTGTTCGGATTGAGTCACTGTGAACTCCGGACGGTCGTGACGGAGCGGAGCGGCTGGGGTAGCAATGCCCTTCGCTGCCAATCCACGGGGTCGTCCACCATTATGCTCACAATCAGTCCGTCGATGCGAATCTCTAACCGAATGCCAGTATCACGATGTCGCAACCTGTCTCGGTCCATCTACTGCCCTCACTCTTCGAACCGACTGAATTGCAGGGTGGGATCGCCGTGGCGATCGACGTTTTGCGGGCGACCACAACTGTTGCACATGCGCTGGCCAATGGAGCCCGTCGCATCATTCCCTGCGAACAGGTCGAACAGGCGCGAGACGTTCGTGATCAAGAAGGTCCGCACATCCTGCTCGGGGGCGAACGCGAAGGAAAACTGATTCCCGGGTTCGACCTCGACAACTCACCGACCGCCTGGTCGGCCGCTGCCGTCGCAGACCGAGAAATCGCGTTCACCACGACCAACGGCACGCGTGCCCTGATCCGAGCATCGCAGGCTGACCGGGTCATCACCGCAGCATTTGCGAACCTTTCTGCCGTGATCGGTTTCCTTCAGCATGACAAACGGCCAATCCACCTGGTTTGTGCCGGGACTGACGGACATGTTGCCGTCGAGGATACGCTTCTGGCGGGAGCAATTGTCGCCGGGCTCTTAACCAGAGGGCATGCCGTCGAGCTGAACGACGCGGCCATTCTGGTTCGAGGGCTGTGGCAATCGTGCGCCACGACGGAGATTGAGCGGCTGACAGTAATCCGATCCGGCCTTGGAGCGACCAAGTTGATCGCTCTGGGAATGGCCGCCGACATCGACACGGCCGCTCAGATTGACCGTGTTGACCTTATTCCAGAGTACCTGCCACAATCCCGCGATCTTCGCGCGGCCTGCAATCAATGACGAAATACCGACTGACGAAGACGTCCAGCTTTCGTCATTGGGGTATTTCGTCATTAACCGCTGCACTCTCTAACGGACGGACCCCATGACCAAAGAGATGGATTCGATTGTTTCACTCTGCAAACGCCGCGGTTTCCTGTTCCAATCGTCTGAGATCTACGGTGGTTTTCAGGGTTTCTGGGACTACGGTCCGCTGGGTGTTGAGCTGAAACGCAATGTCCGGGAGGCCTGGTGGCGCGACATGGTCACTGCGCACGACCAGTATTCCGTCCATGCGTCTGCTCCGACCGAATTCAGCATGTGCGGCATCGAGACGTCGATCATCATGAATCCGCAGGTCTGGAAATGCTCCGGCCACTACGACCTGTTTCACGACATGATGGTTGACTGTCGTGAGACCAAAAAGCGGTATCGTTTCGATCAGGTCCGCGGACGCTGGGTTAGCTGTACGTACAATTCCGCGTCTAATCCATCCGAGGAAAAGATCTTCGTCACGAGTATGGGCGAGAAACCCGCAGAGGACATCGTGACTCGTGCGCTGGCAGTCTTCGGCCTGAAGAAGAAGTATGCCGACAAGCTGGAATGGCACAGCGACCTGCTCACCCTGGACGCGCTGGCGGAGGGCGAACTGGCTCGGGCGGTGGCTCCGGACGTGGAGTCACTCGGCACATTGACCGATCCACGTGAATTCAACCTGATGTTCAAGACCATCGTGGGCGCCCTGGGCACCGAGGATGACGCCGCGTTCCTGCGACCGGAAACGGCACAGGGCATCTTTGTGAATTTCAAGAACGTCGTTGATACCGCACGCATCAAGATTCCATTCGGCGTTGCTCAGATCGGAAAAAGTTTTCGCAACGAGATCACGCCACGCAACTTCACGTTCCGCTCCCGCGAATTTGAGCAGATGGAAATTGAGTTCTTCTGTCACCCGGATTCATCGCAGCACTGGTATCAATACTGGCGCGACCGTCGCATGAAGTGGTACACGGACCTTGGTCTTTCCGATGAGCGTTTGATCCTGCGCGAGCATGATCCGGAAGAACTCAGCCACTATTCGACCGGCACGGCGGATGTCGAGTATGCGTTTCCGTTCCTGCCGGAAGGCGAGTACGGCGAACTGGAGGGCGTCGCTCATCGCGGTGACTTCGACCTCCGCAGTCATATGGAGGGCAAGCTCGACGAGAAATCCAACCCGCTTGAAGTGCAACGCGATGCAGACGGCAATCCGAAGTGGAAAGGCAGCGGCAAGGACCTGACGTACTTCGACGATGGCACGCGCGAGCGTTTCACACCGCACGTCATCGAGCCCTCGGCAGGTGCCGACCGCGCGACCCTGGCATTCCTGTGCGAAGCCTATGACGAAGACCAGCAGCCAGACGACAAGGGGAATATGCAAACACGCACGGTGATGCATTTCCACCCCCGGCTGGCACCGATCAAGGCTGCCGTCTTCCCACTCATCAAGAAGGAAGGCATGCCCGAAACCGCATTGTCGGTGTACCGCGATCTGAAGGCGGCTGGAATCGCCTCGACGTATTCTCAACAGGGCCAGATTGGAAAACGCTACCGTCAGCAGGACGAGATCGGCACGCCGTGGTGCATCACCATTGACGGAGACACGGCCAACGATCAGGCCGTCACCGTGCGAGATCGTGATTCATTGGAGCAGGTGCGGATCCCGCTCAAGGAAGTCGCCGACGAGCTCCTGCGACGACTGCGCTCATGAATCGTTTCAATCACTCGACTCCAACCAGATCGCCCAGTTGATCGAATTCGGCGAACTGAAGGTCGATGTCGTGCGGTTGGAACAACCTGCGTTCTCCTGGTTGCAATGAGTCATTCATGAGGCCCCCGTCACTGTGGTCCCATCCTGCATGGTGACCCAGTTCATGGGCAATGACTGTTAGCAGATCGAACCGTTCCTGTGCTTCGGTCGCTTCCGCGATTTGCGACTGTTCGAAGATCGCAAATTCACGATCATCGTGCGGCGTGTCGTCAACGAACCAGCCCCGCCCCGAGGCGTCGATGTCGATGATAATGGCATCCTCCGTCGCCAGACCCAGGTAGCCGTCCGGCAGGTCCTGCACACGGATTTCAACGGTCCGCAACGCGTCGAGTTCCGTCTCGGACAGTCCGGATTCTTCGAACCGATCAACAGCCGCGTTCTGCAGCGCACTCAATGTCTCTGGCAATATCGGCTGTTGCCCAGAGACCAGCGATGATTCGAGTGCGGCGGTGTCGCTGCCAGCCAGAAGAGCTGGCGGATCCCACGCGTTCGGGAAGTTGGATGCGTACGGTTGCCGGCCAAGCGAACTTCGGGAACGCCCGAAGTTCTGGGCGAACACGGTGACATCGCCAAAGCCCACCGTGCCGCTGCGATCGAAGTCGTTACGAAACGCCGTATCGGAGTCTTCGACGCTGTTTTCAAAGGACTGGGCAAAGATCGCCACGTCGCCGAAGCCGACTAGCCCGTCGTCGTCCAGGTCAAACATTACCGGCCAGACCGGACGCGTCTTCGACGTCGGGTTATCCGACCCGGCCTGATTCCCATCTGGATCAGCAATCGTTTCGATGTCCAGAGAAAATGTGCCGTCGCGTCTGGGCAGGATGTAACTGCCCACGCGGTTATTGGGCAGGTCGGCGCCTAGACGGACACGGAACGCGACTCGCGCCAGCAACACAAACTGATCACGCCCGGCGTCACGCCTTAGTGTGGCCGCACCAAGGTCCGCAATCACGCCGTTCGTATTGTCAATGGTGCCTTCCCGTGAAGACGTAAACAGTGCCCCGTATTCGATCGACAACGCTTCAAACAGGTCCTGATTGAATGGAAGATCGACTCGGAAAGACCCGGCTGAAGAAACGGTGTCCGCCGGCGTGCTGCCCCACACTTCGACAAAGACCTCGTCCCACTCGTCGAGGTAGTCAGTGTCATCCGGCAGAGCTGCGACCTCACCGTCCGCGTCAGTGGCTGTCCGCGAAGTAACCAGTCGCAAATCAACCTCGACGATCGGGTCGTCGTTAACAGGTGTCTCGACTGCTTCCAGAGTGAAGTCCGCGCCCGTGACATCATTTTGCGAAGACAGACTGACGACCGCCGCGTCGGGGACAAGTTCGTTGCTCAACAATGTGATACGTTCGGAATCCCGGTCGGTGACGATCAGGTCAGGATCACCGTCTCCGTCAATGTCATTCGCGGCGATCGAGAATCGCAATGTACCCGTTGGGAACCTGGTGACACCGGCACTCTCGGGAGAGAGGAATCTCCCCGTACCATCGTTTCGTAGAAGACTGACACTGTCGGTCGCCGTCTGCCCCGCGACCACCTGGTGCGTGACAGCCAGATCGATGTTGCCATCCAGTTCCAGATCGATGGCAACAACTGCCGCCGGACCTGCGTCGGTGGCGAATTCGCCCAACGAGACAAACGTTGCGTTTCCAGTATTCCGCAACACCGAAACGGAATTGTCCAGGAAGTTGCTGACCGCCAGATCCGTATTGCCGTCGGAGTCGAAGTCTGCTGCTGACACTGACAATGGGAACCGACCGGTCGCCAGACGCTGATCAACGACGAAATTACCATTGCCGTTGTTCCGCAGAATCGCCAACTGATTGGCGTCGCGGAGCGTAGCCACGAGTTCCGGGCGGTCGTCGCCGTTCAGGTCGGCCGCAGTGACCCACAATGCGGCCGTGCCGAACGAAATACTGTTGGCCGGAGCGAATGTGCCGCCACCATTGTTCCTCAGCACCGAAACACTGCCACCACCTTCATTGGCAGTGGCCAGGTCAACGTCGCCGTCACCATCAAGGTCCACGGCAATCACAGTCCGCGGCGTCGAGCCCGTTGTGTAATTCACAGCCGATGCAAAGCTGCCGTTCGTGTTAATCAGAACAGACACGTTTTCCGAGAACGCATTCGCCACAACCAGATCGTCGTCCCCATCACCATCCAGATCCGCCGTCGCGACAGAGAATGCTCCGAAGCCACGCTGAAGCCCGAGATCAAGCTCACTGCCGGGCGACGACGCGAAGTCGCCGGCGCCCTGCAAAAGCAGGCTGACGTTACTGGTGTCTTCGTTGGCGACTCCAATATCCTGCAAACCATCCCCATTGAAGTCTCCGACCGTGACCGCCTGTGGACCGCCGTCGGCCTCGAAATCATCACGCGAGAATCGATTTGTGATGGGCGATGTCTGTCGCAGACCGGAGATCGAACTGGATTCCAGACGAACCGAATAGGTCGCGGCCGCCAGGCTTTCAAATTCGTAAGTCCCCGCTTCATCAATGGTCGTACTGCCCACTGCGTCCGCAAGAGTCGTTCGAGAAACCGGAATCTCGCTGGTGTCGAGTACACCGTTGTTATTGAGGTCAAGATAGACAACGACTCCAGCAACTCCCTCACCCGGATCACGTTCGCCATTTCTATTCACATCCAGAAAGACACTCCCCTTAAGGCTCGTGCCATCGACGCCGGCCTGTTCGTCGCGCACACCAAAACTGACGTCTGAAAGGGCTTGGCCTGCGTCGAGCGTCAGGACGTGCAGACCGCCGTCGTCAGTCGGCGTAGTTTGTACAAACCCATTTTCGGGAACGAGACCGACGCGATATTCAGTCAGTGTTCGTAAATCTGTAAAAGCGTAGGCACCCGAATCATCAGTCAGGCGAGACGGCTCGGCAGCCTGTGTTTCCGAGCCCTCATCAAACACACCGTCTTCGTCGAGATCCAGAAACACCCTTCGATTCGCAATACCGGCTTCAAATGCATCCTGTTCTCCAAAGTTATTGACATCCGCGAATACCACTCCACGAATCTCGCCGGGCCGAGCGCGATTACCGAAATTGAGGTTGGTAATCAGGTCACCAGGATTAAGCGTTACCGTGTGACCTGTAACCGGTGCCGACAACAGCACACGAACGTTGTTTGAATTCTCACCGGCAACAATGACGTCCAAGCCATTACGACTGTCGAAGTCTCCAGTCACGACAGCCGACGGTACGTCGGTTTCGTCGAGTGCGACTGTAATCGGGCTGCCAAACAGAAGCGTCGCTCTGGGGCCCCCTTCCGGGTCGCTACTCACAATGATGGGATCCCCAAGTGAAATCTGAGAAGGATTGATCGGCCCACCAGCCGTACCATCCGCTTCCCGTTGAGTCGCTGGTTCATCTCCGCCGAGTGACAGTCCAAAGCTCTGCAAACCCGTGCCCGTGGCGCGGAATTCGACTGCTGCCAGACGACCGAACTTCGCGGCCGTGCTTTCATCGGAAAACGATTCACCGCCGAGGTTGTTCACCAGACCGTTTACGGCATCGACAGCGGCAGCTTCATCAGAGCTGAAATTCCCGGACCTATTGATCATCTGAAAGCTCGACAGCAGCGGATCGAACTCGAGATCGACACCGGCAGCCACCACACCTCTGGTCGTACCTTCCGAAGTAACCGGAAAACCAGGCCGGCCTGCGACCAGCAAGTCACGAACCCAAACCTCGACGAAGAACACCTGGTCGGGCAGTACCGACGTCAGAGAAGTCGGCAACGTTTCGACGGTCGCTTCGCCGGTGATCTCACGTGTCACAACCAGCGAATACTCAAACGTCGCCTGCGGTGTGACGGTGACCGTAAACGTGTCATCAACGAACAAGCCATCGGCGTCCGTTGCGCGAATCGTGACATTCGCCGGCTGGCGGTTCTGCACTGCGGTGTAATTCTGGTATGCAAACTGCAACTCATTCCCACCGACCACCTGGACAATCACGAGTTCTGCGTTGGTATTCTGCTGAAGCGTGAACGTGAGCACGTCACCGTCGTCGACATCGTCAAACAGTGGCTCCAGGTCGATCAACTCAGTCTCGTCGCCATCGCTGCGTGTTCGATTGTCGAGTCCACTGCCAATCACGAAGGGCTGCTCGTTCTGATCGTTGACGTTGATCGTCATCACGGCCGAGCGTCGCAATCCGTCGGTGTCCACGGCTTCTGCCGTCACCGTGTACGTCGAGCGCGTCTCGAAGTCGATGGGCACTCTTGTTCGCAGTTCCCGAGTCGCAGCGTCCAGCAGGAAGACAGACGTGTCTCCCCCGATCAGCGTGATGCTGGACAGATTGCCGTCTGGGTCGCTAACCACAACCTGTCCGACGGATGTACCAACCGCAACGTTTTCCGTCACACTGAAGACTTGCGGTGCAAGGTCCGGCCGGCGGTTCAGTGGCAATTCGAAGGCGCCGATGTCCACGGCCAGCCCGTTCTGATTGTCACCATCCGCGTTGCGTGGAAGACCACGCTGGTCAGTCGTAACAGCAGCGTCCGCTGCCCCCGCATCCACTGCCGGGCTGAATACCAGAATCTCGCCAGTCTGGGTGACCAGCAGCGCATGAGTCTGTGTCCGTCCGCCGTTGTCAGCCAGCGGCGCCAGTCGCGGATCAATCACGCTTCCAGACGTACCGGCCAGGTCACCACTCAGTCCATTCACGATTCCGGTGCTGGCTCCTCCATCGCCCACAAGATTGTTGCCCAGTGACGTGAACGCGCCACTCAAATCAGGATCGGCCGTCGTCGCAGTGTTTGCCGCAACAATCGTATTCTTCAGTTCGCCCGTTCCGCTCAGTAACGAGATCCCGCCACCACGACCGCCGGCGTTGTTCAGCGTCATCGTCACGTGGTTCGCTGACAGCGTGCCGGTCTGATGAAAAATCGCTCCACCGTCCGTGTCCGCCACGTTTGCGGAAAACGTCGAATTCAGAATGTCGACGTCACCCCGCGATGAAATCGCTCCCCCTCGCCGATAGATGGTGTCTCCCTCGCCACCAGCCTGATTCCGGTCGAAGGTACTGGAGACAATCTGCACGTCACTGCCGCTATCAGCGAAGACCGCACCACCCTCGGCGCGTGAGTTTGCACCGTCACTGATCGCCTCGTTCTGCGTGAACGTGCTGCGGGTAATTGTCAGTGTCGAATTGTCGTCGGTGAAGATCGCTCCGCCCTGTGTCGTTCCACCGGTATTCGATTGACTCTGATTGCGCTCGAACAACGAATCCGTGATGGTGGTCGTGCCCCGTGTGAAGATCGCTCCGCCGCCGCGGCTGGCAATGTTGTCCCGGAAGATGCTGTCCGAAACATCGATCACAAACCCCGTACCAATGAACGCAGCGATCGCTCCACCAACTCCGTTGTTCGAGACGGCTGCGTTGTCTTCGATAATTGAGTCAACAATGGAAACCGTCGAGCCGGTACGCATGAAGATCGCGCCACCACTCCGAGCGGAATTGTCTCTCACTTCGCTGTCACTGATCGTCAAATTGCCGGCGTTGTCGATGGCACCACCATCTTGAGCGTCTCCAACGTCTCCGTTAAGCAATGTGACTCCAGCGATATCGAGTGACGCGCCGCTCAACACATGAAAGACTCGATCGAGCCCCACGGCATCGACAATCGTCTGACCGGCACCGGCACCCCGAATCCGCAACAGCGAGTCCGTCACATCCAGATCGCCAGTTGCAGCCGAATCCTCGGAGCGTCCATCAATCGTGAACTTGAACGTCCCCGCTGGAAGAACGATTTCGTCCGGCCCCGGCAGCGCATTGGCTTCCATCACCGCCGCCCGCAATGTGATCACGCCGGTCTCTGTATCAACGACGCCATTACCCGGATTCAAGTCCGGCAGGTCGGCGTTGCTGTTGACAGTCAGCAGTGGATCGTCGTCACGAATCGTGGCCTGAGCCTGCGTGGTGGCCAGCGTCACGTTGACCGGGTTGCTGATGTTCAGGGCGAAAGTCTCGTCAGGTTCATCAGTAAAGTCTGATGTGCCGGTGATTGTCACTGTCTGCTGAGTCTGCCCGGCTGCAAACGTCACCGTCCCGGTCTGTGTCACATAATCACCGGTCTCATCCACTGCCCCCGTCGCCGTCCCGTTGGCCGTGGCATACTGCACCTCGACCGTCTGACCACTCGGCTCCGACAGCACAAACGTGAACACCGCGTCTGCAGTCCCCAGGTCCCCTTCCACGAACTCGATGTCCGCAACGCTCAGCGACGGCGGATCGTCGGAATCCTGAATCGTGCCGAATGTTGCCCGCCGCTGTTCAACACCCTGACTCGTTGCGATTCCGCTGTAAACCACGAACAACGTCTCATTGACTTCGTCCAGATCGTCGGCGTTTACGGTCACTGTGATCGTCTTGCTGACCTCTCCCTGCAGAAAGGTCAGAGAGGTGGTGTCCAAATCGTAGTCGACACCTTCAGTCGCCGTCCCGCTGGAAAATGCGACGCTGACGGGAACGGTCACATCCTGCTGTGCGACTGCTGTCAGATTCACGGTGAACGTGATCGTCGCCGTGCCGGACTCGGGTTCAAGAACAGACTCGTCATTCGCCGTAATTCCAATGTGGTTGGCAAAGTCGACGCCGGTTTCCAGCTCGCCACCGTGCAACGCCACCTCGCCGAACTTCCGTCCCGGCAACCCGTTCACGCCGCCCAGGATCCACCCTTCCGGCAGGACACCGTCGGGTGCGACCTGACACAGGAAATACCGTGCGGGCGATAAGCCATCAAAGCGGTATCGGCCAGCCTCGTCGATTTCCGGCGTCGCTGGATCATCCGCCGTCGTTACGAATGTTGGTTCATCGGGATCAAGTTGCTCGTTGTCATTGAGATCAACGTAGACGGTGAATCCGGTCAATCCCGGTTGACCTTCAACGAATCCTCCACCACGTCCCAGATCGAAGAAGACAGTCCCTTCGATTGCCCCGAAAAATCGTTCCGTGGCACCGACATCTGTGGTATTCACACTGTCGCCGTCGCCATCCTGAGGGGGTGTGATCTCTCTGAGGCGACAACACGTGGGAGTTGTGAGTTGGAGTTCTTCGGCTTTTGCCGTGAGTTGAAGTGGTCTTGGAGAAAGCGGCGTCCTTTGCGATCCTGATTTCTGAACGGAAA
>Ga0302123_10000139_pt1 | contig 54511 bp, 41 predicted proteins | sample CB21_321_MG_FD_203109 | JGI IMG/M metagenome (GOLD analysis project Ga0302123, IMG submission 203109) | Marine microbial communities from Western Arctic Ocean, Canada - CB21_32.1 | ecosystem: Environmental > Aquatic > Marine > Oceanic | place: Canada: Western Arctic Ocean | collected 2017-09-28 | reverse complement strand
GCAAAGGCATGACCCTGCATCCACTCCGGCGGCTTTACACCCGCCAGGCTCAGCAGTGTCGGGGCCAGGTCGACGAAGTTGACCAGCCGATCGCTCGTTCCACCGGCCTTGTATTCCTTCGGTGCCAGCTGCTTCCACTTGTCTGGAAAGTAAACCACCATCGGCACGGCAAGGCCGGAGTTGTATGGCCAGCGTTTACCACGTGCCATGCCTGAGCCATGGTCGCCATAGTAAAAGACGATCGTCTCCTCGGTCAGACCTGCTCGATCCAGTTCGGCCAGCTTCTGGCCAGCAATCGCATCAGCTCTCGAAACGATGTCATAGTACTGGGCCCAATCCTGTCGAATCTCGGCATTGTCCGGATGATAGGCGGGAACTCGCACGCTGGCTGGATCGAGGACCTTTTCATGCGGCCGCGTGCGAATCTTGCTCTCGTGGCTGACCGCGGAGTTGAAAATCGCAAAGAATGGCTGGCCCGGCTCGCGGTTCTTGTAATGGGCCTGCCGCGAGGACGCGTTCCAGCCCGTGTCCGACGTGGAGACGTTGTAGTCCGTCTTGGCGGTATTCGTGCAGTAGTATCCCTGCTTGCGGAGGAAGGCAGGATAAAACTGGACCTCTTCCGGTAGCGGAACCATGCTCCGCATGTGCTGGCCGCCGATCGAGGGCGGGTACATGCCGGTGATGATCGTGGTCCGAGCCGGAGCACAGACGGGTGCGCAGGACCAGGCCAGCTTGAACAGCATGCCCCTTTTGGCCAGGGTATCGACGTGAGGCGTGTTGGCCAGTTTGTCCCCATAGCAACCCATTTCCGGACCGTGGTCCTCACTGGTGATCCAGAGAATATTTGGATGCTCTGCCGTCACCATGACGGGACCGGTAAGCAGCACCAGCAGGAGCGTTGGAAGCAGTAGTTTAAGCGGGCGAATCAGAGTCATCATGCGTTGATCGTCCTGTCTGCTGAATCGTAGTTCGTTCATCCTAGCGGCCAGCGTTGGCAGCGGAAACGGCAGGCTTCTACTCAAATCGCCTGCCCGTGCCGGCCTGGGCACCATCGCCGAGGTCCGCCCGCATGCGCTCGGCAGCCGCTTGCAATTGCTGGACTACCTGCGGGTGTTTGGCTGCCAGGTTGGTGGTCTCGCCGATGTCCGACTCAAGGTCAAACAGCGAAAGCTCCAGCTCCTTGCGGACGCCCTTGCCAGGCATCCCCCCCTCACCACCTTCCGGCGAGTTGTAAGCTTGCGGGAACATCAACTTCCATTTACCGGAGCGAACTGCCATCAGTCGGTTGGCGCCATCGTAATGATAGAAGTACTCGTGCGGCGTTTTTGCCCCTGGCTCCGCGACCATCAGGGGCAGGATATCTTTGCCGTCGATCTTGTGTGGCGGCAGGGACGCATCCACCAGGCGGGCAAACGTGGGAAACAAGTCGATCGTACCAGCGATCTCGCTACAGACTGTGCCGGACGGGATCGTCCCGGGCCAGCGCATCAGGCAGGGAACCCGAATGCCCCCCTCGAAATTCGTCCCCTTGCCCTCTCGCAAGGGACCTGTGGAGCCGGCATGGTCGCCGTAAAGCAGCCAGGGTCCATTGTCGGATGTGAAAACGACACAGGTCTTTTCGTCGATCCCATTCCGCTTGAGGGCCTTGATGATCTGGCCAACGCCCCAGTCGATCTCGCTGACCACGTCCCCCAGCAACCCCCGGCGCGTGGTGTCGTTATGTATGCCGGAAACGAACAGCGGCACGTGTGGCTGGGCATGTGGCAGGTAAACAAAGAAGGGTTCATCACGGTGCTGGTCAATGAACTTCACCGTGCGTTCCACGTACCAGGTGGTCAGCTGTTTCTGTTCCTTGTCGCTGACCTGCGGATTGATGATCTCGGTCCCCTCGTAAAGGGGCAGGTGGGGCCAGCGCTTCAGCCGCTCCTCCATCGGCAGGTGCAGCACGTTCGGATGGTAGGGCCACATGTCGTTGGAGTAGGGGAGGCCAAAGTACTCCGCAAAACCCTGCTCCGTGGGAAGGTAGCGGGGCAGGTGCCCCAGGTGCCACTTGCCAAACATGGCGGTGGCGTAGCCTTTTCCCACAAGCATCTCGGCTATCGTCGTCTCGGACGGGTTGAGGCCATTTTTTGAACGGGGGCCGAAGTTGCCACCCACCCCCACGCGAGTAGGAATGCAACCGGTCAGGAGAGCAGCGCGGGAGGGTGAACAAAATGAGCGTCCAACGTAAAAGTCGGTAAACTTCATCCCCTGCCTGGCCATCCGCTCAAGGTGCGGGGTCTTGTAGCCCTCGGCACCAAAGGGACCGATGTCGGCATAACCCATGTCATCGCAGAAAATGATGATGAAGTTCGGTGACTCAACCTTGTTTTCTGCAGCGACCGTTACAGTCGTACTCCAGCAGACGACGAGGATAAATAACCATCCCAGCTTGTTCATCAGATCAATCCCTTTCACGTGAGCGGGTCAGCAAAGTCAATTCATGGCCTGCATGGTAACACGGATTGATGCGGCAATCAGCGAGCGTGCAGGCCAGTGCGCAGCGGGTTACTATGAAGGCCACCTGAAACAGGACCTGGGAGGATTTTATGAATATGCCCCTTCGGATTGTCTCTGCTGCCTTGCTGGGCCTGGCCCTTCTGCAGGGACCAACCCCCGCTGCCGACCGACTTCCCAACATCGTCTTGATCATGGCCGATGACCTGGGCTACTCGGAACTGGGCTGCTACGGGCAAGAAAAAATCCTGACACCGCGGCTGGACGAACTGGCCAGCCAGGGGATGCGATTCACACGCAATTACGCCGGCAACGCTGTCTGTGCACCCTCCCGCTGCGTGCTGCTGACCGGCAAGCATCCGGGCCATGCCTGGGTTCGCAACAACAGTGAAGTCAAACCGGAGGGGCAGCGGCCGATCCCTGCTAATGAAGTGACCATCGCCGAAATTCTCAAGCAAGCTGGTTACGTAACCGGCGCCTTCGGCAAGTGGGGACTGGGGAACCCGGGCTCCGAGGGAGATCCAAACAACCAGGGTTTTGATCGCTTCTTCGGCTACAACTGCCAGCGACACGCTCATAGCTATTACCCGTCATACCTGTGGAGCGACGACAGGCGAATCGAACTCAATAACAACCCGCCAGTGCCGGGCCACGCATCGCTGGCAGAAGATGCTGACCCGAAAGATCCCCGCAGCTACGACGTCTTCAAGGGGACCGACTATGCCCCGGATCATATTAATCAGCAGGCACTGGAATTTCTGCAACAGAACCGTGACCGGCCGTTCTTCCTCTACTACCCAACTGTGATTCCACACGTCGCCTTGCATGTCCCCGACGAGGAACTGAAACCGTATCTCACGCAGAAATGGAATGACCCCCCTTTCACCCGTTCCGGCGGTTACGGTTACACGCCACACTTCACCCCGCGTGCCGCCTACGCCTCCATGATTACCCGCATGGACCGCTACATTGGCCGCATCCTTGACCAGCTGGAGGAACTGGGGCTGGAAGAGAACACGATCGTTGTATTTACCTCCGACAATGGCACCACGCACTTGAAACAGGAAGTCGACTATGACTTTTTCCAGAGCGTGACGCCTCTGCGTGGCCTGAAAGGATCGCTCTACGAGGGAGGCATCCGCGTGCCACTGATTGTCCGCTGGCCAGGAAAGGTCGAAGCGGGAAGCATCAACAGCTTCATGACCGGCCTGGAGGACTGGCTGCCCACGCTGCTGGCCATGACCGGGCTGGAGGAGAAAACTCCGGATAACATCGATGGCATCAGTATTGCTGCGACTCTCTCCTCACACCGGCAGGCCCGGCGGCCTTTTTTGTACCGCGAGTTTTCCGGCTACGGAGGCCAGCAAGCTGTCTGGATGGGGAAGTGGAAGGGGATTCGCCAGAACATGCTGCGGAAGAACAACGCCGATCCACTCAAGATCGAGCTCTACAACCTGGCAACGGACATCGGTGAATCGAAAGATGTTGCCGCCGAGAATCCCAAGCTGGTCGCCCAGATGCGACAGCTGATGGACCAGCAGCACACGCCTTCGGAGCTCTTCCCGATCAGACCGCTGGACCAGTAGTTAAAGCTCGACCGTTTCCCCGTCTCGGTACTTCGAAATCTCCAGGCCCCCCGCTACCGGGCGGTAGACATGGGTACGGGCTCGTGTGCGAGAAGTGATACAGGTCGCTCGCTTACCGTCGTAATAAATCGCCGCATTGTTATCACAGGCGACCGTCAGGCCAGGATACCGACCGAGCATATCGAGCAGTGATTCGTGACGTTTTTCGCCATCCAGGTGCGGGCAGAAAAGGTGTGGCACAAAACCGAGTGAACGAACTCGAACGTACGACCACGGCCCATCGCTGGAGAAGGACATCGAATCAGAATGGCCCCAGCGGTGCCAGCAAATTGCCCCAGCACTCAGCCCGGCCAGGACTGTTCCCTGCTTGCCGGCCGCACGCAACATGCGATCGACTCCCAGCTTTCGCCAGAGCTTCATCATTCGCAGCGTGTTCCCGCCACCGACATAGATCAGGTCCGCATCGAGGATTCGCTTGCGCAGATTGGATCGATCTCCGCCAGGATAGAGTAGCTTCAGGCATTCAACCCGGCAGCCCAGCTTGTCCGCGTAGGTCCGCCGGAATGACTGTTCATACTCCTCATCATCGCCGCTGGCAGTTGGAATAAAGAGCGCCCGCGGTCGCTTGCCACGAGCCAGGTCGACCACGGCGCTATCGATCGCCAGCGTCTGCTGGAGAGCAAGTTTTCCACCACCAATGGCAATAATCTTCATGAGTTGAACCCGCGCCGTCCCGAACCACTGACTTACCCGCCTTGCCGATACTCCGCCACCAACTCGCCTGCAGCCTGCATCTTCCGAAAACGCTCAAGTGACTCCTGGATACCGTCAGCAAGCGGTGTGAGTGGCATGTTGGGAAAGACCTGGACTGTCTCCCTGTCATCCAGGTCATTCACAAAGGGCATACTATCAGCCTCCTCGGCAATCCCGACATCGACTGTGGGGATTCCGATCTCGGCCGCCGCAGCAGCAGCGATCTGCAGGAATTCGCTTGTCGGCACCGTCACTCCACGAAGGTTATACGCCCCGTAGCCGGAAAACTCGGCGATCGCTGCCTCAGCAAATCCAGCCCCCACGTCAGCGACAAAGTGATAATGCTCGCGTCCCTGGTAGGGCAGGCGGAAAGGCTTTTCAGCTGCGATACATTTGAGTGCTGCTGTGGGAGCGGATGTCATGCCGAGGTCTCGACCGGGACCATAGCAGGTTGCCAGTCGAATGCTGACCGCTGCAACTCCAGTCTCAGCATGATAGGCCTGGGCCATCCCCTCGCCGGCAACTTTCCAGAAACCATACAGGTTGCGGGGAGCAAAGGCCGCAGAATTCTCTACCGTGGGAGTATCGTAGATCTCTCGCGGCCCGTAGACCGCTGCCGAACTGGCAAATACAAAACGCTCGAGGGCATCACCCAGCTGGGCTGCAGCCTGGAACATGTTTCGCGTGCCGGTCACATTGACATCGAGGCCACGCAGAGGATTGGCCAGGCAATCGGGCGTTTGGAAAGCAGCCAGGTGGATGATCCGAGTTGGTTTGGCGTCGGCAATGGCAGCTACCACCTGCTGCTCGTCGGTGATATCTCCTTCGATAAAATCGAGTCGATCGTGGTACTGCGGATCGATTCGCTCGAGGTTACGGCGGCGGCTGAAACCGACCACGCGGGAGACGCCATGATCCAGCAGGTAGGCCACAGTGGCTGCGCCAATACAGCCAGTCGGGCCTGTCACAAATACCGTGGTCATGGAGAGATCGCCGTTCACGATGCGAGGACAGAGTCAGGACGCAAGGGCACTAACCTGAAACCGGTAACTTGTAGCCGTTACCTTTAGACTTCGTACTCGCGATCCGTTACCAGGCCGGGCAACGGGATGGGGTACGAGCCATTGGCATTCGGCATCAGCGGCGGTGGGCCATCCAGCGTCAACTGGTCCACGTTGGGAGCAAGTTCATGCTCATGGTTCAGCATCTGCTCGTAGGTGATCTTCTGGCCGGTGTGGGCTGCGAAGCGACCCATCGACGTTACCAGACTTGCTTTGACTCCACGCTCAACCTCGTTATAGGTCGTGTCATCCTTGATCGCCTGGATCAGGTGCTCCCATTCTTCCTGGTAAGGATTCGGTTCAGGCTGATCGTAATGCCAGACCAGCTCGTCCTTGTTAAAGTTCTGCCCGCTGTAGATCCGGCTACGGGCCGGCACATGTCCGGCCGAAGAGAAGACGGCCGATCCCTTGGTACCGTGTACATAGGTAGCAAAGTCATTATTACAACCCGGAATGGTGCGGCCATTGACCAGCAACTTGGCGCCATCAGCAAAGGTGTACTCGATCGAGTAGGTATCAAAGTTCTGGTCGACCTTGTCACCACGGTAATGGCGTCCGCCAGAACCAATCGCTTCGACGGGCCAGTCTCCCTTGGCCCAGCAGCCCTCATCGATATTGTGGATCAGAAAGTCACTGACGGCTCCACCGCTGGCCCAGAGGAAGGCGTGGAAGCGACGGATCTGCCATTCCAGGTCACCCATGTCGTCGGGTGCCGGTCCGGTAGATGCAGAACCGGTCGGGCCGGCCATGCGATAGGCACGCAGAGTCAGGATATCGCCAATATCACCATTGTGAATCTTGTCTGCTAACGCGCGGCGGGCCTTGCAGTGCCGGCACATCAGCCCCACGCCGACCTTGAGGTTCTTGGCTTCAGCTTTCTTGGCCAGGTCGAACATCCTGCGGCTGGTCGGGCCATCGGTTGTGACTGGCTTTTCCATGAAGACATTGACGCCCTTTTCAATGGCATAGGTGAAATGCACCCAGCGAAAGGCAACTGGCGTGGTGAAGATAACGACATCGCCCGGTGTCAGACAGTCAATGGCCTGCTTGTACGCCTCAAAGCCGACAAACTTACGATCATCCGGCACGTCCACCTTTTTGGTCAGCTGAGTGGACAGGCTGCGGTGGCTGATATTCAAACGATCTTCAAACACATCTGCCATGGCGACCAGCTTGGTCGGGCCATTCTTGACTGAGAGAGCATTGACGGCCGCGCCGGTTCCTCGACCGCCACAGCCAACCAGGGCTATGTTGATCGTATCGTCCGCGGCGGCGTGAACCTGTCGGGCCTGGCCCCCGACCAGGGTCGTGGCCGCAGCAAGCGTGCTACCCTGGACCAGGAAATCGCGTCGATTGGCTTTTGTCTTGCTCAGGTCGGTCATTGTCACGCCTCTCGAAACAGGGTGTTAACATCTCGCACTCGGTGTTTTGGCTGGTGCCTCTAAGGCACCCTCACAGGATACGACTCCGGCGATGAAGATTCAACTTATGCAGCTAGAACCCGCTGGTTATTCACCACAGGCTATTTCTCTTCGTCAATTTGCGCTGGCAGCGAATTGTCCCACTTGGCTTTCAGCTCTGCCGGCTTGGGCGTCACCAACGGCCTGACAATCCGAAACCCCACCGAAAGGGCGTCGGTGTGATACCAGATGCTCTGGGGGCTCTGTGGATCCTGGTCCTTCCAGAGTTCGTCGGATGCATTTCGTGCGGCACTCCGTAATCGATCTGGGTCATCATCCCAGCCACCACCACGGACAGTTCGCGGATAGAGAGTCTTGGGAATCAGCAGCGGATTCAGCTTCTCGAGTTTTGCATAGCCATTCTCGCGATACTGGTCGAGCACCCATTCAGCGGCATTGCCGTGCATATCATGTAGGCCCCAGGGATTTGGCTTTTTCTTGCCGACCGGCTGGTAACTGTCGAGACTGTTTTCATAGTGCCAGGCATATGCACTCAGCTTGCTGACGTCGTCACCGAAGGAGTAAGCGGTCCGTGTCCCGGCCCGGCAGGCATATTCCCACTCGGCCTCGGTCGGCAGGCGATAGTATCGCCCGGTCTTGGCAGACAGCCATTGGCAGAAAGTTCTCGCGGCATGCTGCGTCATGCAGATTGCCGGATAGCCTCGCTTGCCCATTCCAAATGTCATATCGGTATAGGGTGGCGTCGGTTTCGATACCTGGAAGCTCTCTGCCAGCTTATCACGAACAGTCTCCTTGATCCCAAAAACTTGTCGGCGGAGGATATCGGTATCGGACATCCAGACCTCGTAGGCATCCCAGGTAATCTCGCAGCGGGCCATCCAGAAAGGTGCCAGCTGGACTTCATGCACTGGCCCCTCATCGTCACTCCGGTCAGTCTCGCTGGCCGGACTTCCCATCATGAACGAACCACCCTTGATCGGAAGCATCTCGATTTTTGTCCGCGTGTGCTCGATCAACTCGGCATACGGCTTCATCTCCGCTTCGGTTTTTGCAGCACTGTTGGCAACCTCGAGCGGCTCAGGATGCTCACTGCGAACAGCCGTCGCGGCAAGCAGGACCAGCGAACAACTCCAGATCAGCCGACACAAACCTTTCGAGACGGATGTCCGGACAAGCACCTCTTGTTTTACCGCGGCGACACAGAGACGCGGAAGAGCGAGCGTTAGATTCCCGGGTTTTCGATTCATGCTTTCGTGGTTTCCATTTCTGTCCACCCGTGCTTTCGCTCCGTCCACCCCGGGGCGGAGCGGATCGAACAGTACGAGTGTTGCGCCAACCAGTGCCAGCCTTATTCGATCTTCACAGTAACTTCAACTGAATAGACTCCGCTCAGATCTCCCCGCTCTGCCATTGTCGTCGCCAGCATCTTGATTGTGCGCTGGACTCGACCCTTAAACAGTGTCGTCTCCCCGTGAACAACCTTGATCGGCTTATCCAGGTTCAGCATCTGGTCGTTCAGTCGGATCAAGATGCCAGGCACAGAGCTCTTCTGAACGGTCACCGTCTGGCCGTCGTAGCCAGCCCGAATCTCGCTGCGACCCTTTCGCGACTCTCCTTCAACAGCCAGCCAGAAGAATCGCGTGTGCGTCACATCGTCCTGGTGCCAGACTAGCGGAGTCGGGTTGGGGTTCCGTGTGTACTTGGCCATCCAGGGCAGAGCGATGCGATCCTCGCGATCCATCCAGTGGCCCTTGTCGGCGTAGATCTTGACCATGTGTGGATAGCCTTGCGGGTCGGCCTCTCGCAGCTCTTTCAAGCGCTCGCCCCACTGGGCCGCCACCTTGTTGCGGTTGTAAGCCGCATCCTGGCCACCAACCTGAATCGAGAAAGCAGTATTGCGCAAACTTAATGGTGAGGAATCGTTGGGATGACCTGCCATCATGGATGCAGCTGCCCAGCGGTCCGCCATCCGCGGCCCCAGTTGGTAAACTCCGTCGCCGCCAGCTGAGTAACCGAGCAGGTAAACGCGGTTCGGATTGACATCCTCAAAAACCACCAGGTTCTCGATCAGGCGATCGAACATGCCGTCAATGTGACCCTGGTGCCAGAGATTCCAGGTGTTGGTCGGTGCTCGTGGTACCAGGTAGACACCCTCGGCCGGCTGGTAAAGCCCCTTCTGGTTCTCGTATTGCTGATCATTGACCTGCTTCGGTGCCCCTCCACCTCCGTGTAGCGAAATATAGAGACTGCGGCCAGTCTTCGGCATGTCACCCACCACGCGGTAATAGAATGGCATCTCCAGGTCACCCTGCTTGATCCGGCGAGCATCCATCTCTGCCTTGCGGGTTGCCTTGATCCGGGCCACATGGTCCTCCCACAACATACTCTTTGCCGTGGCAGCGTCTGCCTTGCTCAGCGCAGCTGTCGCAAAAGCCTGTTCAGCCAGCTTCCCTCGCTGGTCGGCCGGTTGGTCGAGAAAGTGTACCAGGGCTTCAACCGCAGCGGTCGAGGAGAGCTTGTCAGCCGCAGCGACGTGCGTGCAGACCGTCGCAGCCAGCAGCAGGGAGCAGAGAAATATTCGTCGTCGCATCGGCTATTTTCCTATCTTCAATGTCAGCAACTGGTCCGCCTTCTTGATCTGCCAGGCATGAGTCTTACTCGATCCGTTCAGCGAGTAGCTGACCTGCAACCTGGACCCGACCCTGGTCTGAAGCTGGACGTGGTTGTTCGCATCAAACCGTTCATCGTTCGATTGACCTGCAAAAACAAGCTCGCCATTTTCATCGCTGATCTTGAGATCAGCCGCAAGGCGCTGGCCCGTACTGGCATCGACCACGCGAACAGAAGCCAGCACGGATCCCTCCGGCAGTGGTTTACCGAGGCGTGTGTAATAGTCCGTCACGTTAACGGCCGGGACGCTGCGATCCTGCTGCGACCAGACCATCGGGAAGAACTGCGGTGTCTGCTTGTAGCTGACAGCGTAAATGGCATGCAGCATGTCGTCCCGCTTGGCGGTTGCAGCCCGTCCCACAAACCAGCCCTTGTCCAGATCGTTGCCTGTCGCTTCACAGGCACCGGTAAAATGCCAGCGTTGGTCCCAGACTTCTGCCCAGGAATGGTTGCCACTCTTGTTGGTCCAGAGCGGCGTGCCGACGAAACGAGCTGGCACTCCCACGCTGCGGCAAGCGTCAACAAGTAACACGGTCAAACCGCTGCAGGACGCCAGGCCGGTCTCCATCGATTCATACGGACTCTGGTCTGGCTTCCTGCGCTTGGTCGAGTACTTCACGTTGACAATCTTGAAGACATTCTGGTTGAGTATCACCGCAGCTTCCGCTGGCGATTTGGCATCTTTTACGAGCGGTGCAAAACGCTCGTAGAAATCCTTCCGCCAATCGTCGCGGCGTTCGTTGATGACGGAGTAGGGAAGCACGTTGTTGAGGAAGATCTCCTCGGGAACATCCGCCTTCCAGGGAGACGATTGCCAGGCCTGGTAGGCAAAACGAACGTTCGTCAGCAGGTAGTCCGTTTTCAAGGATGCCAGGTCCTGCGTCGGCATATGCTCAACAAGAAACTGCATTCCCTTGCGTTGCCTGGCGGGAACCTGGTCCAGTGCCTGCTCGATTTCAGCACGATTATCACCAGCACGCTCAAGTGCATCCTGGATCGCCTGAGGGGGCTCGGCCTGGACCGACGGGACCAGGCAGACAAGCAAAAGCAACGCCAGCTTTCTCATCACAATAACCTCACCTCAACATGTTGCTCTCGGGGTATCGCCAGGGACATCTTCCATCTCGCCGCAAATGGAGCTTCTATCATACTACGTCAATGGCCTCTGCCAGCCACTGGAGCAGGCAAGTTCAACGGGCTTGGAATTTATCTAGCCGAGTTACTGCTGCCTGCCAGCGACAACTAGGCTAGATTAAACAGAGCGTTAACCACTGAGCCTTTGAGGAATTTTGCATGTACCGTGTCATGATCTTGGCCGCCGTCATATTCACTCTGCTTGGCCAGCCGGCGATCATCGCTCAGAACAGTAAAAAGCCGGCCGCAGCTGCCAACTCCAAGGAAAAGCCGACCAACGCGACCAAGATCGACCTGGACGCACTCGGGGCCAAACTCAAGGCGGCTATCGCCAGTGGCAAGATGACCGAGGAAGAGGCAATCGAAGTATTCAAGAAAGCCGCCGCCGGCCAGGCAAAAGATGGCAAGGCAAAAAAGGGTCAGCCTGGTAAGGACAGCAAGCCTGCCAGCGTCGACCTGAAAGCACTCGGGGCCAAGCTCAAGGCAGCTGTTGCTGCCGGCAAGCTCACTGACGAAGAAGCAATCGCTATCTACAACAAGGCTGCCGCTGGCCAGGATAAATTCAAAGACGGGGAGAAGTCCAAGCCAGCTGCCAAGATCGATCTCTATAAGCTATTTCGCCTTGTGGAAGAGGGAGAGTTAACGGCAAAGGAAGCGATGGCGAAATACAAGGCGGCAGCCGCCAGTAAAGATGCTCCAGCAAAGAAGAATTTCCCCGGGAAATCGCAGAGCCTGGAGGACTTGAAGAAGCTCAGCCAGCACCTGCCAGTGACGTCGACCGGGACCGACAAGGAGGGACCGAACTCAACCTTCATCTTTGGCTGGGCTGGAAACGCAACACATCGCTTCATGGACAACAGCCACCTGGGGAAACCACGACAGATCCGTGGCATCTCGTTTCGCCTCGATTATCGTGATCATGACGCGATTGGAAGGACCTGGGACAACGTCACGGTAAGAGTTGGCCACGGTAATTTCGGCTCCATTCAGTACAACAGGTCGAAGGAATATGAACTTGTCGACGAACCAGTTACGGTCTTCGACAAGCAATGGAGCTTCCCCGCCCTGAAGGGTTTTCCGCCGCTGGAGCCTGCCTCATGGGGTGGACCTCAAAACAGCCTGAGCTTCCGTTTTGATGAGCCCTTTCAGTACAACGGCAAGGACGCGATCTACGTCGAGTTTATTTTCAGTGGCGGCAGGGCGGACGACGGACGCGAGTGGAAAGGGGAATTGCCGAGGGGTTTCGAGTACTTCCTCGACTCGATGCCGGAAGTTGGCGGCTGGCGAGTGGCACTTGAAAATTCACGCAGCGGTGGTATCTACCGTGGCCCAGCCCGCGTCGCGGCCGTCACCTCGTACACGGCCGGAGGACAATCGGTCTGGACCTCGTCTCCCAAGGGGATGCCCTTTATCCGCTGGGATGAATAGCCGCATGCGAGCCGTTATCTCCCTGCTGTCGCTTGCCTGCCTGCTCGGCAACACGACTCTCGCTCCATCCCAAACCAAGAATGCTCCGGATTCACGATCCTTTGCGAATTTTGAGAGTCCGCAGGCACACCCGCTGGCAATTTCGGTCGATGGCTCGCAACTCTACGCCCTGAACACCCCGGCCCGTTCGCTCTCGATCTACTCGCTTGAAAATCCTGACTCGCCGAAGCTGACAAGAGAGATCCCGGTTGGGCTTGAGCCAGTTTCGCTGGCCGAGCACACAGAAGACGAGCTCTGGGTGGTTAACCACCTTTCGGATTCTGTCAGCGTGGTCGATCTATCAATCGGGGCCGTGGTGGAAACAATCCAGGTCGCTGACAGCCCTGGTGATATCGTTTTTTCCGGTCATCCCCGACTGGCGTTCATCTCCTCAATGACGGAACGAAAAGTAGTCGTCATCGACCCGCGAACGCGGGAGCTGGTCTCGTCGATTCCCATTTTCGGGAATGACCCGCGCACACTGTTGGCAAGTGCCGATGGCACAACGGTCTGGGTCGCAACTTTTCGATCGGGTAACAGGACCACCATTGTCCCACATACGATTGCCCCGCCGCCGCCAGCACCGACCGCCGCGGGACTGCCTCCCGCCCCGGCACAGGGGATCATCGTGGAGAGTGACGATCCAGCCTGGCAGGACCGTCTCAAGGTCCATCTTCCTGACAATGACATTGTCGAGATTGACGTTGCTTCGCAATCCGTCCGCCGGAGCTATCAGGGCGTCGGCACCATTCTGTTCAACCTGGCCCAACATCCGACGAGCGGCGATCTCTGGGTCGCCAATACCGCAGCCCGCAATCGAGTCCGGTTTGAGACCGAGTTAAAGGGACATCTGATCGACAGTCGAGTGACTCGTATTACCACCGCTGATGAACCTGCAGTGACTCCCACCGACTTGAACCCGGACATCGACTACCAGCAGTTGCCCAACGAGGCAGCACTTTCGATCGCTCTCTCCCAGCCAACAGACATCATCTTTGACCACTCTGGCAGAGCCGCTTACGTGACCGCCTTTGGGACTGACCGTATTGGTGTGCTGGACATGAATGGAAAGGTGACGGCGCGGATTGAAATTGGCGATTCGGTAGGTGCGGTCGCAACCCCTCGCAGCAAGCGTGGGCCGCGGGCCCTGCTGCAGCATCCGGACCGAAACCTGCTGTATGTCTTGAACCGCCTTTCCAACAGTATCTCGGTCGTGGATTCCGCAGGCCAACAGGTCCTGAGTGAAGTCAGCATGTTTGACCCCACAGCGGACTTCATTCGCCAGGGCCGTGGCTACCTTTTTGATGCCAAGCTCTCCGGTAACGGCACAGCCTCCTGTGCATCCTGTCATATCGATGGGGACCATGATGGGTTGGCCTGGGACCTTGGTGACCCGGGAGGCGAGTTGTTCAGTAATGGCAGTACGACGCTACTGCACCCGATGAAAGGCCCGCTCCTGACCCAGACACTGCGTGGGCTTGATGGCGAGCGGATTTTCCACTGGCGAGCGGACCGGCCCGGCCTGGAAGCGTTCAATGGTGCATTTCAAACACTACTGGGTGGGGACCTGTTGAATGATGATGACCTATCCGCCCTGGTCGAATACATGAAGACTATTCGCTTTGCCCCCAACAGGAATCGTAATCTGGATGACACCTTGCCAGGCACGCCGGCCGGCGCCAGTGCCAGGGACGGCGAGAAGATCTTTCTCACCAGGAAGGATATCGGCAGAGAGGGAAACACACGGTTCCGCTGTGTTGACTGCCACGTCAATTCAAATGGCTCTGGTGGATTCGGTTTCAGCGGCCTGATCGGGCAACCGACAAAGGTCGCCCAGCTGCGGGGCCTCTCCGTACGTGATGGCCGGAGGCCAACGCCCGATGGCCGCGTCTCCGGGTTCGGCTATGGAGCGGATGGCTCGAAAGATGACCTGGCCGCATTCCTGGCGATCTCCCACCGGTTCGCTGTACTGACCGAGATCGAGAAGAGATCGCTGGAGCAGTTCCTGCTCGCGTTTCCGACAGAGACCGCTCCGATTGTCGGTTTCACACGGACGGTAACTGCTGAGAGTGCAGGGAACGACCAGGTTAATTCGGACCTGCAGCTGCTTGTCACCCAGGCAGAACTGGGCAGGTGTCTGCTTGTTGTGAATGGTGTTCTTGCTGACCGCCAGGTTGTTTTTACCTATGACAGCGGCCGGGAACTTTTTCTGCCTGGCGGCGAGGATGACAAAGCGACGACACTCAGCGAGCTGCTTGCCGCGCTCGAACAACCCAACTCTGTGCTGTCATTCATGGGCATCCCGGCACCGAGAGAAGTGCCGGCCAACCAGGGCAGCGGCCAGTGATATTCGCCCAATCTCCCGAAACATATCAGGCCGTTGTTCTGAGTGTTCAGAGAGTCGATACTGAAGTTCTCCCAACTTTTGTTGTTCTGCCAGGAGTCCTGCAATGTTTAGATTTCCCCTGCTGACTGCAGCTATCTTGTTGACCGCAATCGCTGGCTGCGGCGACCAGGGCTCGACGCGCACGGCTCCCACCACCCAAACGCCCGCCATGGATATCTGGACGGCCGCAGCACAGGGCAATGTTGATATCCTCAAACAACATGCTGCTGCTGGGACGGATATGGGTGAAGTCATGGACGCGGAGGGGATTCCGGGCAGTGGTGGAACGGCTCTGCATATCGCTGCGGTCAGCGGACAAACGAAGGCCGCCTCGTTCCTGCTTGAAAATGGTGCAGAGGTGTCTGCCATGGCAGCAGACCAGTTTGGCGGCACGCCACTACACTGGGCCACCGTGGCGGGTCAGTTTGAGATAGCAGAGTTGCTGATCAAGGCCGGCGCAGATGTAAATGGTGGCGACAGGAATGGGGCGACCGCCATGGATGCCCTGACCGTTAACCCCAGCATGGACGCCGCCACCAGGCTCAAACTCGTTACCCTCTTTGAATCCAAGGGGGGTGTTGCCAGGCTAACTGCTGGTGGGAATATACCACTGCCTATCGCCATCAACAGCATCTGGGATGCGGCAGCAGCGGGAGATGTTGCAGCAATTGAACGCTTCCTAGCGGCAGGAGCCGACATCAACGGCAGGGTGCCAGCCGGATTTCCTGGCGCTGGAGCGACACCCCTGCATATTACCGTGCTGACAAACCAGGGCGATGCCGCAGAGTTTCTCGCCAGCAAGGGTGCCGACGTTAATGCCAAGGCGGGAGATGTTAATGGCAGTTCGCCTCTGCACTGGGCAACATCCTTGGGAAAATTTGAATTCGTCAAGGGACTGATCGAAGTAGGCAAAGCCGATATCAACATTCTGGACAACAACAAGGCAACTCCGCTGGATGCTCTCAGCTTTGACCCCACCGCCGGCCAGGACCCGACAGTCTCGGTTGCCAAGCCACAAATCAAGGCCTACTTGATCGAAAATGGCGCCAAGGCGGCGTTCGAGCTGGGACAGTAGCCCAGCGGATACCAGCTCAGGCGTTATCCACGATGCGGTTGAGCGTCTCGCTCGGTCGCATCGCTGCCGCCATCTTCGCCTCGTCGGGATCGTAGTAGCCACCGAGGTCGACCGGCGATCCCTGGGCGGCATTCAGCTCATCCACAATCACCGTCTCGTTATCCGCCAGCTGCTGGGCAACCTGGCTGAATTGACTCTGAAGTTCCTCATCCTCGGACTGCGATGCCAAAGCCTGGGCCCAGTAGAGGGCCAGGTAGAAGTGGCTGCCCCGGTTATCCAGCTCGTTGACCTTCCGCGAGGGAGACCTGTTGTTGGTCAGGTAGGCACTGGTGCCCTGCGTGAGGGCATCCGCCAGCACCTTGATCTTCTGGTTACCTGTTTTGTCTGCCACCTGTTCCAGTGAAACAGCCAGCGCCAGGAACTCTCCCAGCGAATCCCAGCGGAGATGACCTTCCTCGACAAATTGCTGCACGTGCTTGGGAGCGGACCCACCGGCACCGGTCTCGAACAAGCCGCCACCCGCCAGCAGCGGTACGATCGAGAGCATCTTGGCACTCGTCCCCAGCTCCAGGATCGGGAACAGGTCGGTGAGGTAATCCCGCAGTACGTTTCCGGTTACCGAAATCGTGTCCAGTCCATCCTTGCAGCGTTGACAGGTTAGCTGGGCAGCCTCAAACGGTGCCAGGATTTGGATGTCGAGTCCCTCGGTGTCATGGCTGGGCAGGTACTGATTCAGCTTGTCGATCAAATTGGCATCGTGAGCTCGTTCGGCATTGAGCCAGAAAATCGCCGCCGATCCGGTTGCCCGTGCTCGGCGTACAGCCAGCTTGACCCAGTCCTGGATCGGCTCGTCCCTGGTCTGGCACATCCGCCAGATATCACCCGCCTCGACTGGATGCTCCATCAAGACCGAACCGAGTTGATCCAGCACACGCACCGTACCCGCCTGGGGAATTTCGAAAGTCTTGTCGTGCGAGCCGTACTCCTCGGCCTTTTGTGCCATCAAGCCGACATTGGAGACATTGCCCATCGTGGTCACATCGAAGGCGCCATTCTGCTTGCAAAAGTCGATCGTTGCCTGGTAGATGCTGGCATAGCAGCGATCCGGAATGATCGACTTGGTGTCATGTAACTCACCGTCCGGGCCCCACATCTTGCCCGAGGTGCGAATTGCAGCTGGCATCGAGGCATCGATAATGACATCGCTGGGCACATGCAGGTTGGTGATACCCTTGTCCGAGTTGACCATCGCCAGTCGTGGTCGCGACGCATATACCGCCTGAATATCTGCCTTGATCTCATCTCGCTGATCCGCCGGTAGCTCCTCGATACGAGCTTCCAGGTCACCCATACCGTAATTGGGATCGACACCGAGTTGTTCCAGCACAGCGGCATGCTTCGCAAAGACATCCTGGAAAAAGACGCTGACAGCATGCCCAAAGATGATCGGGTCGGAGACCTTCATCATGGTGGCCTTGAGGTGCAGTGAAAGCAGAACATCCTGGGCGAGGGCATTGTCGATTTCCCTGGCAAGGAATTCTCGCAGGGCGATACAACTCATGACCGATGCATCAATGACTTCGCCAGCCTGCAGCGCCAGGCCCTGTTTCAGCACGGTCGTTTCACCGTCAGTGGTGTTCAGTTCGATCTGGACAGTCCCGGCCGTCGCCATCACATGCGACTGTTCGCTACCAAAAAAGTCGCCCTCCGACATCTGTGCGACATGGGATTTCGATTCCGCACTCCATTCGCCCATCGAGTGAGGGTTATTTCGAGCATACTCTTTGACCGGTGCTGCCACGCGGCGGTCAGAGTTCCCTTCGCGCAGCACGGGATTGACTGCGCTGCCAAGAATTCGTGCATAGCGATCTCGGGTGGTCCGATCCGCTTCCGTCTCCGGTTCTTCGGGGAAGTCGGGCAGGTCGAAGCCGTGGTCCTGGAGTTCCTGGATGGCCGTCGTCAATTGTGGAATTGAGGCGCTGATATTCGGCAGCTTGACGATGTTCGCATCCGCTGTCTTGGCCAGGGCTCCCAGTTGTGCGAGGGCATCATCCTGCTGCTGGTCGTCGCTCAGCCTGTCTGGAAAGCTGGCGATGATGCGGCCAGCCAGCGAGATATCTTCCAGTTCCACAGTCACGCCTGCGGATTGAGTAAACGCCCGGATGATTGGCAACAGCGACTGCGTGGCCAGGGCCGGAGCTTCATCCGTCCTGGTGTAGATAATCGTGGCAACTGAGTTAGACATCACATCCCCGCTTCGTTTCCATAGCCTGGTGGTTCTTACGTCCCAACGATAATACTTCACGGGTCGCCGCGAAAGCGGTGGATTGATCGTGGCCTGGATCTGCCTCTGTCCGTCCATGGCTCTTATAATCAAGCAAGGAGATCTGTCTTTGTGCCGAAATTCCCTTCTGGGGCATCTTGAAAATGAGTATCCGCTGGACCACGCGACTCTGCCTCAGCCTGCTGCTGACTCTCCTCGTTCTGCCACTTGGAGCCCAGCAAGCGAACACCGGCCGGCTTCGCTGGAAAGCGCTTCCTGACTTGCCAGATCCACTCGGTGTGGCAGGGCCATTTGCCGGCGTTCATAACAACGCCCTGATCGTGGCTGGCGGAGCCAACTTTCCCAAGCCGGTCTGGGACAATGACAAGGCCTGGCACAGGACGATCCACGTGCTGGTCAAAGAGGGCCGGCAGTATATCTGGAAACCCGGCGGCAAGCTTGCTCGATCGCTGGCCTATGGTGCCGCCGTCTCCACGTCCGAGGGTGTCGTCTGCATCGGTGGTAATGATGCAGTCAACACTTTTGGCGATGTGTTTCTGCTCTCATGGGACGCCAACCGAGAGGAAGTTTCCAGTCGCACTTACCCGTCACTGCCGCAGCCCTGTGCCTTCGGAGCGGCCACGCTGGTCGACAACGTGATCTACCTGGCGGGCGGGCAGAGCGGCCAGACACTCGATACAGCGATGACCAACTTCTGGTCACTCGATCTATCCCAGCGACACAACCCGGACAAATTCGCCTGGCAACAGAGAAAGGCCTGGCCGGGACCCTCGCGTGCACTCAATATCACCGCACATCAAGATGACGGGAATCACGAATGCGTTTACGTAATCAGTGGTCGCCGGCAGGAAGGAGAGGAAGTCCAGTTCCTGACCGATAACTGGAAGTACACGCCGGCAACAGATAGCTGGTCGCGCTGCCGTGATATTCCCCAGTCAGTCATGGCCGGGCCTGGCATCGGATACCGCAAGAACCAGCTACTTGTCCTCGGTGGTGCAGACGGCTCGATGTACTTTCGGGTGGACGAGCTCAGAGACATGCATCCCGGATTCCCCAAGCAGGCCTGGTCGTACCAGACCAGGACCGACCGCTGGTCTCACGCCGGATCGACGCCGGCCAACCAGGTGACCACGATTGCGGTGGAATGGAATGGTTCGATCATTATGCCGAGTGGCGAGGTACGGCCGCGGGTCCGGTCGGCCGCCGTCTGGCGGATCCGCTAGCCTGCCGGCCAGCCGCTGCGGAAGCAGCCAGCTGAAGGCAATCGCTGAAATGGGATGACAACGGCTGCGGTACTTATGCAACAAGGAAATAAATCACAGGTCGATTGATTCTCTCGACAGGAGCGTCGCTGATCGTGGGCCAGCGTCACCTGGCAAGACTGTAACAGCGGATCTCCTTGTCATTTCGCAGGTAGATGCTGCGATTGGCGAAGGCCGGGTGGGACCAGACCAGCAGTCGGTTGGCCACGTCGTGTGTCGGCTCAATCAACCGCGTACGGCTGATTTCTTCATAGCCGGATGGACTCAGGCGAGCGATGATCACATCACCCAGGTCATTCGCCAGGAAATATCGATCCTGATGCTTGATCGTGAACACGTTTGCCCAGGCAGCTGGCCTCTGGCCCGTTGCCGGGGCAAATGTCGTCCAGAGTCTCTCGCCGTCCGACAGACGAGCACAGGCATACCGGCCGCTCTGGCCGCAGGCATAAATATGGCCATCCGCGAGAACTGCCGTGTTGAAGACTCCACCAATTCCGCGAGCCGTATTTCCTCGCCAAGCCAACTCGGCCGACCCACCCTGCTGGGAAACTGTAATACAAGCGGAGACGCGGTTGAAGCTCATCACGTAGACTGATCGACCCTCGACCACTGGATGTCCGATCGACATGGCAAAGGTCGGCTTTACTTCTACTGACCAAAAGACCTTGCCACTTACCGGATCAAGCGATTCGACGGCGTCGCTGTGCCAGATCAGCAACTGTCGGCGACCGCCAATCGTGTAAATCACCGGTGGGCAGTAGCCAGGGCTGGTTGATGACAAGGCCCGCCAGACTTCCTTGCCGGTCCGCTTGTCGAAGGCCACGCATGTCGTGCCCTCTCCGCCAACGATACAGATCAATCGGTCACCATCCACGAGCGGATGAGCCGACGTACCCCACTCGGGGATTTTCAGGCCATAGTCTTTCTTGAAGTCCCGTGACCAGACCACGGAACCATCTTCGACCGAGAGGCAAAACAGGTTTCCCTCGGCACCGAGTGCATACACGCGATCGCCATCCACGGTAGGTGTGATGCGTGGACCGATCGCGTAGGCCGCAACCGTGGTGTACGGACAGTCCCACTGGTGGAACCAGATCTGCTTTCCGCTGGATTCGTCCAGGCAGACGATCCGCTCCTTGCCGGGCAGGAGTTTACGAAGGAAGTTGATATTTCGAGGCGGCGGACCGTCATTTAATACCCTGGCTGTCGCCAGGTCGATGTCGTCCGCCTTGCGGTCCATCACAAAGACGCGTCCGGCAGCGACCGACGGTCCGGAATAGCCGCCACCGAGCTTTGCTTTCCATCGCAAGGGGGGCCCATCCGCAGGAAACTCGTCAAGGATACCATCTTCGCGCCAGACGCCGTCCCGCTGGCTACCTAGCCATTGCGGCCAGTCGTCTGCCTGAATTGAGGCAGTCCATAACAGCGATACCAGGGCAAGGCAGACCTGTGGACTCTTACACATCAGATGAAATTCCGGGTTCCGTGGTATTACTTGCAGCTTCCGTGTGGGACTTTCCGTAATGCTCGGCACTCGTTTGTACTTCGCTGGGAATCTGCTGGCAACGATCGCTTAGTGCATGGAGAGGATGTATAAATATGGCGATTCAGTGTCGCTGACCTGATCATTAGATGAAGCTTGAAACCGCCGAGGCTCATCTTCAATTCCAGTTCATTCCTGAGGATGGCACCATCAAGGTCCACTCGCTGACGATCAACGACTCAAAAATGCCACGATTCATCATCGCCGGCACGATCGAAAATATGTATGACGATGATTGACTTCCAGGCGGAGCCCTTCCCAGCCAGTCTCACGGAAATCAACCGCCAGAAGATTGAATAGCTGTACTCGCAGCACATGCATTGGGCTGCAGTCCGTACCGCTGCCTCTAATCTCTCACGATCATGTTCACCGCGGACTTCTTTCCGATTATCCGACTATCACTTCTGGTCTCCGGCAGTGCGGTGGTGATTAGCGCCTGTCTTGGTATTCCTCTCGGAGTCTGGCTGGGATCGAAGCCGATTCGGCGTCGACGAGTTGCAACGACGCTCGTCTATACCGGCATGGCCCTGCCTCCCGTGGTGGTAGGACTGGTGCTCTACCTGCTGCTCTCTCGTAGCGGACCACTCGCCATGCTCGGCTGGCTATTCACACCGGCTGCCATGATCACTGCCCAGACCATTCTTGCCTTGCCTTTCGTGGTTGGGATCACGATGAACTCGGTCGCTGCGATTCCCCGGGAACTCGCCAGCCAAATCAAGAGTCTGGGAGCAAGCGAGAGGCAGGTTCGCTGGACGATCCTGCGCGAAGCTCGACTTGGTGTCCTGCTGGCAGTGGCGGCCGCATTTGGCAGGAGTATCTCCGAAGTCGGCGCAGTACTCATCGTGGGTGGCAACATCGAGGGACACACGCGGGTGCTGACAACCTCGATCATCATGGAGACCAGCAAGGGCGAGTTTCAGTTTGCCCTGGCACTGGGTGGCATACTGTTGTGCCTGGCCCTGCTGGTCAACTTTCTCATCCTCCGCCTGCAAGGGAACCGGTAACTCGCGATGACCGATAGGCTTATTTACCGCGCTCAGCAACTGCAGCGACAACTCGGTTCATTCCGACTTGAGATTGCCAGCTTCGACGTCCAGCGTGGCGAAGTGATGGGGCTGATCGGGCCCACCGGAGCTGGCAAGACCACGCTCTTGCGACTGCTGGCGGGACTGGATCTGGCAGACAGCGGTCGACTGCTGTTCGACGGCCAGCTGATCTCTGGCAGTCAACTCGATCTTGAGACGCGCAGGCGGATGACGCTGGTGCCTCAGAATCCGCTGCTGCTCACTGGAACCGTGCGGCACAACGTAGAATTCGGACTGCGGCTAAGGGGATCTCTCCAGCCGGACAATGCGGTTGATGAGGTGCTCGAGGGGCTGGGGCTGTCTGCCATCGTCGACCAGTCTGCAGCGACTCTCTCCGGCGGACAGGTCCAGCTGGTTGCACTAGCGCGAGCCCTGGTGCTGCGACCCGATGTCCTGCTGCTGGACGAACCGACAGCTCACCTGGATCCAGCCCACGTGGGCATGGCCGAGGTACTGATTGAACAGGTGCAGCAGCAGTGCCAGACCACCGTCATCTGGGCGACGCACAATCATTTTCAGGCTCGGCGGGTTACCGACCGGACCGGGCTGTTGTTGAATGGAGAGCTTGTCGAAGTGAATGACACTCAGGAGATTTTCTCACAGCCGGCAGACCCCCGTACCGCTGACTTTATCCGGGGCCAGATGGTTTATTAGACGATGACGATAGGTCTCCTCATGAAGTATCGCTGCCTGGCCATCGCCACTGCGATCCTGGTCGGATGCCAGGGATGCCAGCCGGCGTCAACGACGCTGACCCTGGCAACCACCACCAGCACACGCGACAGCGGCCTGCTGGATGAGCTAATTCCCAGGTTTGAAGCCGAGGCGGGTATCGATGTAAAGGTAATCGCCGTGGGCAGCGGCCAGGCACTTGAACTGGGTCGACGCGGGGATGCTGATGTCCTGCTGACACACGCTCCTGCCGCCGAGCAGCAATTCATGTCGGACGGGTATGGTGACGAGCAGCATCGAGTCATGCATAACACCTTCGTGCTGGTTGGACCACATTCAGATCCGGCAGGCAGCGAGAACGCCAGCGAGATTGTGATCGCCTTTCAGCGAATTGCTGGAACTCGATCGCGATTTGTGTCACGTGATGATCAATCCGGTACGCATCGGAAGGAGCTCGATATCTGGCAGCACGCCGAAATGACGCCAGTGGGGGACTGGTATCTGAAGGCAGGAAGTGGGATGGCTGCTAGCTTGCGGGTGGCAAGTGAAAAGCAGGCGTACACGCTGACCGATCGAGCCACTTACCTGGCCCTCCAGGATCGACTCGAGCTGTCTATCCTCTGCCAGGGAGACTCCCTGCTGCACAATCCTTACACGTTGATCGTGGTCAGTCGGAAGAAACATGCCGGCATCAACCACAGCGGTGCCAGGCGATTCGCCGAATTCATGGTATCACCCAGGGCGAAAGAACAGATTCAATCTTTCGGACTGGAAAAGACGGGCGAGTCACTGTTTGTGCCAGCAGTAACTGATCCATAAAGGACCCAGCCGATGGTCGGCGGATGCCATTATCGGCTGGGTGAGCGGGGTTGATATTTGGCCCCTGTCCTTTAACCTCTAATCCATAGCCTCTAACCTCTGGCCTCAACGGAGATGCCCACGATGCTACGCCAGCTCACACTCTTCAGCTTGATTTCACTGCTTTCCTTGACCCTGCTGACAGCGGACGAGCCAATCGAAGCTCCAGCGGAATCGAAGGATATGAAGCGGATCTTTAATGGCAAAGATCTCTCCGGTTGGGATGGCGATCCGCGGCTCTGGACGGTCAAGGACGGGGCTATTCGGGGCGAAACAACCGAGGATGTGAAGGCCAATGGCAACACCTTCATTATCTGGAAGGGGGGCACGCTGAAGGACTTTGAATTGCGACTCTCTTTCCGCTGTAACGCCACCAATAACTCGGGTATCCAGTACCGTTCGCGGCACATCACCGAGGGCAACGTTCGCAACAAGTGGGTGGTGCGGGGCTACCAGCACGAGATTCGCAATCAGAACATTCTGCCCAGCGTCTCAGGTTTCATCTATGACGAGGGCGGCCTGGCGGGTGGGCGCGGCCGAACATGCATGGTGGGTGAGAAAGCTAGCTGGGGGAAGGACGGCAAGACTGTCACGGCTGAGTTGATCGATGCCGCGGGATTCAAGAAGCTGTTCACGTTGGATGAATGGAACGACGTGATCATCATCGCACGTGGCAATCACATCCAGCACTACATGAACAACCGCCTGATCATGGACTTCGAAGATGGCCATGATAAAGCACTGCTGAAGGGCATCCTGGCCTTCCAGCTTCATGGCGGCAAGCCGATGTTCGTTGAGTTCAAGGACGTGCGAATTCGGGCACTCAAATAGCCAGCAGCGATTTCTCGCCGCTGTGCCTGTCGATCACTCTCGCCCGCAGCGATTTCTCGCCGCTGTGCCTGTCGATCACTCTCGCCCGCAGCGATTTCTCGCCGCTGTGCCTGTCGATCACTCTCGCCCGCAGCGATTTCTCGCCGCTGTGCCTGTCGATCATTCTCGCCCGCAGCGATTTCTCGCCGCTGTGCCTGTCGATCACTCTCGCCCGCAGCGATTTCTCGCCGCTGTGCCTGTCGATCACTCTCGCCCGCAGCGATTTCTCGCCTAACGGCTCGAATATCACCGCGGTTCCTGGCGACGATCTCCCACCGGCTCGGTGATGAAGACTTCGATTGTTCCTGTCACCGCTGAACCTTCTTTCATCTCCGCCTTGCTGAAAGTCCCCCTGCCACTGACCATCTTGACCTCCGCGCCTGGCTTACCGAATTCACCCTCGATCACAATCCCACCGATTTGAACCGTCTGGTCCTTTTCGGTCGGCTTGAACATCTCAATCGGCACGCCAAAACCGAGCGTAAGCGTCTCTCCGTCCGACACGCGTGTGCCAATGAAGACAATGGACGGCGGCTTCGGCACGTTAGGGGGCAAAGGTGGCCACTTACTGTGTTCCGAAAAAACTCCGATTTGCTTGAACTGGATCTTCTCGCCAGCCAGCTCCATATCAATCGTGACTGACCCAAGCTGCTCTGGCTGTTGGGGTGTAGTATCAAACCAGCGGGCCTCGTACGCCAGGGAGATATGGCCGGTCTGCCTGAAGTAGAAGGGAATCTTCGCCCGTCCCTTGAGGGTCACCGGGCCATCGGCCATTTCCTTTTCCAGTCGGCCACGGCGGGTCTTGATAAAGGATCGAAACCGATCGCAGGCCTGCGTAAAGTCCTTGTTGTCCTCGTGGACCAGCTCGGTCAGCCGCTCTTGCAGGCTGTTAACTTGGGCCAGCAATGTTTCCTCGCTCCAGTACTTTTCCAGCAGCTCGTTCATCCGCTCATGGTAACGCTGTTGTGTTTCTGGAATCCTGTAGAGCTGATTTGCCAGCAGCGACTGCCAGTTCACAAAGCGAGGCCTTACGAGGAAGGGCGGCAGCGGCATGTTCTCCTGGAACAAAGCGTCCGCTCCCCAGGGAATAAAGTCGAACTTATCATCCGCCGGATCCTGGTAGATAAAGAAGTTGTTCTGGTTGTTGTTGTAGCCGTCCCAGAAACCGAGCAAGCTTTCTGTCGCCCAGAAGTTGATAAAGGACTCGATATCCACCAGCTGACCCAGAGCCGCCAGGTCAACGTCGGCCTCTGCCAGGAGCCGTGCGATTTCATGTAATGGTTCGTAGTCGGCCTGCTTGTTCTTCTTCTCGAACTTCTCCACAGAATCCACATAGAAGTCGACAACGGTTCCTTCGAACAAGGCCCCGGAGCCGTCACCGAATCCATTCTCCAGCATCGGCGGCTTGATCGACTCGACGTTGGAATAGATTCCCAGGTACTTTCCGTTGACCGTTACGCGGGCCAGGTTGCAGCGCGGTGCAACTGTGCCGGACTGGTTGAAGAAGCGGTAGGAGAGCAGCTGGCTCAAGCGAGTTGGATCCTGCTTGTTGTTGTTCAATGTCAACCTGTCAAACCCGCTGGCAGGTGACTGATCAACGTACTCGGCAAACTTGATCTTTAGTGACGGCCGGTGATCGTCGAGCGATCCGAGGAACCCCTTTTTGCGGAGTCCCACGTCCTTGATCACAACACCATTAATCGTGACATCCGCCTTCACATAGGTGAACGGTGATGCAGCTCGCTGTTTAATCAGTGCCGAAGCAAAATCTCGAGCCTGTATACGAATCGTGTCCCAGCTTTGCTCTGGAACTCGAATATCGACTTCCACAATATGATCGGGATCGAAGAAAGTCTCTGCACTGAGTTCCGCTGGCGATGGAGCCGGCTGATTGGTTTGCGGCGCAGCTGCCTGATTGGAATCGGGGGCCTCGGACGTTTCCGATTGGCATCCAGCTGTTAGCAGCAGGGCCAGAGTGAAGAAACCAGTGGCGAGTCGAACTCTATGTATCGTTTGAGTCATGGTTCGGTCAGTTAGGGAGGAATGAATGTGCAGGGCCAGCAACGGCGCAGGGGATTGGCCATTGCCAAGTGGCTACTTGTTATAGAAGACACGCAGGTTGGCCCGCTGGCGACGCAGGTCGATCGACTCGATGTCTACTCTGGTGATCGCGAATCCTGTCTGAGCAACGATGTCCGCGATCAGGTCGGCTCGTCGATCCGGCCGCAGTAACTCCATCTTGTCATAGCTGACGCGGTGTGATTTCTCTTGCCGCCTCGCACTGAATCGTTCCATCGCGATCGTGGCAAGTACCAGCAGAAGGTTGACGGCCAGCAGTTCCGAGTAGCTGGTTTTCTTGTTTGACAGTGAGTTGATCACGGCAATGCCAATCACGATGAACAGGTAGGTCATCTGCTTGACACGAATCGTATCGGTGCGGTATCGCAAGACGGCAAAAATCGCAAACAATCCCAGCGCCATGCCCAGGCCCAGGTCCAGTTTCTTCAATGTGAAGCAAAGGAAGAAGACCATCAGGTTCATCATTACGGCGGTGAACGTGAAACTTCGTTTCCGCTCACTCGGATGAATCGCACAGATCACGACCATGGTCAGGAAGAAGCTGTTAATCAACAAGCGAACGAAGAGCTTGTAGATGTCGTCATCAAAAAGTGGAACTTCGAGGAATTCCATGAATCACGTCCGCTCTTTCTTAAAACACACAGAACAGGTCCGGGGGCATTGGCTGAGAGACCAGATTCGACCTTTATTTTACGGCCGAGTCGATACCAATCCGTAGGCATCCAAAAAATTCTAGCAATGCAAAGGCGTCTTTGGGTAACAAGCCAGGGCAATTTGCCTCCTCTTGCTCAATCTTGTCTTAACGATCGGTGAATATGACATGTATACCATGACATCATCGTGTAGGTTTCATAGAAGATATCACCTTCCTTGGTTGTGACGATAAGATTGCTATTGGCGTCTTCACCCTGTCCATCGTGTGGATCGCTATTTGCCTCGCGACAGCCTGCCTCCTATAAATACAGCAGGCATGGCACTGGTACTTTTCCACTCAAGAGACGCGTTTTGCCAGCGTGAACATTTGCTTTTCGTGATCAGGCCAAGCACGTTTTTCCATTTCAGGAGTAAAGACTTATGATCCGCCATGCCATTCTCTCACTGATGCTGTTACTGGGAGTCGTGTTGTTCCTGCCAGAGGCCAGCGAGTCTGTTGGTGATGAAAACGCGGCCACATCCGAGGTCAGCAAGAAGGCTGATGTTGCCAAGATCTATGGCAAGATCCAGTACGTGAATTCGTTCCCGGACTACAAGGTGCAAATCGTCAATTCCTTTCCGGACCTCAAGGTCCAGGTTGTGAATTCGTTCCCGGACAAGGTCGGGAAGTGGAAGATTGTGAACTCCTTTCCGGATTTCAAGATCCAGATCGTGAACTCGTTCCCGGATTTCAAGGTCAAGTATGTCAACTCCTTTCCTGGATTGCCCTAGTCCCAGGTTCTGAGAGAAGAGAAGTTACTGCCATGCTGCCACGAGCCCTGCTGGCTTTCGTGTTGCTATTGATCGTGGCGGTATGACTGCGAGCCGAGCCGCTGAGTAACGGTCAATGCTCTCGGTGAATCAAGAAGATACCTCGGTCTGGCGTGTCAGCGCGCAAAGGCCGGAGCCACACTTGAGGCGGCCAAGTCTCTGATGAATACTGGTTACATGACAATTGCCGTCAGATGTACTGTCGTTCTGTTACTGGCGTCTCCTGTTCTCATCGCAGCAGACCCGGACATCATCCCGCTCCATGATCCCAGTACCACGCTGGAAGCTGACACAAGCGTGGATACGCCCGCTGCCCTGATTACGCGGATGGCAGACCGAATGCGCGATCGGCACGCCCGTGAACCCGGCGCCTACGACCATTACCTCAGCTGGTACTGGGAAGAGCGGACGGTCGTGATTGAATTTGTGGATCGGGTCGCCAAGGGTGGTAAGGATATCACGGTCAACATCACGTCCCTGGCGCCACTCAATAACCCCGATTTCCGCTGTTTCTTCCGTGGCATCAACACGGTTGCCGAGTACCACCACAACGTCGCCGTCAAGCTGGTAGGACCAAACCGGTACACCACCACGATCACGCACAACAACATCGAGCAACGGGGGCTGCAAGTCGGCGACCGGATGGAATTTGAGTTCAGTCCGTTCCTGGTCGCGCCCAAGAACGGCCGGAAGAACTACTACGGGACGGCCCATCTCTACATCGTCGGCCAAGGTATCATCCCCTGGCAGGGCAGCGGTGAGAAACTCGATTCCATACCCCTGCCAGAAACCGCCTTGATCGGCGGCAAGACCACGCTGCCATACCAGTATTCCAAAGAACCGCAGCACCAGTTCAAACAGATGGCCGGCAACATCGCACCGGCAAGTGCGCAGCCATTCATGCTCGGCCGGCGACTCCACCATACCGACTTTGGCAACGGCCTCCATTCAGAACAACCGAACCCAGCCTACGAAGCCCAGGCTGGCAAGCTGGGGCCGGGGTTCGTAAACAGCAGCTGTATCGCCTGTCATGTCAACAACGGTCGTGCGCTACCGCCTGCGCTCAGTGGTTTCATGTACCAGACAGTCATTAAGATTGCTGCCGATGCCGATGGCTCGCCGCATCCACAACTCGGTTCATCCGTTCAATCACAGACAACGCTCAGCGACTCGGAAACCGTGGCAACAATTGAAACGTACGCGGTCATCGCCGGGAAATATGCCGATGGCACGCCTTACCAGCTGCGAAAACCGAACTACACCTTCCTTGGCGTTCGGCCGACGTATTACTCGGTACGACTCACGCCCCAGTTGGTAGGCCTGGGACTGCTCGAGGCAGTCAGCGAGCAGACGATCATGGCCCTGGCTGACCCGGCTGACGAAAACGGGGATGGGATTTCCGGACGAGTACAGGTTGTCACGGACCCGGAAACCGGCCAGCCGCGATTGGGACGATTTGGCTACAAGGCTGGCCAGGCTCGCCTGCGTCACCAAGTTGCCAGCGCCTTGAACAGCGACATGGGCATAACAACGACCGTCTTTAACCGGCTGGACGGCGAACCCGACGCAACCGATCCAGAGCTTGCTGATGACGAGCTCGCCAACTTGACTCGCTATATCTCTACACTGGGTGTCAGTGCACGACGCGATCTCGACAGTGCCGAGGCACTCCGCGGCGAAATGCTCTTCACAAGTTCCGGGTGTGCCAAGTGCCACCTGGCCAGGCTTACTACCAGCCCGCATCATCCGCTGGCCGAGCTTCGAGGCCAGTCTATCCAGCCGTTTACCGATTTGCTGCTGCATGACATGGGAAAGGGCCTGGCCGACAACCTGGGTGAAAAAGGGGCCTCGGGATCGGAATGGCGGACAGCACCGTTGTGGGGCATCGGACTGACAAAGAATGTCAGCGGTGCTGAAGCCTACCTGCATGATGGCCGCGCTCGCACATTGTCCGAGGCCATTCTCTGGCATGGAGGAGAAGGGGAGTCAGCCAGAGAAGCTTTCCGGACGATGCCAGCAGTTGACCGAGCAGCCATTATCCGTTTCCTTAAATCTCTCTAGGAACACTCTCGCTTGATAGGAAGTATCATGAAACGTGCCGGTCATCTCTCTGTTTATTGCAGACCCTTGTTCACCGCGATGATCTTCCTGGCGGTCGTCGCAGCTGCTTGTGGAGAAAACCTGGCTGAAGAACCGGCTGCCAGGGTTGAGGCGATTCTGAAGGCACGGTTTCATCGTGTTGCCGGCGACCAATCGGGGCAGGCTGTGATCTATCCAGACTCTGGATCCCGCTGGTTCGACCACTCAGTCGGTTCTCCCACGGTGGAATTCGATGGCGAAACCTACCGGATGTGGTTTGTCGGTATGAGTCGCAGCGACGATCCAGGCATTCCCTATGGGTTTGCCGAGCGGATCGGGCTGGCGACCAGCAGCGATGGGATTCGCTGGCAAGTGGCGAACCGCGCCAAACCCGTGCTCGACTTTGGTGCTGCCGGCGAATTTGACGATGCTGGCCTGGCCCATCCGTTCGTCCTCCGGGTCGGGGACAGTTACATGATGTGGTACGGCGGCATAGACGGACGAACCGGCAAGGAGGTGGGAGTAGACCCGCCACATGTGCGGGTCGAGCAGATCGGTCTGGCGACAAGCCTCGACGGTGTTCACTGGCAGCGAGCCAATCATGGCAAGCCTGTCATGGAGATTGGCCCGCGCGGCTCAATCGACTCGATCCAGGCAACTGGCTGTCACGTGATCCGTCGCGGCGATCAATTCGTGATGTGGTACGGCGCCTATAACGGCAAACACACGATCGGGATCGCAACCAGCCCGGACGGTATCCACTGGAAGAAGGGCAACGGCGGCAACTCCCTTGCGGGCCTGGCCGGCCCCAAGCAGCTGGGGCCCTCTGTCTACTTTGACGGCCACGGCTACCTGATGTTCTACAACACGATCCAGCCAACACCCAACGGCGGTACGATCTGGACGCTGTTCGCCGCCACCAGCAGCGATGGAATTCGCTGGAATCCGGCACTCGATGGCAAGCGTGTCCTCGGAGCTGCAGCTGCGGGCAACTTCGGTTCAGCCGACGGCAGGAAAGGAAACAACCACTGCGTGCATCCAACGAAGATTCTATTCCTCAACAATCGAATGCGCGTCTGGTACGGTGCCGAAGGAAATAAGCCTGCCAAAGGCAAGCAATATGCTCCCAGCGCCATCGGGCTGATGGAAGCAGTTCTCTCTCCCAATTAACGTTGCTGCTGCAGACAATTGTGATCGCAGCTTCACCTGCCTGTCCTCTTTCGCGGCCCACCATCATCACACCATCAACACAACCTGACGAGCCATGGAATGTCTACATCGTCTGCTGTGCCGATGGTTCGCTCTACACCGGTATCACCAAGGACCTGGAGCGTCGGCTTGCTCAGCACAATGCCGGCACAGCCTCACGCTATACACGCAGTCGGCTTCCGGTTGAGCTGGCATACCAGGAGCAACAGCTGACACGCAGTGCAGCTTTGAAGCGAGAACTGGCAATCAAAGCACTCTCACGAAAAGCCAAGCTGCAGCTCATTCAGTCGTTGTCCTGACGACACAAGAATACAGACCCGACCCGCAAAGCCTGCTAGATTGTTAACAATCCCGCTGCCAGGCGGCGGGCAGATCCTGCTGTCGAGGCCAGAGGAGCTATCCGGATGAAATGCCCAGGCGATGGAACGGAACTTTCGAGGATCCAGGTCGATACAATTGCGATCGACAAGTGCCACGAGTGTGATGGCATCTGGCTGGATCATGGTGAGCTGCAGCGATTAAGATCCTCTGGGGAACAGGGGATTGAAGAAGACCTGGAAGAGCAGTACGGCAATCCGGAAACCGAGCAGGGTACCACGGACGCCTACATGCGTTGCCCAGCCTGTGACGACGTGGGACTGATGGCTCATCACATCTCATACGTCAAGCCAGTCAAGGTTGATCATTGTCCTTCCTGTCACGGAATCTGGCTGGACGATCGTGAACTTGACTCGCTGCTGGAAGACAAGAAGGAGATGGACGACAAGTTACACTCACCCGGTGTGCTGGCTTTCGTCCGCCGACTCGCAAGCCGATTTCGCTAGTATCGTGTCGGCCAGGAGATGGTACGTCGGCAAAGTTTTTTTCCGGTCGCTCCCTCTTTTCTGATGATCTGATTACACTGCAGCTTCCAAATTAATCGAATGAAGGATGCAGACAGACATGGCACGAGCACACGCGCGGCATATCCTGGTTGAGGACGAAGCATTCTGTGAGTCGCTCAAGCAGCAGATCGAGGGCGGCACCAGTTTTGAAGAAGTGGCGATGGAGCATTCGCTCTGTCCATCAGGCCAGGAGGGGGGAGCCCTGGGTGAATTCTCGCCGGGCCAGATGGTACCCGAGTTTGACCGGGTTGTGTTCAGTGCCGAGGTGAACCAGGTTCACGGGCCTGTAAAGACCCAGTTTGGGTATCACCTAATCGACATCACCGAGCGGACCGAGTGAGCGGGCCGATTACTGGCAACAATCCTGCGGGTAATCGTTCTCTGATTTTCCCGGAAGAGCACCTAATCCAGCTCTTTGATGCGGACGCTGCGATACCAGATTCTCTTTGCTTCGTCCTGGAAGCTGATGTACCCCTTCGCTGGCCGGTCCTTCAAGGGCGATGTACTCAAGTCGAGATCCTGGATTTGCTCGCCATTAAGAACAACCTGCAGGCGATCATCTTTCAAGGTGATGGTATATCGATTCCACTCTCCAGCAGGTTTCACCATCATCTTTGATGGTGCCGATGCACTGATTACTCCGCCACAGTCATGGGCACCAAATTTCGTCTTGCCATGCGTGTCAAGGATCTGCACTTCAAAACCACTTTTCACATGATCTTTCAGGTCGCCAACTCGCATGAAGACACCGGAGTTGCCCTTGGCGTTGAACTTGAACTCCAGGTCCAGGACGAAGTTGCCATACAGGCGTTCGGTGGTCAGGTAATCCTTGTAGCGGGTCCATCCCGTTTCACCCGGTCTTGGTTTCAAGGTGACGATGTTCCCCTTTTCCACGACCCAGTTACCAGTCGTGTTCCAACCGGCCAGGTCCTTCCCATTGAACATTTTCACAAACCCGGATTCGTCAGGAAGCTCTTTGATCACAATGTCACGGAACTCCACGTGCATCTCCTGGCCGCCGTGGAGCTGAAGGCCGATGTGGCCCTTTCGTCGTCCCTTGTCATCCTTCAGTTCCGAGGAAACAACGCCGTTGATCTTGACCACGATATGGCCACCAATGGCAGTCAGTTCCAGCTCGGTCCATGCACCTCGCTTGTAACCGCGTTTCTCGATCGCCCCGGCTGTCGGCTGTTGCACCCAGGCCCGGCCGCCGGTTTCATAGAGGCCACCTGTCTGTTGTGACTCGTCCACCTCCACCTGGAAACCGTTCACTCCCACCCCACTTTTCACTCGCTCTGCGCGAAAGTAAAAGCCACTGTCACCTGAGATCACACGGAACCTGGCTTTCACCACGAAATCCGAAAATTGCCGGTCCGTCAGCAAGATGCCATGCCGACGTTCACTTTTCGGGCTGGTGCCAACAATTGCACCATCGTCGACCTTCCACGTACCGCCCGGTGTCGATGTCCAGCCCTCAAGCGATGTACCGTCGAAGAGCGGCTGAAATTCCTTGTCCGCAGCGCCTGCGGATGACGTGAAGACAGCTATTGCGATCAAGAGGATGGTGTTTCTCATGTTGTTCTTCCAAAAACAGCGGTTAATGTGCGGGTTCTGCCACGTTGATATTCTATCCCCCCTTGGGGCCGAACCTAGACCTCTCATGCAGCTCTATGTGATGACCCAATGAAATCAGCGATCGATTTCATCCCTGTCCTGCCTTCAATCTCTCTCTGGATCGGTTCAGGACAACTCATGCCGCAACTCATCCAGAACCCGCTCCGTTTCCATCAGCACGTCTCGACAATCTGCCGCAGCCCTGTGCAACAGCTGTGCTGCTCTCTCGAACCATTCGTTATGTGTTGCAAACGGTGCGGGCCTTCCTTCCGGTAGGCGTAACCACTCGAGGTACGCAGTCGTCTCTCTGAAAAACTCCTCGATGTGATCGGCCACAATATCGGACTTTGTCGAATGAAAGGCCATTCTCGACAGCTCCAAAAGCTCCAAGAGTTCCTCAGTAAAGTTAGCCATTGTCTCAATCAGGTCGTCATGGGACAGCTTCGCCGACTGCTTCTTGAACTCCGCCTGGAACCTCTCGAGTCTTTGGATTCCTTCGATCAAGTTCATCAGCCCTGCCTCGAGTCGCTCTCTTTCCTTACGCACGCGTCGCTCGCCTTCCTCAGCATCTGGCTCAGCGGGATCAGCGGGATCAGGCGCTGGAATATCTCCCTCGTCCCGGAACGAAAACAAGTCCCTCGACAAAACCTCGACTTTGAATGCAGCAGGACCTGAAGGAGGTCCGGCATCACACCGCAGATCCGCTGATTCCATCTGGTTGCAAAAACTCGGCGACATATCTGCACATGGGGCTGCCCATCCGGCTGCCATTTCCACCGCTTGAGTGATTTCCAGGGGCGGCGCCTCGCTGTTGATAAGCTCGGATTCGTCGACCGCAACAAACGCCGTGTAACGACTCAAGACACCACTCTCGAGCGACACTCTTACGATCTCCTGCTGGAGTTCGTCGACATCGTCGACAATTCCGGCTGCCACGCGGTCCTCGAGTTCACGCACACGAAAGCGGCCCCAGGCACTCGCCAGCGTTGACGTATCACCCGGCGAATTGGTCAACGTGGTTGTCCAGGTTGAACCGTCCGGACGACGGCCACAAACGCGAACCTGGCTTGGGCCAGCGGTCTCGCTGTGGCGGGCCAGGATCGTGACCGGGCGACCCGGGAACAGGTCAGGCAGCCGGGATGGCACCATGCTCGAGGGCTCCCATGCCAGATCGTCAGACTCAATCGAGAGCTCGGTCAGCCGCGGTGGTTGAAGCCGGCGAGCAATACGGTCCATCACCTCGTCCAGCCGATCCTCGCTTTCAACCAGCTCACAGAGGCCACCACCGAGGTCGGCCAACCGACGCAGAAAGCCGGCGTTGACCGCCTGGTCGATACCGACGGAAAAGATGCGCGGCATCCGGCTCGCGGATGCCTCTTTCAATTGCTGCAACACTATGTCCTCGCCGGCCACCTGGCCGTCGGTGACCAGCACGATAATCCGATCGCGATCGGTCGTTTCACCAAGCCATCGAGCCGCCTGTCCAAACGCCTCACCCATCTCGGTTCCGCCGCGAGCCTCAAGGCCCGACAGCCAGCTGACGGCAGCGAAGCGATTCCGGTCAGTTGCCGGCTGCAGATCCTCGATGTCGCTTTCGACCACGCTGTCAAAGGCTATCACTCCGAAACGGTCGTCGTCACCCAGGCTGTCGATCAGCCGGCCGGCAGCACGGCGAGCCGCGACCATTTTCCAGCCGCCCATGCTGCCCGAGCGATCCAGCAGTACCACGACGTCACGTGGCACGAGCCCCGATTCAGCGTCGACCTGGTCCGGGGTCAGCGTCACGGCCAGTGTCCCGGAACTTGTCGCGGTCGCCGGGGAGACCTGCAGGCTGCTGCCGAGTACCTCGCCGGTGATCGGGAAACGGAGCAGGAAATCTCGATTGAGTCGTTCGCCGGGCTCCAGGCAGACCCTCCACGGTGGACCGGACTCGCTGACGACTGAGTGCAAGGAGCAGGTCATTTCCTCACGCCAGGCACCCGGGGCAGGTTCAAGACCGGCCGGGTCAATCGTTACCTCCAGCGAGAGGGCCACGGGGTTGGGAAAGCCAGGTAGCAGGACTGGCGGGGTCACTCGTGAGGCATCAGGCACCTGGTTGGTGTCCTGGGCGATACCGCCGCCAACCGGAACACCTTCCAGACCCTTACCAGGAACGTAGCGGGGGGCAACGACCAGCGGAAACCGAAATGTTGCCTCGCCGCTGTCGATCTCCAGCGGTCCCACCATCTCGAACTCAACCCGCACGGTTTCTCCCGCGGGGATATTACCGGCACGCAGACTGAAAACGCCGCTGCGATCCTCCTCAGCAATCGCCGCACGATGACCTGCAGCGATCGCCTCGTCATAGTCAGCCCGGGCCGCCGATCGCTCCTTGAGCTCGGCCTCCACCCGTCGCTCACCAACATGTAATACACAGGTATGCACCGCGGCACGGTCGGGCAAGGGGAAGATATAGGTCGCCTCGATAGGCTGGTCGGTGGTATTGCAGTAACTCTGCTCGACGCGGGTCCTGTACCAGAGACCCGAGACGTGTGAGCGGACATCCATAGCGGTCAATGGGAGACAGCCCACGGACTCGGTTTCCAGGGCACCGAATCCAGTCGTATCAGTCGTCGAAAGAGGAGCGTCATATAGTGGAAGTGCTTGTTGCGTGATCATTGGTTTCTCCATTTTCTGTTGTTCGATACCAGGTCTTTTATGTGGTCTACTGGTCAACTCAGGCGAGCTCGTCACCTGAGTGATGACGGATGCGTGCGGCGTGGCGTGCCAGGTCTGCCAGTGATCTTTGCCAGCCGGGGTCCTGCCCAGCCAGTTCGGCCTGTTGGGCATCGTCCCAGGTAATGCGGATGCCGGGAGCCAGTTCCCACTGCACGGCAAGTTGACCCCTCGTGCCGGAGGGCCCCGGAGCGTCCGGGACAACGTCGGTCGGAGTCGATTTCCAAAAGGCCGGCTGGATCGCTTCCATTGCAGCAGGGGATTCCATCATCTCACTTTGAAATTGATCGTGATCCTTGCTGGGGGAATCCGGGATGGCTTGATCAAGTTGATCCCAGACGGTGTCAGGAATGCTGGCCCACTTTTCGAGCTGCTTGTCCGTCGCCCCGATGATCCGCTGCTGGATCATCCCCAGCGACTCGCCCGCCGCCTGCAACCGCTTGATCGCAACAGCCTGGACCAGGTGCCTGCGCCCATAATAGGCCGTCCGGCCCTGCATCTCCTCTGCCGGAGCTAGCAGGCCACGGGTCGTGTAATAACGCAGGGTCCTGATGTCGGGTACCGCCTTGATTCGCCCCGATGCCTGCTGGTCGGCACCGGTCAACGACAGGACCCAACCTACACGCTCACTCAATTCGCCAATGGTATATCGACTGCTCATGTCCATACCTTACAGTGTTATATAACAGTGTCAATATGGTAATCGGCGGTTTGGGAGATTTTCTTTAGCCGGACATTTTGACGAGAAAACCCTCAAAAACGCGACTTATCGGCATTTGGGGTTTGGGGTAACAGTCAGAATTCACTGTCACGAGAGCTTGCAGAATTGGCTGGTCGCAGATCGCATAAGGCCGAACCGTCCATCGCTGTCAGCATCAGCTCGAACCCTACACGGCTCGCTCCCCGCTGGCCGTGCCTACTGCTTCGGATCGAAAACATTGCGCAGATCTGAGTCGAATGCCGCATCACGGATTGCCCTGTCGGCGTTTCCTGGCTTCCGGCTCAGGCGCCACTGGATCAAACCAGCGTCCCTGGGGGCCTGCGGACTTTCCTTGCCGGCCTGGATACGGTAGCCGGTTCCGAAAGTGGTGATAATTGAACCACCGCGAGACAGTGTGGAGGAGGTAGCCTGGCTGCTGGGCCACCAGTAGGACTCCCCTTTTCGTTTTCCTGACCAGACATGTAACAGGTAGCGGTGATCGAGATCCCAGCTGGATCCGTGGTCGTGGCTAACCACCGCCTCGATACCGAATTGCGGAAAGCCGTCCTGATCGTCGACATATCCCAGTCTCACGACATAGGTCATGACGATATCCTGGTTGCGCATCAGCACCATCGACGGGTGGTGGCGACCGTAATCGTAGAGCATCTTGATCGCTGACCAGGTGCGTCCGTCGTCCCTGGATATCGAGATCCCGAGTCCTTCGTAATGGTCCAGGGTCTTGCCCTCGAGCCGGTCCGGAACGTCGGTTCGACAGGCTGCCAGTAAATCACCGTTACCGGCGCGCATCAGGCTCACCTCGTTCGCGCCATGCCATTCGGGCACCGTGATTGACCGGCTCCAGGACTTCCCCAGATCGGTACTAAAGCGAATCGAGGCCTGGGAGTCTGTCCCTGACTGGCTGTAGCCAGTCTCGGCAAGCTGGATGATCTTTCCCGTCCTGGGATCTCGATCAACAAGCGGTGGATCCCAGATGTACCAGGGCTTGTCATCTGATGAGCGTGCAATCGGCACGGGGTGACCCCAGGTTTTTCCATAATCGGTACTGAACCAGCGAGAGGGTGGACCAGCTGCCAGGATGCCGTCCTCGTAAAAGAGCAGTCTCCCCTTGCCCAGGTATGCCAGTGCCGTTCCCATGCCGATTGATGGCTTGCCATCGTCGTCGGCGCGGACGGGCCGGGGATCTGTCCAGGTCGCTCCACGGTTGTCGCTGGTCAGGACGAAGGCACGGTGGGGATAGTCACACCCGACCAGCATCAACAGCCGATTCTTCTCCGGCATGTTGACCATGTAGGGAACCGCGACCACCCGGTTCCAGCTCTCGGTGACAATCTGGAACCGCGCCGGAAGGCGTCTTTGCCCGGCCTGGCCATTGAGCTGTCGAACTTCATGCGTCTGCCACTGGGCCAGTCCCGTCGATGGCGCTGAGACTGCAGCCAGAACGATGGCCGACGCCAGAAATCTCAAGCTCGTCATTGTGAAAGTCCTATTCAACAACCAACTCCCGTGACACAGGAAAAAGCGTGCATCGAACTATTGTTCCGGGTCCCGCATTCGGCATGCTGCCAGCGGCAGCGGCAGCGGAGTACTCAAGACAAGCTACTCCTGTTACCTCTGCCTTCGGCCCTGCACATTGCGAACACGAGCCGGAACGGGTACTTCAGTCTTCCAAAGTTTGCCGGCTTGGCGACCATTACGAACATGAAGTCCGTGAGTCTTGGCCGTGCGAGTGAAGGCGTTGGCAGCATAAGCGAGTGATCTTTTCAGCTCCTCACTGGAGACACTCCCATCGATCGTCCCGATCAATTGCCCTTTTATTCCATAGGCATCTGGCTTGATTACCACGAAACCAGTCTTCGCTGCAGCGCCAGTCACAACCCTGAGATCAGCTGGATTTGTTGTCGATGCGTAGATGTACTTGCCAATCAGCTCGTCGCTCCAGATCACGCTGCTGAGTTTCTTCTTCAGCTGATCCAGTTCTTGCTGATCCTTGCCATAGACGACGACACTGGGGAGTCCGTCGCAGCTTGCCACGTTGATTCCCAGACGAACACTCTTCATTTGAGGAACAGCTGCATCCTCCGCTCTCGCCGTCGCCTTGCCCACGTACTGGCTGGCGACGAGCCGTAAGTCTGCTGCCATCGCAGCTGAATCCTTGTACACGTAATTTGGCCCTCGAGTGCTGCGTCGCAGCTTGGTGCGCCCGTCAGGTGCCAGCAGGCAGAAGCCGAAATTCCTCAAGTCACCGCCAGCAGAACCGAGGAAAGCCCACTTCAGGTACTCTGCTTCCTGCTTGTCTTCATAGGTTGCTGTGCGGATACAGACAAAGTCACGGGAGGCTTTGATCAGCTGTGCATTAGACAGGAAACTCCTGTCCATATTCTGCTTGCCCGGTCACCACATGCCGGGAACACCGCCGCATTGTGCTGCTGAAGTGATGAACAGGATCGGTTTGCCCGTTCGCTTCGCTTCGGCCAGGCCATCGCTGAGCACGCCATACCAGGCGATACCGGAAACGACTTTCTTGCTTTGCGGCACGCTGCCGCCATAAGACGGCCCGGTCGGTGGAGAAAGCTGGGCGTTGACCGGCCGTGACATGATCACGACAGCCATTGCTACAGACAATACAAACAAGCCGGAAAAACTGGCGATTGACTTCATCTGGCAATCTCCTCTCTCATGACGGATCGACCCTTGTTCGATCTCGTCAAACAATAAACCGCTGGTCGGTCGAGGTCCGCTAATGGATGAGTCCCTTGCCCACTATTATAAACCCAGCCGAGTTGGAAAGTTGCGTTTCCCATCACAAATTCTCCCCGCACCATTAGCGGGGCGGGCTGGCTGGGCCGCGGGTTTCACTCCAAAGCCCTGTCCCGGATTCAAAGTCATCCTTGCTGGCTTGGCATATGTAATATGACCACCGACTTCTAGGCATTAACCCCATTCAGCTTATCCAGTTGTTCAATCGTACTGTAGATGAAGTGGGTGTTCGCATCATGGAACCGGACGCGATGGCCGACCGTCCTGTCGGCCCAGCCCCGGGCACTACCGCCATTGTCACCAAGTTCCTGGGCCATCGCCGTCCAGTCGCAGACCATTTCAATCAAGTCGACCTCTGTCATATCGTTGGGGTCAACGTGGGCCTGGTAATGATGCCTGTTGGTGGTGAGATGATGCTGCGTGGCCTGCTTCACCAGTTCCTTGACTCCTGGCGGATACTCGAACGCCTCACCACTCTGGCGGCAGCGATGGAATTCAGTGAGCCAAATATAAGCAACTCGCTCCTCGGGCCCGAACTTGGAAGCATCATGAACCCTCGCTCGCTCAATCAGCTCATCAGCGTGGTCCGACAACTGGGCCAGCAGCATCAAGTTTGCCGCCACCCGAGCAATATGTTCTTCGGTCCGCCGCTGGTAGAAGTTGACCATCTCGGGCGTCGGTTCTGGTAGATTTTCCTGGTCACGATTTGTCATGTCAGCAGAGTCATTGGCAGGCGCAAGGCTGCCTCAATCAGAACTCACTTGCGTCTCGTCCCCACGCAATAGAGGTTCTTGTATGTACGGATGAAGAGCTGGCCGTCAGACGGAGCAAGTGAGGCCTTGATATGCTCCTGCATCGCATTTCGTGCAATCAGCCGGTACTCTGGGCTGGCTGCCATGATGAAGATATCCCCTTCCGTGTTACTGACATACAACCGATCTCCTGCCAGCAGCATCGATCCCCAGAGGTTGCCCTCCAGCCGTTCCTTCCAGACCGTCTCCCCCGTTGCGACATTAACGCACTCGGCAATTCCAGGTGCATTGGAGACATACAGATAACCATCACGTACAACGCCGGACCCAATCCGTTGCTGGGTCTTCTCCACATGCCATAACCGATGGTCGGCGGTAATGTCACCACGGCCACCCATGCGAACAGCCATCATCGACTTCTGGAAGCCGCTGACCCCAATCAGCACTCCATCGCCAACTGCCGTGTCGGGATAGTTACTTGGACCCAGCCCAGCACACTTCCACAGCTCCTTGCCGGTCAGCGGATCAAAGCCTTTTAGCTGGCCTGGCATGGAGAGTGCAAATTCGTCCCTGTCGCCAACACGGTAAATCACCGGCGTCGACCAGGAACCGTAGAGCTTGTCGTTGATTCCCTCTTCCGGCGTGTCCCAGACCGTTTCTCCTGTCTTCTTGTCGAGCGCGACAATATGCGTTGGGTCGCCGGGGCCACGGTGAATAATCAGCAAGTGCTTGTAGAGCACCGGTGTCGAAGCGGGGCCAAAGACGTGATTCAGTTTTCCCAGATCGCGTTGCCAGACCACCTTGCCGGAAAAGTCACAGGCGACGACGCCGGCGGAATCGAAACTGGCGTAGACCAGGGTCCCGTCGGTGGCGGGTGAGCCAGAACAGAAGGGGTTATCGTTATGAGCTGTTTCGGCCTGCGGAAAAGCGACGCTATGTTGCCACAGCTTCTCGCCGTTTTTTCGATCGAAGCAGATCAAGCTGCGGATCTTCCCGCCGTCCTGCTGGCAAGTCACAAACACTCGATCGTCCCAGACAATGGGGGTCGAGTTGCCGGCAGCTGGCAGCGCCGCTTTCCAGCTGACATTGTCCGTCGGGCTGAACGTGGTCGGCAGCTGCCTATCGCTGCTTACACCAATCCCACTGGCCCCGCGCCAGGCGGGCCAGTTCTCTGCGGAGACGGCCGCTGGCAATACAAGAGTGGCAACGACGAGTAGCCAGGATGTTCGCTTCATCGTGATGTCTCCGCTGGGCTGGATATCGTTGCCAGAACGTCGGCCGTTCGTGCGCGGCTTATTCTAGCCGAACTGGATCGAGAAATCGCTGACTGGCCCGTACGCTCACCTGGTTGCCACCCCGTGATAGATGTAGCCGCGGGTCCTGGGCGTCTTCTCGACATAGAAATTGTCGATCTCTACCGACTCAAATGGCTGGGTCGACAACAGCTCGGTCACATCAAGTGTCAGGCTGCAGCCATCGGCGATGCGCCCTTGCAGCCAGTTCATACGTCGCTGCCACTTGGCCACTTTTTCATCTGGGCTGATGCCATGCTCAAAGAACAGGAGACGACCGCCTGGCTTCAGTACGCGAAACAACTCGACCATCGCCTGGGCGGAGTCGGGAATGCTGCAGAGCGTCAACGTGCTGACAACGCAATCAAATGCAGCGTCGTCAAACGGTAGCTGCTCACTGCTGATAATCCGCTGATCCACTTCGATACCGGCCTCTTGGATACGGCGGCGAAGTCGCTTGTTCATGCCCGGATTGGGATCAACGGTCGTGATCTTGCCGACATGGTCCGGGTAATGCCGCAGGTTCAAACCGGTCCCCACGCCGACTTCCAGGATTTCACCGTCCACGCTGGCAAGTTGCGCCTGGCGATACTTTGCCCAGCAGGGCTTGTTCATCGAACAATCGTAGAGGCGTGGAAATATAACTCTGGAATAGAAACCCATGGTGACTCTGACACTTTCCGTCTACCGACGATTCGTAGCCAGCGGCCCGCGACGCTGTCCGTCCAAAAGTCGCAACAGCACAAATCCTTGTCAAGCGGATCCTATACGCTCGATCGGTGCCCGAATTTTTGGGTCTTTCGCCCAGGGAACATCCAACTCCACCTGCACGAACCATTCAATCGAAAACAGCTTGCCTCTGGCGGTTACAGGCATTTCTTCTGCCGTGTCAGCCGTGATCAAGAACTCTTTCGAATACTCACCGTGGATCGAACCTGGCATGTCGATCTCGATAGCCTTGCCGTTGTAGCGGCGGCTGTCGGAATGGCCATGAGCCACGCTTGTTTCATGACCGACCAGGCGAACGAGAATGGTTCGAACCTTGATCGGTTCCTCAGTTGTTACCTTGAAAATACCAGCGATCGATCCACCGGGATAAATAGCATCTTCGACCAATGCCAGCCCAATCTGTACGTCAGGCCCCAGCAGCTTATCCCAGAACCCGCGGCCCTCGTCCTCAGGATATCGGACGAGCACGGTACTCGCAGTCCGATCAACTTCAAGCGGCGCAAGGTGAAAGGAAAAGACCTCTTTCAAGTCACGGCCCAGGGGGATGTCGACCAGGCACGTCAACTCATAAAACACGCGAGATCGACCTGCCACATGGGTAGGAGGGGCGGTGGCAGGCATCGAGATTTCAATCAGGTAATGGTAGTCGCCAGGCGGCATCACTTTTTTTCGCCCGCCACCAAACAGAGTCGCTACCGCATCAGCCAGATTGGCAAAAAATCCGGCCCGCTCATTCCCTGCCAACAGCTTCTTTTGCTCAGTAATATTCGCATATTCCACCGCCGTATGCGTGGTCGTGGTGGTACTCCCTTTACTGTTGGTAGAAGTTGTGGTGTAAGTCGCTTTCGTCTCCTCGGCGCCGCTAAATCGAGCGTGGATTCCCCGCACTTTGATCGCGCTCTCCAATCGCAGCACGATGGGAATCTCCATCGACTCGCCACGTTGCAACTCATGAGTCGGAGCGTCGATTGAGATTGAGTTGGACATGACATCTCTCTTGGAGAGGAGTGTTTGAATGATGTATGGGAAAAGTGCACACTCAACGTCGAGAAGCATCTGAGCAAAAATTGAGACGTGGTGCAAGCGGCTGGAATGTGATGGATTCCGCAGGAAACTTTGCTCTGCCTCACCTACCGGCTTTCCGCTGGAACATAGTCGGGGTTAGGCTCCATCATCCGCGCCGACACACGCTCTCTCCAGCTGTGCAGCATCGCACGCAACTCGGCGGCCTTGTCGGGCTCGGTCTCCGACAGATCGTTCTGCTCGCCTATATCCTCTCGAAGATTGAACAGCTGCACGGTCTGGTTCTCAAAATACTCAAGCAGCTTGTAGTCGCCGGCGCGGACAGCACCGCCCGGACTCTGCATGCCATGATTACTGTAGTGCGGGAAGTGCCAGTAAATCGCTGCTCTTGCAAGATCTCCTTTTCCTCTCACCAGCGGCGCTATGCTGACTCCATCGGCGTGCTGCTTCGGTTGCAATGGCAGGCCAATCATCTCCAGGATCGTTGGATAAAAATCGGTGCTGATCACCGGCACGTCGCACACTTTTCCGCGCCGTCCCTGCTGCGGCCAGTGAACGATCAGCGGTTCACGAATCCCCCCCTCATAAAGCCATCCCTTGGCACCGCGAAGCGGCAGATTCGATGTCGAATAGGCCCGGTCCAGGCGATCCGCAGCAATCACCCGCTTGGGATTTCCAAGGTTTCCTGCGGACATACCACCGTTATCCGAGAACAGGATCACGATCGTGTTGTCATCGAGGTTTAGCTTCTTGAGTTTGGCGAGCAGACGGCCCAGGCTTTCATCAACCGATTCGACCATGGCGGCAAACTGGACATTGTCCTGCCGCTGCTTGATCTTGACCGTTCGCTCGGGCAAGACGCGGTAGCCCGACCAGCCAGGATCGAGCATGCGAGCCTTGAGGTCTTCCCTCGATAATGGATTCAGGTCATCCGGGTTGCCTTCCAGTATGAATGGAGGACCCTGCCGAGGCGGCAATGCCTCAAGTTTTCCCTGGTACTTCTCCACCAGGTCCTCGCGGCCCTGGATCGGGTCATGAACCGCAAAATGGGACATGTAAAGGAAGAACGGGCGATCCTTGTTGGCCTCGATAAACTTCTCGGCCTCATCGGTCAGCCTGTCGGTCAGGTATTCACCCTGCTTGTTCTCAAGACCATCCAGCTGAAACGGCGCGTGATAGCCGGCCTTGGGCCAGCCCTTGTTCCAGCGCGGAATCTGAATATCGAAACCCTGCTGGAGCGGGCCGAAGGGATCTTCTCCAAGATGCCATTTACCAATGTGTGCGGTGCGATATCCGTGCTGCTTGAGTGCCTCGGCTATCGTGACTTCCTCGAGAGGCAGGTGCTGGTGAATCTCAGCATTCTTCAGTTGCTGAAATGGAAACTCGCGACGACCCGGCAGCCAGTCGGTCAGCTGCAGGCGGGCAGGGTACTTGCCGGTCATGATACTGGCCCGAGTTGGCGAGCAGACATGGCAGGTGGCATACGCCTGGGTGAACCGCACACTGCGTTTCGCAAAACGGTCGATATGAGGTGTCTGGTAAAAGCTGCTGCCATAGCATCCCAGGTCACGCCAGCCGAGGTCGTCCACCAAAAAGAAGACAACGTTGGGGCGACTGTCGGATGCCCGCAGCGCAGCTGGCATGAGCATGCCAAGTGCAATGGCCACGATGATGAACCTGGTCAAACCCGATCTCATAACGTGTTCCTCTTCGCCAGCACCTCAGCTGGCATCTGCTGAGTAAATGACCGCGGCCGAGATTGACTGAGAACTGACAGAGCACCCGCTGTCATTTTCTACCGTCGATATTCTGCTCGATCTGGGAATCGCTTGGTGTTGGCGATGGGCAGCCTTTTTCCGGCACTTCAACATGTGCTGTCCACAAGATCGCGTTCAGCACGATCTGGCGGAAGTTGTCATTCTGCCAGCTGACATGATTGTGGGCACCGGTAAATCCGAAGCCACGTCCCCCAGCGGGCCGCTGGTAAGCCCAGGCAACATGCTGTTTTTCGCCAGCGGTAACTGCCTTGCGAACGGCCGGGTTGCCGCTGCGTGGACCGTCACTTCGCCGCAAGGTTTCCGGCGGCGGCAGGTCCGACAGGATCGGCGTTACGCCCTTCATTTTCTCGACGAACCGCATGTGGTAATACCATTCGTCGTTGATACTAAAGGGCTGCACGCCGTTGCAAATCGGATGATCTGGAAAGTCCCTGAACTTGGGAGTCCAGTGCGGATTGACAGACCAGTCAAGATCACAGAATCCACCCATCCACTCCAGGAACTTCTCTCCCGGCTTGCCCTTTTCGGCTTCCGTGGCCCAGTGGATCATCACCACGCCGACACCCTTCTTCATCAACGCATCAAATTCGTCCAGGTGCGGCTTGACGACATGGCCACTATGACCGGTACAAAAAATCACGACCGTTGCCGCGTCCTGCAAAATGGTTTTATCGCGAGGATATCCGTAATGGGGGACAAGGACCGCTTCCACGTCTAACCCCGACTTGTTCAAGGCCTGGGCCAGGATCATGTTGCCGGCTCGATGCTCGTGTTTCATTTGTCCATGGCTTGGCGACCCGGAAATGAAAACCACCTTCGCTTTATCTGCCGCATAGCTTGAAGCCGTAAGCGATAACGTGACGACCAGCATCAGCACATCAGGCAGCCCGAAAACACGTTGCCGTGAGCTCCTTGGCTTGGACATCAATAAGCTCCCATGCTGAGTTATTGGTCGTGATCTTGTACCCAAGTGTGGTCCACGTGAGGTACGACAACAATAGGGAGCGAGTCACGACCGGCAACTGCAGGCGGCCAGGCTCAAAGTCGGCGTGGCGATCGCCTTTCCGACTCAAACCAACTCAGGCATCGGCCGGTGTTCGCCAACCAGGTACTGGGGCCGGCCGGCAAGGTCAGTGAATTGCGTGGTCGCCACGTCAATCCCCAGTCGTTCATAGAGGGTCGCGAAGACCTCACGGAAATGAACCGGGCGGTCTTTTGGATCCTCGCCCCAGCGAGTCGTCGAACCGATCACCTGGCCAGACTGCAGACCACCGCCCGCCAGCAGAGCTCCCGCCACATTCGGCCAATGGTCACGGCCGCCCGTCGCATTGATTTTTGGCGTGCGTCCGAATTCACCCCAGGCGACAACGGCAATGTCGTCCAGCAGCCCGCGCTGATCGAGATCCTCGATCAAGGCAGAGAGTCCAAGGTCGAAGAGAGGAAGCGCGCCACGTGCTTCGCCAAAGCAGTCCTTGTGCCAGTCCCAGTTGTAGTCGTCTTGTGACATTCGCCCGAATGGCCAGCGACTGAAGGCCATGGTCACGCACCGCGCACCCGCTTCAATGACCCGCCTCGCCAGCAGAAACTGGTCCAGGTGTGTCTTCCCCTGGCGCTCATTCGGATACTCGCTCTCAAGACCATATCGCCGCCGCAGCGGCTCATCTTCCTTGCTGAGGTCAAGTGCATCCGCCATTCGTGGGGAAGTGAGAACATCGAAGGCCTGCTTCTGGAACTCGTCAATCCCGTCCGCAACCCCCTCACGGTCAGCTCGTCGACGGAATTGGTCAAAGCTGGTCAGTAATGCCCGCCGGTCAGCCAGCCGCCGTGGGCTGATGCCATTGAGCATGATATTGCGGCGATCGACCGCGCCAACCTCGAATCCGGCATGAGCTGTGCCGAGATAACCTGGCTGTGTCGGCGCAGTACGCATGATGAAACGTGCATCGGGTTCGACGGGAACCAGGTCGATGGCAGCCGGAACGCCAGGCACACGCGTACCAAACTGTTTGGACAACACCGAGCCCATCGACGGCCAGCCGCCAGGTGGAAACCCCGGCACCAGTGGCGAGGCTGGCATTTCCGCATGCGACTCCCAGCCGGTCGTGCACCAGTGTGTGTTGTGATCGTTTTGGAATCCGACCAGTGAGCGGATGAGTGCAAGTTTGTCGGCCATGCCTGCCAGTCGGGGCATGAGCTCACATATCTCCATGCCCGGGACCGTGGTGGCAATTGGCCGAAAATCCCCCCGGATTTCAATCGGAGCATCCGGTTTCAGGTCATACATGTCCAGGTGCGTCGGCCCACCTGGCAAGATCACCATGATGACGCCCTTGATCCGTTTGCGCGGCCCCCCCTGGGATTCGCCTCGCAAGATCTGCGGCAGCGTAAGCCCTCCCATCGCCAGGGAGCCAATCTGCAGCCAGCTGCGTCGCGACATTCCATCACAGAATCGCGACTTGGGTCCGGGGATGGTCAACATGGTTGCTTCCTTCAACAGCCGAGAATGGCATCCAGCAAACTCGATCTATACATATTCGGGAGGACGTCGAAATTACCTCTCTACACATGATATCGTCCTTTTCATGTTCGATGCCACATTAACCACGGAATAACACCCCGCTGACGTTGATTGCAGCGCCGGGCGATTACAGGCAGCACCGGGCCCTCGCTTTGCACGGAGAGCATGGCACCAGCAGAAGCGGCCCTGCGGACGGTTCTCTGCGCGATCGTGGCCAGGTCGCGGCAGCCGGGAATCTGCTGATCTGCCCGCCTATTTTTTCGCTTTGAGCAGCTTCAGCATCCCCTGTCCGAGGGATTCACCGACCAGCATATAGGTCTCGGCGTTTTGGTTGTAATGAAAACCCTGGTTCCTCGGCGACACGTCCGGATCTCGCCAAAAGTCGCGCGTCTCGACTGTCAGCACATTACCCCGGAACATTGGGTACGTGCCGGTCTTGCCGCTGACAGCCAATTGGGCTTCGGCAACCGTCTTGTGCGGTCCCGACATTGTCCATCCACCGAACCCGATCGTTGCAATGACGAAGGGAGCCTGCGGCGCATCGAACTCTCTCCGTAGAGTCTTGATAAGCTTTACGAGATTCTGCTCATAGCGACTGGCATGTGGCTCGCTGCCATCCTTGTGGCCTTGCCACCAGGCAAATCCGGCGATCTCGTAGCCACGACCCTTCCACTGCGGGAATTCCCTATCGAAGTTATCAAGCACTTCGTGGGCCGCAGCAAAGCAGTCGTCATACTGCTTGCCCGCGTACCAGTCTATCGGCTCGGGCTTCGTACCCTTCTCCCACCGCCCCGGTGAGTCCTTGTAGCCGGCATAGACATAGCCCTTGTCCTCGAATCGTTCACTGCCGGGCGGAAGAAAATCCCAGCCCAACGACCGATTGCCCTGCGATGCCTTGAGGATCAAAACTGGTTGATCGTGATAGTCACCGACGATATGACCAAAGCCGAGTTCCGGACCGATGCTGTTGCTGCTGGCACCGCAGCCGACACTCAGCCACTTGTTCGCACCAGCAGTCACAACGCCCTTGTACCAGACGTCCTTCCGCTCCACCCAGTTGCCTTGGCTGTCGACCAGGTAGGGAAACTTGCCGTCTTCTTTCACGACGGTGGCAAGAGTTCCGGGGATGTCCGTACGTGCAATCCAACCGAGCCCGTTGGCCTGATCTGTCAAATAAATGATCCTGAATGAGATCCTGGCACCGGCAGTCAGCTTGATCTGGGCATGAACCGCATCCTTGCCGGGCTCTTTGCGATAAACTTCCTCGCCATTGACATCCATGATGTTAAAAGTGGAGCCACCGTAGCCAGGATTCATCTCATAGACACCGGTCGTCTTGACCTGGATAAAGCCGCGTACAATCTGAGTCCCGCCGCCAGGGTAAGGTGTAGGCGTGGTCCCACCAAAGCTCTCGAGCGCCAGCGTCTTGATCGGTTTCATCTTCTCGTACTCGGTATCCGCATCGTACTTGCCGGGGTATACGGAAAGCACCGGGTCGATGAACTCTGATCCCCAGCGGCTACCTCCGCCCGTCACCTGGCCGATCCCGACCATGTTGGATTGACCGGAGAGGATATAGACCTTGACCGGCTTTTCAGCGGCTCTGGCCGGTACCGTCATCAACGCCAGAATCAGAACAAGAGGAAGTGAGCGGATGCAATGGCGACGAAAAGAACTCATGGCGTTACCTATCGGAGACCCTGGTGAGGATTCGAGTGTTAAGTGACTCAGGCTATGAGCCATTCTATCACTTCGATCACGCCAGGCCGGTCGACCCAGCAGCTTCTGAATCACGATTTGTCCTTGGCGGACTCAGTAGATTTGGCCGTTTCGCGGCACGCTTTCGCAATACGTCACTTCTGGCAGGCTCACCACGCGGTTCACGCCTGAGGCACTCCGAGGGGTGCATCCTGAGGCAGTTGCCTGGTGATCTATTGGATCGCCTGCTGGCGTCTTGACGATGACTGCCGTCAAGGCCATAGTGGCCTCGACTAACCAACATAGCCCCAGCATGGAAGCTTGTTTCGCTCGTTGGAAATCATCCCATGAGTGGAGAGCGGCCAATCCATTTTTCAGCGGTTGGCAGAGACTTTTAGCACGCGATCGGAGAAAGCATGAATAGCGAAAGCAAGTGCCCAATGATGAGCCCGGCTCATCGACACACCGCAGCTGGTTCTCTGGCAAACGGAGACTGGTGGCCGAATCAGCTGAAGCTGCAGATTCTCCATCAAAACTCTTCCCTCTCAGATCCGATGGGTGAGGAGTTCGACTATGGCGAGGAATTCAAGAGTCTCGACCTGGATACCCTCAAGGCTGACATCGCTGAATTGATGACAACGTCCCAGGACTGGTGGCCGGCCGATTACGGCCATTATGGACCGTTCTTCATTCGCATGGCGTGGCACAGCGCCGGCACCTACCGTATCGCCGACGGCCGGGGTGGTGCAAGCTCCGGAACACTCCGTTTTGCACCTCTGAACAGTTGGCCCGACAATGTGAACCTCGACAAAGCGCGGCGGCTACTCTGGCCTATCAAGCAAAAGTACGGCCGGAAGATCTCCTGGGCCGACCTGATGGTGCTGACCGGCAATTGCGCCCTTGAGTCGATGGGATTCAAGACGCTCGGTTTCGCTGGCGGGCGAGAGGATGTCTGGGAACCTGAAGTGGACATCTATTGGGGGCCTGAAAGTGAATGGCTGGGAGATGAACGCTACAGTGGCGACAGAGACCTGCAGAATCCTCTGGGCGCCGTTCAGATGGGCTTGATTTACGTGAATCCCGAGGGGCCCAACGGCACTCCGGATCCGCTTGCTGCAGCGACGGACATTCGCGAAACATTCCGCCGCATGGCGATGGATGACGAGGAAACTGTTGCCCTGATTGCCGGTGGCCACACGTTCGGCAAAGCTCATGGTGCCGCTGACGCGGATCAGCATGTCGGTGCTGAACCGGAAGGGGCCAGCCTGCAGGAGCAAGGTCTCGGCTGGACGAGCAGCTACGGCAGCGGCAATGCCGGTGACACGATTAGCAGTGGGCTGGAGGGAGCTTGGACGACCGAGCCAGCGAAGTGGGATAACAACTACTTCGAGAACCTGTTTGGTTACGAGTGGGAGCAAGTAACAAGTCCAGCGGGCGCCACACAATGGACGCCGACAGATGAGTCGGCGGTGGGCACCGTACCGGATGCCCACGATCCCGCGAAAAATCACGCCCCGATGATGTTCACAACGGACCTGGCGTTGAAGATGGATCCAATCTATGGGCCGATTTCCCGGCGTTTCTACGAGGATTCGGATGCGTTTGCAGACGCCTTCGCCAGGGCCTGGTACAAGCTGACGCATCGTGACATGGGCCCCGTTTCGCGATGTCTTGGGCCGCTGGTCCCCGAACCACAACTGTGGCAGGATCCTGTGCCCAGCGTCGATCATGATTTGATTTCAGAGCAGGATGTCGTGACGCTCAAGGATGCGCTGCTGGCAGCGGGGCTCTCTATCTCCCAGCTGGTGGCGACGGCGTGGGCGTCGGCCGTAACATATCGCGACACCGACAAGCGCGGGGGTGCCAACGGGGCACGGATTCGACTTGCACCCCAGAAGGACTGGGCAGTCAATAGCCCGGAGGACTTGGCAAGCGTCTTGCCGGTGCTGGAGCAGGTCCAGTCAGAATTCAACAGCGCACAGTCCAATGGGACGAGAGTCTCACTTGCAGACCTGATCGTCCTGGGAGGGTGTGCCGCCGTCGAGCAAGCAGCGAAAAATGCTGGTTGGGATCTCCAAGTCTCGTTCTCGCCGGGGCGTACGGACGCCTCCCAGGAGCAGACCGATGTGGATTCATTTGCCGTGCTTGAGCCGACCACGGATGGGTTCCGCAACTATGTCGGAACTGAGCATCCGCGGCCGGTGGAAGAGCAGCTTGTGGATCGAGCGCACCTGTTGACGTTGACCGCCCCAGAGATGACTGTTCTCGTTGGCGGCATGCGTGTCCTGAATGCGAACGCTGGTCAGTCGGCCGTTGGAGTCCTTACCGATCGGCCCGAGACATTGACCAATGATTTCTTTGTGAACCTGCTCGACAACAACACGACCTGGCAGCTGTCCGCCAGGTGCGAGCACTTCTTCGAGGGGCGTGACCGGAGTACGGACGAAGTCAAATGGACGGGAACGGCTGTGGATCTTGTCTTTGGTTCCAACTCGCAGCTCAGAGCGATCGCCGAAGTCTATGCATCGGACGATTCCGAGCAGGTTTTCGTACGTGACTTCGTGGCTGCCTGGGTCAAGGTGATGAACCTCGATCGTTTTGACATTGCCTGATCTTGGCGGGGGCATCCGTGGGTGATTTTCCGGCCACGACCGCCCCATCAACGCGAAGCAGAAGGGAGATGGCGGGTGCCATCGGTACCCTTTTTCATGATGTGCCGGACCTGATCGCACGATGTCGAGGCTCCTGGCCCAGTTCGATTTCCTTGCGATCGCTCTCCATTTCGGGAATTTCTATTCCCACCTATCGAATCGCATTCTAGAACCTGCAGTTCGTATTCCTGCTGGCCGCCTGTCACGGATGGTGCCACGTGGCGGCAGCGGAAATCGAACCCGCCTTGTGCGGACATGGCCGGCTCACGGCGAAAGGGGCTTCAGCCGAAAGCCGGTGACCAGGCTTCCGTCCTGATAATCGAAGGTCGCCGTCGAATCCTGCGACTGCACCCGTGTGATGCGGCCCGCACGATCACGAGCCAAACGAACGGGTGCGACCTTCAGGTCACCTCCTGGTCGCAGGACGTAAAACCTGACCTTGTTTGTGCCTTCGCTCAGGTAGTCGGTGATCAGCAGGAACTGGTTGATGTTTGAGCGATGTCCTGCATCCCAGCGTACTTTACAAAAATCGAGCATCAGCTGGCTGTCGGCAAAATACTGGTTAGCCAGTGTCGCAAAGGCTTCCTGCGGGGCGTTCAGGAAGAATTGGATATTGCCCCGCGTGTACGCCCGGTCAAAATCTTCCTGGCCCTTGAAGTAACGCAGCCAGGCTGCGTTCCAGCTCGCGTCATCACCGTCCCAGGCACCGATACTCTGAAAGTTCTTCCTGGTCGCCGCGAAGTCAATGCCGCGGGACTTGGGAGATCTGTAAACGACCTCGGAACCGGCCGCCTGTGCAAGGCCCTCAAACTTCCTTTCATACAATTCCGGGCGAGTCCTTCTGCCAACCGTGTCCAGCATGTTGTGGGCCAGTTCATGGGCCAGGCAGATAAGGTAGACATCGGTGACGCCAGGTCTTGGGGCGTCAGCAGCAAAGCTGTTCTCCGGGTGTCCCAGCGGTAAATCAAAGATGTTGATTCCTGACCGGGCGCGAATTTTCTGGGTCTTGATTGCCGGTCCCAGCCAACCAGCCGCCGTGATCATTTCAACATCCCACGTGCCGCGGGGCATCGCCATCATCAGCTGGTGCATCGCCGCCAGGTGTTCGGGCGTGGCGGTGTTGTTGTCGATGAACAGCACACCGAGATCAATCAGCAGCCTGCGGTACCCCGCCTGGAAGTCGAGGACATCTGCAACACGTCTGCGGTTCAAGATCGAATCGGGCAGCGACTCCAGTAGCACCACCCAGTATTGCCCAGCCAGGATTGGCACGTGGGGTCCAGACTCCAAGTCGAACCGTGAGCGGCGGAGCACGTCTGGGTACTGCTTCGCCAGCGGAGCAAGTTTCTTGAAGAGTTGTTCCCGGGATGATCGGGGAATCAGTTCAGCTGCTAGATCCGCCTGGATCGCTGCCAGAGATCCGAAGACCTGCCGGCGAACCGCTGCATCGTCGCGGAGCACCTGCCCAAGATTCTTCGAGTGTTCTGCCAGCAGTTTTTGAAAAGACTCCACGCGCGATGAAAAGCCCACGCCCCGCATGAAGAAGAGTTGTCCGTTCTTGCCTCCGCTGAGTAAATCGAGAACGCCGTCGCCATCGAGGTCTGCCAGCTCGGGTGTTGTGTCATCGCCATTTTCATTGCGGATATTGAGGTTTGTGCCATCCGGCCATTGAAACAGTCGGCTTTTGCCGAGGGACGGTTTCTTCCCTGTCCCCGTGTTGGAGTAGAGCGATACGGTACCCCAGTTCACCCCCAGCAGCATGTCCAGCCGGCCGTCCTGGTTGAAATCCAGGATGCGTGGGTGAGAATTGTAGGCAAGCGTGATATCGAAAAACGGTTCTCCCGGTCCGAATTGCGGCATCCCTGCCTGCCCCTGGTTCCGGTACCAGACCAGCTTTCCTCCGAACGATCCTGTGACAAGAT
>Ga0302123_10000136_pt1 | contig 55137 bp, 57 predicted proteins | sample CB21_321_MG_FD_203109 | JGI IMG/M metagenome (GOLD analysis project Ga0302123, IMG submission 203109) | Marine microbial communities from Western Arctic Ocean, Canada - CB21_32.1 | ecosystem: Environmental > Aquatic > Marine > Oceanic | place: Canada: Western Arctic Ocean | collected 2017-09-28 | reverse complement strand
ACTAGAGGCAGGGGTGCTGGTACATCCCCCCGGTGTGCCGGTTCGTGTTTCCACCTGTGATCCAGATTTTCTGTACGGACACATCTGGACGGACCCGACGCTGATGCCAGATCAACACCGAATAGTGGGCTTAACCCTGGTTGGGGGGCCTGTGGGGGGTTGGTTCCTGGTCGTCAATCGAACACCCTGCGGCGACGACACCACTGACGTCGCAGATCCGGACCCCGACCCCCCGACGTCGGAGCCGGATTCGACGGAAGACGAACCGGACAGTGTGGACGAATCTGATCTGACGGCTGAACCCGACGATGCGCCTGTCGAGTTGACCGCGAGCTTTCGCGGTGCCACCGAGGACGTCATCCGAGTCGGTGTTGTGGCAATCGACTTCGATCGACTGGCCGACGCCGGCGTCCAGATCAACTCGGGTGACGCCGGCGCCATCTACACCGCCGCGCTCGAGGCGATCAACGACCGCGGCGGGATCTACGGACGCCAACTGGAGCTCACCACCGAGACCTATCTGCCCATCGGCGGAATCGAGGCGGACGAGATCTGCGTTCGCCTGGCCGAAGACGTCGAAGTGTTCATGGTGTCGGCGCCATCCGGCTCGATCAGATCTTCTGCTACACGGAGTTAAACGACATCACCGTCATTGCCGTCGGTCAGCAGAACCAGGAACGCAACGACCGGTCAAACGCGCCCTACGTCACGGTTCGAGGCCGCACCGATACCCGATCAGCGGCCTGGGCCGACGCCATGGTCGACGCAGGCGTGTTCGAAGGCGAGACGGTCTGCGTGTTCGGTCTGGTCGACGCAGACGAGGAGCTCTACAACGAGACCGTCGCGGCCCTACGCTCCGTCGGCATCGAGCCCGTCGACGGCCTCGTCGCCTCGAACGGCGGCGACGTCGTCGCCAACCGAGCCGCGTCCGAGATCATCTTCGAGAAGCTCCGATCCGAGGGCGTGACGGTGACGGTCCACGTGAGCCCCGTCGCTGATGGCCTCGAAATCGCCGGCAGCATTGGCTACGAGACGAAACATCGGCTACGAGACGAAATGGGTCCAGAACCCGGCGATCGGGTCTGGATCACTGATGGCCGGCGGCGTCGACCTCTCCTATGTCGACGGCATGCTGACGCTCACGCCCACCCCGGTCGGCACGGTCGATCAGCCGGCCATGGCTGACGACCCCGCCGTGGCCGAGTGCGTCGCCACCATCGAGGACCGCACCGACGAGACCGTCGATTACGCACTCGACGCCGAGATCGGCAACGTCAACCTCGCGATCAACGCATGTGGCGCGGCCACGATTCTCGAACTTGCCCTGACGGCAGCCGGCCCCGACCTGACCAACGACTCCCTCGCCTCTGCCCTCGCCGGCCTGGGCGAGTTCTCAATGGCTGGATTCCCCTCGGCGTCACTCGGCCCCGACGACCACGCCGCGGCTGATGCCGGGCAGCTCGCGCGCTTCTCCGCAACCGAGGAGGCCTCGGAGTTTGCGGAGTGACGCCTGTCGTTTCGACAACGACGAGCGGGCGATCGAGTACCGCCCAGTCCGGCCAGCACGGTCCCGTCCGTGCAGTAGATGGGATGCGGGATGGGATTTCCGGTCGTCGGCGTGAAGCCAGGTGAGCTTCTGAAACCTGGTCCCCCTGATCGTTGCGTGAACACCTATAGGCGATCACGCCAAGGAACGCCTCCCCCCAGTCCGATGTGCCGCTGGAATACCCGGGGCTGGGGCCTTGGCGGCGAGGCGATGGCTCGACGGGCCAAAGGGCCTGCCTCGTCAGGTGGTGGCTCGAGCCTGAGCCGTCGGTTCCAGGTTGTCGATGAACGCGTTGAATCCCTTTCTGAACACTCGGACGATCAATGGCCCGTAGATGAAGGCCAGTGGCCCACCCTTGAGCTCGTAGTCGTAGCTCATCGTGAGCGGCGTGGTTTCGCCGCCGTCGGAAAGGGTGAACGTCATTGTGGCCTGCTTGACAGGTTGCTTCTCGATCTTGTCGACGGCGACCACTATTCTCTCTTCTGGCGCCCACTCGGTGACGGTCTCTCTCATCCTCGCGCCACCAAAGGCCAGGTCGATTTGTCGCTCGGCTCCGACGCCCTCGGTTGCATCGCCGATGGCGTAGCTCTTCTCGACGCCGTCGTTCCAGTCGCCGATGTTGGGGTAATCGGCCAACACAGCCCACACACTGGACCGCGGTGCGCACGCGACCAAGTTTCGGGCGCGCACAGGCGCCTGAGTTCGTTGTCGCCCGCGCTGAGGCTAGGCATCGGCCGCGTTGGCGCTAGCCAACCTCCACGGCCGAATATTCGGCCGTCCACAGGGTCCGGCGGTGTGTTCGACGCGAGTCCTGAACAAGTATCGTGGTCATCCGCCGATCTCTTCCCAACACGAATTGACTTTGATGCCTCCGATCCGTAGGCGCCTGCCTGGGACCCCCAACCCGATGCACCGGGTCACGCTTCCGTCGGGCCTCGAGATTGCCGCAGACTCGTTCGGTCCTGAGTCCGGTCGGCCCGTCCTTTTGCTCCACGGGGGAGGCCAGACCCGCCACGCGTGGCGCAGTGCCGGCGAGCGACTGGGAGAGGTCGGCTATCACGCGATTGCGGTGGATTTGCGGGGCCACGGCGATTCCACGTGGGATGAGTTCGGCGACTACGGATACGACGCGATGGCGCAGGACCTCGTTGCCTTCGTTGATCAACGCGACCTTCGGCGCCCGGTTCTTGTCGGTGCGTCGCTCGGGGGGGCCGTCTCTCTGATCGCGGTCGGAGAAGGCCTTGTCGATGCCAGCGCACTCGTGGTTGTTGACACCGCGCCTCGGCTCGAGCCGGGAGGCGTTCAGAACTTACGAAGGTTCATGACCGGACGGCCCGAGGGGTTCGCCAGTCTCGAGGATGTCGCTGATGCAATTGCCGAGTACAACCCGAGACGGAAGCGCTCGAAGACTCTGGTGGGTCTCGCCAAGAACATCCGCCTCGACGACGCTGGGCGTTACCACTGGCACTGGGACCCTCGATTTATGTCGAATGATCGCCAGCCCGGTGATTCGGAGAAGCGCGAGGCTCGCATGGAGGCATCTGTCCGCAGTTTGATGCTGCCGACTCTTCTCGTGCGAGGCGGTCTTTCTGACCTGTTGAGCGAAGAGGGCGCCGCGGGGTTTCTCGAGCAGGCGCCACACAGCGAGTATGTGAACATCACCGACGCGTCTCACATGGTTGCCGGCGATCGCAACGATCTTTTTGGCGATGCGACAGTCGAGTTTCTCGGTCGCGTGGCCGCTCCCGACGCCGATCTGTGAGAGGCAGCGCGGCAAGTACTTGCACTCAGCAACAAAATGGGCCAACGTGGCGCATCGTGAGTGGTCCCTCAACACCTGTTCCTGTCCCAGATGAAACCTCGCAACCGTTTTGGGATGCCGCAGCAAGACATGTCTTGACAATTCAGCGGTGCGCGAGTTGCGGCTGGTACAACTACCCACCGAAGATCGTGTGCATCAGCTGCCGTGCGGATCCGCCGGAATTGGAATGGGCCGCGGTCAGCGGTAAGGGGCGGGTGAAGACCTGGACAATCATGCGCGACGCGTTCCTGCCCGGCTTCGCGCAAGAGGTGCCCTACGTCGTCGCTGACATCGAGTTGGTCGAACAGCCGGGGCTGCGGATCGTTGCTCGTCTGGCCGATGTGGCCGAAGATGAGTTGGCGCTCGGGCTGCCGGTGGAAGTCGGCTTCGACGATGTGGCTGGCGGAATCTCGATCCCACGCTTCACTCCGGTGCAACCATGAGTGCTCGTTTCGAAGCGGCCGGGAGGGTCGCGATTGTCGGCTACGCCCACAGCGCGATCACCCGGTCTGAGGAGGTCGGGCTCGGCCCGCTGACGATGCGGACGACTCTCGAAGCCATCGCCGACGCCGGGCTTACTCTCGAAGACATCGATGGCTTCACGACTGGTGCCTTGTTCCCGTCGTCGGGAGGTCGTCCACTCACCGACGGAGTCCAGATTGTCACTGCCGATTGGCTGGTAGAGCAGTTCCGTGTGCAGCCGCGCTGGCTGTGCGGCTTCCAGGGAGTGGGCCAGATATGTGGTGCGCTGATCCTCGCCACCAACGCCATCGCCAGCGGGTCGGCCGACTATGTAGTGATGCACCGAGCCATGCACAACCCCCCGGGGCGTTACCACTCCAACCCGATGACCGAAGCGGAGGGCGCAGCCCAGTGGGTTGCCCCGCACGGCTTCTGGGGTCCGCCGGTTCACATGGCGTTGCCCTATATGGAGTACATGCAGCGCTACGGCGCGACCCGTGAGGACATGGCGGCCGTAGTGGTCGAAGCCCGCCAGGCCGGGGCGAAGCTTCCATGGTCGCACTGGTACGACAAGCCCATCACGGTCGATGACTACATGAACGCCCGCATGATCGCCGACCCGATGTCGATTCTCGACTGCGATATTCCAGTCAACGGCGTGGGCTCATTCGTGCTGACCAGTGCCGAGCGGGCCAAGGACCTGCCCCACAAGCCGGTGTACGTGGCCGGCTATGCCCAGGGTCGATCGGGCCCCGCCAACGGCGTCGACATGTGGTCTCTCGACGACATGATGGCCGGCGGCCTAGAGGTCGCCCGGTTGCTTTGGGAGAGCGCGGGGTTTGGTCCCGACGATGTCGATGTGCCCCAGATCTACGATGGGTTCTCGCCATTCCTCTACTTCTGGCTCGAGGCACTGGGCTACTGCGGATTCGGCGAAGCTCACCAGTACGTGAAGGATCCGGGGATCAGCCCTGGACTTCCGTTCAAGACGGGTGGCGGAGCCGTCGGAAATGGCCGTATGCACGGCGTGCCGCAGATGCTCGAGGCGTACCTCCAGCTGTCCCAGCGGGCGGGTGAGCGTCAACTGGCCAGCGCCGAGGTCGCCATTGCTTGTCAGGCGGGACCGAACATCGGTGGTGTGGTGGCCTACACCGCCGAGCCCACAACCTGAGTGGAGAGAGTGATGGACCTACAACTCACTTCCGATCAGTTGCTGCTTCAGGAAACGACCACCCGGTTCTTACAAGACACCTCTCCGCTCACGAAGGTGCGTGAACTTGAGCACAATCCAGACGGATTCGAGCGTGATTGGTGGCAGCGAGGAGCGGAGCTCGGTTGGACGTCGATGTTGGCGCCGGAGGCGCTCGGTGGCGGCAGTATCTCCGGCCAGGCGCTCCGTGACCTCGCGCTGGTTGCCTTTGAGCGAGGCCGCATGGTTGCACCGGGTCCCTTCGTTCCCAGCAATGTGGTGGTCGCTGCGCTCGGAGCCGCCGCGACCCTGACCGCTGACCAGGAGAGTTGGGTCGCCCGGCTGATGGAGGGCAGCGCTGTCGGGGCGATCGCAATCGAAGAGACTGGGGGCCCGTGGGGCGTGTCCGGAATCGGAACTCGGGCCGAGCCGACGGCCGACGGCCTAGTCCTGACCGGGACGAAGGCGCCCGTGGAAGCAGCTGCTGAGGCGGAGGTGTTTGTGGTCGCCGCGGTTTCCGACGATGGCCCTGTACTCGTATTGGTCCCCGCTGATACCGAGGGGCTGACGGTGACGCGTCGGGAGACGATCGACCTTGTGCGGCGGTTCGGCACCGTTCACATGGAAGGGGTCGTGGTCCCTTCGTCGGCAACTCTGAGCGTCGGGCCAACAGCGGTGGAGAATCTGCTCGATATCGCCAACGCGCTGAGTTTGGCCGAGACGGTCGGTGCCCTGGATCGGGTCTTCGAATTTACCCTCGAGTGGGCGTTCGATCGCCATACGTTCGGGCGTCCGCTGGCCAGCTATCAGGAATTGAAGCATCGCTTCGCCGACATGAAGCTGTGGTTGGAAGCATCCAAGGCAACCGTGGTGGCCGCGGTCACCGCGCTGGCCGATGGCTCTGGCGCAGCGTCGGAACTCGTCAGTACGGCGAAGTCGTACGTGAGCGAACACGGCCCGGAGCTTGTTCAGGACTGCGTGCAGATGCATGGGGGGATCGGCGTCACCTGGGACCACGACATCCATCTCTACCTTCGTCGGGTCACCCTCAACTCGGCGATTCACGGCACCACCCGAGATCATCGAGAACGGCTCGCCTCGATGATTCTGCAAGGAGCTTGAGATGGCGCACGACGACACTGCTCTCGACGATCCTGTGGCAGAAGACGTGCTCGAGGAATATCGCCTCGAAGCCGGCGCGTGGCTTGCCGACAACATGCCGATTCTCGACCCGCTCGCCAACCCCAACGAGCAGACCAAGGATCATCTGAAGGATCTCGCCAAACGGCTCTACCGCGGTGGGTACTCCGGAATCTGCTTTCCGACCGAAGTCAGTGGTGCCGGGCTCAGCCGCTCGCATCACCGGGTGTTCTGCGAGGAAGCGGTCGGATACGAACTTCCCGTTTATCTCGGTAACCCTGGTCTGTCCATCATCGCCCCGCCGATTCTCGAGTTCGGAACCGACGAACAAAAACAGCACATCGAGGCGATGCTGCAGGGCGAACGTCTTTTCGTCCAGATGATGTCCGAACCGTCCGGCGGCTCCGATATGGCCGGAGCGCTGACCCGGGCCGACCGAGACGGCGACTCGTGGATTCTCAACGGGTCGAAGATCTGGAGTTCCGGCGCGTGGCGAGCCGACTGGGGCCTCATCCTCGTACGCACCAATTGGGACGTACCGAAGCACCGCGGCCTGAGCCTCTTCCTGCTCGACCTCAGCCTTCCGGGCGTGACCGTCAACAACATCAAGATGGTCGACGGCACAGAGGAGTTCTGCCAGGAATTCTTCGACGATGTGATGGTTCCGCACAGCTGCTTGCTGGGTCAACCGAACGACGGATGGACGGTCGCTAGTCGGCTGTTGTTCCACGAACGCAACGCGGTCGGCGGCGGCTCGCCCTACAACTACAACCGGCCGAAGTCGTCGCAGGCCGCGAAGTCGCGAGGCGCCAATATCGCCAGGCTGGCTCGGAGAAGCGGTCAGGCAAACGATCCTCGGACCCGAGAGTTGATCGGCGAGGCCCACGCGAACGAACTGGTGTCCCAGCAACTGATCGAACGGATCACCGAGGGCATTTCGTCGGAACAGATGCCGCCGATCGCAGGCTCACTTCTTCGCCTCAACATGGGCGAAACGATGGTTCGGCGTGCAACGATCGCGCTCGAGGTCGTCGGGGGTGATGGCATCACCTGGGAACCGGACGACGTATCGCCGCAACCGGCTGAGCAGTTCATCGCCAGACAGGCATCATGTATCGGGGGAGGCACGACCGAGATGCAGCGAAATCTCATCAGTGAGCGGCTCCTCGGCATGCCTCGCGAACCGGCGCCGGACAAGGACAAGGCATTCAGAGAGGTGCACCAGAGCATCGGAAAAGAGACACGCAGATCATGACGGAATACGACGATCTCGAACTGGTCAAGGTCACCCGGGAGGGCAAGGTCCTCGTGATCTCGCTCAACCGGCCGGAGTCCCGCAACGCCATCAACGGCGAGCTCGCCCAGGACCTGCACGAGGCGCTTCGGCGGGTGGCCCAGGACAACACCGTTCGGGCGGTTCTCCTACGGGGTGAGGGCAAATCGTTCTGCGTGGGTGGCGACGTGAAGATGTTCGCCGAGCGGCAAGAGGAGGCCGAGCCGCCGAGCCCTGCCGTTCGCGCCTTGGGCACGCTGCACGGGACTGAGATGATCGATCTCCTGCTCGCCATACCGCAGCCCACGATCGCTGCAGTGCAGGGCCATGCGATGGGATTGGGGTCCACGATTGCGCTGTTCTGCGACGTCGTGGTGGCCGCGGAGGATGCCCAAATCGCGGATAGTCATGTCAACATCGGGTTGGTGGCCGGCGATGGCGGTGCAGTGATGTGGCCCTTGATGTCACCGTTCGGAGCGGCGAAGTGGTATCTCATGACCGGCGACCGCATGACGGGAACTGAGGCCGAGCGACTGGGCTTGGTTCTCAAGGCGGTCCCCGAACCGGAGCTGCTGGAGCACGCGATGGGAGTTGCAACTCGCCTCGCCGAGCTGCCTCCGCTGGCGCTCCAGGGCACCAAGGCAACGCTCAACCGCATTATCAAACATCGTATGGATCTCACCCTCGACTTCGGCCTGCTCTATGAGGGTGCGACCTTCTTGAGCGAGGACCATATCGAGGCGACCGCCGCATTTATCGAGAAGCGATCTCCCGATTTCAAAGGCCGCTGACCCACCTCACGAGAACGGTTCGAGATGGGGTGTTGATGCGGTCGGGTCAACCGGAGGTGTGCTCATGACGCTGTCTTCGAGGGGCACCTGAAGTCCTTCGAGCACTCGGCTCACACATGAATAGAAAGAGGCCGTGAGTACGAGCTCGACGCATTGGCGATCGTCGAAATGGTTGCGTAGCGCCATCCACGCGGAGTCGGCAATGCGGCCGGCAGCACCAAGCTCGTCGGTCATTCGCAGGACCACTCGCTCCTGCTCCGAGAAGACCGCGCTCGCGGGCCAGTCGGCCAAGGCCTCCAGCTGCGCCGGCGTCACCCCGGCCTCGAGTGCCATGGGCCAGTGCTGGCGCCACTCGTAGTCGACGGTATTGATCTGGGCGGTCCGCATGATGACGAGTTCTCGCAGCCCGCGGTCGGATGTTGCCGCGTTGCGTAGGGGCCAAGCGAAGGCGAGCCAGGCCTCGAGGATCTCCGGGGAATGTCCGAGCGTGCGATAGAGGTTCGGGATTCGCCCCATCGTCGATCGAACGTGGTCGAAGGTTGCGGCCAGCTTCGGGTCGTCGGTTTCGTCTCCGATCAGTGGTAGTCGGGTGGGCGCATCATGGTCAGCCATCGGGCACTCCTATCATCGGATCGAAAATGGGTCAAACAATCGTTTGGTGATTACTATCGGGACGATCACGAGGTAGGTGACTGCCAACGAGGAGAATGAGATGACGGTTCCGGATCTGGTTGCTGCTCTAGAGCTGGAGGAGATCGCTTCGAATACCTATCGAGCACCGAACTACGAAGTCGGCGAGCGAGGCGTGGTCTTCGGGGGTCAGCTCATCGCTCAGCTGATTGCGGTCGGCGCCAAGGCGGATCCCGCGAAGATGGTGAAATCGGCACATGCGATCTTCGCTCGTCCGGTGATGGTGGAGGACGATGTCGAGCTGCGCGTTGATGTACTCCAAGCCGGTCGCACGTTTGCCAGTGCCACGGCGTCGTTGTGGCAGCAAGACAAGGAGCGGGCCCGCGCGATCGTCCTGCTCTCGGCCGAGGAGCCTGATCTGATCCGGCACGCGTCATCGATGCCCGACGTGGCTGGCCCCGACGATGCGCCCGCCCTCTCCGGCAACGACAACATCCGCATCGTTGGCGGGGTCGACATAGAAGCCGCCGCGACTATCGGCGAGCCGTCGATGCAGCTCTGGGTGCGCTACCCCGATGCCCCCGATGACCTGGTTATCGGCCAAGGGCTGGTCGCTCACACCTCGGCCAGTTTCCTCATCGGCACGGCCATGAGGCCTCACGACGGGATCGGACAATCCGGGGCCCATGCTTCGTTCTCGACCGGCATCATCGGCCACTCGATCAGCTTCCAGGAGCCGTTCGACGCCCGCGACTGGCTCCTGCTCTCGCAGCAAAGCACCTACACCGGCCTAGGCCGAGCATTTGGGACCGGCGAAGTGTTCCGCCAGGACGGCCAGCTCGTCGCGTCGTACTCACAGGAGAGCATGATCCGGCACTTCCCCGAGGGGGTCTCGCCGGTCGGACAGGAGTCAACCGTCCTCTGAGCATGGCGGAGCTGGACGTGGCCCCGGGTGAGTCACCGCTGTCTGCTCCAGAAAATGGCGACTCACCGATAGCGCTCTGGAGGGGAACTGTTGCTCAGCTCGCGAGCACCGCGGGTGGTGCGCTCGGCGTGAACTGGTAGAGCTTCTCGGCGTTGCCCCGCATGACCTTGTACTGCTGTTCGGGGGTGAGGCCCGCGGCGTCGAGGCGCTCGTGGGCCAGCTTCAAAGAGTGGGGCCATGTGGTGTCGGAGTGCGGGTAGTCGACTTCGATCATGACATTGTCCTCACCAACGATGTCGAGCATGCTGAGCCCGGTTGCGTCGTCGATGAAGCAGCCGTAGAAATGGTCGCGGTAGTCGCGGTAGATGTCGATGGCCTCGGTGTCGATCTTGGTGTCGGACTTCTGCACGGGGCCGACGTTGCCGAGCGACACACCCTTCGCGACCCAGTGGCGCTGCGTGTCGTAGACCTGCTGGGCCCGTTCGAGCACCCATGGAATCCAACCGATCGACCCCTCCGACAAAGCGATCTTGATGTTCGGGTAGCGCTGGAAGAAGCCGCCGAAGATCCAGTCCATGAGGCAGCCCATCGGCCGGATCATGCCGAGCGAGAAGTTGGCCATGAACGGGGAGTCGTTCGAGATCCGGTGGAACGTCGACGACGACCCGATGTGGATCGACAACACGATGCCCATCTCATCGGCCGCAGCGAGGACCGGGTCCCAGTGTCCGGTGTGGATCGTCGGAAGCCCGAGCGGCTCGAAGTTCTCCGAGAAGCAGATCGAGCGCACACCCTTGGCATGCATCCGCTTCATCTCGGCCACGGCGAGCTGTGGGTCCCACAGCGGGATGATCGCGAGCGGGATCATTCGGCCAGGATCGGTGGCGCACCAGTCGTCAACCATCCAGTCGTTGTAAGCCTTCACACAAAGGAGCGCCAGGTCCTTGTCTTTGGCCTCCCAGAAGAGCTGGCCGCAGAAGCGGGGGACCGACGGAAAGTTGAGCGATGCGAGCACCCCGCCCTCGGTCATATCATCGAGGCGGGCCTTGGCGTCGAAGCAGCCCGGTCGCATGTCGGCATAGGGAAAGCCGTTGGCGGTGATGTCTTCGGCCCGCCGGCCGGCGCTCGCTCCGAGGCCGCCAGTGATTGACTTCGTGTCCTCGTAGACCCAGAACTCGGCCCCGTCGTCTTCGGTGATCACCCGGGGGCACACGTCGAGGTACTTCGACGGAATGCGGTCGACCCACACGTTTGGCGGCTCGATGATGTGGTCGTCGACCGACGTGATCCAGTTGAGGTCGATTGTCTCTTCGGTGGGCATGAGTCTCCCTGAGGGGCGCTGATGAGCGTTCGAAAAGTACTTTACCTCTACAAGTACTTTTACGCCAGTCTTATTGATGACCTCCGTGTGAATAACGCGAAGATCTAGGGGATGGTGCCGAGTTCTTTGAGTTCGATGATGCGATCCCAGTCGTGGCCGAGTTCGAGCAGAATCTCCTCGGTGTGCTGCCAGGCGTCAGGTGCGATGCCCAGGTCGTGGGGTACACCGTCGAACTGCACCGGTGTGCGCACCGCTTTGATCTCCACCCCGTCGGGGTGATCGAGTGAAGTGATGTAGCCGTTCGCTTCAGCCTGAGGATCAGTCGACACCTCGTGCGACGTCTGCACGACCTCCCATGGACCAACAAGCGACGCGAGCCGCCCACGCCACTGCTCGAGGGTGGCGCCGGCGAACATCTGAGCCAGCTCGGCCACACACTCCGGACTGTTCTTGGCTCGGGCTGCAGCGTCGATGAAGCGCTCGTCGTCGATGAGTTCGGGCCGGTCGATCGTGCGACAGAACTTGGGCCACCACCGGTTCGACGCCAGCATCGACAACATGATCCAACGGCCGTCCTTGGTCTGGTACTTGTTGGCTATGGGATTGGTGGCCGGTCGCTCAACCGAGCTGAAATCGCGATCGAGTACCCAGCTGTAGATGATGTCGCTCGACGCCACCCACATTGCCGATCCCAACAACGAAACGTCGACCACCGACGGCTCGCCGGTGCGTTCTCGCTTGAACAGAGCCGACGCCATCCCGAACGCGAGGCTGAGCGCCGCCGTCTTGTCGCCAAACCCGGGCCGTGGAGTGGGCAGCGCACCGTCACCGTCGGCGAACGAGTTGAGAATTCCTCCTCGCCCGAAGAAGACGGCGCTGTCGAAGCCGGGCTTGCCCTGCTCGGGACCGACCGGGCCCACCGCGTCGGCCTTGGCGTAGATGATCTTGGGGTTCTGTGCCCTGATGTGCTCGACATCGATCTGGAGCTTCTGGCGCACCTTGGGCAGCAGGCTGGTGAGAAATATGTCGGCCTTGCCGGCCAGCTCGTAGAGGATGGCTCGGCCCTCCGGTTGCGACATGTCGAGGCCGATGCTCCGCTTTCCGCGGTTGGTCTGCTCGACCATCATGTTGACCGAGCCGACCGACGGGCTCTGCCCTCCGGTCACCAATCCGCGGGCGGGGTCACCGGCGCGCGGGTGCTCCACCTTGATGACCTCGGCGCCGAGGTCGGATAGCAAGACGCCGGACCCTGGCACCATCACCCAGGCGCTTACCTCGAGTACACGTATTCCCTCGAACATGGGTCTCCTTCAGTCGGCCCGGACCGGTGGGGCGGGCGGTGTCGCGAACAAGAAAAAGAAGATGCCCGTCGATGCCAGCGCGGCGATGATCGTGAACCCGAGCGTGTAGCTCCCGGTCGTGTCGTAGAGCATCCCCGCGATCAGCGGACCGGCGATCGTGCCCAACATTACGATTAATGAGGAATAGCCGAGAATCTGACCGAACGACGTGGAGCCGAAGTAGTCGGCTCGGATCGCCTGCATCAGCGGACCCCGTAGCCCCCATGCGATTCCGTGAAACGGGATGAAGAGGGCAACCGCCCACAAGCCCCCGCCGTGGGCCAGCAGCAGTAGACCAATCACATGACCGACCATGCACCCGGCGGAAAGAAGGCGCTTGTCGTAGCGGTCGCCGAGATAGCCGCCGGCGAACTGACCCAGCAACTGGAGGATCGGCAGCGCGGCGATGACCCAGCCCGCTTCCTTCAAGGTGATCCCGTGGTCTTCGGTGAGGTAGAGCGCAAGGTGGGCCAAAAGCGAGGCCACCACCAGCAGGGCGGTCATGTGGCCGAGCGAGATGAACCAGAACGCCCGGGTCCGTACTGCTTCGGCGGTTGTGAAGTGCACCTCGCTGACTGCGACGGCCGCCGGGCGTGAGGGTTGAGGGGCATCGGGATCGATACCGTCGACGTGTTGACCGATGTCGCTCGGCTTGTGATGGAAGACGAGCGACAGCGGAAGGAGCACGACCAGCGTTGTGATGCCGGAGGCAACGGCCGCGCTGCGCCAGCCGAACCGGGTCAGGTACCACACGAGCACCGGAATCAACATCCCGCCCAGTGCGAAGCCGGCCGAATACGCAGCCAGGGCAAATGCCCGGCGCCGCTCGAACCAGTTGACCACGGTGGTGACGACGGTGAGGAACCCACACAGTGCGACTCCGACAGCGACGAGTGGGTAGAAGATGTAGAACTGCCAGAGGCTGTTGACCCGGCTGAACAGGAAGAACCCGCAGGCCATTACGATCGCGCCGAGTTGTAGCACTCGCCGTGGGCCGAAGCGGTCGATCAACCAGCCCTGGAGAGGACCAAGCAGGCCCGACTCGGCCCGGTTGAGGGCAAATGCCACCGCGATCATCCCCGCGCTCCAGCCGAACTCCTCACGCAACAGCACTGCGTAGGCGGAGAACCCCTGCACGACCAGCCCTGAACCAATCGCCGAAATCAACGCGCCGGCCCCGACGATTCGCCACCCGTGGAAGTGGACCCAGCTCGCCGAGCCGCGCCGGCGCGGGGTCGTTGGGGCGGTCTCCAACCGCTGTAGCTCCGGCGTCATCGTTACCCGTCGATGCGGGCGGTCGCCGAGCCGGTCACGACGTTGACGCCGTACTGGTTCACCGTGGTTACGGCGAGTGCAACGAAGTGGACATCGTCCTCCTCGTAGATCGAGGTGATCTCGGTTGTGCCGATCAATGTGTCGCCTGGCCAGACCTGGTTGACGAATCGCACGCCGAACCTCGTCAACCGGCCATCGCCGACATAGTCGGTCAGCAGCTTGCCCGCGAGCCCCATCGTGAGCATGCCGTGGGCAAAGACCGAGGGGTAGCCGGCAACGTCGGTCGCGAAGACTTCGTCGGTGTGCAGAGGGTTGTAGTCGCCGGAGGCGCCGGCGTATTGGACGATCTGCGTCCGCTTGAGATCGGTGACCAGGGTGGCTGAGTGGGTGTCGCCCACACTGATCGCGCTGGCGTTCAGGCTCATGTCGCTCCCGAGTCCGACTCGACGATCCGCTCGGTTTTCACGCCTACGCCCCGAGCGGTGACGACCAACTCGCCATCCTGGTCGTGGTACTCGGTGATCGTTTCGCTGAAGGTGAGCCGGCCCGCTCGTTTGCTCTGCTTCTCCCAGGTCTTGCCCGGACGGGTCGTCGCGGTGAGCACCGCTCCGGGGCGCAGGTGCTGGTGGTACTCGAAGTGCTGTTCGGCATGAAGCCCACCGCCGGCCCGAGGACCACCAGTCTTCTCATCGCGTTGGACCCCGGTCGGCTCGGCTCCCGAACCGAACCACGGATGCCCCGGCTTGGGACGTAACGGATAGTCCGGGTCGAACTGCGCACTCGACTGAACGAACGTGGGCGGAGCGACAATGCCGCCGGGCTCGGTGTCGGCCGCGAACTCGGCGTCGTGGTAGATCGGATTGTCGTCGCCAATCGACCTGGCGAACATCATGATGTGGCTCGACTCGATCGGGAATCGCTCGGCTGCCATTACGTCTTCTCTCTGCGTTGAGTGCCGACCAGGAGATCTCGAAACGGCACGTCGCGATCGACTGCCGGCTCGCGAGGTAAGCCCAAGATCCGTTCGCCGACAATGTTCTTCTGGATCTGCTCGCTGCCGCCCATGATTCCATGGCACGGCGTGGTGATTGCCATCAGCGCGACCCGACCCTGATCGGGTGAATCGTGGCCGAGCAGGAGCCCGGAGATTCCCATGATGTCCAACGCGAGATCTCGCGTGAGTCGAGCCGATCGCACACCCGCCATGTAGCCGACTGAACTTTCAGAGCCGGGCGTCTTCCCGGCATCGGCGTTGGCCTTGGCCCGCATGGTCGTGAGCCGCGATGCCTCGGCCAGACAGTGCACCTGCGCGAGCCGCTGACGGATCACCGGGTCGTTCGACCGGCCATGGTCTTGCGCCAACTCGATGAGCGCAGCCGAAGACCCGATCGGGAAGCCGGTGTGCCCTCGGAACTCAGCTCGCAGTTCGGCCAACACCTTGCCTGCGATGCGATCCAACTGGCCCGACTTCGTCCCCGGTGCCGCGCTCGGCAGGCTGTGATCGCCGCCCCCTGCGTAGGCGGTGCGCTCGTGAGCGAGCACGGCGAGCGCAATGGCCCACCCGTCGTTGAGATCGCCGAGTCGGCTTGTATCGGCGACGCGAGCATCGGTGAAGAACGACTCGTTGAAGTGGGCATCGAAGTTCATCTGCACGATCGGCCGAAGCTCGATGCCGGGCTGGTCGATCTCGATGATGAAGAACGACAGACCTCGATGCTTGGGCAGACTGCTGTCCGTCCGGCACAACAGCATTCCCCGGTCCGACTGGTGAGCGCTCGAGCTCCATACCTTCTGGCCGTTGACGACCCACTCGTCGCCGTCCTCGAACGCCTTCGTCGAAACGCTGGCCAGGTCTGAGCCTGCGCCCGGTTCAGAGAAGAACTGGCACCACCATTCGCGACCGGTGACGATCTCGGGGAGGAACTTCTCTTTCTGGTCCTGAGTGCCGTAGTGAAGAAGAACGGGGCCGCCCATCGACTGGGCCATGCCTGCCGGTGGGCCCATCGCCCCCGCGATCTGAAACTCCTCGCGGATGATCGGTGCCAGCTCGGGATCGAGGTCGCGGCCGTACCACTCGGTCGGCCAGGTGGGGAAGCCCCACCCGCTGTCGGCCAGCAGCTCCCACCAGGCCCGAACGGTCAGCTCCGGATCCCAGTTTGTGGCAAGCCACTCACGAATCTCGGCCCGTGTTGTTGAGCGGGGCTGCTCAGGCAATGGTCGACCCTGCGTCGGCCACCAGCATCTGTCCGGTGATGAGAGAGGCGTCGTCGGACACCAGGAACAGCGCCGCAGCGGCGGCCTCCTCCGCCTGACCGACTCGCCGAAGCGGAGTGCGAGCGAGAATCGCCTCGCGCATGTCAGGCACGTCGTGGATGAAGGCGGTGCGCCGAGTTTCGATGAGGCCGAGGCAGAGCGAGTTGGCCCGGATTCCGGAGGGCCCGTACGTCGCCGCGAAGTGACGGGTCAGGCCCACGAGGCCGGCCTTGGCCGCGTCGTACCAGGGCACCGGGGTGCCGACCTTGTTGCCTGCGATCGAGCAGATCATCAGCAGCGCCCCGCCACCGTTCGCCGCCATGTGAGGGACGACAACGCTCGACTGGCGAAACGCGGCAGACAACGTGATGTCGATGCCCAGGTCCCAACGGTCGAGGTCATCCCCCTCGCGGTATTGCGATGGCAGCCCGGCGTTGTTGACGAGGACGTCGACGCGCCCGAAGCGCTCGATCGTCGCTGCCAGAGTTCGCTCGGCGTCCTCGGCCGAGGCGGCATCGGCGTGGAGTGCCATTGCATGACCACCGGCGCTTTCGATCTCGACGGCGGCTTCACCGGCGACGTCCCCATCGAGATCGGTGATGACGACGTTGGCTCCTTCAGCGCCGAAGGTCAGTCCCATGGCGCGGCCGATGCCCCGACCGGCGCCGGTGATGATGGCGGTCTTACCGGCCAGGCGAGCGCCGGTCACGACTGGGGTTCGCCCGAAATGTCGGAGACGGGGACGGCATCGGAAACGAGCTGGGGTATGACGTCACCAAGTTCGCCGGCCTTCCAGCGAGCATCGATGTCGACCGCGGGCCCGGCGCGCCATCCTTCGGAGACGCCGATGTGTCCGCCTCCGGCGTTGAACACCCGTCCGGTGATCGCCCGAGACTGATCGCTGGCCAGCCATGCGACCAAAGGTCCCAGATTGTCGGGGTGGTAGGGGTCGAACTGGTCTTCGTCGAATGTGCCCATCCGTTCGCGGGTGCCTTCTGTGGTCATTCGAGTACGCGCCGCCGGGGCAACCGCGTTGGCGGTGACTCCGTAACGGCCGAGTTCCTTGGACGCAATGATGGTGAACGATGCGATCCCGGCCTTGGCGGCGCCGTAGTTGGCCTGGCCGGTGTTGCCATAGATGCCCGAAGCGGAGCTGGTGTTGATCAGCCGGGCGTCGTTTTCCTCGCCCGCCTTGCTGCGCTTGCGCCAATAGGCGGCCGCGAAGCGGGTCGTGGCGAACGTGCTCTTGAGGTGGACACGAATGACGTCGTCCCACTCCTCCTCGGTCATGTTCACGATCATTCGATCACGCAAGATTCCAGCGTTGTTGACCACGACGTCGAGTGCCCCGTAGGCGTCGATGGCTTGAGCGATCAGCCCCTCGGCGCCGGCCCAGGTGGAAACGTCGTCGGTGTTGGCCTGGGCTTCACCCCCGAAGGCCCGAATTTCTTCGGCGACGGATTCCGCCGGGGCCGTCGACTCGCTCGACCCGTCGGACTCGGAGCCGAGGTCGTTCACGATGACCTTCGCGCCCTGGCGAGCCAGTTCAATTGCTTCTCCCCGGCCGATTCCCCGACCGGCCCCGGTGACCACGGCCACTCGTCCCTCGCAGATTTCGTCTTCGCTCACTGTTGTGCTTCCTTCATGCTCGTGACTGAGTTCCGTTTGAAGACGACCGCTCGAACACGACGAGGTGACGCCCGTCGGTGAGCGGCTCCCATGCGGCCTGGACGGCTTGACCAACCTCGATCTCGTCGACCCGCCCGCCCACGTTGCTCATGATCCGGACGCCTTCGTCGAGATCGACGAGCACGACGGCGTACGGCACCCGATCCTTCAGTTGCGGCGTTCCGGGTCGGTACTGCACGCTCACCGCGTAGATGGTTCCGTGTCCGCTCGCTTCGCGCCATGTCAGCCCGTCGGCCGAGCAGTGGGGGCAGAGCACCCGCGGGTACCAGACCGCTCGGTCGCATGCCTCGCAATGTTGCAGGAGCAACTTCTTCTCGCGGGTTGCGTCCCAGAATGGCTGCGACACCTTCGAGGTCGGTGGCTCCATGCGCTGTGGCTCGAGCGTGTTGTCAGCGTCCTTTGGGGGATCAGTGTCGGTCACAGCGTTGCTTCCGTTCCGAGGACGACGGTGGAGGTGACGGCCAGCACTCCGCCGGTGCCGTGGGCTATCGCCACGTTGGCGTCGGGAACCTGCCGTTCGCCGCAGTCGCCGCGGAGCTGGCGGGCCGCTTCGACCAACAGGAAGATGCCGAACATGCCGGGATGGGTGTACGCCAGTCCGCCCCCTGTCGTCTGGGCGGGGAACGTGCCGCCCGGGCCCAGCCTTCCGTCCTCGACGAACGCTCCGCCCTCGCCCTTCTTGCAGAACCCGAGGTCTTCGAGCGCGAGGAGCACGGTGATGGTGAACGAGTCGTAGAGCTGGGCAACGTCGACGTCCGCCGGCGTGAGTTCCGCCATCGAGAACGCCTGTTTCCCAGACTCGAGCCCGGCGGTGACTGTGAGGTCGGTCATCTGGCTGATCATCGAATGGGTGTGGCTCGTGCCGGCGCCGAGGACATAGACGGGCGGGCGGCCCAGGTCGCGCGCTCGCGCCGCGGAGGTCAGCACGACTGCCCCTGCCCCGTCGGTCACAAGGCAGCAGTCGAGCTTGTGTAGCGGTGATGCATTCATCGGAGAGGCGAGCACATCGTCGATGGTGATCGGATCACGTAAGTTGGCTCGCTCGTTGCGAGTCGCCCACTCGCGAGTGCTGACCGCGATCTGAGCGAGCTGCTCGGACGTCGTGCCATACATGGCCATGTGCCGGTTGGCGGCCAGCGCGTACGCGCCGATCGGGAGCTGAATGCCGTAAGGGATCTCCCATTCGACTCGCGGGGCGGCGTCGAGATCGACGCCCGCGCTCGGCCCTCCGCTCAGGAATCGGGCCCCGCCCCGCTTGAAGGTCGATTTCGGAGTTTGGGCGTAGACGACTACAGCGACATCGCAAATCCCGTGGGCGATCGCGGATGCGGCGTGTTCGAGATGGATCTCGAAACTCGAGCCGCCGGTCTGGGTACTGTCGGTCCACTTCGGCCGGATGCCGAGGTACTCGGCGAGCTCGACCGAGGGCATCATCATCGCGCCGGTGCAACACGCCAGCCCATCGACGTCTTGCATTGTGAGTCCGGCGTCGTCCAACGCCTCACAGATCACCTGAACCTCGAGCTCGCGCAGGCTTCCGTCGAGTTGACCAGTGGGGGATACGGCATCGGCCACGCCGACGATGGCAACCTCTCCTCGCATCGACTCAGCACGATTGCTCAACGTGTATTCCTCCAGGCGTTGCGAAGCGGTCTCCGTTGGGCCGCTTGGATCACAGCACCGATTGCCGACGCCGTTGCCGGTTGTACGGCATCTCGAAGTGGTTGTACTATACAACCACCTTTGCGTGAGATGCCAAAGTCGGCGGGCCGAGGGACCAACACCGAACCGAAGATGGGGAACCGTGGCCGAACTGCCGAGCTACAACACGTTGCTGCTCGACCATGACCGGGGCGTCACGCTGGTGACGCTCAATCGCCCTGACAAGATGAACGCGTTCAACGCCGAGATGAGCGCGGAACTCGCCGCCGCAATGCTCGCACTCGACGACGACGACAACACGCGGGCCATCGTCGTCACCGGCGCGGGTCGGGCATTCAGCGCCGGGGCCGACATGGGTGGGGGAACCACCCCGGGGACGAAGTCCGCGGGCTCCGAGGCGGCATTACCGGCCGCGCCGCCTCTGCGTCCATGGGAGTTGCGTACTCCGATCATCGCCGCGATCAACGGCGCCGCAGTGGGGATGGGCCTCACCTACCCGCTGATGTGGGACATCCGTATCGCTGCGGAAGACGCCAAGCTCGGGCTCGTGTTCACGCGGCGTGGGCTGGTGCCCGAAGGCAATGCATCGTGGTTGTTGTCGCGCTTGATCGGCGCGTCCGCCGCCCTCGAACTGTTGTTGACCGGACGAATCTTCTCCGGTCGTGAAGCGGCCGAGCTGGGTCTGGTCACCCGGGCCGTTCCCCGAGATGACGTCGTCGAGACAGCGCTTGCGCTGGCCATCGACCTTGCCGAGAATACCTCGCCAGCCGCGGTTGCGGTCACGAAGAAGATGTTCTACAAGTACCTCGAGCAAGGAGATCGGTGGGCGGCCCGCGTCGAGGAACTCGACCTGTTTCGTTGGGCGGGGCAGCAGAGCGATGCCGGAGAGGGCGTGCGATCCTTCCTCGAGAAACGACCACCCGAGTGGACCGGAGTCTCTCGCGACGACCTACCCGACAATATGATCTGACCATCTGAGAGGGCACTACGCGCCATGGAGTATCACCACGCCACAATGTTCGAGTCGGTTGCCGACGCGATTCCCGACGCCCCCGCTCTCGCGCAAGGCAGCCGTGTGGTCAGCTGGTCAGGGATGGACGATCGCTCGTCGCGCCTGTCGAGCGCGCTTATCGACGCCGGATTGGGTATCCAGGCTCGCGTTGCCATCGATCTCTACAACAGCAACGAGTGGCTCGAATCCTTCTATGGAATCGTCAAGGGACGCCACGTTCCCGTCAGCATCAACTATCGCTACCTCGACGACGAGCTCGAATACCTTCTCGACGACTCCGATGCAGAGGCGCTGATATTCCACGCAAGTCTCGGCGAGCGGGTCGTGGCCGTCGCTCAGAAAATGCCCAAAATGAAGGTGTTGATCCAGGTCGACGACATCGGCGGAGCGCCATTGCTGCCGGGCGTGCTCGACTACGAGCAGCTCGTCACCGGTCATACGCCGGCCGAGCGCCGAGACCGGTCAGCGGATGACATCGTCATGTGGTACTCCGGCGGCACCACCGGCCTGCCGAAAGGCATCCTCATCCCGATCGGCCGATCAGCCGAGATGGCCTGCTCACAAGAGGGTCGACTGCGGACTCTGGGTCGTTTCGAGGACGAGCCCGGGAGTATCCCCGCCGATATCGCTGAGGGTGCGCGACTGTTGTTGGAGGAGGGAGGTCGTCCGATCGCGATGCCGGCCGCCCCGTTGATGCACAGCACCGCTGTGTCCTACGCTGGCCCGGCCATCTTCGCCTGCGGCGGCATGGTGACGACACTCGTCGCGAACTCGTTCGATGCCCACGCGCTCTTTGAAGTCGTTGAACGCGAGCGCGTTACCACCATCGCGATCGTCGGCGATGCGTTCGCGGTGCCGATGGCCCGAGCGCTCGAAGAACGTGCCGCGCAGGGGCGTGCGTTTGACGCGTCAAGTGTCCATACCGTCTATTCCGCTGGTGTGGTCTGGAGTGCGGAAGTGAAGCAACGCATGTTCGAGCACATGCCCGATGTGTTGCTCGTCGACAACTGTGGTTCGAGCGAAGGCGCGTGGTACGGCACATCGATCGCCCGTAAGGGTGATCCGACCAGCAGCGCGTCGTTCGTGCCCTCGCCCGGTGTGCTGCTGCTCGACGACGACGGCAAGCCGATGAAGCCCGGCAGCGGTCGGCCAGGGGTGCTGGCCAGCCTCACGATGACGAAGGGGTACCACAAAGACGATGACAAGACGGCCGCGAATTTCAAGTACATCAACGGTGAGTGGTACACAACGCCCGGTGATCTCGGGATCTTCAACGACGACGGCTCGATCACGCTGGTCGGACGGGGCAGTTCGGTGGTGAACACCGGCGGCGAGAAGGTCTACCCCGAAGAGGTCGACGATGTGGTGAAGACCATGCCCGATGTCGACGACTGTCTCGTGTTCGGGATGCCCGACGAGCAGTTCGGTCAGATTGTCAGCGCGGTGGTGCAGCTCCGTGACGGGGCGACGTTGGCCGCAGAGGAAGTGACCGCGTGGGTTCGTGAGCGCCTCGCTCGCTACAAGGCCCCCCGGCGGATCTTCTTCGTCGAGCTCGTCCCACGCCTACCCAACGGCAAGGCCGACTACCCGGCCGCCAAAGGCATCGCTGCCTCAGCGAGTGCCGCGTCGGCTACTGATCGCGCCTGATCTTGCGGGTTGCGAATCGCCACGAGCCGTCGGGCGAGCGGCGGTAGGTGTCGCGGTAGCGGCCCGACGACTCGAAGCCGTCGTCGGACAGCACGGTCCAGTACGACGCGCCTGACGCCTCGGTCGGGCTGGTCATGTCGATGGTGACATTGGAGATGTAGTGGCGGATGAACGTGCGAGCCGGTCCAGGAGTGCTCCCGTCGACGATCGCAGTGAAGAAACCAGAGATTTCCTCGTGGCCGATGTAAGGCTGGCCGTGACCGTCGAGTTGTGCGTCGGGCGCGAACAGTTCGACTAACTCGGCGATGCGACCGCCGTCCCCCAGGTGGGTGTACCTGGCGATCAGTTCGCGAATTCCCTCGCGGGCAGCGAGTTCCGATGTGTCCATGGGTCCTTCAGTGACTTGTGTGTTGTACGGATCAGCCCGGCGTCGGGGGCTGCCAGTCCGCGGCACCGAGGCCGTGGATGGCGAACACCGAGTAGGAGTCGGCCAGTTCTGTCAGTCCGATGTTGGCCCGCGGACGCCGGTAGAGATGGCTCGACTTCATCAGCTCGAAGACCATGCTGGTCGAGAGCGTGAGGTCGAGCGAGGCGTCGAAATCGCCGTCGGCCATGCCTTGCTTGACGATCCCCTCCACAAACGTGCTGAAGTCCTTGCGACCGGCGATCACCTTGTCGAGATAGTCCGGGCTGAGCCGCATGAACTCCCGCTCGGCAACAATTCCCCACTCTCGCTCGCGTTCCTTCAGGCGCATGAAGCGAAGGATGAACTCCCGCAGTCTGGTGGGAGCCGACTCGGCGGCGAGTTCGTCACCCTCGACCAACGTCTCTTTCCAGATCGTCTGTGCGCGGATGACCAGCTCGTAGAGAAGGTCCTCCTTGGTGTTGATGTAGTAGTAGATGCTGCCCTTGAGCAGGCCGACGGCGCTCGCGATGTCCTGCAGGCTGGTGGCCTCGAAGCCCTTCTTGTAGAAGATTGACGCGGCTGCGTGAATAATTTCGTCCCACCGCGTTTCGCGATCAGGCCAGGGCTTTCCGACGCCCTTGTCCGAGTTCTCGTTCGCTTGCCTGACCATTCCGTCACCTTCGTAGAGAGCTGCCGCTCAGTCTAGGGCGAGGGACGATTCTACCGATCGATCGTTTGATAACACGTCGCTCGCAGGCTCAGCCCGCGTCATCGACGGCGTCAGCGGCGTCGTTGGCCTTCACGAGGCGCTCGAGGGAATCGGCGAGCGTCGCGCGTTCGGTGGTGGTGAGGCGGTTGAGCACGTCGTTCATCCGATTCATGCGTTCGCCGGTGAGCTTGCGCTCGAGCGCGCGGCCCTCCTTGGTCAACTCCACAATGACCGTTCGCGCGTCGGTGTCGGATCGTCGTCGCGTCGCCAAGCGACTATCGACAAGGCGATCGACAGCTCGGGTGGCCGTGGACGCGTCGATCCGCAGGGCGGTGCTGAGCTTGAGCATGCTGCACGAGCCGAGTTGGGACACGACGTCCATCGTGTCGAGTTGGCCCTGCGGAATCGGCTCTGACAGGGGTTGCGTTTTTACGCGGCGCAGGTCGCGCCAAGCGATGGCGATGCGCATCGTCAGGTCGTCAAAGGCCATGACTGACTTTCTTCCTTTCGAGACGGCAAGAGAGATGACTCTCGCATGGATACAGCGACTTAGCGCTCACATGCTCATCTGACCGGCATCAACCGCAAGAGTGGACCCGGTCATGAACGCGGCGAGATCGCTGACGCAGAAGAGGGCGACGCGAGCGACATCGTCGGGGACGCCCGGGCGTCCAAGCGGAAGCTGGGCGTATATCTCGGTCGAGTGGCTGCCGCCATCGGTGGGGCGGGGGGCGGTTGCGGCGGCGGCCGCGCCAGGCGTCACGACCATGGTCGGTGCCAGCGCGAGGGCGCGGATACCACGCGGGCCGAGTTCGACCGCGAGGCTTCGAGTCAACCCCCGGATGCCGTGTTTCGAGCTCGAGTAGTGGGCGAGGCCCTTGCGGCCGCGGTAGCCCGACACCGACGTGATGTTCAGGATCACGCCGGGTCGCCCGAGGTCGACCATCTGTCTGGCTGCTTCGCGGGAGCCGACAAACGTGCCGGTGAGGTTGATGTCGAGCACTGATTTCCAGTCGTCGTCAGACATTTCCAAGAGGGGTCGGCTCGGGTAGACGCCCGCGTTGTTGACCCAGATGTCGAGCCCCCCATGGTTGGCGACGACATCCCTGGCGATCTCGGCCACCGCTTCGGAGTCGGTGACATCAAGCGCTCGTGCATCCACTTGGGCGCCGTTGGCTCGCAAAGCGCCGGCAGTGGAATCGGCCGACTCGGCGTCGATGTCGGCAATGACGACGGTTGCACCTGCCTGGGCGAATCGGCTGGCGATGGCCTCGCCGATTCCCTTCGCCGCGCCCGTGACGACGGCGACCTTGCCGTCGAGGGAGACCAGGTCATGAAGTGGGGTGTCCGTCAGATCAGGCGTGATCATCAGTGGCCGCCTTCTGGTCGACAAACGCCGAAACCATCGATTTCGTTCATTGGATTCGAAAATCTCATTGGAGCTCCAATCCGGTGTTTCTTGCGGCAGGAGCAGGTTGTGACCGGACTGCCGCCAAAATATACACTTGTCTTATACAAGACTTGTGCACTACAAGTACTAGCATCAAGTCCAGTATCTACGAGTGGTCAAACGACGCACTCGACTGAGGTCCTTTCTGTGAGGGACGAATGGGGGAGAGCAATGACGGGCATCCATAGGCGCGGTGGGCTGTTGCCAAGATTGCTGGCTCTGCTAGCAATCTTTGCGCTCGTTGCCGCATCGTGCGGTGAAGATAATGATAATTCGTCCCCGGCACCCGATGCGGAGGTCGCTGAAGAGGCTCCCGCTGCTGGTGAAGCCGATGCGGAGGTCGCTGAAGAGGCGTCCGCCGTTGACGAAGCCGATGCCGACGAGCCGGTCGCCACTGATCCGCCGCTGGCATGCTCTCCCGACGCCATCTTGACCTGGGGCTACGGCGACCAAATCCGAGATTGGGACCCGCACAACTCCCCGGCCGGTCAGGACCAGTGGTACCTCATGGCGGTGTATGACCGCCTGTTCCACCAGGATCCGGACGGCACCACTACCCCGGGCCTCGCCGAGTCCTGGGAGTACTCCGACGACGGTCTCACCCTGACGATGAACCTGCGCGACGGTGTCCTCTTCCACGACGGCACGGCGCTCGACGCCGACATCGTGGTGCAGAACCTCGAACGCTCTCGTGGTGCCACCGATACCGAAGAGGGCTTTTCCTCATCGTTCAGTGCCGACTTGAGTGCGATCGATTCCGTCACCGCCGTCGACGGCACGACCGTCGCGATCGCCACGAGCCGAGTCGACGCAGCGCTACCCGCGGTACTGTCGGATCGACCCGGCATGATGCTTCACCCCTCGACGTTCGACGGGGACGCGAACGCTTCGCCGATCGGCACCGGGCCGTTTGCGCTCGACAGCTGGACCGCTGGAGACGGTGGTCAAGCCGATCTTTCGAAGTTCGCCGACTATTGGGACGCCGACAACATCCAGATCGGTGGCCTTGTCATCAAGGACATTCGCGACGCTTCGGCCCGCTTCAATGCGCTACAGTCCGGCGAAATCGACGGTGCCCGTATCGACCCGGTTGACTTCGATGCGGCCTCATCCGATGACAGCATCACGGTCTTGACCGGTGACACGGTCGAGGTGTTCTGGCTGTTGTTGGACCGCGAGATCACCCCTGAACTCGGTAACACGGCCGTTCTCCAGGCGATGAGCCTGGCCCTCGACCGCCAAGCGCTCGTCGACGGGTTGGCATTCGGGCTCGGAACGCCGAGTCTGACCCATATGCCGCCCTTCTACTACGCGGCGAGCCCGAACATTGAGGTGACCGCTCAGGATCTCGACGGGGCGCGAGCACTGTTGGCTGATGAGGGCGTCGGGGACTTCAGCTTCCCGATTCTGGCCGGCTCGGCAACGGGGCTCGGTTCCGACGTGACCCAGGCGGTCGCTGCGATGCTCGGGGAGATCGGCATCACCATCGAGATCGAGGTGGCGGGCGCGGACCTTGCGTCCCGTCTGTTCTTCGACCGAGACGGTGGTGGCGTGGTCGGGCCATGGAGTGGTCGTGCCGATCCGGCGCAGACCATCGCCAACGTCTACGGACCTGGCTTCGTCAACTTGGCGAAGATTTCGGTTCCCGAGATCGATCAGCTCCTCCTTGATGCCAACGCGGCGCTCGACCCCGGTGTACGGCAGAGCATCCTGCAAGAACTCGACGAGATCGAGGCCGTGAGCCACGTGTCGGGTATTGCGCTCTTCGCCCCGAAGATCGTCTTCGCCTCCAACAACAACGTGAGCGGCCTCGCCATCTACGTGCAGGGCAAGCACGAGTTCCGCAACGTCTGCGTGGCTCCGGCCTAGTTCCCCTGCGGTCGGGCCGAGGGGTTGGCGTCAATTTCGCCGGCTCCTCGGCCCGCTGCGCGATCATGAGGGGTATCAACACTGTGCAAACACCCTTGGGGGACATCCGTTGTTGAGATTCGCGCTTCGTCGACTAGTCGGCGGGATTCCGCTGATCGTGTTGATTTCGCTCATGGTGTTTTCGTTGGTGCTCATGCTCCCTGGTGATCCGGCCATCACCATTGCCGGCGACTCGGCGTCGCCGGAAACCATCGAGCGGATCCGGGAACAGCTCGGAGAGAATGACCCCATTCTGGAGCGTTACTTCGACTGGGCCGGCCCGGCCGTCAGAGGAGACTTCGGTACGTCGCTCTTCAGCGACCAAGAGGTCACGGAAGCGATCAGGCAGCGGGCCCCGGCCACGATCAGTCTCACCATCATGGCGCTGGTCATCGCCCTGATGATCAGTGTTCCCGCCGGGCTCGTTGCCGGGCTCAACCCTGGCACCAAGTTCGACCGACTGGCCACCATCGGAGCATCGATGGGAGTGGCGATCCCGAGTTTCTGGATGGGTTTGTTGTTGATCGTGTTCTTTGCGGTCAAAAACGACTGGCTGCCCGCGATCGGCTACACGCCGATCACCGAGGACCCTGTCGAGTGGTTCAAACACCTCATCTTGCCTGGGTTCAGCCTCGGCCTTGCCGCCAGCGCAACCCTGACTCGCCAGCTTCGAAGCTCGATCATCACGGTGATGGAGCATGACTACATCCGCACTGCTCGGGCCAAGGGGCTGAGGACCCGCAAGGTTGTCTTCAAACACCTTCTCAAGAACGCTTCGGTTCCCGCCGTCACCGCGTTGGGTCTCCAGGTCCCGATTCTGCTGAGTGGCACTGTCATTATCGAGGGCCTCTTCAGCATCAACGGCATCGGCCGCTACGCGGTTGAGGCTTCGCTGCTGCGTGATCTCCCGGTTGTACAGGCGGTCGTGATGATGAGCGCGGTCGTCGTCGTGCTGTCGAATCTGGCCGTCGACATCTCCTATGGATACCTCAACCCGAAAGTGAGGCTCCAGTGAGCGTATGGGAGGCCGCCAGTGCCTCGACCGAGGAGATCGAGATACAGCTGGCTCCGGCGGTCAGCAGCAGGCAACGGTTCTGGCGCCGTTTCAAACAGCAACGGCTCGCGGTGTTCTGCCTCTTCTTCTTGATTGTCGTCGCCGTCGTCGCCGTATTTGCCCCCTGGTTGGCCCCAGCCGACCCGAACAAGATCGACCTCGGTAACACCCTTCAGCCGCCGTTCGGCGGCAAGGGACTGGGCACGGATCAGCTCGGTCGCGACAACGCCAGCAGACTCATCGTGGCCTCCCGGGTGTCGATTCAGGCCGCGGTCATCAGCGTCGGGATCGGTGTGGTCTTGGGTGTTCCGGCCGGTCTGCTCGCCGGATACTTCGGAGGTTGGCTCGACGCGGCGGTCATGAGGGTCGCCGACGCGGTGCTGGCTTTCCCCCCACTGATCCTGGCCATCGCGGTCATCGCCGCACTCGGGCCAGGACTGGTCAACGCCATGATCGCCATCGGCATCATCTTCGCCCCCCGCTTTCTGCGCCTCGCTCGCGCCGAGGTCATGTCGATCCGCGAAGAGACCTATATCGAGGCGGCGCGCAGCATCGGCACGCCGTCCTACAAGATCTTGGTTCGCCATGTTCTCCCTAATGCGCTTCCTCCTCTGATCGTTCAGGTTTCCCTCTCGGCCGGATTCGCGATGCTGGCCGAGGCTGGCCTCAGCTTCCTCGGGCTCGGTGTTCAGGTCCCGCAAGCTTCGTGGGGGTCGATGCTGGCCGAGGCAGCCAAATCGATCAACCGGGAGTGGACGTTGATGATCGCCCCCGGTGTTTGCATCGTCCTCATCACGTTGGCCTTCAACCTGCTGGGTGACGGACTGCGCGACTCCCTAGGCAGAGAATCGCGCGGCGGCGATGACGACGAGATTGTGAGCGAAGAATGAGTGCGACGTCCGAATCAGCGGTCGCAAACGCACCCTCAGCGGCGGCCGACGACAAGACGCTCCTTCGAGTCGAAAACCTTGCGGTTGACTTCGCGACCGAGCACGGTTGGGTCAACATCATAGACTCAGTGAGCTTCTCGCTGAAGAGGGGCGACACGCTGGGGCTCGTGGGAGAGTCGGGATCGGGTAAGAGCGTGACCAGCCTCGCCATCATGGGTTTGATTCCCACGCCTCCCGGCCGGATCCGCTCCGGCAGTATCACCCTTGATGGTCGTGAGCTGCTCGGTGCTCCCGAACGGGACATGCAGGACATCCGCGGCCGGGAGATGGCCATGATCTTCCAGGAGCCGGCGACGAGCCTCAACCCGGCTTTTCAGGTCGGCGATCAGGTTGCGGAGATGGTCCGCCGTCACATGGGGGCGTCGCGCAAGGAAGCATGGGCTCGTGCCGTCGACGCGCTCGGAGCGGTTGGCATTCCCGATCCCGCCCGGCGAGCGAAGGCCTATCCTCACGAGTTCTCCGGCGGCATGCGCCAGCGAGTGATGATCGCGATGGCGATCTCGTGCGAGCCGAAGCTGCTCATCGCCGATGAGCCGACCACCGCGCTCGACGTCACGATTCAGGCTCAGGTCCTCACGTTGCTCCACGACCTGCGCGACGAACTCGACATGGCCCTGCTGCTGATCACCCACGACCTTGGTGTCGTTGCCCAGGTCTGCGACGACGTGCTTGTGATGTACGCCGGGCAGATGGTCGAGCGGGCCAGCGTGGTCGACCTGTACGAATTGCCCCGCCATCCCTACTCCGAGGGACTTTTGGTCTGCATGCCGCAGCTCGCGCCGCGCTCCAGTAACCAGCTTCCGTCGATTCCCGGTAGCCCGCCCATGCCGTGGGCTTTCCCCAAGTGCTGCCGCTTCCATCCTCGGTGTCCGTACGCCGACGAGCGTTGCAGCACGGGCTCGACCGAGTTGGTGCAGCTTTCGAAAACGCGGGCCAGTCGGTGTCTTCGGGTCGATGAGCTGAAGCTGAATGGTGGGGGTGCGTCATGAGCGCGCTGCCCACCCTTGAGGTTGGAAACTCTCTGCCCACCCTCGAGGTTGAAAACCTCAATGTCGTCTTCAAGGGCCGGCGAGGCCTGTCGTCGGTGCACGCCGTACGCGACGTGAGCTTCCACATCGGTCAAGGGGAGACGCTCGGTCTGGTCGGCGAGTCGGGTTCGGGAAAGTCGACGACCGCCCGAGGCCTCATGCGTCTGGTCGAGCCGGAGAGTGGTGTTGTCCGTCTGAACGGTCGTGACATCACGGAGATGACTCGTCGCGATCTTCGTAGCGCTCGCCGCGACTTCCAGATAGTTTTCCAGGATCCCTACTCATCTCTGAACCCGTCTCGGGTCATTGGTCTGAGTATCGGAGAATCGTTGGAGACCCACGAGAAGATGACGTCGAGCGAGCGTCACGAGCGGGTTCGGGAGTTACTGCGCCAGGTGAACCTGTCGCCTGATTTCTACGAGCGATACCCCTATGAGTTCTCCGGCGGGCAACGTCAGCGCATTGCCATCGCGAGGGCGATTGCGCTCAAACCCAGTCTTGTGGTGTGCGACGAAGCCGTGAGCGCGCTCGACGTCTCCACACAGAACGAGATCATCAACCTGCTCGAACAACTGAGCGAAGACCTGGGAATCTCCTACCTGTTCATTGCCCACGATCTCGCGGTCGTGCGTCATCTTTCACAGCGCATAGCAGTGATGTACCTGGGCCATCTTCTCGAAGATGGTCCCAGCGAGCGAGTGTTCACCGAGCCCGCTCACCCCTATACCGAGGTTCTGTTGGCCGCGGTGCCGAGCCCCGATCCGTCTCAGCGACTGATCGAGAACGCCTCCATCATTTCGGGTGAACTACCCGACCCGTCGAATCCGCCGTCTGGTTGCCCGTTTCGCACCCGCTGTCGCTACGTCCTCGATATCTGCTCAGAGGAGATGCCCGCGCCGATGCCGGTCGACGGCGGCGGCACCGTACGTTGCCATCTCCAGACCAGCGGCCCGGCCCTCGGGGGCCAGCCCCTTATAGCGATCGACGGGAAATGGATCAACGCCTGACCCACCCCACAGTTCGAGGGGCCTGAGGGTCAGGTGAGCCCGACCCGCCCTTCGCGGGTGGCTTTTCGGTAGGTGAAAATCCACTTATCGCCTCGGCGCTCGTAGCGGTCGAAGTACCGACCCCAATGGTCAAGACCGTGCGGCATGAGTACCTCGTAGTAGCTGTAGCCGCGGGCGTGCGTATCGTTGTCGAAGTCGATCTGGTGAGTTGCCACCCGATGACGAACGTAGTGCGCGTCACTCACGTGTACGCCAGCACCGCGCTCCTCGGCCCAGCGCTCCTGCGTGCCCGTGAAGATGGTGCGGATCTCGGCGTGGCCGCGATGGACGACGGGGCCCGCCTCACCCTCGACTTCCATAATTGCGTTGTCGGCAAACAAGGCCATGACTTCGTTGAATCGGCCCGAATCGCCGTTCGAGTTGTAGCGGGTGACGAGATCGCGAATGCTCTCGCGGGCGATGAGTTCCCAGAGTTCCATAGACGAACCGTAGTCGTCGGATCAAGCAAACGATTGTTTGATAGCCATCCGGTCCGCGGCTACTCTGCGGGAATGGAAACGAGCGAGTTGGACTACCCGATATTCGACGCCGACGAGCACTACTACGAGGTCGACGACACCTTCACCCGGTTCGGTGACGAGAAGGTGCGCAAGCATGTCCGCTGGGTGCAGGATGGCAAGCGTCGTCATCTGATGTTCGGGCAACGCCTCTCGACCGGTGTGCCCAACCCCACGTTCAACCCGATCGCCAAGCCCGGCGCCTTTCACGACATGCTGCGCGACCTCGAGGTCGGTGGACGCCCGACCAGTGGCGACTACGGCGAACTCGTTCCGCTGCCCAACGAGTTTCGCGAGCGCGAGTACCGGCTACTGAAGCTCGAGGAGCACGGTGTCGACAAGGTGATGTTGTTCCCCACTCTCGGCCAGTGCGTCGAGCATCTGATGTACGACGACGCCGACATGATGTATCGCATCTTCCGGGCATTCAACCGCTGGCTCGATGACCAGTGGGGCTTCAACTACAAGGACCGCATCTACGCGCCACCGGTCATCCCCATGCTCGACGTCGACCAGGCCTGCAAGGAACTCGAGCTCGTTCTCGACGCAGGCGCTCGCTGGATCTGCATGCGCCCGGGACCCCTCTACGGGCGTTCGCCCGCCGACCCGTACTTCGATCCTTTCTGGTCGCGGGTCAACGAAGCCGGCATCACCGTCGGCTATCACGCGATCGGCGGCACGTCGCCCTATGACGACATGTTCGCGGGCGCGTGGTCGCAGCCGGCCTCGGGCGACAAGTACTACAACGCCAACCTGCGCCAGGCCCTCTTCCCCGGCGAACGTCCGGCGATGGACACGCTCACCTCCTTTGTCCTCGGATCGTTCTTCCAACGCTTCCCTAACATCCGGGTTGCGATTGTCGAGATGGGCTGCACGTGGGTTCCCTATTTCCTGCATTCGCTCGACCATGCGGGTGGGCTGCTCGACCGGCGGGTCGAAGCGTTCGGGCACCGTCTCACCGAAAAACCGTCCGACGTGTTCAAGCAGAATGTCTGGATCTCGCCGTTCCCCGAGGAAGACGTGGTTGGCCTTGCGAACCTCATCGGTGCCAGTCAGGTGCTGATGGGCTCGGATTGGCCTCACCCCGAGGGCAATCACTATCCGGCGGAGTACACCGAGTGTCTCGAGGGTCTCTCCGAGGGCGACATACGGCTCATCATGCGCGACAACGCCCTCGGCCTCGTTTCCTGAGAGCGGAGACAGCTGATGGAGATTCCCGAGCTCGACTACGCGCCCACGATGGCCAACGCGATTCGCCGGGCCGGCGCCCGGTTCGGGTCCGATCCCTACGTCGTCACGCCGGACGCGAAGATGACGTTTGCCGAAGCCGACCTGGCGTCGCAACGAGTCGCCAAGGAGATGCTGGTGCGCGGCATCGGCAAGGGAACCCGCATCGGCATCCACTTCAGCTACGGCTTCGACTGGATCATCGCGTTCTTTGCGGCGACCCGGATCGGGGCTGTCTGTCTTCCGATGAGTACGGCCTACCGGCCGGCCGAGTTGCGCAAATCGGTCGTGCACGGCGACGTCGACACGCTGATCATCCCCGAGCACCTCTTCGGTGAGGATCACCGACGTTTCGTCGAGGCTGCGTTCCCGTCGCTGAGCGACGCCAAGTCGCCGGAGCTCTATCTGGACGAGGCGCCTTTTCTGCGCTCCGTCTGGGTCGCGGGTGAAGCGGATGAGCCGTGGGCCGACTCGATCGCCCTCGACGTCAAGGCCGATTCGATCGCGGCGGCGCGAATCGACGATTCGTTCCTCGAGGCGATCGAGGCGCAGGTTGCGCCGGGCGACTGGCTCATGGTGGTCCACACGTCAGGAACCACCGGTGATCCGAAGGGAGTCATCCACTCCCACGGCAGCTTTGTGCGCCACAGCGAACACCTCAGCATGTTCAACGGTGTCACCCAGGAGACCACGCAGTTCTCGGGTCTGCCGTGGTTCTGGATCGGCGGCGTGGTGTTGTCGGTCGGTCAGGGTCTGGTGCGCGGGTTCAAGGTCCTGTGTCTGGAGAAGTTCGACAACGAAGCGGCGCTGGATCTCATCATCGAGGAGCAACCCTGGGTCATCGGGATGTGGGGCCAGCTCGGTCAGCGCTTCGCGCAATACGTCGAGTCGACGGGACGAGACGTGTCCGGCGTCCCGGGGTTGGCCCGACCCGACGGTCCGGTCGATCCCGGCCTTGTCCACAATTCTCTCGGTCAGACCGAGAGCATGGGCCCGCACTCCTCGGCCGGCCCCGAGGCGGGCCGCGACTTGCCAGAAGAGTTACGCGGCTCGTTCGGCCTTCCGGTTCCCTACATCGAGCATCGGATCATCGACAGTGAGACGGGCGACGATCTCGCTCCGGGGGTGGAAGGGGAGTTGATCGTTCGCGGCTACTCCATCTCGCAGGGTCTCTACAAGCTTGAACGCCACGAGGCCCTCGACGACGAGGGCTGGCTCCATACCGGCGACCGCGCCTACTTCAAGGGGGGCTACCTGTTCTTCAAGGGTCGCTTCACCGAAATGATCAAGACGCTGGGTTCCAACGTCGCGCCGCGAGAGGTCGAATTGATCCTGGAAGACGTTCCCGAGGTTGGGCTCGCCATCGTGATGGGCGTGCCCGACGAGGATCGGGGCCAGATCGTTGCCGCAGTGCTGGTGCCGATTCCGGGGGCAACGATCGACAACGACGCGGTGACGGCACACGCCGCCGAGCAGCTTTCGTCTTACAAGGTTCCCCGACACATGATGGTCCTCGAGTCTGATGACCTTCCGGTGCTCGGGAGCGGGAAACCTGACAAGATTTCGTTGATGACCATGCTCGTCACTGACGTCGAGAAGTAGTCCCACCTGGCTGCGGTGACAACCAAACGATCGTTTGTTAGACTGGCCCCACTAGTTTAAAAGAGACTCGGTCTCGAGGAGAGAAAGTCATGATGACTCGCAAGCTCGACTTCCCGGTGTTCGACGCCGACAACCACCTCTACGAGACAAAGGATGCGTTGACGAGGCACCTCCCGCCGTCGCGCCGCGGCGCGATCGACTACGTCGATGTTCACGGTCGCGAGAAGATTGCCGTTCGCGGTCAGATCAGTAACTACATCCCCAACCCCACATTCGCTCGCGTCGGACAGCCGGGCGCGCAGGCTGACTACTTCAAGCACGGCAACCCTGAAGGCAAGTCGTACAAAGAGATCATCGGCCGAGGAATCGACTGCCCGCCGGCCTTTCGAAACGCGGAGGCTCGTATCAAGCTGCTCGACGAGCAGGGCGTTGATTACGCCATCATGTTGCCAACCTTGGCCAGCCTCATCGAAGAACGCATGAAGGACGACCCCGACCTCTCCGCCGATGCCATCCATGGCCTCAACAAGTGGATGACCGAGGAGTGGCCCTACCAGTTCGAAGACCGCATTTTCTCGGTCCCGATCATCACGCCGGGTCTGGTCGATCGTGCAGTGAAGGAACTCGAATGGGTACTGGAGAAGGGAGCCAAGGTTGTGCTCATGCGACCCGCTCCCGCGTGGGGCTACCGCGGCCCGCGCTCGTTCGCGCTTCCCGAATTTGATCCCTACTGGGAGATTGTCGAGGAGTCGGGAGTGCTCGTCGTCGTTCATGCCTCTGACAGCGGCTACACCCGCTATTTCAATGAGTGGGAGGGGGCCTCGGGCGAGACGCTGCCCTTCGCTGAGCCTCAGCTCTTCAGTGCCTCTCTGCGCGGGCAGCATCGTGACATCCAAGACGCGGTCACCGCGCTGATCACGCATGGCGTGTGTTGGCGTTTCCCCAAGGTCAAGATCGCGCTGATCGAGAACGGCGCGGGTTGGGTCCCGGGCCTGCTGGACCACCTCGACCACGCCTACAACAACATGCCTCATCTCTATCCGATGAAGCCGTCCGACACGTTCAAGCGCAACTTCTGGATGCATCCGTTCCATGAGGAGGATCCCCGCGGTCTGGTCGACCTGCTCGGTGCCGATCACGTCATCTTCGGATCGGACTTTCCCCATGTCGAAGGCCTCGCCGATCCCATTTCCTACGTTGACGAGATCAGCGACCTGCCTGACGAAGACATCCGCAAGATCATGGGCGGCAACATGATGAACCTTCTCGGTATCACCGAGAAGGTCTCCGCCTGACGACTCGGGAGCACATCGAAGATGACCGTTGTGGATATCCCTCAGACAGAAGCTGTTCGGGCTGATGTCCGGTCGTGGCTGGATGCTCATTGGGACCCGAACCAGACCGTGCGGGTGTGGTGGGAGGCGTTGGCCGAAAGTGGTTGGGCGTACCCGACCTGGCCCGTCGAGTGGTTCGGCAAGGGGTTCGACGCTGACCTCGCTCAAGTGGTACGGGCCGAACTCAAGGCGGCCGGAGCGCTTGCGCCGCCCCATGGGATCGCACAAACAATGGGCGCGCCGGTGATCCTCCAGTTCGGAACCGAAGAGCAAAGGGAACGGTTCATCCGCCCGATCGCCACCGGTGTCGAAGCGTGGTGTCAGTTCTTCAGTGAGCCCGATGCTGGTTCGGATCTGGCCTCCCTCAAGACGCGCGCCGTGCGCGACGGCGAGGAGTGGATTGTCAACGGCCAGAAAGTCTGGAACAGCGGCACCCTCACGAGCGACCGGGGGGTGCTCCCGCTGAGAACCGATCCGGATGTTCCCAAGCACAAGGGTCTGTCGTTCTTCATCATCGACGTGCAACAGCCGGAGATCGACATTCGGCCGATTCGCCAACTCAATGGCGAGGCCCACTTCAACGAGACCTTCTTCACCGACGCTCGGGCGCGCGATGCCGATCTCATCGGCGGGCTCAACAACGGGTGGGCGGTCACCCTTGCCACCCTCGCCAACGAGCGAGCCAGCTATGCGGCCGGCGCCGACTACACCGGCGGGATCCCCGCCGGTGAGATGTCCGGCATGCTTGATCTCACCTGTGCCGAGGCCGTGGCTCAGGTCGCGGCGACCAACGATGGCTATACCGCCTTCCCCCTCGGAGACAGCGCCGCGCTGATCCACCTGGCCAGCGAGGCCGGCTGCATCGAGGATCCGACTGTCCGTCAGCGGATCATGAAGCTCCACACAATGAGCGAGGTGGCTCGCCTCACTGCGCTGCGGGCCAAGGCTGCGGCCGACGCGGGCCGGACGCCAGGGCCGGAGAGTTCGCTCGGTCATATCGCCGGGGTCAATATCGCCCGGGCGACCCGCGATCTCGGCCTCGCGATTCTGGGGGCCGGAGGCATCCTCGTGGGCGACGATGCGCCACTAGAGGGGGCGGTCGCGATGATGGCCCTCACGTCATTGGTTCACGGCATCCAGGGCGGGACCGAACAGATCCAACGAAACATTGTGGGCGAGCGGGTGCTCGGTTTGCCCAAGGAGCCCCAAGTCGACCGCGACGTGGCGTTCCGAGATGTTCTCAGCAGTGGGCGATCCTCATGAGCTCGTTTGAGATCGGGAAACTTGCCCAGGTCATCCACGTCACCGGCGAACTCGATGCAGCCGACGCCTGGTACCAAGACGTGTTCGGTGGTGAGCAGTTCTACCGTGGGTACAGCCCATACGAGATGCGAGACGCGTCGCTGCTCGCCATCGGCGACTTCGTCATCGAACCAATGGCCCCCGCCGCGACCGAGGGTGCCGATCAGATGCCTGTCGGCCGCTTCTTTCACCGCTTCGGCGCTCACCTGCATTCGATCGCGGTCAACGTCAAGGGCATCCCGGAGCTGTGTGAGCATCTGCAGGCCAACGACATCCGGGTGGTTGGTCCCGGCGGGTCGGATCCCAAAAACCAGGGGCGCGACGACGTCCAGTCGATCTACACACATCCCAAGGACACCCACTGCCTCATCGAGTTCGTCGACTTCGGGGGCGAGGTCATGGCCCAGTCGCCCCGGTTGGACCCGGATTGGGATGCTGATCGGTGGCGCACCGAGCATCCCCTCGGGTTCTCCGGAGCGTCACACATCACGGTCCTGGTGCGCGACCTGGAACGAGCGACCGGATTCTTCGGCGGCGTCCTCGGCAGCAGGGTCTTCCACGAAGCGGCGACGAACAACCGCGGCTGCGCAAGTCGCTTCCTCATGCTGGGCAACGAGACCGTGGTCGAGATCGCACAGCCGATCGACGGCGACTCCCGGGCCGGCCGAGATCTCACGGCCAACGGTGAGATTGTCCACTCCATCACCCTGCGGGTTGCGGAGCTCGCCGCGGCCACCGCGTATCTGACTGAGAAGGGCGTTGGGTTGGTCGATCGAACCGATCACACGGTGGTGCTCGACCCGGCGGATTGCTTCGGCGCAGTCATCGAAATCACTGATGCGCTCCTCCCCAACGATCCCCGAGTCTGCTGATCGGCGGCCAAGCCGCGTTGGTTCAACCGTCGACGCGCGAGTCGGCGTCGGCCTGCGCCACATGAGCTCGTACAAGTTCCGGATAGCGCGACCGGTCGGGCCGGAAAATGTCGTGGGGTGAGTCTTCGAACGTCACCCGCGTAGCCTCGGGAACCTCATCGGCGTAGCGGGCCCAGTCGTCGTCGGTGATCGGCCCGCCGGTGCCGGATCGTACGATCAGCGTCGGCCGGTCAAGTGACACCAATTCGTCCCACATCGGCCGGTCGACGGCGTCAGCGAAGACTCGCCGAATCGCGTGCCGGCCGATTCGCCCCGCCATCGGCGTGCCCCGCCACCGTCCTGCGGCGAAGGTGTCGGCCACATCGGGAGGGACCGAGATTTCTCGCGCTGGGTAGTCGCCGATGGAGATGGAGCGCACCCGACCAGCGTTTCGCGACGCCCACGCGAGGCCGTAGCAGCAGCCTCGAGAGAAGGCCATGACGTGGATCGGGCCGTCGGTGACGGCGGCGACGACCGCCTCGATGTCACCGACGTGGTCGTCGAGGCAGTAGTTCTCGGCCGGGGCGTCGCTCTTCCCTCGACCACGGAGGTCGATCACGATAGTCCTGCGCCCGAGGACAGCCGCCATGGCCGTGTAGTCATCGGCAACATCGCTGAGCCCCGGGATGAAGACGATTGGCGCGGCCGGTGGTTCGCAATTGTCGGGATCGGAGTCGAGGTAGTGCAACCGCACGCCCTTGTCTGAGGCGAGGGTGTCGACCACGAACCTCGACGCAACCGGCGGGGTCAACTCAGGTACCGGTCGCGGAACTCCACGTTCTCGTCGAGCTCCCGTTTGGCGGTGTCGAGATCGGCGTCCCAGCTGACGCCGAGGGCAATCCCGTCGAGGCCGGCCTCCAGGTACGACTCGAGCTTGGCCGGGTCCTTTGGCGCGCCAGATAGGTAGACCGTGATCTCCGAGGGGTCGCGGCCTGCGTCCTCGGCCATCTGACGCAGACGAACAGTCAGCTTTGCGACCGGCATGACACCCTCGATCGGCATCCACCCATCGCCCCACTCGACGGCGTGCTTCATCGTCGACTTTCCCCCACCGACCCACACCGGTGGGTGAGGCGTCTGCACCGGCTTCGGCCACTGCCAGCTGGGAGAGAAGTCCACGTACTTCCCGTGGAAGGAGGCCTCGTCCTTGGTCCACAGCTCCTTCATCGCCAGCACTTTCTCGCGCCCGATCGTGCGCCGTCGGTCGGGATCGACCCCGTGGTTGCGCATCTCATCTTCGTTCCAGCCGAATCCGACCCCGAGAATGATCCGGCCGTTGGCGATGTGGTCGAGTGTCGAGATGGTCTTGGCCAACACGATCGGGTCGTGCTGACCGACGAGACAGATGCTGGTGCCGAGGGTGAGGGTGGTCGTGGCCATGGCTGCCGCCGTGAGCGCGATGAACGGATCCATCGAACGCTTGTACATCTCGGGCAGCTCGGCATCGTCTTCCATCGGCCAGTCGGTCTCGCGGCCGGTGGGGATGTGGGTGTGCTCCGGGACCCACAGTTCGGTGAAGCAGCGGGCCTCGGTTTCGATGGCCAAATCAACGATGCTGACGGACTGGTCGGTGAGAAAACAACTGATGCCGGTACGGATTGACACGTTCGGGAGTCTACCGTACGTTCGTTTGATGGACCGACCCCGTCCGGTCGTCAACCCGGAGGGAATTGCACCATGAAGTTCGATGTCGGAGTGCCCAGTGGGGCGATCAAACATTTCGACTCGTGGGTGGGCGACGGCGACATGAGCGACTTTGCCGTCGCCGCGGAACAGGCCGGGCTCGACTCCGTTCACGTCACCGACCATCCATTTCCCGAAGACTCGTGGCTGGCCAGCGGGGGACATCAGGCGTTTGATCCCTTTGTTGCTCTCGCCACGATGTCGGCGGTCACGACCACCATCGGTCTGCGGACCAACCTGTTGGTGTCGGGCTATCGCCATCCGTATCTGATGGCCCGCTCGATCGCCAGCCTCGATCGGCTGTCCGGCGGACGGATGATCGTCGGCATGGGTGCCGGCTATCTGGAGGCGGAGTTTGATGTACTCGGGGCCGACTTCGCGAGCCGGGGCAAGCGGTTTGACGAAGCCCTCGCGGCGATGGCCGATGCCTGGTCGGGTGAGACCGTCGATCGGCCCGACGGGTTCTATCCGGCGCAGGGCCACACGATGCTGCCAATGCCGTCGCAGCGACCCGGCCCTCCGGTCTGGATCGGCGGCAACAGCAAGGCGGCCAAGCGCCGCGCCGCCGTTTCGTGCGACGGCTGGATACCGATGGCGGCGGGTCCGACGCTGGCGAGCATCACCGGGACCTCCACCCTCACCTCGTTGGAGCAACTGAAGTCAGAGATCGAGGAGGTGAATTCGCGCCGAGCCGAAACTGGACGTACGAACCGCTTCGACGTTGCGTTCTCCGCGTTCGACCTGCCGGCTCCCGCCGATGACCGAAGCGGAGAACAGACTCTCGACGTGATCGGCCGACACGAGGCGATCGGCGTCACCTGGATGTCGTTGCCCTGCCGGGGCCGAAGCCTCTCGGCCTGCACAGATGAGTTGGCGTACTGGGGCGAGACTATTGTCGGGCCCCATCAGCAGGCGACGAGCGGGGCGGACTGAATGACGGATCCCTCCGATCTCGAGGCCCGTATCGAGCGGCTCGAAGCGCTCGACCAGATCCGTCAGCTGGCCGCGAAATACACGCTAGCGCTCGACATGCGCGACTTCGATTCGATGGCCAACCTCTTCGTCGACGATGTGGGCGTCCCCGGCAAGCAGCGCGGCCGCCAGGCGCTGAAGCGGTGGTACGTCGACACGATGCGGGAGATACCGGGATCGTTTCACGGCATAAACGGCCAGATCATCGACTTCGAATCTCCCGGTCTCGGTAGTGGAATCGTGTACTCCCGAAACGATCTTGATCTGGGCGAGAGCTGGATGCACGAGCTCATGATCTATCTCGATCGGTATGAGCGGCGCGACGGAGTGTGGTTCTTCCAGCGCCGCACCCCGCTGTACTGGGTCCACACCGATCCCAACGTCCCGCCGCTCGGCGAAGAAAAGATGCGGCGCCCCGGAAGCGATACCGCCACTCGTGGGGGCTATCACGATGCGTTCCCGAGCTGGGCCGAGTTCTGGGAAAACACCGAGATCGGGGAAGAACCGTTGCGCCAACCAGCCCCGCTCTACCGCTTCCTGGAAATGTTTCGCCAGGGCCTCGAAACACCGCGCGTTGACCCGCGGGGCACGCTTCCGCCCAAGCCATGATGGGTCGGATCACTCCCGCCATGAGCGACGCGGCGGGGCGCGAACTCGCCCGTTCGGTTTCGTATCCGATCGCTGCGTCCGACGTGCGGCGCTGGGCTCTCGCCGTGTATCACCCTGAGGAACCGCCTCGCGAGTTTTGGGATGAGACCTACGCCGAAGCTTCTCCCTACGGAGGCATCGTCGCCCCGGAGGACTTCAATCCCTTTGCCTGGATGACGGCCGAACCGTCCGGCATCAAGCCGAGCTATGAGGCCGGCGGCCCGACAATCGAGGCGAAGCTCGGCCTCGACGAGATCACCACCGACTACATGCTCAACGGTGGCGCGGAGACGGAGTACGGAAAGCGCATGCGGCCTGGTGATGTCATCATCTCGACCACTGTCCTCGATGGCTACGAGGAACGAGAGGGTCGGCTGGGGATGATGTTGTTCACGCGTAGCCGCGTCGATTGGGACAACCAGCGAGACGAAAAGGTAAAGACCACCGTCAACACGCTGATCAGGTATTGAGTGCCGATGACCGATGCGCTGACCCACAACGACCTCCGAGTCGGCGACGAGTTACCCGTGTTCGAACGTGACGTGGGGTTTGCGAACTGGAACCGGTTTGCCGCGGTCAACGACGAGTTCGTGCCGATCCACATGGACGACAACGCAGGCCGGGCCGCGGGATACGACGGCGCGTTCGGCATGGGCAACCTGCACGTCGCGTATATCCACTGTGTCCTCCGGACCTGGCTCGGCGTCAACGGAAGGGTCACAACCCTGAACGTGCAGTTTCGAGCGCCGTCGCTACGGGGGACCGTGAACCGGGCCAGGGGAGTGGTCGCCCGGATCGATACGACTGGAACCGAGCCAATCATCGAGTTGGATGTTTGGGTCGAGGACGGCGCCGAGCAGCGACTCACTCGGGGCACGGCACAAGTGGTGCTCACGGAGCATCCGAATGGCTGAGTCCCGCGCCGGCGAGCCGCCGTCAGCATCGACATTGCTCGCCGGTACCACGATGCTCGTCGCCGGTGTTGGTCCCGGGCTGGGTTCACAGATCTGCCGAGCCGCGGCGGCGGGAGGGGCGGCAGTGATGATGGGGGCACGCTCCACGGACTTCGGCACCAGCCTTGCCTCTGAGCTGCGTGGAGACGGTGAGCGCGCCGCGTTCCGCCGTTGCGATGTGACCTCTGAGAGCGACTGCGCCGACCTGGTGGCCGCCGCCGTCGACGAGTTTGGTGGTGTCGACAGTGTCGTGCTCAACGCCATGGCGACCGGACAACCGGCGCTGACCCTCGAGGAAGGCGGCCTCGACGAGTGGCAGGGAGCGTTCGACGTCAACTTCTTCGGATCGCTGCGGGTGGTGAAGGCTGCAATCCCCCAACTGAAGGCGAGCAACCGAGGGTCGGTGGTCTTCATCGGTTCGCAGATCGTACGTCGAGTGTTTCCCGGCCGAGGGCCCTACGCCGCCTCCAAAGCGGCGCTGTTGACGGCTGCGCAGGTGCTCGCCAAGGAGCTGGGCCCCGCTGGGATTCGGGTCAACACGGTCGTTCCCGGTCGCATGTGGGGGCCATCGTTGCAGAGGGCGATTCCCCGACTCGCGGCCGAACGCGGTCATACCGTCGACGAGGAGGTCGGGTCGTGGGTGGACGCAACCGCGCTCAAACGCTTGGCGACCGACGAGGAATGCGGTCGAGCCGTGATATTTCTTGCGTCCGAGATGGGGGCAGCGATTACCGGCCAGACCCTCGACGCCAACGCGGGGGAGACCATGCAGTGACCAGCGCCGAGATCGACCTTCCGGAAGAGGCGATGTCGTTCGGGGCCCGCCTCCGCGAACTGGCTATGACGGGAGGGGAAGGCCCGGCCCCGACCTTCCCCTCCCGAGTCAGGCGAAGCGCAGCGTCACGTCACGCGACAAGACGTCCCCGCTGGTACGCCTGTACGTCATCGATCTAAGGGTGCGTCGATGTGTTCGGTGGGAGTCAGCCGCGGGCGAAGGCGACGGATGCGATCCGGTCGTCGTCACGTCCGGCGTCGACCACGGTGACCTTCGTGACGTTGTCGTGCAGCACTGCGGCTGTTGCCCGGGCGGGGCCGATCCGGATTGTCGAGAGATAGCGCACGTCGAGTTCGGTCACGGGGCGACCGGTCAGCGACAGTGCCGCGTCTTCGGCCAGCGCACACACCACCCCGCCGTGGATCGTTCCCGCCGGTTGAAGCGTGTACGGCGAACGTTTCACCTCGACCACGCCGGGTTCGATCGTGTCGAAGCCCAGCGCGACGGTGAACGGCTGGCTAATCTCCACCTCTCCGCGAGTCTTTGTCATCGGTACGCCCTTCATCGTGTCCTGGGGCCGGGGTGACAACATGAATGTGGCCCACGCGTGAGCGACGGGTTGTCCGTCGCGGTGAAACCATGCTTCCGCGGTGGAGAGGGTTCGACCCCGTTTCACGATGCGCGAGCGTAGTTTCAGGAGCTCGGCGGTGATCGGCTTGAATATTCGTACCGAAAGGTCGACGGTCATCGCTGTCTTCGGGTCGGGCGACGAGTCGGCGATGAGAACACCAGTGAGAACATCGGCCACGGACGACAACACAGAAATCCGAACCTGGTGCCCCTCGGGGACCAGGAGATGGTCGGTGATCTCCAACTCTCCCTCGAGACCGCCGTCGGCCAGGTGGTGGGAGAAGGGGATCTCCTCGAGGTAGCTGTGGCTCGGCTGCGTCATCTACCTTCTCGATCGTCACGACCAAACGTTCGTTTGGTAGGATACCAAGATGAAGCTCGACCTCACTGATGATCAGCAACTCTTCCAGGAGACCGTCCGCCGGTTCGTGGAGACCGAGGTGCCCATCAGCACGGTTCGCGGACTCATCGGCGACGCTGATGGATTCGATCGCGGCTGGTGGCGTGAGGCGGCTGCGCTGGGATGGACGTCGCTGCTTGTCCCCGAGGCGTTGGGAGGGGGCTCGATTTCGGGGACCGGGCCGGTCGACCTAGCGATCGTGGCCGAAGAGATCGGTCGAGGCGTGGCTCCAGGCCCGCTGGTGCCGGTCAACGTGGTTGCCGAGACGATCGCTCGGTCAGGTTCGGCCGAACAGCAGGGTGGATTGGAGGGCGTGCTCGCTGGAGAGACGATCCTCGCGTGGTGTTTCAACGAGCTGGGCGGCAACTGGACGCCCGAGGGCGTGTCGCTTCAGGCCACCGAGGCAGCCGACGGATTCACGCTCAACGGTGTGAAGACGGCAGTGGAGGCAGGCGGGCAGGCTGACTTCCTGCTCGTCACAGCGACAACGGGAACCGATCTCACTCAGTTCCTCATCCCAGCCGATCTTCCTGGTGTCACCATCACTGCGCAATCCTCCCTCGACCTCGCTCGACGATTCGCCGAGGTCCGCTTCGACAACGTTGGAGTCGATGCATCGGCGGTCGTCGGCACGGTGGGCGGCGCTCAGGCCGATGTCGAGCGCCAATGCATCGTGGCCACGATGCTTCAGTGTGCGGAGACGACTGGGGCGGTCGCGCGAGTGTTCGAATTCACGGTCGAGTACGCATTCGACCGGCATTCGTTCGGTCGACCGCTCGCCTCCTATCAGGCGCTCAAGCACCGCTTCGCCGACATGAAGCTGTGGCTCGAGGCCAGTCATGCGACGGCGGACGGTGCCGGCCTGGCGGTGGCGATCGACGTCGATGCGGCAAGAACGGTCAGCGTTGCCAAGGCCTATATCGGCGACAAGTCCGTCGACATCATCCAGGACTGCGTGCAACTCCACGGAGGTATCGGCGTCACCTGGGAGCACGACATCCACCTGTACCTCCGACGAGCCACCGTCAACCGTGGTCTATTCGGCACGCCCAACGACCACCGCGAACGACTAGCGGCTTTGGTCGGCATCAAGAGGAAGGACGAGACGACATGAGTGACACGACCCTCGAAAATCTCGACGTCTACCGCGAACGGGTCACTGCGTGGATGAACGAGAACATGCCGCTGCGCGACAAGCACAAACCGTGGCACCCGCTCGACGACGATGACGACCGTGCGTCGAGAAATCGCGAACTTCAGAAGCGTCTCGACTCCGGCGGGTTCGCGGGCATCTGCTATCCGAAGGAGTACGGCGGACAGGGCCTGCCGATCGAGTATCAACGCGTGTTTGACGACGTGTCGGAAGACTTCGACATGCCGATGCTGTTCAGCGTTCCGACCCTCTCGATCACCGGGCCCACGGTTCTGGAGTTCGGCACCGAAGAACAAAAGCAACGCTACATCCCGAAATGGATCAACGGCGATGAACTGTGGGTCCAGTTCATGTCCGAGCCCAGTGGCGGGTCCGACATGGCTGGATCGCTGATGCGCGCGGACCATGACGGCGACCTGTTCATCCTCAACGGCTCGAAGATCTGGAGTACCTACGCCTATCGCTCCGACTTCGCCTTGTGCCTGGCCCGTACCGATTGGGACGTGCCGAAGCACCGGGGCCTGACGATGTTCATCGTGCCGATCCACCACCCCGGCATCACGCTCACTCAGATCAAGATGGTCGACGAGACTGAGGAATTCTGTCAGGAGTTCTTCGATGACGTCGAGATCCCCGCGGCGAACGTCGTTGGCGAGGTGAACGATGGGTGGACCGTGGCCACCCGGCTGCTCTTCCACGAACGGGCCGCTGTGGGCGGGGCGTCGCCCTACACGTCGGGTCGCTATCGCGGTACGGGCGATGCTGGACGTGACGAGCTCGTCGAACTCGCCCGCTCGACTGGTCGTACCCAAGACGGGCCTGCGCGTCAGATGATCGGCAACGCCGAGGTACTCAATGTGGTGCAGCGTCAGCTGATCGATCGAGTCCGCACTGGTATGGAGAGCGGTTACTTCCCTGGGCCAGCCGGTTCACTCGTGCGGCTTTTCGGCGGCATGGCCGGGCTCGAACGAGCTTCGATCGCGCTGGAGCTCAGTGGTGGCCAAGCGCTCGTGTGGAACGACGACGAAGGCGACGGCGAAGCGGGAATCGCCTTCATTCGGCGCCAGGCCAGCTGTCTCGGCGGGGGCAGCACGGAGATGGCCCGAAACCTCATCAGCGAACGGATTCTCGGAATGCCGCGGGAGTACGCGGCTGACCGCGACGTCGCGTTCAGCGACGTCAAGCACTGACTCGCCGCCGTCGTTCGTCCTCAGGTAGCGACGAAGGCGGCGACGCGGTCGGTCCACGTCGCCAGTTCGGCTGCCGTGCTCGCCAGATACAGCGACGCGTCGGGGAGAAGTTCAGCCAGTTCCTCGGCCGTCGACACCGGGTGGATCGGGTCGCCGGTCCACGCCAGGATGAGCGACGGAACGGTGATCGACTTGATCTGTTCACGATCAGGCAGATTGGCGGTGGTGGCTCCGGCCAGCACCAGCGCGAGCCGCTTCGGGTCCCAGGAGCGAGTGGCGGCGGCCTGGCGGTCTCGCCACTCGGCGTTGTCGGCAAACGGGTCCGGTGGAGCGGTTTCCTCCATCGCCGCGATGATCGGTTCGACGCCCTTTGATTCGATGACCCTCGCCGTCGTGAGCCACTGATCGGCCTGCACAGCTCGGGTCTCCCATCCCGTTGGGGGAATGACGAGTACGAGTCGGGCGACTCGGTGTGGCGCGAGCACGGCCGCATGCAGCGCGGTGCCACATCCCATCGAAGCTCCCGCGGCGATGTAGTGGTCGATGTCGAGATGATCGGCAAGGGCGAGTTGGTCGCGAGCCAGTTCCTCCCAGGAGTAGCCGGCCAGCTCGGGGGTGGACTGCGACAGACCATGACCCCGCGCGTCGTAGCGCAGGACCCGGGCGGCAATCCCGCTCCAGTCGAGTAGCCCGAGCGACTCCTCGTTGGCGCGGGTCTGCGTGAGCCCATGACCCCAGATCAGGTCGGGACCGTATCCGGCCTGTACATAGAACAGCTCGGCATGACGAACGAGGGTGCTTGTCTCGGTCATCGGAACCGCGGCACCATGTCGTTCATGAAGCGCTCGGCTGACGAGAGATCGAGCTCGTTCCGATCGGAGAGCAGCAGGTCGACGTCCTCGACGCCAAGCTTCGCCAGCAGTTCGAAGAACGCCGGTTCGGCGGACAGAGGCGCACCGGCAACGAGACGGACGTCAGCTGGGTCCCGACCCTCGACCTCGCAGGCCCGATGGAGACGCTCGAGCAGCCCGGCCAGCGTGGCCTCGGCGTCGGGACCGGGGTCGACATTGGGCAACGCCCAACCATCGGCCCACCGGGCGACGCGGCGGATCGTCTGGTCGCCGCTGCCGCCGACCAGAATCGGGATCGGCTCTTCGGGGACGGGGTAAAATCCGGCGGATCGGTGGGAATAGAACTTCCCCTGGTGCTCCGTGATTCCCTCGGTCCACGTTGCCCGCATTACCGCGATGTGTTCGTCGAGGCGGGCGAAACGCTCGGCCGGATCGATGTCGACCGACTCGAACTCCTCGATCAGCCAGCCCGCTCCGACCCCGATGGTCAGGCGGCCCGGCCCGGCCAACACCGCAAGGGTCCCGAGCTGCTTCGCGAGAGGCAGCGGGCGCCGCAGTACCGGCAGCAGCACCCTGGTCCCGAGGCCGATTCGTGTGGTCGCCCCGGCCACGACTGCGAGCGTGGTGAGCGCGTCGTAATACGGCATATCGGCGTGGTTGTAGTACTCGGCTCGGGTAGCCAACGTCGCCTCGGACAACTGCACCGGGTTGAAGATGTGGTCGTACACCCACACCGAATCGAAGCCAAGGTCCTCCGCGTGGCGGGCCATAGCGACGAGATCGGCGTGGGCGGTCAGAGCCCCAGAGTTCGGGAGATGGATGCCGAACCGCACGGCGCAGCTATCCCGCCGCCACGCCTACGGTTTGAATCAATGGCGTCGGCATGGCCTGGATCGCGGGGAGCACCTTTTCAGAAAACAGGCGGAGGCTCTTCTCAGCCTTTTCCTTAGGCATTCCGCCGTAGAAGAAGTGGATCACGACCATCTCGAGGCCGATGGCCTTCTGTATCGTCTTGATCTTGTCGATTATCTCATCGGGCGTTCCGATGGGTTGGGTTTGGCGGGTGGCGTCGACACTTGCGTCGGCGAGGCTGATGTCGGCAGTCTGACGCTCCAGGTACTCCTCGTATCCGTGGATGCCTGCGAAGCCCGGGTTGTTCCACTCGAAGTAGTGGTGCTGCGCGGCCTTGTGCTGCGCATGGAAGTATTCCCAGCCCTCCTGGGCCTCCTCGGGATCTTCGGAGCAGTACATCCACAGCAACGTGGTGGGCTGATCAGGCTCGAGGCCGAGCTCGGCGCGAATTCTGTTGAACTGGGTCACCTGTGCGGTCATTGCCGGAAGGTCGTCGCCAGAGACGAACATCTGGCCAAGCCCGTTCTCCGCGGCGAGCTGTGCGGATGCCTTGGTCGTGAACGCAGCCTTGATCCGGGTCGTGACGTCGCCCTTGTGTCGGGCCTGCGGTCGGATCGTGGTGGGCGGAATCTTGTAGACCTCGCCGTCGAAGCTGAAGCGTTCGGCGCCGTCGGCTGCTCGAATCGCGTTTACAACGTCGTAGTAGTACTTGTGCGATTCCTCCAGCGGGTACCCGAGCGACGCGTACTCATGGGGGGCGACTCCGCGCCCGATACCGAGGTGCAGTCGTCGGCCCTTCAGTAAAATGTCGAGCATAGAGATTTCACTGATGAGGCGAACGGGGTTCCACCAGGGAGCGACCACGACAGCGGTGCCCACGTCGACCCGCGTGGTGCGCCCCGCCCAGTAGGCGAGGTATTGGAGCGGGTTCGGCTGCATCGAATACGCCGACCCGTAATGCTCGGTGGCCCAGATGGAATCGTACCCGAGCGGCTCGACGAGGTCGCCCAGCTCGAGTGTCTCATCAAGGTTCTCTGCATCGGACACGGTTGGCGGGCGGTCGTAGTCGCCCGCCATCAGACGCTCCCAGTCGCCTTGGTTGTACCCGGTGACCATTACGCCGCAGTGCATGCCTGTCTCCTCGTTGCGCTCTCAAACTGGCTTCAGAGAACCCTAGTGTATCTACCGAACGTTTGGCAGATCTACGTGTGACCCGTCCTAACAAGCGTTTGGTAGAGTGCGAAGCAACTATCAGGAGGCCCCAATGGCAGAGCAGACCGTGTCCGACTACAAGTTCGTCGAGGTCGAGTCGTTCGACAATGGCGAGATCGTCCGGATCATGCTCAACCGGCCCGAGGCTCGCAATGCCCAGAGCCGGGGCATGCTCGTCGAACTCAACGACGCTTTTCTGCGGGCCGAAGCGGACGACGCCGTCCGCGTTGTGATTCTGGGTGGGAACGGTTCGATGTTCTCCTCCGGCCACGACATTGGGTCGAAGCAGATGCTCGAGGAGTACCAGCCGGGACCCAACCAGCATGAGAGCCGAAAGATCAACGGCGGTAGTCGGGTCGGCTCTGAGAACCTGATGATGCAAGAGTGGCATTACTTTTTCCAGAACACGCTGCGCTGGCGAAACCTTCGCAAGATCACGATCGCTCAGGTCCACGGCCCGGTCTTCGCGGCCGGCCTGATGTTGATGTGGTCCTGCGACCTCATCACAGCGGCAGAGGAGACGGAGTTCGCCGATGTTGTGGGCACTCGTTTGGGGATGATGGGTGTCGAGTACTTCGCCCACCCCTGGGAGTTCGGGCCTCGCAAGACCAAGGAACTTCTGCTGACCGGGGACTCGATGGGTGTCGACGAGGCCCACTCGCTCGGCATGGTGTCAAAAGTGTTCCCCAAGGATGAACTCGGTGAGAAGACACTTGACTTTGCTCGTCGAATTGCCCGCACGCCAACCGTGGCCGCGCTCCTCATCAAAGAGGCGGTCAACCAGACCATGGACACGATGGGCTTCACCAACGCCCTCAACTCCTGTTTCACCATCCATCAGCTGAACCACAGCCACTGGGCCACGATCACCAATGGTGAGAACTGGGTCGGGCAACCCGAACACGGTGTCATCAACTGGCGCGATGCCCCGCCCATTGCCCAAGCCGAGAAGGACGAGGTCGGCATCATCCCCCAGAAAGTCGGGGATTGATCAGCCCTGGGTCGACTCACGAGTAGCGTTGATCGCACGCCAGACGCGTTGTGGCGCGAGCGGCAGGTCGATGTGACGTACCCCGAGATGGCTGACGGCGTCGATGACCGCGTTCTGGACCGCGGGCACGGCGCCGATCGTGCCGGACTCACCGATGCCCTTGTAACCCAGAGGATTTCCCGGCGCCGGATGCTCGGTGAGATGGCTCTCGAACGACGGAAGGTCGGCCGCGGACGGGATCCCGTAGTCGAGCATTGTGGTCGACAAGGGCACGCCGTCATCGTCGTAGACGAACTCCTCATGGAGTGCCTGGGCGATCCCCTGGGCGACGGCGCCGTGGACTTGGCCGAGCGCGAGCATCTCGCTCAGGATCGTGCCGGCGTCGTCGACAGTCACCATCCGTTGCAGATCGACCTCTCCGGTTTCCAGGTCAACTTCGACCACTGCGCCGTACATGCCGTAGGGGACAGTTGCCCCCGGGTTCATGAAGTCGGATTCGCAGCGCAGCGGTTCCTCATCGGCGGTTGATCGGCCGGCGGCGATCTCGGCCCAGTCAACCGTGGTCGCAGCCGGCGAACCGGTGACGTGGAACTGCCCCAACTCCAGATCGAGCATGATGTCGGTCTCGGCCGCTTCGAGCATGTCGGCGGCGATGATGCGCGCCTCGGCGACCAGAGCGTCGGTGGCTTCGGCCACGGCGGATCCGGCCATCTGAGCTGAGCGCGACCCGCCGGTGATGCCGGATCGCGGAACGACATCGGTGTCGCCGTGGATGACATCGATCTTGTCGATGGAAACTCCGGTGCGCTGGGTGGCCAGAATCGCCCAGGCCGTATCGTGCCCCTGACCGTACGGCGTCGATCCGGTGAGGATGCGGAGACGGCCACCGGGCTGAAGTTGGATCGATCCGTACTCGGTACCCGGCACTCCGGAGGTCTTGTCGACGAATGCACAGAGTCCGATCCCAAGGGCCCGGTTACTGCCACTGAGGCGGCCCTGCCGCTGACGCTCGCGAAGCTCGTCGTAGCCGAGCGCCTCGCCAAGCTTGCGGAGACCGTCGTGGTAGTCGCCGGAATCGTGGACGAGGCCAGACGGGTTGGCCCAGGGCAAATCCGTCGACTCGAGCAGGTTCTTCTGTATGACAAGAAAGGGATCCATGCCGATCTCTGCCGCGAAGCTGTCGACCGCGCGGTTGAGAAGTGCGGCGCTCTCGGGGCGGCCTGCGCCTCGATAGGCAACGATCGGTGTGGTGTTGGTGACCACCGCGGTCACGTTCCAATGAACGTTGTCCACCGCGAATGGTCCGGGGAGCAGCAGGCCGGTGAGCTGCGCCAGGATGGTTGCGCTGAGGGGGTAGGCGCCACAGTCGGCCAGAACGTGGGCGGACATGGCACGGATCGTGCCGTCGCGGTCGCCACCGAGACGGATGGTTTGGCGCTGGGCCCGAGAGTGGCCGAGGCCCACCATGTCGCTCGATCGGGTGGGTTCCCAGCGCACCGGCCGGCCCGTCCGCTCTGACAAGAGCGGCAGCAACGCGTCTTCGACATAGAGCCGTGCCTTGGCTCCGAAGCTGCCACCGACATCTTGGCTGATCACCCGGATCTGACTGGGATCGAGGTCGTAGACCGTGGCGAGAATGCCCTGGATCAGGTGAGAGCCTTGGCAGGCGGCGTGGTAGATCAGCCGTCCTTCGTCGGTCCAGTAACACGCTCCGACCCGCGTTTCCAGCGGGCAGGGCGCGACACGCTGGTTGACGATCTCTGCGTCGATCACCACTTCACAATCGGCGAAATCGGGGGCAGCGGGTCGACCACCGCTGTAGCGACCCATGACGTTGGTGCCGACATCGGGAAAGATCAGCACGTCGTCGCTCACGGAGTCTTCGAGGCGAACGACAGCGGTGAGGGGGTCGTAGCCGATGAACACCTGCTCGGCCGCGTCTGCCGCTTCGGCCGCGGTCTCGGCAACGATGGCAACGATCGGTTCTCCGACAAAGCGCACTCGCTCGGTGGCCAGGAGCGGCCGCCCTGTCGCGTCGGGACAGTCGGGTGGTTTCCCCGGCAATTGGCCGAGGTCCACGTCGGTGCCGGTAATGATGTCGACCACGCCGGGCATCGCCCGTGCCGCGGTGACGTCGATTTCGGTGATCAGCGCGTGAGCCTGGGTTGATGCAACGAAATGCGCATGAAGCGCGCCTTCGGGGAGGGCGAGGTTGGCGACGAACGTTCCCTGCCCGGTGAGGAGCTTGTGATCCTCCAGCCGCAGCACGGGGGGGGCGAGACTCTGCGGTTCCGACATTGAACAACTCATCATAAGCTTGTATTCTACAACTTTATGAAATTCGGTATCTCACTCTCGGGCCTCGGCGCTCGCCACTATCCGGAAGTCGCGTCGGTCGCGGAGGAGAACGGTTTCGATTCTCTCTGGATGCCGGAGCACCTGGTATTTCCGGTGGAGATGCCCCCGGAGTACAGCTACACAGTTGACGGATATCCGCCGATGCAGTCCACCCTGCCGACCTTCGATCCGTGGGTCGTGCTGGGTGCCGTCGCGTCGCGGACAAGCAAGATTCGCCTTGCCACCGGCGTGTACATTCTTCCGCTACGCCACCCGATCAAGGTGGCGCGATCGGTTGTCACTCTCGACCGCATCTCGGGCGGTCGGGTCGTGCTGGGGATCGGTGTGGGCTGGATGAGTGACGAGTTCGAGATCGTCGGTGAGGACTTCCACAACCGAGGAAAGCGCACCGACGAAATGATCGAGCTGATGCGCAAACTTTGGAGTGAGGAAACGATCGAGCACCATGGCGACTACTACGACATCCCGCCGATCCACTTTGAGCCGAAGCCGATCCGCCGGGCCGACGGGATTCCCATCGTGGTCGGGGGAACATCGGTTGGCGCGCTGCGCCGGGCGGGGCGTCTTGGCAACGGTTGGATTCATCATCGCGACGTGCGAGCCGAGCCCGCCACGACCGAAGCAGACGGGGTCGCATTCCAGAACGAGGACTACGCCCAACTCGAGGCGCACATCGCGGTGATCAACAACCATCGCGCCGATGCCGGTCGCGGTGGGGCGGACTTCGAGATCGTCGCCGGTATGGGGGCCGACTACGACAACGTTCGCCGTAGCGAGCAGGTTGGCGTGACGACCTGTGAGGTCGGCCCTGCCCCTGAGGGGCTCCGGGGAACCAAAGACGACTTTTGTGACTGGATCAAGCAGTTCGCCGACGCGGTGATCGGGAAGGTGTCGTAGCCATGCGCCTGAGTATGGGTATGCAGGTCGGTCGCGCCGGCGGGCCGGGCGAGATCGCCGCAAAGGTTCGCGACTTCGAACGGGCTGGCCTCGACATCGTGTGGCTGGGTGAGGGCTACGGCTTCGACGTGCCGACTTCGATGGGATATCTCGCCGCCCACACGGAGCGCATCCACATCGGATCGAGTATTCTCAACGTTTTTTCCCGCACCCCGGCCACTCTGGCCCAAACCGCCGCCGGCCTCGATTGGCTCTCGGACGGTCGCGCAATTCTGGGGCTCGGAGCCTCAGGTCCTCAGGTCATCGAGGGCTTCCAGGGGGTGGCCTTCCATCGGCCGGTTCAACGCACCCGCGAGGTCATCGAGATCTGCCGGGCGGTGTGGCGTCGCGAGCGGGTCGAGCACCACGGCAACGTTTTTGATCTTCCCCTTCCGGCGGGACCCAATCGCACCGGCCTGGGCAAACCGATCAAGCTCGTCGATCACCCGGTACGCGACCAGATTCCCATCTGGTGGGCGTCTCTCGGCCCCGTCGCGGTCGAGGCCACGGCCGAGGTGGCCGACGGGTGGCTACCTCTGCACGTCATCCCGGAGAAACTCAACGACGTCTGGGGAGCTTCTCTCGCTGCGGGCCTGGCACGGCGAGACAAGTCACTGGGTTCGCTCGAGGTCTCCGCCGGTGCAACGGTTGCCATCGGCGACGACATTGACACCAAGACCATCTACGAGAACATGCGACCCCAGATGGCGCTCTACGTGGGTGGTATGGGATCCCGCGGTGCCAACTTCTACAACGACCTCGCCCGGGCCTACGGCTACGAACGCGAGGCGGCGCTTGTCCAAGATCTGTACCTCGATGGGAAACGAGACGAGGCTGCCCGCCACATCCCGCAGGACTGGCTCGAGAAGAAGTCGCTGGTCGGTCCGATCGGACATGTGCGGGAGCGCCTCGCCGCGTTCCAGGAAGCGGGGCTCACGGTGTTGTCGATCGATCCCGTCGGCCCCGACCCGCTCGGCACGATCGAGCTGATGAGGACGCTCGTTGAGGAGCTCTGAGTTTTCACGCGGTGTTGGTCGCAACAGGCGATTCCTCGCTCTCGATCTGGTCGTAGAGCGAACGGAATCTGTCGGCGCGCAAGAGCCGGATCCCAACGAAGGACATCAATACGGTGGCGAAGATTGCCATGACGATTCGGATGCTGAAGGTATCGGCCAAGAGTCCGCGACGACGTCGGGTGGGGTCGGGAGGAAACACTCATCTTCGGCAGGCGACAGCAGATAACCCGCCTGACCGCCTGGTTCGGCGATCGACTGAAGGACTACACGTACTCCGGCATCACAATGACACCCAACCCGTGGACGGACCTACTCGCCGAGATCCGGGACCGGACAGGTGCGCTCGCCGGCACCCACTTCAACTCGGTACTGCTCAACCTCTACCGAGACGGTCGAGACGGTGTTGCGTGGCACGCTGACGACGAACCGGAACTCGGGCCTGAACCGACAATCGGTTCAGTCAGCCTTGGCGCCACTCGACGATTCCATCTACGCCCCCGGGACAGGTCCTCCGAGACCGTCTCGGTGGATCTGGAGCACGGCGATGTTCTTGTGATGAGAGGTCCGATGCAGTACTCCTGGCAGCATCAAGTACCGAAAACGGCGAAGGCTGTGGGCCCGCGAATCAACCTCACCTTTCGCCAGGTATCCGGGCGACAGTGAGCTCCTACGTGTTCTCCGTACAGATCACAAATGGGGGAGTAGACGCCGCCATGAAGACGGGAAATCGGATCCGTACCCTCTGTAGCAAGTTGGTCAGCCTCCCTCTTCCTAAACGCGGGCTTCCCACGTGTCCGGCCTGTATAGAAGCCACACCTGCGGGTTCCCGGCTCTGTACCCGCTGAAACGGAAATGGGCTAGGGCTACCGACTCCTCGAGGCGGGGCTGGCGAATGTCGCCTACCCCCTCTTGCTCAGACAGGGTCGAGTTAACGATGGGGTAGGGGCTCGTGCGTTGCTCCCAGAGAGCGTTTGTACTGAAAACGAGAGCACCGCAGGTCGCTGACCTGCGGTGTCACGTGGAGCTAGAGGGAATTGAACCCTCGACCTCTTCCATGCCATTGAAATCAACCGCGCTGGCATAAAGGAAGTCTGCGAAACCCTTCACCGCCGCAAC